>SKER01000163.1_pt1 | contig 89551 bp, 103 predicted proteins | sample 4826961 | NCBI WGS metagenome assembly SKER01 (sample SAMN11008804, study PRJNA524170) | human gut metagenome | biome: Human fecal sample; material: Feces; isolation source: fecal sample from pouch patient p47 | host: Homo sapiens | place: Israel: Tel-Aviv | collected 2016-11-16
AATCTTTGGTGTAGTTGCTCCTGCAGGATTAGCAAGCTTATCCCAACTGGCTGCATCAAGATAGAAGATAGAACGATCAATATCACCACCGGTGTATTGCCAACCAGTAATGAACTTGAAAGCCCCACTAGAAACATTCATGTTAGGAACAGTCCAACTGTTCCAATTCATAGAAGCATATTTAGCAACCCACAAACCGCAATCATTAGCACAGTTGGCAACTTGCCAAATAGCAGATTCCTGTACATAGAGCAACGGCCAGACACCGGTTAAACGATGCACTTCATTAACGAATTGCCGTGCCCAGTTAGTATTACCCCATGAAGCGTTTTGATAGCTCTCCCAATCAAGAATAAGCAAGCCTTGCCCTACATAGTTCTTTATGTTGCTAATGAAGAATTGTGCTTCACTAATAGGATTGCCACCACCTGCATAGTGATATAATGCTCGCTTCTTACCGAGTTGACCTGCTAAGTCCCATTGATGATTACACTTTGGATTTACATAGCCGGTTCCTTGCGTAGCCTTAACGATAACTCCTTGAGCATGGGGATCGCGGATAATACTGTCATCACTACCAGAATAAACGTCTACTGTGTATAAAGAAGCCATTGTATTACCTCCTAGCCTTTTGCTTCTACTGTCTTGTCTAACGTCAATTTGTTAACCCGATTAGGAGCAACCTTGATCGCTTCTAAGACAGGATCGGTTTTCTTTGTGGTATCTGGGTCAACGGTTGGCGTCAGGTCGCTCTTTTCGTAAGCAGCTTGGACCGCGTGTTCGACCGTTTCTTGCTGTACGTCAAAGCCCTTGTCTGCTAAGGTACTACCAACAATCTTGGCAGCTTGCTTGAACTTATCCGAGCCGGTGACGCCCTGGACGCTTACTAGGCTGTTAACTGCGTTGTCGGCCAGACTATTAACTAGGCTCAGTAGTTCCCGTTCCTGCACTGTCTTAGCGTGCTTCTGCTTTTCCACCATAACGGGTTTAAGATACTTCCATGCAAAAATAAAAATGGTGACTAATGCACCACTTTGAATCAACCAGGTTACAATGTCATTTACTATTCTCATTTTGATTATTCTCCATTCGCTCTTTCAGTGTCGCTATCTGAACGTGAATTTCATCTGCTTCGCTTTCAAGCTTGTCAACTCGCTTGCTAATACCTGAAATGTCCCGGTTAACTTGCCGAAGCAGTTGTGACAGATCGTTCACGTTAATCTTAAAATCCACCAATTCAGAATTAAGCTTTTCCATGTCTTGACGATTAGATTCTCGAGCCGTCTTGGAGACACTGCTTTTGAAATAATTTGCGATAACGATTATCAGTGTTACCAGTGAAACAGTCTCTCCCCAGCTCAAACCGTAGACTCCGTGCAGCATTTCACTCATCTCCTTACTCATTTCTTTACGCCGTAAATGAAGCAGTACAAGTTCAAGCTAGGGATTGTATAAGAGCCGTCACTATCTAAGACAATTGGCTTAGGAATTGGGTTGTTCAAATCACAGTAGAACCAGTCATGATCAGCAGCCCCCTGCTTAATATGAACTTTGACATTCTGCTGTGGAGTTGGCTGATTCTGAGTGGCGTGAGCATCGTTCCATTGGTCGACCTTACACCCAGCCATGTTAATAATACTTAATCCAAGATCTCCCGCATCATTCTGACGGGTAATCCCGTTAACTTTGCCGTTCTGCATGTTATCAATGTTTCCACCATCAATAGTTGCCAAATCACTGTACTGATAGCCTTTTGCCAAGATCTTCTTGAAGCCAACTCCAAAGTCATACATCTTAATCAGCATCTGCTTTAAACTATCGCTCATAGTCAGATTGTTATTAGGAAAGTACTCATTAGAAAGCATATGTTCTCCCATCTCGATATGGAAAGCGCCTAAGGCCATGATCTCTAAATCGGTTAAGATTACACCGATATCGTTGAATTGTTTGCCTTTGTTGTCTTTGGAGTACTCATAGTCCATATATCCAGCAATCAGAGTTCCACGATGTGTACCATTGACATCCGTTGAGGTAGTTTCTTCCTGAATGACGTCCTGCAATCCTCTATATGTAGACCGATCAATATTATTACAGTTTTTGGCCCAAACCTCCGTGTAATTATAATCCAGATTAGGGTCACCGTTGATATCCTTTAAGCCATACTCGCTAACAGAATTAAGGCCTAATGGATATCCGGTATCTTTCATTCTATCGATGAAATAGTGGAACCCGCTTGCAAGAGTTTCACTTGTAAGCAAAGTGCCGTCTTCTTGATACTTGTTTCCGGGGTTACCAAACATATCCATATGCCAACCGTTAAATGGCATGTTGGTTAATGCAATTAGCATCTGCCCGTATATATAGTTCTGCCAATTCTTGTTCAACCAGTTAGCGTTATATAGAGAGTACTTGGCCCAGCCAGCATCCTTGCTTAACGTGACATACACGTTGTTAATATCACCCTTGTCGTCATTGTAGAGCCACATATCCTTAGATAGGCCATGCACTGGTTGATTTGTATCTGAACCGTTAATTGCCATATAAGCCATGTTGCGCATGTTACGTCTTAATGCTTCTTCACAGTATTGGACAATGACATTCTTCTTAATCAGACGTTTACCAATATCCGACCAAGTCTCAGCTACAAAAGTGGCATCCCCAGACGTTGCACCACCGATTGTAGGCAAGGGTACCGAGTGAATATCGGCCCAGTCATAGTACATCAGATAGTTAACGTGGAGCCGAGTAAGATAGTCTAGAACTTGTTTACGTTCCCTTGGATCATCGTTTGAAAAATTGGAAATGAAACCCATAATTGGTAGATTTTTGATGTCAGAACTTACATTAATCGCGTAGTAATAAGTATGCTTCTTGCCGTTAACACTATTGATAATCTCAGCAATATAGGATTGATTGTCGATATCTGGTACTGCCCATGACCAGCTTAGCGTCGATTGATGGTATATAATCTCATCTGTGTCGATCAATCGTTCTCGGTTATAGTAATTAATTGTTAGCCTACCGATGAACGAATGTGATATAGCAGTAAAGTAGCAATTCTCGCCAGGACCATAGAAAGACTTGTCAGATAGAAGATCATCCAAATCCGGTGTATAAGATGCGTTGACGTCAGAATCACCGTTTAGTTTGTTTACTATATTTTGTAGATCGTCGTCAGTTAGCAGTTTAGGTTTGTCAGTAACTTTACTCCAATCCACCGAAGCCGGTACAAGAGACTTGAGCCATTGTTCTTGTGTTCCCTTAAATCCGTTATCGACAGCTACATCATAGGCTGACTTACCATCCTTACCTTTCAGAATGCTGTTAATATGCTCACTGTTCTCATCCATGCGTTGGTTAATTTGAGTTAGAAGATCTCTTATTGTGATCTCTGAAACGGATACAGCATTCTGAATATCAAAGGTACTTTTGTTGATTTCAAAAGTAAAGAAAGCCTGAGTTGGGTAGACAGCGCTACGGTTGTCTTTATCAGTTACCCATAACTCAAGATAATAAGTCCCGGGCCAAAGATCTTTGGCGTCTTCTGTGTGAAATTCGACTTCGTTTTTGGTATTTTTAACCAAGTACCCAGTAGCACTAGTAACATAGCCATGATCATTCTTAATATTGAAGACCAGTTTGCTATCACTTAAGTCGTCATCGAAACCATCGCTAGAAACTGAGAAGCGCATAATAGCTTGAGTATCACCGTACTTATACATTTTCCAGCCGTTGTTTAATAGCTTTAATTGTCGCATTACATTCTCCTTTCTAACAACCGCCCACAATAAAAGCGTGTGAAAGCATCAAAAATTGAACGCAATCACACGCTTTTGCTATGCACTGTGTATTTCTTTGGCGATTATTTTGGTAATTCTATAGGGCCTTAGTATCAGCAGTACCCCAACCAACATACTTTGCTAGGTAGACATAGTGAACTTCATAAGTCCCAGCTTTAGCCGCCTTAGCTTGTAGATTTCCATTATCATCAACCTTGACTTGGCAATAAGCATCGCCACCGTCATCAGGAAACATCTGTGAGTGATTAGTAACTGCAGGTGTGGGAAGGCCACTAGCGATAGTCTTCCAGTCAGTACCATCTATCTTTGCAGATGTATTAACTTCAACCGTGTTGAAATCGCGAATGACCCACAGATTCGTTACTTGATCTGTCTTTTTGACATCTACATTTTGATTCCCGTAAGTAGACTGCCAATCACTCCATGTTGGATTACCTTGATTGTCTCGGTAATAGCGCCGCCATACTTCATATCGAGCATTATCTACACCAGACAGCAATATCTTGCCCCAGGTGTGTGTCCCATCTAATGTAAAGCTATACTTGAATGTCAGATTGTTGTTCCCAGTACCAAGCAGGCTATCAAACTCTGGGATATATGTGAAGTGTAAGTATCCGATCACTTCTGCACCATTTGGCAGCTGACTATCGTTTAAGCGATTAGGAATGCTGTTTAAAAACTTCTTCAGGTCATCATTGCTCTTGATTGTGGTTGCGCCGTTGCCCGCAATGTAAGTGTCAGTAATTGAGTCAATCGGTGTCATGAGCTTAGCGTAAGCATTCTGAACAGACTCATTAGCGTAACTAACCGCTACGGTATTATAATTATCGGCCGCATTCGGTTTGACAAAGTCAAGTGTCCACTGCCCTTTGCGGTCAATTTTGCCACCATCGTCAATGTCCTTGTTAATCTTCATTTCACGAACATTAACAGAGACGTTTGCCCCATTGTCCAAGCGAAACACGGTATCGCAACCATTAGACATCATCATCTGCGCTAACTGGTGATCAGTCCAGCCTGCATCAGCCGCAGTACCACCATCACAGGCTCCAAACATCCATGTTCCGTCTGGCTTACATCCAAAGGCTAAACATGCTTGATTCTTGTTGGGATCGCCACCTGGGATCATATGATCAGATCGATAGGACAGTGTTGCATCGTTTGTACTAGGGATAGTCTCTTTACCGCCGGTGACAATCTTCCGATACACGGTCAAAGCAGCAACAGCTCCTGATTCGATCAAAGCTTGACCAGTAATCTCGTTAGCCTGGTAATCTCGAATTGAACGGTCATTAAAGATGGCAACCGTTCGGGCACAGTTTGGATAAGGATACTGACTCTCTGGAGTGTTCAACAGTTTGCCATCATTAATCAGCCATCCATAGAAGTTATTATTCGTGTCACCAGATGGAACTGCGTTATCAATCCCAATCGTTAGTGTTGTATGCGCATGACGTGCCCATTCATTTGGCGAATAAGTATGGATATCGCTAATTTTCGGCATGATCAGGTTACCTACATGATCAAACTTCGGGACAGTAACCATATAGAAGTCGGTGTTGTTAACATGATCACGATTCTGATTATATGTGATCTCGTAGTAATAATTAGCACCATGCCGATCTATTTGTTCAGCATACAGACCATTCTGCAACTTGACATTGAACATCTCCGGCTTAGCTTCTACGATCTTATATTCGGCACCACCGCCATCTTGTACACCATAGTAGCCACGAGTAACTACTTCCTGTCCACTGACTAACGACGTATCTTTTTGCATCTCTGCTACCGTTTCATAATATTTAGCAACCTTTTGGCTAAGAGAGTAAGCTTTGCTGTTGATCTCACTGTCAATTACCTGCTTTTGGTTGTCCAGTAGTTCTTTAGCATCAGCACGAGACACCAGATTTTGATCTTTGATTTGGTGTTTAAGAGAAAGCAGATCGGTTCGTAAACTGCCAGCAGCATCAGCTAAACTAGATAAACTCTGTCGTGTTGATGCGCTCATATCCTCATTGGCTTTAACTTCGTTCTGATACTTAGTGCGCAAATCACCCATTGCTTGCGCAAAATCGCCTTTAGCCTGTGCTAAAGCATTTTGATAATCAGTAATGAAGTACTTAGCCGAAGCTCCCATTGTAAAGGTTCCGGCTAAGATAGCGAACCAAACATCAATAGAACTTTCTACGGTGCCATCAGCCTTCTTCAGGCCAAGATATCCATGAAAGAAGCCTGATTTTGCGAAGACTTTATCCGGTAGGCGAAAAACAGAAAATCCTCCAGAACGGACACTGCTATCGTCGCCCTCCCATTCCACTTTGTAAGAATCCGGGTCCATAACAATTTCATCAGTTTCCTTATCCCAATGTCCATTACCTTCTTCCCCAATAATGAAGGCATGCATTCCCTCTAGATTCTTAGGCACACCGCCGTAAAACCACCGAACAATCAATGGAGTACGGCTGTCTCCTACTCGAGCATTGTAATACTTGCCCAAGTCATAAATATGCGCATGGGGCTTAAGAACATCAAATGCTGCATATGGCAGTTTTTCGATGTCTTCGTCATTCAATTTCGTTAATAAGGTCATCGAAGTCTTCTCCCTCCTTGGCTTTATCAAGCCAGTTGTCTAGCGGCATACCGCTGTTGAGCTGGCTATCAAGCAGTTTAATCAAGTTTTCGAGCTTATCACATCGATCATTTAGCTTGCTATCAAGCAGTTTAATCAAGTTTTCGAGCTTATCACATCGATCATTTAGCTTGCTAATTCCTACCTCAGTATCGGTAACCCGCTGTTCCAGACTACTAATCCGATTAATTGCGTCATTAATCTGCATCTGCAGGTTGTAATCCCCGCTGGTACGATCAGATGCTTCCTTAGCGTCAGCATTTTTACGTTCCTGCTCTTCAGCTTCATCGTACATTCTACGTTGGTCTATTTCTTCTATATCATCGGCCTTACGCTCTTGCGTTTCTAGGGCATCTGCGTTTTTACGAGCTACTATTTCATCAGCAAGGTTTTTGTCGTCGCGTGCATCATCAGCTTCGATTGCTTCAAAGTTTTCAGTTAGCTGACCTGGTAATTTAGCGTTTGTTGTCAAATCCTTCTTATGAGGTAACTCTAAACTCATTGACTATCACCTACTTTCGTGAATATGGGTTGCCCGTCGTTGCTGACAGATAAATAAAAAGCCGTCCCATTAGGCGACTTAAATTTAAGCTTTTCAAATGTTAGACAGCGAGTAATTTTTTGAGCGTCTTTTTGGTGAAACATCAAGCCATCGGTAGTAACTACCACAGTGTTTGTTGCTCCATTATCATCAGAACAACCCTTACCGGGTACGTTTGTTTCCGTATCTCTGCATTTAACCAATACGTGCGAATCGATATAGCTTAAATCATCACTTGGCTTAGTCACTGTTTGCTCATCAGCCATCATATCTCGCCTTCTCTCCTCTTGTAACTGCTGCTATTTCATCAATTTGTTTTTGACTGTACTTCGTATTATCTTGGTTTGAAGTGTCTTTCTGGTTACTCTGATTGTCGAAGTGGTTCTCTTGGCGTTGACCAGTAGCACCATAGATGTTTAGCGGATTAAGGTTGCTGTTAATAACAGAAACATCTTTCCAGATAGCTGAATTAACGTCTCGCATAGCGTCACCCGTATTATTAAACATCAATGTAACGCCATCTGCCGATTCTCCCGTTAAGTCTTCATCTGGTCCTTCAATACCCATCAAAACAACATCAACATCCAGTTGTAATTCTGGTGCTATAAGCTTAATTTGATCGCCTTCTTGTATACCGTCCATATGTGCCCCGTCAATTGTAAGAACAGTTGCAGGCATATGCTGGACGGTATTTTCGACATATTGTTTCAAGGTATTCATGTCATAGATACTATCTTCAACAATTGGCTTGCCACGATGTCGACCATATTGTTTAATACTTTCTTGATCCTCGTAGTGAAAGACAAGTGAATAATATTCCTCTGATGTTGTTGAAGAAGTAGGCTGGCTATCGCTTGATGAACTAGAACCACTATCTCCAGCTCCACCATTTTTGATGACTTGCAACGGGTCTAGCCACGTACCATCGTTTTTACCCGCATGGCCAAAAGCCTGTTGAATATTCATTTTGGTTATTCCGATGTGTAAATGACTGGTATTTCTTCGACCAATTACATCACCCGTTTTAACTTTTTGCCCTACGTTAACAAAGATATCACTAGCAGAACCAAAAGCCTCTTGATACTCTACATTAAGCCCAGAAGCGTCTTGAATAACACAGTACCAATTAATACCACCATTACCCCACGCACGGCTAACAGTACACGTTCCACCGTGAATTGCATGAACTTCGCTTCCTGGGTGGTCAACTGATCCAAAATCTAACCCATCGTGAAAGTCCGTACCAAGACCTGGTCGAATCCACCCAGAACCAGAACCAAATTTTTGTGCCGCAGTAAAACTACCTTCACCAACGCTAGGAAACGGCCAACCCCAACTACCACCACCGGCTTGTTGAGTGTGACCTCCCCATTTCTTGATAGTGCTGACACAACCAGTAATCGGCTTGCCAATCGCTGGATTAGGGGTTACACCTGCCAAGTCCCAAACAGCCGCCGCAGTACCTTGCAGATAGACACGACCAATTGAACCTTTGCCAAATTCTTTGTTCCATTTATCTGCTAATGCTTGATTTGGAGGCATTGACCCTTCTGGAGCGCTCCATGCAGGATTAATGGTAGCACTAACTGAACACTCTTTGATCCAATTACATACGGAGACAGCGTCGCTATAAGCGTCACCGTGCTTGTATGTGTGGTTCAACCAACCCCAGCCAGTACCTTGTTCCTGTAATTCATATGCAAAGAACCATTCGGGACTAACGCCTGCATTTTTAATCGTGTCGTATAGACGGTTAACATCTACACCCCACGCATGAACACGCTGTGAACGGTTAGCAAAGTCATTAATCATAGTTTCTTTATTAACACCAAAATTAGCATTAATCGGTGATTTGGCGAATTCTTCAACATTGTCAAGATTGCCTCCACCACCGTCTGTATTATCAGATACAGTTGTAATGTCCTTTTTCATCTTTCCGCCGTAGCACCAGCAATCGTTAACCATGTCTTCAAAGTTATAGTTAACATTTGCCCCAGTCATATTGGACATATACCGAAATGATCTGTCTGTTTTGTGAGTTAGGCTAGCTAAGTCATAAACTTTTAACGTCAAGCCATCAGGAACCCAATAAGCACCGAAAGCTTTGAAGTTTTGCGTTATCCAGTCATAAAGCGAGCCTTTTTGTTCAACTGATAACGATGGGAAGGCACCATGAATTTCAAATTTGACTCCTTGGTCGTTATTGTCAATGAATTTGTGTAAACAAGATTCTAACGAATAAGTCTCTTTTTCAGATGTTTTTGTAACGGTGACACCAGCTTGAGGTTGATTATTGGATTGGTTAGCAGAACCATTACTAGAACTTCCGCCAGTAATAGTTGGATTGTCTTCCGTAGGCTCTGGATCATCAATGCGAATATTTTTGAGACAATCAATGATTGTGTGTGTGCATTTGATTTCTTTTGTTCGAAAACCATGTTCATCAATACCCGGCTTCATGCTTTGGACATTATAGAATTGGCCATCGTACCACACACCACATTTTCCTTTAGTAGCATAGTAAGCTTCTTTGAATTGTTCACTGTATGTAATGGTTAACGTGAATTCATAATTAGAACCTACTTTGATATTTCTTTTGAAGGAATTTCTAATATCGTTAAAGTCATAACGATAAGCATGTTTTGTATCTTTATCTTCAATGTAAATTACTTTATATTCAGATATCATGATAGCCTCCAAAATGGAAAGTCAAAGCTAATCTCTCCAGAGAAATTGTCAATTTGAAAATCATTCTTACCGTTATTCAATGTAATAATTCCACCATGTGTACCAGTAATATTTAACAAATCACCTTCGTTATTCAGAGTAGGATTAACGCCATTTAATTCCCAAGTACCACTAAAGCCCTTAGGACGTTTAATGTAATCACCAGTTGTTAGATTTTTAATTTGGAAATTATCTTCAGCTGTACCCTTAACAATAATTCTTAACTCGTGGCCTTGCCGTTCTGGGTCAATATAAATATCAGAAAGATTATATACACTGAACTTATTTTCTTTGAACGTATAAGGCGGATAGTCACCATTGTTAGGAACGTTGTTGTTAACTCCCCATTCATCTTCGACAGGGCTTAAAGAAGTTCCAATTGAACGACTTAATCCCATCAAATCAGTAAAAGTGACCTCACAAGTCCAGTCATTAACTGAAAATTCTGGGTCACCCATAACGGCTGTACCGTAATACATACGACCTAACCAATCAGCAAAGGTTATCCAGTAGGCTTCACGACTAACTAAAAAACGCTGTGCTGCTTCAAAAGCTAACATAGCGTCTGTTTGACTAACTCCTTTGTAGACAAGTTTGAACTTTAACTCTCTAGAATCGAAACTAGTTGAGACAATTCTTTCCCCGTCTTGAAAGCCGATCTTTTTAGTTTGATTAGTCTTTTTTGCTACTGGCACATTAGGTGAAGAGTAGCAATGAACGTTCTCCATGTTTTTAACATCGTAAGCACTTGTCCAATTAACGCCGTCTGGACTGATAGAAAATTCGACAGTTGGATAATCAACTTCATTGGGCAAAGGTACTCCGCCTAAGTCAACAAAGCCATATTGGACTGGTTTATCTTGTCTTTTGGAAAATACTTGTATCAAAAAATATCACCCCTTAGCCGATTGCCATCTCGCAACATTCCATTCGTTGAATTTTCTATTCAACTTTGAAGCCGTATCAAATGTAATTTCTGGGTGCTGATCAACGTTATCAAGTTTGTTAACAGCTTGTTCAATCAAAGTAGTTACTTGGTCTTCAAACGAACGGGAACTAGCATTGAATGTGTTGCTTGCAGACAATCGACTATTAACTCCAATGCTAGAATTATCAAGCTGTGAATTGAAAGCTGATAGCGATTGTGAAAAGCCATTAGTATTAATTTCAGGAATCGTAACTGTTGCTGCATTTGCAATTCTTTCAGCCATTGTAGATACATTTGATTGTACACTTGCAAATTCTCCAGTAAGTCCATTATTTAGCCCTTCCATAATTGCTTGACCAGCAGGAATAAGTAATTTGCGATCATAACTAATTGGACCTTTATGAGCTTTAATCCAACCAGCAATATGACTAATAAAACTTTTGATACTATTCCAAACTGATTTAAGCCCATTAAAGAATGAGTTCATAATCGCTCTACCTTGTCCGCTTAAATCAACATGAACTACTGACTTTATGAAATTAACTCCAGCATTGAATACACCTTTAATTGCATTCCACACATTTGAGATAACGCCTTTTATAGCATTCATAACATTTTGAACAATTCCTCTAGCAGCATTAAACCCACCAGAGATTACAGAACGAACCGCATTAACCGCTCCACTAATAACAGTAGTGATTGCATTCCACACTGTCGAAACAACCGCAACAAGTGTATTCCATACGCTAGAAGCGACAGCAACAATGCCTGACCACAAACCACTCATAAACCCAGCGAAGCCAGACCACACCGCTTGAACAGCGGATACTACCATTGAAACAACCATAACAAGCATATTCCAAATTATCGTTGCGATTGTAACAATTCCAGTCCAAAGAGTAGTAAAGAATGTTGATATTCCTTGCCAAACAGTTTCAATAACTGTGACAATTGTTGTGAACACTGTTACTAAACCATTCCAAATTGTTACAGCAATAGTAACAATCCCGCTCCATAGCCCAGTAAAGAACCCAACTATTCCTTGCCATACAGATTTAACCGTATTGACGCATGTAGTTACCGCATTGCCAATTGCATTCCAAACAGTAGTCGCAATTCCTACTAGGCCTTGCCAAACTCCAGATAGCCAATTAACAAAGCTCTGCCATAATGCACGCCCTTTTTTAGTCTGTGTAAAGAAATAAATCAGCGCTCCAACAACTGCTGCAATTGACGCAATTATTATTGTTAATGGATTGGCTGTAATTAAACCAGCCAATATCTTAAAAGCATTTCCAACCTTCATAAAGATGTCAAATACCTTACTGCCAACCGCAATTACAGAAACCACCGCTTTACCAATGCCAAACATAGCAGATTGAAAAATTCGTACATATGTAGAAGCTTTCCCAAGACTAACAATAATCTTTACTCCGGTAGTTAAGCTCGGGAAAACCTTAGTAAATATTCCAACAACCCCACCAAGTTCTTGAAAAGCTCTTGCAAGACCGCTGATTGTTGTAGCAGTTTTTCCAAAAACACTTATTCCAATCAACCCTTCTGCCAATGGCCCAAGCCAATTTTTGTTAGCATTGATGAAAGAAAAAAGTCCTTTAAGGGTTCTTAAAATTGCCGTTGTAGCATTTGTGACTATTGGAGATATAGCTTGAAATGTAGCGTTAATACCGCTCTTCATGTTATCCAACACTTGAGCGATACTACCAAACCCAGCTTGACTAAAACCTTTATTAATAGCAGACATCATATTAGCCATGTTCTTGACAACTGCATTTTTCAAATTAGCAAAAGATGTTCCTATACCTTGACTATTCTTCTTAGCTAGTTGTGCAAACCCATTGACTCCACCATTTAATTTGATAAATCGGTCGTTCAATTGGTCAACCGTAATTTGACCCGACTGTAAAGCATTATAGAGATCTTGTTCTGCTGACTTTCCAGTAAACCCAAATGAGTTAGCAACCTTACGTAATGCAATCGGCATTGTTTCCATCAATGTTCGATAAGACATCAAGTCAACCTTACCAGTTGAAAGCATTTGAGTATATTGTTGCAATCCACGTGATGTATCAGCAACACTAGCTCCAGAAGCAAGAAAGGCGTTATTTAAGGCAATTGCTGATTGAGAAGCTTTTTTCGCACTTCCTGTTAATGGTGCCAATTGTTGAGCAACACTTGTTACATCTTGCAGTGAAGTAGGCAGTCCATCAATCCCTTTAGCAAGAATTGATGTTGATTTCGCCACGTCTTGCGTAGAATAATTCAACGCTTTCATGACTACCGGGTACTTGTTTAACGTATCAAAACGTTCAATTGCGCCACCCATTGAATCTTTAACAACATCCCATGCTTTACCGGCAACAGCAACGGTACTGATAGCACCCACCATTGATTTGAAAGTGTTTGATATTCTCGAACCGCTATCACTAACAGCTTGGGAAGAAGCCATCGTTTGATTATCAAACTTATTAATTGATCTAATAGCTTCTTCTAATGTCGAGCTAAAGTTCTCATCATATGCGCTTAAAACAGCTCTAACGCTCATTGAATCTGACATTCATTACTCACCTCTCTTTCCGCTTCATTTCGATATACTTCTTCCAACGTTGAGCAATCAAATCAGCTTCACGCTTATTTGCTCCAGCTTTGCTTACTGGCTGATAATCCTGCTCATAGTTAGCACGAATATTATCTATTGCTTCTCCATAATCAAAGAAATCACTGAACCTCGTGTATTTAGGAACAGGGTGCTTTTCACTGCCTTTCGTTTCCTGAACTGATTGGTTTAAGAATGCTTGCAATGCAATTTCCCGTTCTCGATTTGCTTGTTTTAACAATGCGGCTTCCATACGCAAGCTGTACTCTGCCAGCCCCATATCCTCAATATCAGAAATGTTTTGAAAGCCTAGATAAGTCAAAGAATTGAGCAGAATTTCATGATAACTCTGCTCTGATGTAAGCTGACGACTTTCTAGGCTTTTAGGTTTTTTACAACTGGTTTAGCAGCGTTACTTTCTTTAATTTCATCAATAACTTGTTTGAATAATCCTTCTAAGTTTTTTGAATTATCAATATAATTATCAATTTCATCTTGTGTTACGTTTCCTTTAGCCGCTGCAAACAAAGCATCAGCAAGCGCAGAAGCGTCTTGCGTTAACAGTGATGGCATAAGGACGGTAAGTCCCATTCCAAAGTTCATCTTCATACCATTTTGTTCACCTTCGACTCCACGATTCTTGTCAAGGTTGCGAATAAACTTAACTCCAAAAATGAATAACTTGTCTTTACCGTTAATCTTTAATTTCATTTCGTTTCCTCCTGCAATCAGCCGCCCTTGCGTATTGTTTATTTCTTTGGCGACTTAGTAATCACTATTATTGCTTACCTGTTGGAGTAGTTGCCTTACTTGTGTCGTAAGCTACACCAGTACCAGCATCTGTATCTTTCCAAGGTGTACCGTTGCCATCTGTACCATCATCTTTTGGCGTTTCGCCAATAGCATCAACACCACGGAAGACATAAGCAATCATCTCTTCATCGTCTTGGCTAAGCGAAGTCCAGCCTATAACTGGTTCGCCCTCAACATTGATGGTAGTCTTGCGAGATGATACATCGTCCGGATCACCATCAATATCGTCTTCTGAAACAGTCCCTCGCATATAGTAAGCGAAGCATTGCCCTTTATCATTGCGTCGTTGATAGTTAACAATCCAAAACTCCATCTTGTCACCATTGAACAATGACATCTGCAACTTATCAGCAATTTCAGACCAGTTATTAACGAATTCAAACTTCAAATCAGTTTGAAGCGGTGATTGCTTGCTTACATAACCGTCCTTAGTTGCATCTGTCTTAGAGTCTCGTTGCGGTTCAAAATCTAAGGAAGTCTGATATGGTACTGGCATTCCTCGCTTGTCTTTTGCTTCTGCCAGCTTACGAGCAAAGAGAACTAAATTTTTACCCTGAATTGCAGGGAATTTAGAAGTATCTACTGCCATTAATATTCCTCCTATCCGAGATTAAAAAAGAGCGTCAACACACCATGAACTAGCACGGTGTCTGGTACGCTCGTATCATTCATTATTTGAAAGTCAGATTGATTGTTCCTGCCAACGAAACGGAAGTTGTCAGTAATCAATGTTCCGTCTGCTAATTGATTAAGTTGCTCCATCATTTGTGTTACTTGATAACGCATTTTCAACGTTCCCCAAACGTGAATAGTTTGCGAAATTAAACCACCCTTAGCCGTTTTTAGATTAAGGGTGGTTTGTTGTGTATTAGCAAGTTGTACGAATGGATAATCAACTTCTTTAGCTGGCAAGTAATCATAAGTATCAAATCCAAGGCTCTGACTAACCTCGAAAATCTTGTCGTAAAGTTCTTGTGTTGGTATCAGTAGCATTACAATACCTCACTTGAATAATTGATTTAAATCATGAGCAAACTGAACCGCTTGATAGGTAAGTGCAGGCCCTAACGTTGGCTTAGCCTCCATAAATCGGGTACCGTACTCCAGATAACTGAAATAAGCGGTATGCGGTGCAACAATGGCTGTTAATCCACCATCAGCAATTTTAACAGTTGTACTTCTCTTAGTAGCACCCGTTGAATAGCCTTTTGTATAGGCTTTATCCATATTATCTTGTGTTCTAGATTGAAGCATTGCACCGTTACGCTTAACAATAGCTTTAACTGCCGACATATGTTCCCTATCTTTTAATGCGTTAGCTATTTCAGTAGCTCCTTCTATCTTGATGTAGTTACCACTCATTTGGTTTCACCTACAATCAGTGTGAAGTACTTTAACGGCTTCCTGTACGTGTTTAATACATACTTGCGACTATCGCCATCTAGTTTTAGATAACCCCATTGTTTTGGCGGTTCGTAAACTGTACGAATAGCCAACGCCCTATGCTTATAATCACCGAAAACTTGAGCACTTTTCTCCACCCCGACATCAGTAACATTAGCAGGCAAGGTGACAAGTTCCTCGTCACCGCCAACATATTTGCGCTGTTTGGGGTCGTAATGTTCTTCTCCAGTATCATAAAACGTTACCTGTCTATCGAATATCATTATTACGCCTCCGATAAGGGTCAACGGTAGTTAATAGCCCTGTTCCGTTGTTCTTCTTCCACTCGGCAATATCGTCTAAAAAGTCGTCAAAGTCATTAGAATTAAACGAAATCGTTTCGCCCTCTTGACTGTATGAGGTCATACCTTCGTTTTTTAGGCGGTTAAACCTCTTAACGCATACTTCCATAGGAATATACGCTAACTCGGTTGGCACCATCTCTGTGGGCTTTAAACCGAGCTTAAATTTGAGTTGAAGATTGGTGTTGCTAATAATTAGCCCTAATGTTTCATCAAAGCTGGTATTGCTTGGTAACAAGCCAATCATCGTCTTTAAGTCTTCAAGGGCTGGCGTTCTCTTTTCTTCTTCGTCAGCCATTTAATCGCCTACTTACCAGCTCCGCCAGCAGCTTTCTTAGCACTCTTCTTTTGACGGCCTACTCGATTATCTTCTGGAACGTTATTTGGTTCTGTGCCGTCAGCTACCTTATCAGTATTAGGAGTAGGCGCACCAGTTGTGCCAGTTGCACCAGTTACTCCAGTGAATGTAACCTTAACAACCTTACTTGGATCATAAAGGTAAGTTGCATACATAGCAGTAGCATAGTAATTGGTAAGTCGTTCACTAGGCTTACGTTCTGGTTCGATATTAACGCCACGCTTAGTAAGTAGCTTAATAGCTGGGCGACCATCGGAAGCATTAGTTACAACGAGATATGCTTCGTTAGCGTTAAGCTTACGTGAACGCATAATTTGAACACCTAGAATTTCACCGTAAACACCAGATGAAATAGGATTTTGAAGCATGGTAGCTCCAGTAAATTCTTTAGCAGCACTAATTCGCAATTGTCCTGCTGCCTTTGGTGAACAGATTAATACAATCGTTGCACTATCATCTTCAAAGTTAAATGTGTCAAGTGCTGTCTGTAATCCATCAACAGTTGGTTCGACACTTGCTGATTGAGTAGCACCCTTTAAGCATTCAAGGACATCGTTATCTTGCTTGTTACCCATTGCAGTACCTAATTGCTTAGATAATTCACCTTCGGGGTCGCCATAACCAATGGCTTTGGCTTGGTCAGTAATAGAACCACCCTTACCAACTTCCTTGATGGTTGCTGCACGTTGTCCGTAGGTGAGCTTTGAAGTTTCAATAGCTTCGCCTTCCTTGATATCTTCTGCGTCACCAATGTAATTCCATGCTGGGAATTGAATAGTTGACCCCGGTACGCCTTGTAATGTGTTATCAACTTGTGCTAATGGTGTAAATTTTTGCGCAGCTGTTAACTGTGCTGACACCATAGGAGCAAGGACTTCGGGATCTAATACATCTTCACTGTATGTTACTTCATTTGCCATATTTGATTACCTCCTAATATGATTCTTGTACTAATTTGTCGTATACCTGTGGATTCTTAGCTTTCAAATTTACTCGTTCTGCATACGACATCTTCTTAAACTCATCAAGCGTAGGAACTTTAATCTTAGTTCCATTAATTTGTGGTGTATTACCTTGTAGCAACTCATCACGTACGCTTTGGCGAATGCGTTCAACCGCCTTTAAGAAAGCTTCACCATTCGCTTTAGTGGTTTCTGCTTTCTCGGTAACAATAAGGTCGATGTCTTCATCAGTTGGATTTTTATAACCGCCATCAATCAATTGTTTGCGAGCGGTATCTCGCATTTCATAACGTGCCAACTTTGATAATGCTTCTTCACGAGCTTGTTCTGCTTGTTGAAGCTTATAGTCTTTTTGTTGGTCTTTGTTCATCTTTGCAAGGCGTGTAGCTTCACTCCGAGCATCATCGACTTCCTTTTGATGGTCACGATCATAACGTGCCATTCGCTTTTGAACCATCTTATCTACTTCTTCTTGCGTGAACGTCCGTTGAGAACCTTCTTGTGGTTGCTCTGATTGTTCGGTGTCGGTTACCTCTGCTCCAGTTGGTGCACCTGTTTCTGGAGCTGGAGAACCTTCTGCGAAGAATTGTAGATTCATTGGTAATTTGTTAAACATAAATACACCTCAGTTTATAGTCTCGGTGGACTGTGATATTCCGAGTTGTTCTTTAACGACTGCAAGCTAGTAAAAAGTCAAAATAATTTAATTAAAAAAAAGAGAACCCTTGATTTAACAGTGTTCTCTCAACTTTGTGTTTAATTTAGAAAACAAACGCTTGTACCAAGGTTTGTGCTTGAATTTATACACGCTTCGATGAATACGTTTATGCGAGTCAAGGTAGTAGCTTTCAGCACAAAACGTAATAGTCACTTCAACGAAACCATTCTTATCTACCGCTTTTGTGGTTGTAGTGCCATCATCGTTTAGCGCAATGTAAGGCACTTCATAGCCATTGATGAATAATGTATCTCCATACTCTCTTACCTTTGGTAGCTTTAACTGTTCCATTGTCATTAACCCTTTAATGAATCAGCTAATATCTTCGCAAATAACTTCATAAGGTTACCAAGTTCAACCTCGTCACCATCTTGTAGTGAAAAGTCAAAGTCGGATACTCCACTTGCGTCTCGTTGCAAGTCAATTGAGAGGTTGCTTACTCCATCCTTGACAGCAACATCAAGCTTTACGCCTAAAAGTTCATCTGGTGTCATCTCAGATAAGGTTTTCTTAGCTCCTTCAAGCATGGCTTCCTTATCTACTTTGAAAGTTTTGCTGTTTAAGTTCTTCAATAAATCGTTCATATCCATTTTTGCCTCCATAATAAAAAGCCCTCAGAACGTTTCTAAGAGCTTTTAGCTTAAATACATATAATTATTCATTTTTATCTTTAGAGTTCCTAGAAGCACCTGCTGTGGATTTGTAGGAGTTATTCTTACCATCTACCCAGCAAGCACTAATACTGCACCGACAATTTGGATGAAGGGGGATAATTGGCACATCGTCAAGTTCATATACTCCACGGCCGTTTCCATCTGGGTCATTACTGGCAATCTCACCGCATAGTTTACAATGACCGGGTTCAACGTGCCATTTACAGAAACGATAATCTCCTTCTTTGATGGCGTCCTTTTGAGCAGTGTACTGTACCCTTGCGGATTCAGTTCTAGCAATTCGTTCAGTAACGTATCGTTGATTATCTACCGTTTTGCGTACTTGATCTTTTAATCGTCTTGCCATTTCACGCGGATTATCCCCATTGATAGCTCCGGTAGACATAACCTCATCAAGTCTAGCCTTTAATACATCTTGATTAGCCCATATTCGTTGGCTAAACGTTGCACTATTAGTCTGTGCCATGACAGCCTTAGCAACTTTCTTTCCGTACCACAAGCTAGTAGAAGTAACGGTTACCCCTAAAATTCCAGCTTGACGGGTTACTTCGGCAATATAGTCATCTGATAACTTGTTGCGCATATCATCATCAACATACATACCGCATTCGACAAGTTCTAAACCAATCTGTGACTTGATATATTCGAGGCGATTAATTCTCATTGTTGCGTTGTATATCCGCATTCGATCATTGACTTCTTTACTGAAATCAGCATATGAGACGTGTTTACCAGCCTTGCGCATTTGTTTAGCTTCCTCCACAACTTTCTTAGCCTCACGTTGGTATGCTTCCACATCAACGTTATTGACTGTTTGACGGCTAATATTGTGTTTTTCGAGGTTAACTATTTCTTGGTCAATTATCTTTTCGATATTGTATTCGGCTTGACGGTAGTATTGGTTAAGATGTTGGTTAAACTGATCATCATTGGCTAGGTTTTGACTTATCCACGCCTGTTCCGCTTGTTCCCGAGCCTTCCAGTAGTCCTCGTTCTTGCGGTTGTTCGGTATCTTCGCCATTGTTACCACCCTTTAGAATATCAGTTGCGCTTGCTTGGTTCTTAACAGCACGTTTAACTTGCTCTTCCTGTTCATCAGCAATACGATCCATTTCCTTCTTTGGATCATCGACAATATCCAGCGTGCTAAGCATAGTTTGATCGGATACGATGCCTTTCAAGCTATTAGCAGTTTGAGCTTGATTAGCAAGGTCAATAGGAATATTACGGTTAAACTTGAATCGTAAGTCTTTGCGCACTTGGTCCTTATCAATCGTACCGATAACCTTGCCCATACCAATAACAGTCCCCAGCAGATTACGCAATGAAATACGGAACTTACGCTCTTCAACTGCTGCTTGGTTCTGCATTGATAACAGCTTGTACTTAATGGCAACACCCGAAGCGTTACCACTGAACGCTTCATCGTTTAGGTTAGTGACCATAGCCGTTTGGAAGATGTCGTCTTTCAGTCGGTTCAGCATGTTCTCTTGCATAGTGTCACCATCTGGTTTGCTAATAAAGTCAACGTCACCGTTAGCAGACATCGGGTCCGGTGAATAAAGAATTCTATCTTCATTCAGATTGAAGATAGGATTTCCGTCATCGTCTTTGGGCAACGTAATGCCAATTATTTTCAAATAAGCTTCATCAAAGTAAGCAACTTGGTTAGCTTTTTGACTGAATGCCTTGTCGTACTCATCAACTAGCGTCCTAATCTTACCGACAATACTTAATCGTTCACTGTTACTATCAAACTCCACAGCAGGTACTTCACCGAATAGACTTGCTTTCTCATCTGTGAATTGCTTTTCAGTGAACGACTGTATCTTGTTAGCCGTGTACATTTCTCCACTTAATACGTTGTTAAAGTAACCGTAGCGAACAAATGCGATAGGTTTTTGATTGATTGACGTGTCATAGATCATAAAACCCGATGATGGGTCAATAACTGCTACCTCTGTATCAGCACTTTCAGTCTGGTACGTTAGCATGTATGAGCGTCCATACACTGCAACCTGCTTGGCAACCTCTGTGAGCTTATCTTGGAAGCTGTTATTGTTTAACCAGTCTTGTAGCTTATCGTTGTTAGTATCGTCTTCTAAGCTAATCTTTGGTGGCTTTCCCATAAAGTAACCCACGTACGTATCAACAACGTAATTAGCCCAGTTACTAATCAATCTGTTATCTGGTCGAGCCGACTCTCTATCGTATGGTTTACGTAAGATGTCGTGCTGCCCTGTGTACATATCATAATTCTTACGATAACCAGTTGAACGGTATTCGTTATCCAAAATAAAAGAGGTCAGACTATCAATGTCGACCTCCTTATTAGGATAAATATATGTACCGTTCTTGGTAACGTAAGCGTCACCCGCAATCATTCTACTTTCTGCCAATGTATCACCTCCTAGAAGTATTTTGAGTTGAGGAATTGAGTTTGATTATCTTTATGTTCATTGAATATCGCATAGCGACACGAATCTAAAACATCGTCATGCTCTTTCTTTGGTTCGCCTGTGTTCTCGTCCCACACGTATTGGTAAACCTCATTAAGAAATTGATCCATATTATCTTGCACAGCAAAAAACTTGCCTTGCTTCATGTACTCGGCCACTCGCTCAACTCCAGCCATACGAGCCTTGTCAGCATTACGAGCATTAATGCCAGCACGAAGAAATTCAGAGTAGTTATCTGGACGAGCGCTATCTACCCAAAAGGTAATTCCTTTGCCGTATTTCTCTTGTATCTTCTTAGCAACGTTAACCCAGTAATCAATGTACTTGAACTGGCTTGTGTGCTCCTCAATTAGATAGATATTCCCTTTTGCATCGTCACCCCATACAGTAATGACACCTTTATGCTCAAAACCCCAGTCAACACCACAGTAGTATTTGACAATATGCGGTAGTTTAGCTTTTGGAATAACCATTCGTTGCTTATCAAAGTCACGGTAAACAAGACCATCACCCGATACCCACAACCCAAGTATTTCACGATCATAGAACATTCCAGTGGGCGTTTGAGCTTTCTTTTGCTCAACATAATCTGGAGCAAGGAAAGTATTCTCATCCATTGTGAATGTAAATACCAACGTCTTGTTCTTTGGGTTCTTGTTGTCGATGTAATCAGTCTTTAACCAATGAGTAGGAACATCTGGGTTAGTATCTGCAATAACGTGTGAACCCGGTTCTGAACAACGAGAGAGGATTTCAGAGAACACCATCGGGTGAGCTAGCGATGCTTCGTTAATATAAGCGCCATAAGCATTAAAACCACGAGCACCAGCCAAGCCACTAATCGACTTCGTATAGACTGGTTTAATATCAACCCCGAACAAATGATAATGATTGTGTTTGTCGGGGTTCATATCAATACCAAAGTCATTACCAATAGACACGATGATGTTATCTTTGATTGAACCAGAGGAAGCACCAGCAAGAATATACAACGGGTGTTTTTCTCCCTTTAATTCTGCCTGTCGCTTAACTCGCTTTAACTCATACAAGAACAGCAAGTTATCAATGAATGTCTTACCAGAACGAACAGCGCCAGTAAGTATCATTGTCTTAAAGTCCTCATGCAGATAAGCATGTAACACTTCTTGTTGCTTAGCTGTCAGCAGATCGTTCATGCTCATCTTTGCTTTCCTCCTTATCCAATCTAGTAAGCAATCTATCAAGAGCTTCTTCGACGTCAGCACCGTTCTCTTCAAGGCTCTTATTACGCAATTGAACGTTCTTAGTTTCAGCTTCGAGCTTCTTCATACGAGCAACAGCAAGCTTACGTTCTTCTGGTGACAATTCGCTGTCGTTATATTTATCACGCCAGTTATTCTTCAACCAAAAAATCATGGCTGTGGTGTTACCCGACATGGCACGCTGAAACAATTTACCTTCGACAGCAAAATTGGCCTGTTCTTTGCCGACTTTTAAAGCCCGAAAAATCTGAACATACTTCTTCTTCCAATTCTCCAATGTTCTTGGTGTAACACCAATGTTACCGGCTATCTGCTCATCGGTTAAACCATTGCGCTTCCAGCCTTGTAGAAGAATTAAATTATCATTCTCTAGCCACTTTTTGTATTGTCCTTTAGCCATTGCAAGTAATCCCACCACCTTTCATGCAAAATAAAAAGACAGGTTGCTAAACCTGCCTATGGCTCCTTTCAATTTTATTGTGTTATAAAGCAAATCCCACGGAGCCTATAAATAATCAAGGAGTCGAACCCTAACTATCTCACAAATGAGTAAAAGTTAACACTGCGAGGTCGTTGGTTATACTTCTTAGCTAACTCTTTAGCTCGTTTGTTTACTGCATTCAAATAAGGCATAACCATTTGTTTAGCTTCTTCAATACTAATTTGGCTAGCCCGATACAACATTTTCCCTTTTTCTGCCGTGTCCCTTAATTCTTTTACTTCTGCTTTCATAATCATTGCCTCCGCTTAATTGTTGAAGACATTTTAGCCTAAAAGGCAGCAGTTGTAGAGTCCTCATCGCCAAATAGTTCAACAAACTTTTTGATGAATTTTTGCTGTTTCTTTTTGTTGCAAGAACTTAGTTCGACATATGTTTTATTCTGTTCCGGCCATGTGTGAATAGCTAAATGAGATTCAGAAATTAGCCATAACGCAGAATAACCATATGGACTAAAGGATTGGTCTGTAAAACCTTCAATATTAAATCCGCTATCAACTAACATATCTTTAAGTGTCTTACGCAAGTAATTAGCGTCTGTGCTAGTAATCCAAGCCTTCAGATTATAAATCTTCGCTTCCATCTTCATATTCCTCCAATACATCATCAATCCCAGCGATCTTATCAAACTCATCACCAATTTTCTTGAAGTCGTTACCTTTGTAAAAGACCAATAGATTTTGATGGATCTTTACAACTTTCCGATACTTCATTGTATTTCTGGCTCTCAATGCTCCAGTTCCAACCGGTGTTTGAAGAATAATGTCGTTATAGAAATGTAAACCTGCATTTTCGAATATATTTACAATGTCATTAACAAAGTCGTAGTAATAACCATTCTTATCACGAATGTTACCAACCACGATACAAGCAAAGCGATTATTAGCAAGACACTTAGTTGCATTAGTGAATGCGTTTTTTAATATGTTAATGAAATCAGCATAGCTGGATTGATTGCTTGCGTCCTTTGGATCATCAGAATAAACTTCCAAATCAAAATAAGGTGGACAGCTAAATAACAAATCTTGGCTTTCTGGTTCTAAATGCTTAGCAACATTCTGTCCATCGTCACAAATGTAATGTGCGTTGAGATTAAATTCATCTACCCGTGATTGGTTAAAGTCGACTTGTTGCTGTCGCAATTCAATTCCCGTGAATTTGTTTCCAAGATAACTACTTACAAAGCCAAAAGCAGTGTCACCCGAGAAACAATCAAATGTATTGCATGTGTCTTTTGTTGGTAAGAACCACTTATTAATCAATTCGCACACAACAGGATTCATGATAGACGTTCCGTTGTTCTTAAGATTAATCGTATAGCCTTCCTTAAATCCAGCATTAGAGTAAGAAGTGGCACCTCCCCTCGACGTTCCATCGTCTTGTATCATATCATTCCAGATACGTTTGCGATCTAATACTTCTTTTCGGGATAAGTTAATAATGGAAAACGGTGGAAGAAGAAAATCATTATTTAGTGATCCTGGATGCTTTTCTTCTGGTTCAGGTTCTTCAATATCTTCAAAATCAAAACCATAGTCAGACATATCAATATCGGCAATATCAGCTAATTCATCATCGAGTAGACCCATATCCCAGTCTGTAAGTTCGCCAGTCTTGTTATCAGCCAAACGGTATGCCTTAACTTGTTCTGGTGTTAGCCCAGTTGCAACCTTAACTGGCACTTCTTTCAGACCTAACTTCTTAGCTGCTAGGTAACGAGTATGACCAACTATAATGACATTGTTTTCATCAACCACGATAGGCTGTTGCCACTTAAACTCTTTAATTGAGTTAGCAACTGCATCAACTCCCGCTTCATTGTCACGTGGATTGTTCTTATACGGCTTAATACTATCAATGCTTACGTTTTTGACTTCCACGTTTACGCTTCCTTTCTATTTTCTTTCTGGTTCGTTCAGCATGGTTGAGCATATATTCTTGTGCCGTGCTATTAACGAAGCCCCATCTTTTAGTTGTTCTCATATACTAATTCCTTTAACCATTCAATAGCGTCTTGGGATAATTTTAGGTGATGACCGTATTCACCATCATCTGAAAACGTAACGAGTTTGCCAGTCATCATATGTTTTAAATCGCCAGCATTCAGTTCAGTGGGTTCTCCACTACCCCAAAGATTGTATTCTTCTGGCACATCTTCCCAACACTTGCAATTTAACCTAGTTACCTCTGTCACTTCCAACTCCTCCTATCAATCTATCCAAACAAAAAAGCACCCATTTCTGAGTGCTTGTATCAAGACAATTGAAGAAACACGAGTAAGTAGTGCTTTCTCCTTTCGTATAAATTCAAAAGTAGGTTTGCCTTGAATGCTAACGAACAGAGTTGAACTGTTATCTCCACGTTGAAACGGAAACAACTGTGACGCTCTACCGTTGAGCTACGTCAGCATAATGCAGAAATGCTTACATCCACTAATCGTTTTTGAATTTTGTTACTCTTTGCATCTCTGTATTACATCACGGCTTGTTATCTAATTTAAAGGGAGCCTATCATCTCCTTTTAGTTGTTACCGTGATAAAAGCCGAGAGGCGGATTCGAACCGCACTTTTGCCACACGTGATCTGTTGTGTGCCCTACCTAGGATCTCGGTATAAAAGACTGACACTCAATTGGTATTGAGAAAATCATTAAATTTTAACGCGTCATAACACTCCATTTTGTAAATCATCGCTTGATATATAGAAGGCAAGCGTCAGTCTTAAACATAAATAGCTATTTACTGGGAATATTGCTGTTTCCATAAGCAACTTCCCTATGTGGAATTATGGTCACTGCCACCACTTCGAGGGCTTTGAACCCCTTTCCACAGTTTTGTAAAACATTCAAAATGGCTTTTGTTGAAATTATCAACGATATCATTATGTAATATAAAGTTGACCCATGATTTACCCAATTTTGACCAACTTTTTACCCAAAATTGACCAATAATTGACCCAAAAAGCACCCAAAAAAGTCCCTTTTCAGCAAGTCTCTTTTACATAACGCCGTAATTCAGGAATTAAACTGTCTTCCCCCTTACGTGCCACCTTAAACGTTTCACACGCTGGAACAATGCAATCAGCAAATTCACAACACGCTCTTTTTAATCGTCTGCGAAATGCTCCATTGCCGCTTATTGCCAGCCTTTCTTTTACATCATCATCAGACATTCCTTTAATGTACTTGCCAACGAGAATAATCTGGCTTTCATGACTACACCCCTCTAGTGCATATTGCACTGCATAACAAGCACTAGCATAGACACCATGCTCAATCATTTTCTTTTCGCTACTATTGCCCTTTGACGGTGCTTTAGGCATTCCATCGATACTTGGTGAGGTGTAATCACCCCACGTTCCCGACCTCCGTTTAATGACTGGGTAGCGGTCATAAAAGAACCACTGCACTGCATGATATGTGCCAACTACGTCCAGTTCTTGAAATAAAGCCATTTCAAACGCTCCCTTATGATATAATTAGTTTTGGTATTTTATTTTCATAAGAGGGCGTTCTCCATAGTGAGGACGCTTTTTTATCTATTTCAATTCATCAACTGTAACTGTTGAATTATCACCAAAATAAATATTGTGCTTGCGGTTATTTTGATCAACATACTGCAATGAACGGCTTGAATGCTTTATATCAAACTTACCTTTTTCTTCCATAATGACTTTGCCATCAGCGTTATAAACTTTAATATCTCGCGGAATACCATTATTAAACTCTGACTTAAAGTCTTTTCTGACTCTCCCACCACTCGCTGTACTATTAAAATACCAATGAGAACAGCCACCACATAAAAGTACAATTATTACAATCAAAACTGTTATTACTGAAATACGCTTCGCAGAATCCACTCTAATACCTCCAAATTTAACGCTTTTTAACGCAATTTAACGCTTTTTACAAACTTATTATCAACATACCGTTTCTATAATGCTCGTTTTCATAATGTGCCAATCGTTTTGGCGTCTTAGATTTGATTGAACGCAAGTACCGTATGCTCATATGCTGATTAGCAGCAATTTCTTTATAAGTACCAGCATCAATGAATTCTTCACCCTTGTACAAGGCAATAATCTTTTTATTAGTTTGTTTCATTGCTTGTCTCCTATAACATGCTAATAATCCAGTGCCATAGCAAGATATTTGCTGAAATTAATCCGCCCAGAACTAGTCCGCAAATACAAGCGCAAAACAGCACCACGACAATAGCGGCTAAAAGTCCACCAGCAGTTTTAACTTTATTTGTCATTTTTGACCTCCTATCAACTTGCTATGGAATTGAACAAAATAGCGCAAATATTGACCAGCCAATTACCCATCCAGGTGCTTTGAAATATAGTTCCGCTGCAATTAAGCAACAAATTCCGCACACGGCCAGTCCATTACCCTTTAGATCCATCATTCTTGCTCTCCCGCTTTAATTTGTTTTCTTCTCGCCGTTGACGTTTTTTTGCGTCGGCGGTTTTTACTTTTGCTTTTTGATTTCGCCATTAACGCATTCTCCCCTTAGGCTCGTTCTAGATATTCAATATCAACATCAATGGGCTCGTACTTTCCTTCAGCCAATCCTATTTTTCTTGATAGTTGCAATCATGCGACTAGTCCCGTTCACTCGCTTAATATTGATAATGTGGTACAGGTCACCGACTAGCCTAACAGGTTGATTATTGCGCATTGCTAATCTTGCTTGTGTTGTTAGCATTAGTCGTCCTCCATCCTGTGAGTTTCCCAGTCATAACTAACCATTGTTTCAACTTTGAATTTTTTATCACATTCAATGCAAGAGATTTCATGCTCACCATCTTCATATAATTCGGGATACTCAACTAAATCATCACTAATTGCAGTACCACAATAAGGACAAACTACATAATCACTGCTAAAAGTATCCGGTTCCCCTTCTTCAATGCTTTCGCGAATATCTTCTAAATGTTTCTCACTCAAGCAGTCATAACATAGGCCACCGTTTATCCAAGCAGCACACTCTTTTCCACATCTTTTGCAATGTGTATCTTCATAGCTCAATGCCATCATTCTTCCCCCTCATGTTCACTCTCACGATTAAATTTAGCCAATTCTAATTCTGTAATGAATGGTTTCCCGTTATATTGGGCTTCCACAGAACGCTTGAAAAATTCAACAGCTTTGTGTTCTGGATATAAGAATTTAAGCTTATCCATGATTGCCATCGCTCTAAGTTTTTGCTCTAAGCTCCCCGCTTTGTTAAACGACTTCGACAGTAGATCAGCAAACCGTAGTAAATCATGGAGTTGTTTATTGCTAATCCAGTAAGGTTGATCCGCTTGTTTACGGCCGAATTGCTCAGTAAGAATTGTTTCTAGCTTTTTCAGATAAGCATCATTTTCTAAGCTTTCATAAAGATATTCACCTAATGCTTTCTTTTCTTCATTCATCATTCTTCCACCTCTTAGGCTTTCTAGCCGTTTTGTGCCACCACTGTGACCACTCGTAGCTAGTATGATCGTGCCAAGCCATCATATGCTTAGCCTTAGCAATCTGTCGCTTACGAGTTCGTTTAATTCCGCTTGGTCGTGCATAGCCTAATATAATTGCTCTCAAATCTTTAAATGCTTTTTTATTACGTCTAGCTTCAATTTGAGTTTCAATTTCAAAAGGGCTTGGCTTGTATTGCAATAATCCTTTAGGTGGTATAGATGAGCCGTCTTCAAATTTAACCGGTTCCCATCCGTTTTCGTTTTTAGTAAAATACTGAATTTTGTCATTCATTAACCCTTCACCTCATATAGTAATAGCCTGTTATCCTTAGCTCGCTTATGTGTTGTTGGGTAAGTTAGGTAGATCATCTGCTCAATAGTGCGATGATACTTCTTTGCAAGCTCAACAATCGTGCCACCATCAACGTATTTGTCACCTTTATACATGGCGAAATAACGATCTTTTTTAGTCAGCTTCATTGTCTTTGACCTATTCTGTCATTCTTTAATTCCCTCCGCTTCGTAGATGGCTCGCTTTACCACCCAATTGTGTCTCTTATGTCGTAGTTCACCGATTTATGAACGTCGTAGTAGTCATACATCGGCTCACCGTTCTTTTTTTGTTTCATGTTGCCGTGACGATCATAGCGACCGTGTGGATCTTGAATACGATTAGTAGTGAAGCCGTACAGCTTCATCTTAAAGTCATTCTTGCGAGGAACTACTACTTCAACTGGCAAGCCCGTCTTTAGTGAAAACAGCTTAAAACGTATCTTAGCCGCCGTATCAACTGCTCGTTGATTAATACCACTCTTCACGTCGTAAACGTGCTCTATGGACCCGTCAGCGCCATATACGACAAAGTCAGGAGCATATGTTATGCTTCGTTGCTTATATCCGCCTACCGGAAACTTGCTAATCAGTTCAAAACTTTTATGAACTTCATATCGTTTGCCACAAGTTTTGACAAAGCGTAGATAGAAATTAGCTTCTTTTTCGCTATCAAACTTGTAGCCGTCAACTTCTACTTTCTTGCCAAAATGGTTCATCGATTATGAACCCCCATCGCATAGCCACAGGCGAAAACGCCAAGCAACAATAACAACTTAATTAGGAAAGACAATTTCTACACCCCGCTCAGGCTTCACAGTAGCCTCGTAGTCACGTTCTAAACATAATGTGTTAAATACACCATACGCATACTTCAAACACGCTTCTCGTGCTTCTGCGCTTAAATTCTTGTTATTGATTGTTCCTTTGAGCTGATGAAGTAATGCTTCTTTCGTAACAGAACTCAATATCGTTTCATCTCTTCGAAATACTGGAGTAGCGATATAACGATCGATTAAATCGGATATCATATTTTGCAAATAATCAGCCATATCAATTGCTTCATCTACTGACATATTCCAATAATCCGAATCGCTCCAATCTTCCGGCCACCCTTCAAAGTTACAGCCAAACGGTTGAGCTATGCTCGTAGCTTTAGGGTCAATAGTCATGAACCAGCTTGTTTTATCTTTTTTATAGCTTTCATAGTCTTTATAGACACATACGCCATATGTTCGATTGCGAACCGCACAGACTTTAGGGAAAGTGTTAATTTTGATGATTAATCCATCGGTTGTTAAATGCTCTTCTGTATTCATGCTGTTTCCCCCTTCAAATCTCCGTTGTGATACATCATTCTGATTAAGTCGTTGCTGATACGATAAACTCCGCAGCCACCGCATACGCAACACTTACGATTAAGATAAATTCCACTGCCGTTACAAGCAGGGCAAATAATGTTCATGCTTACACCCTCAAATCTTCTAAACCCGTAAAATCAACAATATTGTCAGAGCTATGTGGCAATAATCGACTAATTAATTTCGGGTTATACATAGTTTCTAAGTCTTTAGTGCTGCAATTAGTTGTAATTATTGTCGAATTGACAACCTCATTTCTATTCAAATCTATTCTTGAATTAGCGATCCTAAACAGATACTCTTGTAAGTCTTGCCGAACTGATTTTGATTCGTTTTTCATTGAACCTTCTGTTCCAAAATCATCAAGTAGCAATACATCGACCGTCTCCATCAAGTTCTGTAAGTAATCCAACTTATCTTGAACGTCTTTATTTTCAATTCGCTTTTGCATTAATCTTGCTAGTTCAAGTGTTGATACCGTCATAACGGTTAAATTCTTCTTACATAACGCATTCAACATCGCCATCGCCAGCGAAGTTTTACCGACACCCGGCTTCCCGCTTAATAATGCTTTTTGTGGTTCTGCAAACATCTTTTTAGCAAGTAAGAAACATCGATTAGCAACTTCTTTAGCCTTAACAACATTTTTCTGCTTATCTGGCTTCCAGTCTGTAAATAGAAAGCCAATTCGCTGGTTACCATTAAACAAACTGTTGTTGATATACGTTCCAGCTTTATAAAGAACATTCTGCTTGTTGAAACTTCGCTCAACTCTTTTTCGATAGTGCATAACGTTGACCTTCATTTCAGCTAGTTGCTCTGGATCACTTACATCTATTCCGTAAGCTTCTTTTAAGTGCTTTGCAGCGTCACGCTGAGCGGTACTAAAAGTTATTCCCGCCATTAACAAACGCCTCCTTTAGAACGGCAATTCATCATCACTCACGCCATTAAGAAGGTTGTCACCTTTACCATCATCACGAACAAAGTCTTTGTAATCATCGTAGTAGCCTTCTTGTTCATACTTGTTAGCTGGCTTTGGGTTGTCTACTTCTAACTCATCGTCAAAGCGACCATTAAACCAAGTAGAACCATTCATTGGGTGCTTCCAACTATTTTGTTGTAAATCGGTCATGTAGACCTTTAACCGCTCCAACAGATATTCGTTAGTATGCTTAGTCGACTTTCTTCTCCAAGCTTTGTAATGGTTAAAGGCTTGCTTCTTACCTTTCTTGTTTGGGTACTTAGACCAAACTTCCTCGAATTCTTCTTCTAGTTGAGACACAGACTGTGCATTGCTGTGCGATGCACTATTTGTATTACTTTCTTTTGTTATTTCTTGTTGTTGATAATTCTTGTTATTGTTATTTCTTAGTGAGCCATTTTCCACTGGATGGTTTTTCCATTCGGTGGGTTTTCCATCGGATGGGTTTTTACTCTTTTTCGGCGTTTTTTCCTTAATTTTCCCTTTAATGGGTTTTACTGGATCATGGTCAGTTAATACCCATTCCATACCATCAAATACACCTTTTTTTGTTTGCCGATGTCGTCTAACTAAATAACCAAGTTTTTCTAGTTCTTTTAACCCAGACTGTAATGCGCCTTCACCATCGGTTGAATGTTTAGCTAGTTCACTAACGTAAAAGTTCCAATTATCGGCTTGGCTCCACATATAGATGAAAATCCCTCTTGCTTTCCAGCTAAGCCGTTCATCACGTATCACTGCATTACTAATATTCGTATAATTTTTAGCAGTGTTTTTTACCAAGCGGACCATTCTTTTCACCTCTCACATATTTAAGTTTGATTATCCGATCGTGCTTCTTTCGATTGCATTGAGGGCACGAAACAGTAAGGTTATCATCTTCGTTATTTCCGCCTTTTGCTAGTGGAATAATATGGTCCATATGAAAGCCGTCAAATGGTAAATGTTTACCACAATAAGCACAAATTCCTTTATCACGTTCATAAATTCTTCTGCGCTTTGCTTTTGAAATTTTCGGGCGTTTGCCTTTCGGATAACCATATTTGATGTGCATTAAATGTAATCTTTTGTTATCTTCAACTAATTTGTCAGAAGTGATGTATGTGTGTCCCATCAGCCTACCTCCTAGAACGGCAATTCATCATCGCCAATATCAATTGGATCACCTTGTTGACTATATCCTCCTTGATATGGTTGATTATTGTTTTGTGTATTGTTTTGCTGTTGGTTATTTTGATTTCTTGTCTCATCAAATTCTGTGTTACTAACAACTAAATCGTTCGTATATACTTTGTTGCCTTGTTGATCGGTATATGAGCCTGTTTGCCAACGACCTTCAACAATCATTTTTTGTCCTTTATGAAAGTGTTGAGCTATGAAATTAGCTCGTTGACCAAAGGCAGTGCAACGGATAAAGTCAGCGTCATAATCACCGTTCTTATTTTTGAAACTGCGTTGACTTGCTAATGTGAACCGAACTACTTGGGTACTACCACTAGTATTCAATTCTGGTTCAGCAGTTAAACGTCCTTGTATTTGACAGCTATTAAGCATTTTTAAGTTCCTCCGATTTCTGTTTTCCTAAATGAAGCTCTTTTGCAATTTCTGGCGTTACTTTTATTGGCTTGATGTGATATTTTGCCATGAAGTTCTTAGCCCCAATTGTGTGAAATATCGTATGGTGAACCCTGCATAACGGTTCTATATACATACCTACATGATTTATCTCATTTCGATTGCGCCCCATTCCTACTGCTGTCACGTGGTGAATATCAGCATGTTCTTTTAAGCAGATTGCGCAACGTTTAGTCTTAATGCACATCATCACACGAGGAAAGTCATCCGGCAGACTGTCCCATATCTTTGTGTGAAACGGAATATCTTCAAAAAAGAAGAATTCTAACATCGTTGTAATCATTTGACTGGCAACAGTTTCACTACAATCGGATAAACTGAACATTTCAGTGTGAAAGAAGTCTGCAATCATTGATTTAAAAAATAATTTTGCTTCGTTAAGGCTATATCCCGTATATAGGCAATAATCTCCAAGTAACGCATATATTTTCTTTCGTTGGTCTGGGGTAATGTGTCTACCATCATCAACAAGCAATTCAACAGTCGGCTGTTTACCATTTGCAAATTTGATTAGCTTATTAATATCCAGTTCTTCGTCTAATTGAATTTTGACAACATTACCTTGTGTGCTAATCAGTTTGCCGTACATTTTTAACCTGCTTTCTGCTCATTTCTTAGGAGCTTGTACATTGCCGTTGCTCCGCCTAGTAAAGCAAGATTTGGATTTTGCTTATAAGCTGGTTCTTTTTCATATTCTTTTATCAAAGCTGCTTTAACTTCTGTTGGGGTCGTATGCTGCATATCAGCTAACGTCTTCAATGCGTTATCAAGCCGTTCTTTTATATCTTGGGGGCTTTCTTGTTGCGATTGCTGACGTTGCTGTGGTCTACGATTGGTTTGTTGTGGCATATTCTGCTGATAAGTAGCTCCAATATCACTGTTAGTAGCATCTGGGTCTTCTTCATGGTCGGAAATATTAAATAGTTGCTTGTAGAAGTATTTCTGAGCGCTCGTACAAGCTTTAGCAACGGCTTTTTCCCCTGTATCCATTCCTGATCCTGGCATTTTTCCTACAATATCTTGATCCTTTCGACCATCAGTAATGGTAAAAGTACCCATAACGTCAACAATGTGGTTGACTGTTCCTTTTCGTCCTTGTATGTCACGCTGATTAGTAATCTCATAGCTTGGAATAATGTCAAAGCCATTAAGCCCGATCACCTTTTTTACTGCCGCTTTAATAGCTGCCTCACTTTGAAAACGATAGTTTTGATAACCGTTATTCCCGTCTTTCTTTACAGGTCCAATATCTGAAATAGCTCGGTTGAGCTTTTCAGCAAGTGAGAGATTCTCTTTCTTTTCTTTGGGTGTTTCCACCTTTGGGGCTTCTTTCTTTTCAGCCATTGATTAGTCCTCCTTTTCAACCCAGCTATCTTTGGCGTTCTTGTGTTTCATAACTAATACTGATGGTTTAGTAACGACAGTTACATCATCGACTAGCTCGCCATCATCGTTAACCACATGCTCGCCGTCTGGTGTTGATAGTGTCTTTTTCAAATCACCCCATTTAAGTTTGTCTTCTTCAACGTGTTCGACAAATTCAGTACCCTTTAAGTGATTGATTAGTGCTTGCTCGTCTGAGACTACTAAATCGGTTTTTTCTTTTTTGCGAATAATACGTCCGTAAGGCGATTCTTTAAATGACCAATTAGGGTCTTCGTCTGCCTGTTCTTCTGCATACTGCATAGCCAATCCCTTGAAGTAATCAATATCCTTACGCAAGTCCTTAATTTGACCTTCGTAGTAGTCGGTAGCTTGTTGGATCATATCCTTTTTAGATCGGATTTCTTTACGCTTCTCTTCCATCATCTGGAAAGCCCATTTCAATTGGTCGTCATTCTCAATTGAGAAGCGTTCCTTTTCTTCTTGGTTAGCTGTTGCATTAGCAACCATCTTGTTCAATTCTTCAGTTCCTTTAGTCATCGTTTCTTCGGTCATAATTACTTAACCTCCGTTTTAATTCCGTATTCTTTTAAGTCGTATTCTGGATTGCTTAATACATCTTTGATAACTTCATCACCCTTTTGCATAAAGAAGCTGTCATAGACACATTCTTTGCAGCAAAGGTAAATACCCAAGTCAACGTCGTAAACGTGCCAATCGCCATCGTTTACGTTGAATACACGTCCGCATTCTTCACACTTAACTAAGTGAACTGGTCGTTGTGGTAGTTCAAAATCAAATTTATTCATGTTATAATCTCCTAAATAGAATTATTTTCTTTGTTGCGCTAGTGTCTCCAGCACTGGCGCTTTTTTTATTGCGATAACTTCTTAACATCAACAAGTAAAAGAACAGTAGGAACACCGCTCCACCTAATGAGCCAACTGCTAGGCAATAGGTTATCCATACGCCCATCGCTAACGCTGTAAGTTTAGAATTAACAATTCTGTTCATTACTGCTTGCCTCCTTATAAATCTTGTTCCACCACTCGTGATACTTACGAGCTCCTAAACGCTTGTAGGCTTGGCGAGTGGTTATTTTATTTTGCTGATACAAATTCATGAAGTGTTCTACTTTCCGCATTAAGTAACCTCTTATTCGAAATACATAACTTCGGCGCTAGTTGCTTCACCGTTTTCACCATCGTCCATAAATTGAACGGATAAGGTAGATACCTCATCAGCGAAACGGTCTACACGTTCACGGAATTCTTCGTCTGTTTCATTTTCTAATGGTTTAAATGTCCTACTAATCATCGGTTAGTCCTCCTAATGTTTCTTTTGGTATTTCTGTTTGAACAACGGTTCATGGTTTACCCAGTCATGAACACCTGCAACCGCGAAACAAGCAACGATAATCAATAATGGTCCGATATAGGTCACCTCCTTAATCGTGGATCAATTTTCAGCGCTTCTTTGTGAGCTTCGTTATGATTTACAAACCACTCGTCAAACGCTTTTAGCTTGTATGACCAATTCCGTCCGTGCTTAATAGCGATTTTTTGATTCGGATTTTCAGCAATAATCTGATCACGAAACCTTTTGATGGTTTCTCGGCTTTTGCCATACTTGCCAAGTTCTACAAGTTCAGTAGTAGTTAATAGCTCATCATCTTTGCTTTGTTCCTCTTGATCTTTTACGAACTTGGCAACAGCCTTGTAAGCAGCTTGTTCCATTCGTCTATCTAATTCATCAACGGTTAATATGACTACTCTTGCAGGAGTTGCCATCCGCTCAGCTCCTTTCTACTTTGCGAAATAGTTACCTTGAATGTTGTGCTTTGCCATAAACTCCGTTACACACATAATTGAGCAAAAAATTAAATTCCCTTTGCCATATGTGTAAGCATGTTTCATGTCGTCATATACGAAGTCACTATGACAATTGGTACACTGTTCTAGTTTCATTTGTACCCCCCTTTTTTTCTGCTTTTACTTTAGTAGTTATTATTTCTTATTTTTAACCACTTTAGTAGTAGGCAAGGATAAAAAAATATCGTCCATTGTAAGGCCAAACACCTTAGATAAATTGTGTACCGAGTCAACACTTGGCTTAGATTCACCATTCTCCCAATTGACTATGGAATTGGGAGTAGCTTTTACTTTTACCGCTAAATCATATCGAGACAATCCAGCTTTTTCTCTTAAGTCTCTTAATGTTTGCTTCAAATCAATTCCTCCTTTCTTGCTTACATGTATATAATACTACTTTCGTAGTAATTTACAATACTTTTTTACTATTTTTTTGTATTAATTTTATTGCTAACAAATAATTGTACTACAATAGTATTATACATTTAAGGAGTGATTAATATGTTTAGTGATAGATTACGAGAACTAAGAGCTGGTCGCAAAATGTCGCAAAGTGACTTAGCTAAGGCTATACACGTGTCTCAGCAAGCAATAACTAAATGGGAAAATGGAAAATCTGAACCATCTTCCAGTGCAATTTCTGCTATAGCAAATTATTTTAACGTTTCTAGTGATTACTTATTAGGAAGAACAAACGATAAGCTTCCGAATAAAGATTTATCTAATAATCAAAAACTTATCGCCTATTCTATCGATCCAGATATCTCAGACACTGAGCGACAAGCTATTATTGAAATGGTCCAAGCTGCTAAAAAGTTTCGTAAGCGGATTTAGGTGGTGTTATTGTGTGTATGACTGATCTCGAAAAGATTGAAGATAAATACCCACAATTAAAATTTTGGGGAATTGAAGTTAACAATAAGCATTATCACGGACATATTGAGGGAACGGACGTCTACATTAATCTACTTCAACCGGATATTGACTGGTTGAAATCAGCACTGCACGAAACTGTTCACTATGATTTCGATTGCGAAAAAGACTTATCTAACAATCGAAACATAAGCGTAAGGCGGTCAGAAAAATGGGCTGTTAAAGAATCTGAAAGAGAGTACGAAAAAATGTTTGGAAGAAAGAAAAAGGCTGAATAATTATATGTTCTTTTTTATGTTAGATATAGCAATCATTATTATTGCTTTTATAGTAATTTCAAAAATATTAAAACGTTTAATAAACAATAATACAAATAAGCAAGAAAACTTAGGCACTGAAACAAAGGGAAGTTCCAGAATAAAGATTAATCCAGATACTGGGTATCCCATGTCTACTTCAAAACAAATAGAAAACGCATATCAAAAATATTTAGAAGCTCGTAAACCATCCAAGCCAAATAAATATATGAATAGTGAAGAAATATGGCAAATTAATCAATTGAATTTAATACTTCCTTTTTATTTCAAAGGGGATTACTGTTACAAACTAGGTGATTGGAAAGAAGCTGAATGGCAATGGCAAAATATAGCAGAATTAATGCCTCATGCTGCCATAAAACTAGCAATTATGTATCGAAAAGAAAAACGTTACTCTGACGAAATCAATGTTTTAACTAAAGCAGTTAATTCAAAAGAAATTGAACGATTATATCCAAATAATAAAGAACGATTGCAGTCTAGACTAGCAAAAGCAAAAAAACGTTATTTGAAGAATAATACGGGAAAATAATATAAATGAAAAAAACATTAATTATTGGGATGTCTTCTGCACTTGTACCTCAGCTAAATGCGTTTCAACACCAGTAAATTAATTGGAGGTTTGATCATGAAATGTTTTATTTGCGGTAAAAAAATAACTTGGTCTGCAAAGGGTATCACTAGCAATTTCAAGGGAATATGTCCAGATGACATAAATAAGATAATAATTGACGCTAATGCTAATAAGCTTAGCGTTCCATTATCAGTGGCTATGTGGATACAGAAAAAGTCTAGCGATGAAATTAAAAGACTACTTGACAATGACATTACTTTCACGCTGAAAGAAATAAAATCAGACAAAGTAAAGGATAATTCAACTGTTGTTAAAGCCGAAAAGCAAGTTCAATCAGCAACCGTTGAATCAAAGCCTAAGTTATCTTGCCCTTATTGCGGTAGTACAAATCTCCAGCCATTAGGACAGCACAGAAAGGTTTTTTCAGTTGGCAAAGCCGTAGGTGGTACTGTTCTGACAGGCGGAGTTGGTGCGTTAGCAGGGTTCATTGGCAAGAAAACAAAACAAACTGATTTTGTGTGCATGAACTGTGGAAAACAATTCAAGAAATAAAAAAAGACCCGCCTGTTTGAGACGGGTTTAAAAAGCACTGCAAAAGAACATATGTACGAAAGGAGAACGCCTATGTGGTCAGAAACAACAAAAGATGGTAAGACTAAGTTCAGAGAGCAGTATAAAGATCCCCTCACAGGCAAGTATAAGAAAGTTTCTGTCACTTATGATAAGAATACCAATCAAACACGTAGAAGGGCTCAGATAGCCTTAGAGCAAAAAATACAGAGTAAGTTAAGACATATTCAAGATGGGAATATTAAAAAAGGTGTTACTCTTGGAGAAGTTATTGAAAAATGGGAACTTGTTTATAAAAAGCAAGTTCTATCAGGCACGTTCTATTCTTGGAAGACTTACAAGAAACAGATAGAACAGCGCATTGGGTCTGACACGTTGGTGGAAAAAATTACGCCAAAATATTTAATAAACTTATATGAAAATATGCTTTACCTTGAAAACTACGATAAAAGTTTTGTAGTTCAATTGAAAGCAAAGATGAACCATATTTTAAAATATGCGTATCAACATGATTATATATCATCGCTACCAACTAATTTGCAAATCAATTGGCCTAAAAATCGAACAAACTCAACAGTCGAAGAAAAGTTTCTTGAAGACGATGAATTAGATAAAATAATAGACTACTTAGAGCATGCAAATACATCAAACAATCACCTTTACGCTTCAATATGTAAATGGATATCTTTAACTGGAATGAGGTTTGGAGAAGCAGCAACTATTCAAGTCAAAAATATTTCTGAAGTTAAAAATCAGTACTTTGCAGAAATATGTGGTACTTTAGTGTATCATGGGTTAAAGCTTGAAGATCAGTTCAAAAGTCCTTTCCCAAAGACCAACGATAGTTATCGAACTATTTTAATTCCAGACAAAGCAGTTGAGATTTATAAAGAATTTTCAAAAGGCAAAAAAGCAAATGATTTTCTGTTTACGACATTTCATAATAGTTTTCTTATTGTTGAAGCAGTAAATAATCTTCTAAGAGAAGCAAAGAAAGACTTGGGGATTGATAAGACTGTTACTACTCATACTTTCCGACACACTCATGTTAGTAAATTAGCAGAGTTAGGTGTACCATTGTATATAATACAAAAGCGACTAGGTCACAGTGATTCAGAAATCACTGCAAGAGTATATCTTCACGTGACAAAAAAAGCACAGAAAAAGTATGATAATATTATCGAATCACTTTAATTTTCCCCTTTTATGCCCCTTTCAGTAAATTTAAAATTACAAAAAGCGTTGATAGAGCTGATTTAATAGCCTCCATCAACGCTTTATTCTATTTCTTTCTGGGAAGTGATAAGCCACAGGTGATTCACCCCGCCCATACTCAGAAATTACTAATCCCTGTCTGGCAACCTCATCTTGAAGGACTTGGTGACTTCGGGGGTAAGCTTGATCTAAACCCGTCCCAATCACTCCGATAGTAAGGCCACCATGTTTTAACGCCAGTTCATGGCTAAAACCATCTACTCCTTGAGCTAAACCACTGATTACTACTATCTGCCGCTTAATTACTGGTGGCAGCAATCCTCGTAAAGCGCTCTGTCCATAATTAGTTATCTGCCTAGTGCCAACAACACCAATTGAAGGCTGATGGAGCAAGCTCAGATTACCACGATAAAACAATACCAAGGGCGGACAGTACGTTTCTTTCAAGGTGATCGGGTATAACGGATCCGCAATTGTAATAAATTTTTCCTGACTGTTTAAGGCCACTGCTTGATCAAGCTCTGGACTTGTCCAATTATTTTTCAATGACGACGCACTTCGTAAGCTAACATTTGCATGGTCAATCAAATAGTCAATATTATTAAAGCAGCGCGCCTGTTGAGCACACTCCCATAGACGATACTTTGAAACTAAGCCAATTCCGCGACATAAACTTAACCGTAATAGAAAATCGTTTACTTGTAACATAAAAAAGCCTCCCTATATTTATATACGAAAGCTTTTTGAAAATGCATTTTTTAATTTAAATATTTTGGAACGGGATTAAAAGAACGCCGATGAATAGGCGTTGCCCCCATTTTTTCTAAGCCGGCTAAATGTTCTTTGGTTCCATAACCCATATTTTGTGCAAAACCATACCCTGGATAAACATAATCATAGTCCCGCATTAGGTGATCACGGTATTCTTTTGCGACAATACTGGCTGCAGCAACGCTAATACTCTTTTGATCCCCCTTGATCAAAGTCGTCTGAGGAATATCAATTGCTAACGGGACAGCATCAACAATCAGATGATCTGGTCGATGGTGAAGGTGATTAACTGCCCGAATCATTGCATCCTGGGTAGCAGCATAAATATTCATTTGATCAATCACTGGCGCATCATTTACCGCAATGCTAACTTCAACCGCCTCATCAACAATCCGTAAATACAAATTTTCTCGTTCATGCCTAGTTAACTGTTTGGAATCTGTTACCCCTATCAGGTCAAAATCTGCATTTAAAATTACTACACAAGTAACCACCGGCCCAGCCAATGGTCCTCTTCCTACTTCATCCATTCCTGCAACATACTGACATCCCTTTTCCCAGTAGTACTTTTCATATTTAAACCGGTTATTGAACGCCTCTTCAGCTTCCTTCTGCCGTGCAAGCCGCCGCTCAAATTGCTGAATTGCTGTTTGAACACCTTTTCGCGAATCATCACGAATAGTTTGCAAGTAAGGATCAGTTGTATCTGTGATAGTTTGTAAACGGGCCTTAATTTGACTAATGGTTTCCTTATTCATTTAGTCCATCCTCATTTAGGTCAGCGGGTACTTCCAAAGTGATTGGTCCTAATTTTCCCTTTCGCAAGTCAAAAATCAAGCGTTCACTAGCCCGGTCATAATCATCACGAAAGCCCATTTTAGCAGTAATCGTTAATAGTAAATCTGGATTGGCAACCGATTCGTCCAGATCTGCATCAGTTAAGTGGTAACGTTGCTTTAACACCTCTGGCTGATGTTGCCGCAAGTAATCAAGGGCAAACAACGCTACATCATCCTTTGCGTATAAGCTATCTTTAATTGCTCCTGTTAAAGCAAGCATTATCCCCTGCTTAGGAGTAGCAAATTTATGCCAAAGGACACCAGGAGTATCAAGTAATTCCAATTCTGCTGATGATCGCAACCATTGCTGTCCAGTAGTGACTCCGGGACGGTTTCCAGTAGCCGCAACGTTCTTTTTTACCAGGTGATTTAAAAGAGTTGATTTCCCTACATTGGGAACACCAACACACATTGCCCGAATTGGCCTCTTTTTCATTCCCTTGGCTTTTTCTTCTGCCAATTTATCTTTTAATATCTCTTTACTTTTAGCCGTTACAACTTTTGCCACGTTATTTTGGCGTGAATCGAGAGCAAGAACTGGTTGATTATGTTGCTCAAAGTATTTAATCCATTCATTTAATCGTTTCTGGTCTGCTAGGTCCGTTTTTGTCATAATTAAAAGTTTGGGCTTTTCGCCTGCAGCTAGTGCCACTTCTGGATTTTGTGACGAATAGGGGACACGAGCATCTACTAGCTCAAACAAAATATCTACTAGTGGCATTTGTTCACGAATTTGGCGTAATGCTTTTGCCATGTGTCCTGGGAACCATTGAATTGTTGCCATTTGACTTTCTCCCTTCTTTTCTAATTCATTGCATCAATATACCGTTGCCAAGCTTCATCAAAAATTGTCATTGATGGCAAATAGTCAGCATTTTCTTCTAAATAATGCGAAATTTCATCAAAATCCTCGGAATGCTTAGGAAAAGTAGTATCCAAAAAAGCGTTGTTTGCAAATTGTTGAACTTCATCTGCACTATTCGGATTTCGTTGAGTCATTAAAAACTGATAAAAACTCATTCTCATTTTGATTTCCTCCAATATTTATTCATTACTTGTGGGGACCGTGATTAAAAACTTAAACCGTCCTTCTTGCATGTTAATTTCTTGAGCCGAGTACTTAAGAGAACGGTGCTTGCTATAACGGTTAAGGTCTAATAAAACTGTCTTCTTTTGTGGGTTAATTGTTACCCATTTAGGAATATTATAATTCTTTGCAATGTAACCCATCACAAATTTGATCGGGATATTTAACCGTCCAACTGAAAGTCCCTTAGCCCGCAACAAGATATTTCCGTTACTTAGTCGTTCAGGAATAAAGTTAATGGCAAATCGCACCCTAGCCCCTAGAAACTTAGTATTTCCTGTCAAGGTAGCATACTGATCGCCAACAATAAAATCATAACGGATCTTTTGCCCTTTTAAAAACTGATTCAGGTAATTAGCAGCTAAAGCATTCACCTGTTTTTTATTCAATTCAACCGTTACTGATGAATCGCTTGGCTTTACTGCTTTGCTAGTTGTAGTAGCAGGAGTCGGTGCAGTCGCCTTGTTTAACACAACCCCACAGCTAATTACAATCAAGGCTACTAAGCAAAAAAAGGCCCATTTCCACCAATTAGTCTTTTTTTCTTCAGAATTTTTCATTTTTTACCTCCGTGTGAATTCCCAGCTATCATGTTTTTGCATTACCTTAAATAATTGGTCAGCAATTTTGACGTATCCCGTATGATTAGGATGGAAATTATCTTCTGTTGAAATATATTTATTAAGGTTCTTATCCTTATGATTCATAATTTCAATGACCCGCTTTTGACTGACTTGCCCTTGATTAGCCTTTTCTTCTTCCTTGACCAGCTGTTGTTGCTGACTCTTAGTCTGATATTGACCGTATGACATCAACTTATTAATGTTCACAAAATACATTGACTTATAATTATTCATTGTATCTTGCGTAGTTTGGTTCCATTGATTAATTGACTTGTTAATAATCGTTACATCTGGGAAATAGGTATAGAAGGGATTATAAATACTCATCACAAAAATAGGAGCCTTAGGATTTTCCTTTCGAACTGCATCAAATAGCTTAATTAATTTTTTTTGATAAGTCTTTTCGCCACTTTCAACACTACTGGTAACTTGCCGTTCAGAGCCCATTACGTTTTTTTCCAAGATCTGCATCAAGTCGTTCCCACCAACAGTCATCGTAATCACATCCGCGCTCTGTAAGTCACTACGTAATTGAGATTGCTGATTTAACCGGTCAAGAATCTGGTCGGATCGGTCCCCTGTTACCCCGTAATTGACTGTTGTCACCTTAGTTTGGTGGTAACGGTGTTCGATTTTCCTCTTAATTACCCCAACGTATCCACCATTATTACTCTCGTCCCCTTGACCGTGAGTAAGGGAATCACCTAGTGCAACCAGCTTTACATTTTTCTTTTCAACATACTTTGGTGTAACAACTTTTGAACTATTACTAGTTAAATTTTTAAAGTGGTTAACAGTATACCATCCTCCACCAATAATCATAATAGCCAAAAGCGATAATAATAGCCATTTAGTCCACTTTTTCATCTATTCTATAGTCCTTTATTTTAAAATTTTAAGAAGATAGAGGCTGGGAAAAATTTCCATTTTTCTCAGCCTCCACTTATTTTTATCAAAGATTATTCTGTATAGTATAGCAAACAACAAGCACCCATTCCAGTGTGAGTTGCAATAATTGGCACTGTCTCTCGAACAGTAACCTCGATTTCTGGATAAAATTCTTTTATTTTTGCTAATAAGCGTTCTACTTCTTTGCCAGCATCGACATGAGAAATTCCAATTCGCTTAACTTTTGGTCCCCGTGCCATTTCATCTAAAATCTTATCCCATTCCTTATGCATTGATTTAATGCCACGGCCTTTTGATTCAATATGAATCTGACCGTCATACACATGGAGCATAACCTTAATGTTTAATAGGTTAGAAATAGCACCAGCAAATTTACTAATTCGGCCACCAGCAACTAAATTATCAAGGTTATCAATTGCCAAGTAAAGTTCAGATTTACTAAGTACTTCTTTCATCTTAGCAATTGCATCTTCAACGCTACCACCAGCTTCAATCACTTGGGCTGCTTCAATTATTTCGAAGCCCATTACTTGGTCGGTTGACTGGGAATCGTAGACTGTAACTTTTGTCTTTGTCATTCCAGCCGCTTGTTCAGCCGCATGGACGGTCCCACTAATTGATTCCATCATTGTAACGCATAATACTTCGCTACCATCTTCACCTAGCTTATCAAAGGCATCTACAAACTTCCCAATTGGTGGCTGGGAAGTCTTTGGTAGTGACTTAGCATTCTTCATCATTTCAGGGAACTGTTCGTTTGTAATTGTTTCACGCTCAACGTATACCGTCCCATCAATCATTACACTTAATGGTATAATTGTAATGTCATATTTTTTAATTTCTTCATCAGTTAATCCTGCTGATGAGTCACAAACAATTTTTATCTTTGCCATGAAACTTACCACTCTTCCTGAACAATTTGTGCTATAATTATCTAGTATTGAGAACTAGATAATTTATTTCAAGTACTATTATACTCAATTTTATCTAATTTTGTAGGATCAATTACTATTTATTTAGTATAACAAAAATATTTTAAAAATTCATTGGTCTTTGGAAAGGGGTTTTTTGATGGATAGACAAAAAGAGACAAGAGATCGGCGTACTTTGCTGATAGAAATAGGTAATGCGGTTACTCATGGGATTGGAGCAGGACTATCGATTGCTGGCTTGATCTTGTTAATTATCAGAGCTGTTCATACTGGTAGTCCCATGCGAATTGTTACCTTTACTATTTACGGAAGTGCTTTAATTCTTTTTTACCTTTCGTCAACCTTATTTCATGCCTTGATCTTTACACGAGCTAAACGGGTCTTTCAAATTCTCGACCATTCAATGATCTTTGTGCTTATTGCCGCGACTTATACCCCCTATTGTTTAGTTAGTATCTGTGGCTGGTTAGGCTGGACAATTTTCGGCGTGATTTGGGGCTTATCTGTTATTGGAATCGTGTATAAATGTATTTGGTTAAAACATAAAAGTAAATATTCAACCATTATTTACATTCTAATGGGCTGGCTATGTCTAGTTGCCTTCATGCCTCTCTGGCATGCGCTTGGTCCAGTTGGCTTCGGATTGCTTTTACTAGGAGGACTTTCCTTTACTCTTGGCGCCCTCTTTTACAGCCGGCCAACGGCATATACCCATTTGATTTGGCATATTTTTGTCCTCATCGGCACGATATTAATGTACTTTTCAATTCTTTTATACGTTTAGTTCCCATTCTTCAAAACGACAAATTAGCTGGTCATCTTTTTCATAATTATTGTGGTTTACTAAGTGCCAACGGTCATAATCGATCGTTGGCATTTTTGTATCTCCAACAATTTGCTTATTTATCACCGTTCGTGTTAGCTTTGTCGCCATTGGGAGTAATTGCTGATAGATCGTTGCCCCACCGATTACAAAATATTCGTTTGGATTTGCTTTAAGATATTCTTTAAGGGCAGCTAAAGAATGAACGACTTTCACTCCTTCAGCATCTATGTTCTGACTGGTAAGCACAATATTTTCTCGCTTAGGCAACGGTTTATTGCCAAGAGAAGCAAAAGTTTTTCGCCCCATTATAATTGGGTGACCAGTAGTTTTTGTCTTAAAATGCTTCATATCAGCAGAAACATGCCACGGAATTGTATTATCTTTGCCAATCCAACCATTCAAATCTTCCGCCCAGATTAAATTCAGTTCACTCATTTTGAACCACTCCTTTTAAACTGCTACGGGAGCCTTGATTGCCGGCTCATAAGTATAGCCTTCTAATTTAATATCAGTCATTTCATATTGATCGATTGGTTTTGGTTCAGCAGGTAAAATCAATTTAGGAGCTTCATGAGGTGTTCTTGTCAGCTGTTCTTTAACTTGATCAAGGTGGTTCAGATAAATGTGAGCATCCCCTAATGTATGAACAAACTCGCCAGGTTCTAGACCACATTGATGAGCAATCATATGCGTCAATAATGCATAACTAGCGATATTGAATGGAACTCCTAAAAAGATGTCGGCGCTCCGTTGATAGAGCTGACAACTAAGCTTTCCATCATTAACATAAAATTGGAACATTGTGTGACATGGAGGGAGAGCCATGGAAGGAACATCTTCTGGATTCCAAGCTGAAACAATCATCCGCCGTGAATCTGGAGTAGTTTTAATCTGCTGGATAACATTAGCAATTTGATCAATTGTGTCGCCTTGACTCGTCTTCCATTTTCGCCACTGACTTCCATAAACAAGCCCTAAATCGCCATACTTTTGGGCAAAATCATCATCTTCAAGAATTCGCTGACAAAATGCCTTCTTTTCTTGGAGATAGACCTGCTTAAACTCTGGATCTTTAAGCCAGCGGTGACCAAAGTCTGTCATATCTGGGCCTTGATATTCAGCACTTTCCACCCACTTCTTAAATGCCCATTCATCCCAAATATGATTCTTGTGTTGAAGTAAGAAGCGAATGTTAGTGTCGCCTCGTAAAAACCATAGTAATTCACTCTTAATCAAGCCAAATGGGACTTTCTTGGTAGTTAAAATAGGAAAACCTTTGCTTAAGTCAAACCGCATCTGATATCCGAAAACAGACTTAGTATCAGTTCCTGTCCGATCACCCTTTTGATGTCCATTCGTCAAAACATAACGAATTAAGTCTAAGTATTGCTCTTCATTTATATTTGTTGCCATCCTTATGTTCCCTTCCTTTACTCGTCAACGTATGTGCTTAAATACTCCCAACGAGCTGTCTTTTCATCAATTTTTTCTTGTATTTCATTTAGCTGCTTCTGTAACTTAGCAATTTTCGTATAATCGCTTGCTGCTTCAGCCATTTCATTTTCTAATTGCTGATGCTGTTGATCAAGGGCGTCTAATTCTTCATCAATATGATCCCACTCGAGTTGTTCAGCATAAGTAAGTTTTGTTTTTTCTTTTTTGGCTGGTTCTTGCTTACTTGCCTGCTTTTTAGCAAGGGCTTTTTGATCATTTTTAAGCTCTTTATCCTTATCTGCTTCTTCTTTTTTAGCAGTTAAATAATCAGTAAAGCGTCCCGTATAACGCTCAATATCACCATTTCCATTGAAGACTAGCAAATTGTCGGCCACTTTATCTAAGAAATAACGATCATGAGAAACCGTAATAACAGTTCCCGCAAAATTATCTAGGTAATCTTCAAGAACTGTCAGTGTTCCAATATCAAGGTCGTTAGTTGGTTCATCTAGTAATAAGACGTTAGGCTGCTGCATTAAGATTTTTAAGAGGTATAATCGTCGCTTTTCACCCCCAGAAAGCTTTCGGATCAAAGTACCATGCATAAAGCGAGGGAATAGGAAACGTTCTAATAATTGGGTAACGCTAAGCTTATTACCATCTTTATCAGTAACATTATCTGCAATTTCAGACAAGAAACTAATCATCCGCTTATCATTGTCAATTCCTTCTGTTTGCTGGGTATAATATCCTAACTTAACGGTTTCACCAATCTTAAGGACACCACTATCTAGAGGGACACGTTGGGCAATTACGTTTAATAAACTCGTCTTACCTGCCCCATTTTCACCAGTAATTCCAATTCGATCACCTGCCTGAACAAGCCAATTGAAGTCATGAAGGATTTGATGATTATCAAATTTTAAGTTAGCATCCTTAAATTGAATAACATCTTTCCCTAGACGTTGTGATCCAAGATTAATAGCAATATCTTCATCAGTTTTAAGATTACCGATTTTTCCTTCTAATTCGTGGAACCGATTGATTCGCCCCTTTTGTTTTGTGGAACGGGCTTTTGCACCTGTCCGCATCCAGGCTAATTCTTTTTTATACAGCTGTTGATTCTTTTTCTCAGTATCTTTAGCTAATTCTACTCGTTCCGCCTTTTTTGCTACAAAGTCTTGATAATTTCCCTCGTAGTGATAAAGTTTACCAAAAGATAGTTCCCAGATATGATTTGTAATTTGATCAAGGAAGTACCGATCGTGGGTAACAACAAGGACGGCACCCTTATAACTACGAAGAAAATCTTGGAGCCAAACTACCGAATCGAGGTCTAAGTGGTTAGTCGGTTCATCCAGTAATAAGAGATCTGGCTGTTGAATTAAGACTTGTGCTAGCCCAACCCGTTTCTTTTGTCCTCCAGAAAGTTGAGCAATCTTTTGACTTACATCTTTTATCTTTAACTGGGTCAGAATCGTCTTCACCCGACTATCTGCTTCCCATGCATCTTCTTGATCCATTCGTGCCTGCATTTTTGTGTAACGGTCGATTGCTTGTGGATCTTCCGGGTGCTTCGTAAAGCGTTCAAGCGCCAGCTCATATTGGCGAATCGTTTCAAACACTGGTTGTTTACCTTCAAAAACAGCTTCCATGATTGTTTTATTTTCATCAAGCTCTGGTTGCTGCTTTAAATAACCGATCGTATAATCATTGGGTTTAGTGATCTGACCGCCACCTTCTGGGTTTACTTCCCCACTAATTACGTTAAGAAGACTTGTTTTCCCGCTTCCATTAACACCAATCAGTCCAATTCGATCATTTTCATTGATAATAAACGAAATATCATCAAATAAGGTCTTTTCACCGTATGTGCTGGTTAGGCCCTCTGCACGCATTGTTTGCATATTATCCCTCTTTCGTTATCTCTTCTACTTTTTCTAATAAGGTTGTTGCATCGTTAGCTATTTCGCCATTTACTACTGCCAACGTTAATTGCTGAAGAATCTTCCCCATCAATGGTCCCGGTTTTACCCCCGCTTTAGTAATTAATATTCGACCATCAATTGCTAATTCTTTAGCGTTTTTAATTGGTAATTTTTGATAAGCTTTTTGTAATTCCTCATCATTAATTGCCCATCCATATAACTTAGCTACTTGGTTAGCATCATGGAGGGCTGTTTCACCGGTATTAAACATTAGTGTTGGCGTAAGCGTACGTTGACGAATTGCTTGGACTGCTGGAACTACTTTTTTGACCTGCGCAATTAAATCATTTGCTGTCTTCCACTTCTTTAAGAATTTACCAATTTCTTTTTGATCAAGCTGGAGCTGTAAGCTCAAAACTGACCACAATTGGGCCTCATTTTCCAAATGCCATTGGTTAAGGATTAATAAAGCCGATAAAGCAGCTTGCGCATTTTCCAACCCTGGACAATATTGGTACAATCCAGTCGCAATAAAATCTTTTAAACCCGCTACTGGATTTTGACCCAGCAATAGTTTTTCTAGTTCAACCCGGATTCGTTCAACTGCAATTTTTTCTAATAATGGTGCATTTTCTTTAATCCCTTTTAATGTTGCAGTATCAATGACAAAATCAAGCTTACTTGCAAAACGCACGGCCCGCATCATCCGTAAAGCATCTTCATGAAAACGTTCATTAGGGTTGCCAACTGCTTTAATAAGATGTTTTTGCAAGTCTTCTAGTCCGTCAAATAGATCAATAACTTCCCCATCTTCCCGTAAGGCGAGGGCATTAATTGTGAAGTCTCGACGCTGGAGATCTTCACTCAATGAACGAACAAAAGTCACTTTATCAGGACGGCGGTAGTCTTGGTAACCTGACTCGGTTCTAAAAGTAGTTGTTTCATATCCCGTTCCATGGTCGAGAATCATAACTGTACCATGTTCAATTCCGGTATCGACAGTATGGTTAAAAATCGCCTTTATTTCACTAGGGTAAGCACTCGTCGCTATATCTATATCATGAATCTCATCATGCAAAATAGTGTCACGGACACAACCGCCAACAAAATATGCTTCGTAGCCGGCCTCCTCTATTTTTTGTAAAACAGGGCGTGCTGGTTCAAATATAGCTGGTAATTGTTTTATTTTCATTTAATCATGTCCTCATTTTGATAATCAAAGTTGATTATAACAAATTAAGTTACTACTAAAAAGAGACAGGAAGCGTAAAGAACGGCTAAAAGCGTTAACGTTTCCTGTCTCATTTAAATTAAAAATTATTTGTAATCTTCATATTGGTCATAAAGATCTTGCATTTCAGTGTCTGTTGGGACTAACCGGAGATAGTGTTCCAATTCATCCATTAACTTATCAGTTTCACCAGTTTCGCGGTAGTAATTAATTAATTCTTTTAAGAATGTTGGATTTTCACTGTATGCCGGCAAAGCAGCTTCATAATATTTTCCGGCTAATTCAAGCTGATCAGTTCGTTGATATGACCGCGCTAGGTTCCAATATAATTGTGGATCTGTTTCATCTTCTTTTACCAATGGACTCACGAGCTTAATGTTTGCCTCATCATCGTGTTGGTGAAGCAAGAAATTACTATATTGTAAAGTAATCGTCATATTCTCTGGAGCAAGTTCATGCGCTTTTACCAAGTATTTCTTCATTAACTTTTGGTCACCAAGGTAGCTGGTAATTTCAGCTGCTAATGAATAAAGGTATTCATTGTATTGATCAACACTGAGCCCTTCTTGGACAACTCGTAATGCCTGCTGATACTTATTTTCCTTTTCATATGCCTTTGCTAGTTCAGGATAAGCAGACGCATATTGGTTATCATCATTGATAAGATCCTCTAAGGTTTTTATTGCCTTTTCAGTATCTCCTAATTGAAGTCGGGTCAACCCCTTTTGGAAACGAATATCACTAGTCTGGTATTCCGGTTTAACCTGATTGAAGTACCCTAAAGCCTTCTTAAACTGACCGCTCTGAGCGTAACAAATCCCTAGACGTCCAGCGATATCAACTTTTGCAAAGTCAGTATACCCATTTTTAATTAGTTGGAAGTAATATTGGATTGCTTCAGAATATTGGCCAACCATAAAGTAAAATTCACCAAGCGCAAATTCAACAGCTGGTTCATCGGGAGCCAACGCGTAAGCTTCTTTTAACTTTTCCTCCGTCACTTCAAATTCTTCTTCGGTTTGATATAAGTCCGCGGCAACCAGTAATGATTGAACATAAGCTGGCGAGTCTGGTTTAATCTGGGCTAAGTATGATAAAGCTTCGTCATTATGTCCTTCATCAATTGCAATCGTCGCTAAATTAGTCTTTAATTCATCTTCATCTGGATAACAATCTAATAATTTTAAGTAAATCGTTCGTGCCTGTTGAAGAAAGCCCAATGCGTACAATTCCTCCGCAAGGCTAAATAACATATCATCATCATCATTAATTAGTGCGAGTTTAAATGAGTTTTGGGCTTCTTTTAATTTTCCTGCTTCTAATTGATCAAGCATTTGTTCTGAGTAGGTCATATTATGCCCTCCTTTTACTATCACTTTTAAATATATCACAATCGATGATTTTAAGCATTGAACAAGTCTTTAAAAAGAAAAGAGACTGGGAAGAGTAAATTCTTTCCTAGTCTCTTTTTAACATTTAACTGTTAATTACTTAACAGCGTCCTTTAAAGCTTTACCAGGCTTGAATGCTGGTACCTTGCTTGCAGGAATGTTGATTTCTTCTCCAGTTTGTGGGTTGCGGCCCTTACGTGCAGCACGTTGACGTACTTCGAAGTTACCGAAGCCGATCAATTGAACCTTTTCACCCTTAGCTAAAGATGCTTGAATTGAACTGAAAACAGCATCTACAGCTGCAGTAGCATCCTTCTTGGTTAAGCCAGTTGCAGTAGCAACATTGCTTACTAATTCTGCTTTGTTTGCCATGTTGTTTCACCTCCCACAAATAACGAGAGTGTTAAACTCACGTCTGTGAATGTTAATTTTGAGTGGTCCAAAATTAACGAAATAACTACGAGAAGTTCGTATCATTTCATTGTTAAGATTAGCATAGTGAAAGCCTGCTGACAAGCGGTTTTCTCAACTTCTAGCCGCATTTTTAATGTTTTTTCATTTTACAATGAATTCTTTAACTTTTACTGCCGTTGACGCTTGATTAAATGGATTGGTGTACCAGAAAAGTCAAATGCCTTCCGAATTTGATTTTCCAAATAACGCTCATAGGAGAAGTGCATTAACTCTGGATCATTAACAAAGATAACAAATGTTGGTGGTTCGGTTGCAACCTGTGTCCCATAGTATACTCGCAAACGCCGACCATTTTGTGTTGGAGTCGGATTGGCAGCAATTGCATCCATTAAAACATCATTTAAGACTGCCGATTGGATCCGTTGACGGTGATGTTGATATACTTCCTCGATCAATCCCGGTAATTGATTTAACCGTTGCTTTGTCTTCGCCGAAACGAAAATAATTGGTGCATAACTGAGGTACTGGAATTCTTGCCGAATCAGATTAGTAAAATCTGTCATCGTTCGGTGGTCTTTTTCTTTTAATGTATCCCACTTATTAACGACGATAATAACCCCACATCCTGCTTCATGAGCATATCCAGCAATGTGCTTATCTAATTCACGAATACCTTCTTCTGCATTTAGGACAACAAGTACAACATCACTATCATCAATTGCTCGCATGGACCGCATCAATGAATAACGCTCAGTGTTCTCATAAATTTTTCCTTTTTTGCGGATTCCAGCAGTATCAACCATTGTGAATTTTTGTCCATCTGCTGTTTCAAATTGAGTATTAATGGCATCACGGGTAGTTCCGGCAACGTTAGATACAATTACCCGGTTCTCACCTAGAATTGCATTAACTAGTGATGATTTCCCCACATTAGGACGCCCGATAAAGCTAAAGTGAATGGAGTCATCTTCATCATTAGCAGCGTTATCAGGAAACTCTTTAATAACAGCATCCAAAAGATCACCCATTCCAATACCGTGAACACTTGAAACTGCATACGGTTCACCCAGACCAAGGGAATAGTAATCATAAATATCACTCCGCCGTTCTGGATTATCGACTTTATTAACAGCTAAGACCACTGGTTTATTGGAGCGATATAAAATTCGTGCTACTTGTTCATCAGCATCAGTTACACCATTTTCTACATCGGCAACGAAGATTATTACATCCGCTTCATCAATAGCAACTTCTGCTTGTTGGCGAATCTGTGTCAATAATGGTTGATCTGATATTTCGATCCCGCCAGTATCAATCATGCTAAAATGTTTTCCTAACCATTCAGCATGAGCATAAATACGATCTCGAGTAACTCCAGGAGTATCTTCAACAATTGAAATCCGTTCTCCCGCAATACGATTGAATAATGTTGATTTTCCAACGTTTGGACGACCAACAACTGCTACGATTGGATTTGCCAATCTTTCCACCTTCTTTCATTTTATTTTAAATGATTAAAGAGGGAGTGGGAAAGAAGTCGCTTGCGACTTCGTTTTCCCACCCTCGCGAGGATGGCTAGGCATTCCGGACGTTGATTTATCAACGTTCGGAATCCAGCCAGCTACTGCGCTACTGTATAAATACCTTTAAAAAAGTAAAGAGACTGAGTTAATTCCCAGCCTCCCCTTAAAAGATAATTAATTTAAGAAACTAGTTCCGTAGGTCCTTAAGCTTGTCACCAATTAAGTCACCCATTGAGAAGCCACTTTCTTCTTCTGGAGCGTTGTTCATGAAGCTCCGGTTGTTATTGTTACGACGTGAACGACGACGACCACGGTAGTTTTCACCGTTGTTATTGTTGTTTTCGTCTTCCTTTGGACGTTCTTCAAGAGCCTTCATTGATAAACCAAGACGTTGGTGTTCAGGATCAACATTGATTACCTTAACTTGAACTTCTTGACCTGGCTTAAGAACATCTGCAGGTGTAGCAATGTGCTTGTGTGAGATTTGTGAAATGTGAACTAAACCTTCAACACCAGGGAATACTTCAACGAAAGCACCAAAGCTAGTCAAACGCTTAACAGTACCAGTTAATACGCTGTCTACTGGAGCCTTTTCTTCAATATCATCCCATGGTCCTGGTAAAGTTTGCTTAATGGATAATGAAATCCGTTCACGTTCAGGGTCAACGCTTAATACCTTAACCTTAACATCTTGACCAGCAGTCAATACATCAGAAGGCTTGTCAACGTGATCGTATGAAATTTCAGAAACGTGAACCAATCCATCAACGCCGCCAAGGTCAATAAATGCACCGAAGTTAGTCATCCGTGCAACTTTACCTTCAACAACATCGCCTGGTTGTAATTCAGCAAATACCTTTTCAGCAGCCTTTTCGTGTTGAGCTTGAATGATTTCCTTGTGTGAAAGAATCAAACGGTTTTCGCTTGGTTCGATTTCAACAATCTTGAATTCAAGTTCTTGACCCTTAAATTGATTAAGGTCTTCAACATAGTGATCAGTAATCATTGAAGCAGGGACGAAGCCACGAACTCCAGCATCAACGACTAATCCACCCTTAACAGCTTGAGTGACCTTGGCGGTAATGTGTTCACCTTCATCAAATTTCTTTTGAATGTCATCCCATACCTTACGGGCTTCAAGACGACGGTGAGAAAGAAGGTAGCTACCATTTTCCTTATCGTTACCGATCTTAGAAATGACAACTAAGTCTAATTCGTCACCTACTTTTACAGCATCATTGATGTCTTCAACTGGCTTGGTTGATAATTCCTTAGCAGGGACGACACCTTCAACCCCTGCATCTTTAATACCAACGATAGCTTGACGATCGTCATCGATTGCCAAAACTTCACCCTTGACAACATCGCCCACCTTAACTTGTTCAATGCTATCAAGCGCTTCTAACATATCGTTTTTATTTTCGTTGTTTTCAGCCATTAAAAAAAATCCTCCTTGCAACAATCAACTCTAAAAGATATTTTACTAAAATTTGTTTCACATTTCCAGTATTTAGGCTAATTCATCTTGTGTTTTTTTTATTATTTTACTGATTTCACTCACAACTTCATCAATTGTCATATTTGTTGTATCCAATTTGATTGCATCAGGTGCTTGTGTAAGAGGTGAAACTTTTCGCGTTGAATCTTTTTTATCCCTTAATTCAATTGCTTTTTGTAATTCTTCAAGCGATGTTGTATTAATCCCTTTTGCCTGGTTTTCAGCGTATCGCCGTCGCGCCCGTTCATAAGCACTCGCTACCATGAATATCTTTACGGGTGCTTGTGGTAAAACAGTTGTACCAATATCCCGTCCATCCATTACAATTCCACCATTTTCAGCAATTTGCCGCTGTTGCTTAGTCATCTCTTCGCGAACAGCTGGAACTGCCGCCACAGCAGATACATTTGCTGCTACTTTCGGCAACCGAATATCATGAGTCACCTCTTTGCCATCCAAGAAAACTCTTTGTTCAGTTTCACCAGGTTCAAAATCTATTTTTATTTGCCGAGCAATTTCAGCAACCTTTTTATCATCTTTTGGATCAATGCCCTGGTTTAATGCTGCTAATGTAACAGCTCGGTACATTGCGCCGGTATCACAATAGACATAATTAAACTTTTTTGCTACTAATTTAGCGACCGTACTCTTTCCTGCTGAGGCCGGACCATCAATTGCTACTTGCAATCTCTTACACATTATTAGTTATTCACTCCTCTATTTTCAATCCAATACACTACTTTATCAGAAAATTGCTGCTAATACTCTATTTTTAACGATAACGGTTTGTATTTTCTGTATTATTATTGTAGCGATTATAGGTTTGGTTATTGTTATAACGCTGCTGATAACTACTGTAGCGATTAGGAGTAGTTCGGTTTTGATACCCATTACCATAACGATAACTACTACTATATCGATAATAGCTACTACTGCTTTGCGGAGCACTATAACTTTGGCTGGTTTGCGTCGAACTTGATTCCTCAATACTTGAAGAAGAGGATTCACTACTGCTTACACTAGATTCCTTCTTTGAATGCTCACTAGAGGTACTCGAACTGTGAGATTCTTTTTTTTTACTATTTTCAGAACTAGCAGCTACTTGTTCAGTTCTCACCGGATGATTAAAGGACTGTTTATTATTAATCCAATAAATAAGTGGTGTAGCGGCGAGAACGATAATTAACACGATTAAGATCGTAGTAATCATTGAATTATGTGATCGTTGCTTACGGTGTTCTGTTCGTGATAAATGGCCATCACTATCAAGGTCTTCGTTATCTGTAAACTTTTTATCCCATAATTCATCATTAGCTCGTCGGCTCTCTTTCCGTTCCTCACTCAAAGTAATCATGCCTCCTTATTTTGAGAATTAACATTCTGATTGTATCGCAAACTTTTGATGATTGTCTAGCAACAACACGAAACTTTAATTTTCAGTAATATTTAACAGGCCCTTTAAGCGGTCTTCCCATCCTACTTTATTGTTTTCAGAAAGTGGCTGACTGACCGGCAAAATCAGTTTAGTTGCCCAATCTGAAAGCTCATAATCACAACAAAATTCATTCGAACCGGCAAATTGCTCACCAAAATATGTTAAAAGATATTCTCTTTTACAACCGTCCTCTTTGATATAAGCAACCATTTCTTGCAATTCTTTTTCTGTTTGAATTTTGCGCCGCTCAAACATCGTAATTATTTGCTGCGGCGTAAAAGAATGTTCAAGATAAAACGCAAATAAAGACGCTTGCTCCCCCAAAACACTTGCTGACAACTTGCCATTCTTAATCTGCTCTAAAATTGTAACTGGCGGAAGATCAACGCTTGTTAATTGTCGTTGAATCATTTCATCGCCATTTGCATATAGAAGAACTGCCAAACTCTGCTTACCATCACGCCCAGCTCGACCGATTTCCTGTAAATAATTCTCTAAATTACTTGGCAAATGATAATGAATAACGTAACGAATATCATTTTTGTCAATTCCCATCCCAAACGCACTCGTTGCACAAATTACCTGTAATTCATTATTCATAAATTGATTTTGAATTCGAAATCGTTCAATTGGAGCAACGCCAGCATGATAAGCCGCCACATTTAAATCAGTTTGGTTTTCAAGCCATTCTGCCATCTGAGAAGCCAGCTTACGACTTGCAAAGTAAATAATCCCGGGACCAGTGAATTTTTGAACTAGTTTCAGAAGTTCACCATCCTTTTCCTTTTGAGTAGCGATGGACTTAACAGCTAAAAAAATGTTAGGACGGTCAACAGATTTAATTACCTGGTAGGCAGTCGTCATCCCCATTTTTTTCAAAATGTCCTGTCGAATACGAGGAGTAGCAGTTGCCGTTAACAGCAATGTTGTCGGCGATCCTAATTGCTGCCGCACTTCCTTTAGTAATAAATATTCAGGACGAAAATCAGGGCCCCACTGTGAGATACAATGGGCCTCATCAATAACCATTAACGCAATCTTATTTTTCTTAAGCGCGGTTAAAACTTGCTGGTTATCAAGCATTTCCGGAGAAGTAAATATAAATTTAAATGATTTCAAATTGTGGAGGACGCTTGCTCGCTCTTTTCCGACAAGCTGGCCGCTTAACATAATGACTCGTTTTTCTCCCTGCCGATGAAGACGGTCAACCTGATCCTGCATTAGTGAAATCAACGGTGAAACAATGAGGATCGTTCCTGACAATAAATAAGCTGGCAATTGATATAAAAGGGATTTCCCGGCACCAGTGGGAAGAATCGATAAAGTGTCTTTCCCTTCCAGTAAGGCGTTAATTGTCTCTTCTTGGCCTGGACGAAAATCCTCAAAGCCAAAATGATTTTGTAAAACATCTAGAATTTCTTGCTTATTTTTCATTTGTTATTCCTTGAAATATTTGATATAGGCGGTATTCATAAAAACTGGCAATTTGCTCGTCAAATTTCCATGCGGTCGGTTCGCCCTTATAGAATCGACTAAGTTCGTCACGCTTACTCTCTGGCAAAAGGATATCCCAATCTAGCTTGTCAGGAATAAGGATTGCCGCTTCCAAGAGATGCTCCCTAATTGTATTTTCTTTCAACCGTCGCTCTTGAGCAATCAGTTCAATTGGCTCTCCCTGGGTATATAAGTCAAACGTTACTTGGGCACTCCGGTTTAGTGGACTCTCATTGATCAGCGGAAGGAGCAATTGTTGCAGTGGACCAGGAAAATTACGAGCATAAGCGCTAACCGCTAACATCTCGTCATGACGTAAGTACTGGATATCATCGATTTTTATTTTCAATTCTTGAGCTGCTTGATTAATTGTCCATCCTGATCGCTGATAACCAATCATGATATTAAAAAGGTCCGTTGTCATTCGTGGATCTTCACTTTCCAAAGCGCTGCCAAACCGATGGAGATCAGTATAGAGATTTTTAACCAGATCGTGATGATAATTTTGTCGAAACCACTGCTTCACCGCAACCATTTCACCATATGAAATCGCCAATGGAACATACTTTCTTTGATGATAAGAGAATTCTGATACGACTTGAATAGCTAAAAAAAGTCGTTGGATTATTCGTTGCGTATTGGTTAACCAGTACCAGTCGTAAAACGATGGGATGTAGAAAGTTTCTTCTTCGTTTTTTAAAACTTTCGCGCCCTCTTCTGTAAGAATTGCTTGGGATTGATCATCAATCGCTAATAGTTTATCAGCAACAAGTTGATTAATAAGCTGATCATATTCTTGTCGATTCAGTGTTCGATCTGCCCCTAACCACTCTAAGATTCCATACTGTCGAGCCCAAAAGAGAGTTGCGACTGTTCGCCGACTTCTCAGAGTGTTTTCAATTACACGAATTCGCCGTGGCTGGTGATAGCTAAAAAAGCGCAATAATTTATTCACGGATTTCACCCCCCTATATATTTATATACGTAATTTATTTAAAAATTCTACCATAAAAATAAAAGGCCAAGAAAAATCTCAGCCTCTTAATCTATCTTTTTAAATCATTCTATGCTGGTCTAGCCATGGACTCAACCGACCCGCGATAATTACATATACAATTGTAACAACCAAACCCTTAATAAGGTTAAAAGGCAACACACCGATCGCTACTAATTGAGATACGGGCAAAGTTGACTTCCAGTTCCAAACTGCCATATATAAAGGGGTAAGGATCCACAAATTAAGCAGAGACATTAAAACAGTCAACGTTACGGTTCCTAAAGCAATTCCGATAATAGCTTGTCTTTTATTACTCCAGTTATGATGACGCCATACCCAGCAGAACGGAAGCAGAAGAGCGAGGGATGAAATAAAGTCGCTGGTAACCCCGATTAATTCAGCTGGCGAAAAGCCATGAATCATTCCGTGAATTAAGCATTTAATTGCAGCGATAATAATTCCGCCAACTGGCCCATAGATATAGCCCCCTAGCAAAACAGGGACATCAGAAAAGTCCAGTTTAAGATAGGGCGCCATCGGCAAAACCGGAAACTCAAAAAACATTAAAATAAATGCTAAGGCACCCAAACAGGCTATGCCTACCAATCGTTGAATACGTTGATGCGTTACTGTCATTAATAACAACCTCCATCTGAGATTGTCTCCATTTGGCATCCTGTATTAAAAAAGCGTTGCCGACTTACCATTTGTTTGTCAGCAACGCAAATAAACTATTTAAAGATTATTTAATACAGAAATCTTCTTTATACCAGACTGTACTGTCGGCTCTGGAATTACACCAGATCAACCATTAACAATGGGTTGCGGGCTGTCACCGCCGGTCGGGAATTTCACCACGCCTTGAAGACAAACGTTTTATATTTTTACAAGTCCTATTCTAATAGGCTTTTACTGTCATGTCAACGTTTATAACTTGGCTTATTTTCCGTACTATTCCGTAGTTTTCCGTAAAACCAGGTATCTTCTGCCCCCTCAGTGCGCCTTCGGATTATTTCACAAATTCAATTTTACTTTTTCTTTAATAACTGCACTTCTTCAGGCTTTAATGCACGGAATTCACCCGGCTGAAGACCATATAAATTTAATGGTCCATATGTTTCACGATGAAGTTTAGTCACCGGATGTCCTACTGCCTTAAACATATTCTTAACTTGGTGGTTTCGTCCTTCGTGGATTGTTAATTGAACAAGGCTTGTCTTCTTGGCACGGTCAACATTCAAGAGCTTCGATTTAGCCGGTTTTGTCTTTCGACCATCGATGACTACCCCTAAACGTAATTGTTTTAACTCATCATTTTTGACGATTCCTTCAACCTTAGCAACATAGGTTTTTTCAACTTCATATTTAGGATGCATCATTTTATTTGCCAAAGCACCATCATTTGTTAGAAGAAGAATTCCAGTTGTATCATAGTCCAATCGGCCAACTGGATAAATGCGTTCATCAATCTCAGCATCATGAATAATATCAACCACTGTTCGACGGCCTTTATCATCATGAGCACTTGAGATAACTCCCCGCGGCTTATTTAACAAGTAGTAAACGTGCTGTTCGTGATGGATTGGAACACCATTTACTACAATCTCATCGTGAACGCCAACTTTAGTGCCAAGTTCAGTCACAATTTTGCCATTAACTGCAACTTTCCCTTGAAGGATAAGTTTTTCTGATGCCCGACGAGAAGCTACTCCCGCTTCCGCCATTGCCTTTTGTAATCGTTCCATTAATTATCGTCCTTTCGTTCTTCTCGCGCCTGTAATGCTTCAAGGAAAATATCTCCATTAATATTGCTCATTTCTAATTCGTCTTGATCGGGTAACGGTGGGAGTTCATCTAAATCGCTTAAACCGAAATAGTTTAAGAAAGCCGGGGTTGTTGAATATAAAAATGGACGGCCTGGTGCATCCAAACGTCCATGAGTGTCAACTAAACCACGAACCATTAATTTTTGTAATGATCCTGAACTTTGTACTCCCCGAATATCATCAATTTCTAGCCGCGTAATTGGTTGCCGATAAGCAACAATGGCCAATACTTCTAATAATGCTTTAGTCAATGGTACCGTTAACGGGACTTCAAAGTAATGTTTAATGACCTCTGCTAACTGAGGCTTGGTTGCTAAACGATAGGTCTGATCACTTTCAAGCAAGATAAAAGCAGATGTGGGATCATCTTCATACTTCTTTTTTAGCTCTTGTAATATTGTTAGAACAGCCGGTTTCATAAAACCAGAAATTTTTGCTAAATCGCCTAGGGTAATTCCTTCATCCCCACTAATAAAAAGTAATCCTTCAATCTGCGCTTGGTTGGTTAGTTTCGTATTCGTCACTCTTAGATCCCTCCGCTAAAATTATTGGTTCAAACAAGCCACCTTGGTTAATAACAATCGCTTGATGCTTTGCCAGTTCAAGAATTGCTAAAAAAGTTGTAACTAAGCCATCGCGAGTATGTAAATCTTCAAACAAGTCTTCAAACCTAACTGGACCATCATGAATAATTTCAATCACGTGGTTCATTTGTTGACCAACGCTTACTTTTTCAGCTGCTACAGTTTCAACTAATGGAGTAGCTAATTGTTGGCGGCGAAGAACGGCTGCAAAAGCTTGTTGCAAATCCGTTAATTTGATGCCCGGCTCCACGTGAGATTTTACCATTTCACGTGGAACTTGCATTGCTGGTCGAGTATACTCCTGTTGACGCAGATTTTCTTTATCTTTTAGTCGATCTGCCGCTTTTTTATAACGCTGATATTCCAAAAGCTGTTCCACTAATTCTTGTCGGGGATCAAGCTCCTCTACTTCTAGTTCATCATCCAATACTGGCGGCGAAGGTAACAGCATCTGACTTTTAATGTCCATCAGAGTCGCAGCCATTACAAAATATTCACCCGCGACTTCTAATTGGTGGCTTTGCATCTGGTGAAGGTAATCAAGGTATTGGCTTGTAATTTGCGAAATCTGAATATCATAAATATCCATTTCAGATTGCTTTATTAAATGGAGCAATAAATCTAGTGGTCCTTCAAAGTCATGAACCTTTATGACCGGTTGAAATGGATTTTGTGGTTGCACTTGCTTATTCATTACTTCTCTCCCACATGCTAATTATTGGTTGGGTTGCTAAGGTTCCCATGAGGCGTTTATGAGGATATTGATCGTGAACGCCATCTAATAAGGAAAAAATATTATACCCCGTTCGTTCGCTTGGCGTAAACGATAAGCGGCGAACCAGCACGTAACAATCCCCTATTTCTATCATCACAATTCCAATAAAGTGACTATCATCCATGTCTTTCCACAAAAAGATTGGCCAATCATTAGCCAGTGCCCAGTCCATCTCTTCCATAAAACGATTATCTTTTCGAAGGTCTTTTACTAAGGACAATAAACCTAGGGCGATTTTTTGGTAATCTTTTCGATAACGAACTAACATCGTATTTTCCTTTCTATGCACGAGGATGATATTTCATATAGTTAGCGGATAACTGTTGCGGTGAGACCTGTAAATATGGTTGGAGAGCCTTCATCGCGTTATAACCAAGGATTTCTTGGATTAATTGAACATCGGCGCCATTTTCTATTAAATGAACAGCAAAAGAATAACGCATAGTTTGAGGAGTAACTTCTTTTTTGATTTTAGCCTCACTGACCCATTCCTTCATTTTTTTCCAAATTCCTTGCCGCGTCAAAGGATAACCATGAGCATTTAAGAACACCCGCGTTTCGTGATCATCTCTGAGCAAAAGTGGTCGACCACGGTTTAGGTAACCGGTAAGCCACTTGACTGCTGGTTGACTTAAGGGAATCATCCGCTCACGTTCATTCTTTCCCGTTAGTTGTAGAAGCTTAACGTCGAGATGAAGTGCTGTCAGATCCAAGGCAATTACTTCACTAACCCTCATTCCCGTTGCATCCATAATCTCCAACAACGCTCGATCACGAAGACCAATTGGGGTTGAAACATCCGGGACTGCCAGCAGTTGTTCAATTTCTTTTTCAGTTAAAATTACCGGTGCAGGTGGTTGGTTAAAGGTATACTGGTGATCAATCATTTCCATTGGATTAATGGTTAGGTTATGGTGACGAATCATGTATTTATAAAATTGCCGTAAACTTGAAATCACACGGTTAATTGTTGAATTAGCTTTTCCCTGCTGACGAAGACTATTAAGGAGGTCAATTAGCAAATAGTGGTCCACCTGTTGCCAATCATCAATTCCTCGATCTTCTAAATAAGTCACAGTTTGTTCTAAGTCCCGTTGATAACTCATCAAGGTATTATCGCTTAATTGTCGTTTATCTTTTAAAAAAGCTAAAAACGCAGCCACTTCATTATTCATTAATCTTGATTCTCTTTTACTAGGATTAATTGACCGTTTTCTTGTTTTACTAATTTCTCTTTAAGCAAATGCCCAATAGCACGTTTAAACTGCCCCTTGCTTATGCCAAAGACATCGCGAATGATCGATGGGTCCGTCTTATCAGTGTATGGCAAGCGGTGATTTATACCATGTTCTAACATTGTCAAAATCATTTGTGCATCTTCACCAATAGCTTGGTAGGCACGAGGCTTAAGGGAGAGATTGAGACTACCATGTGACGAAATTCCAATAACCCGCGCTTTAACTCGTTGACCTAATCGCGGTTCTTGGTCTCGTTCACTTGGATGGATGAATCCTAAACGATAATCATCAGTAATCACAAAGGTTCCACTCATCTTAAGACGGTAAACTGTGGCATAAGTATCATGGTTGAGCAAGCATTTATCTGGAGCTGCTGAAATAGTTTGATAGATTTGGTCATCTGCTAATTTACCCCATAGACGGTCCTTATCATCAACTTGAAGGGACATTAATAAACGGTCACCTGGTTGTGGCCATAAGTGTTTCAAGCTTGGTAAATCATCTAAAGAGACGACAATATCCTTATTGGGAAGACCGATATCAACAAAAACCCCTAAATCACGACGAACATTAACTACTGTACCATAATCGTAATGGTCAACCTGGATCGTTGGAATGTGTTTACAGGTCATCTGTAGTTGGTGGTCCTCATTTTCATAAACAAAGCCGCGTACCTGTCCACCAATATGTAATTCTTGAGGACTTTCGCTTTTCGATAATCGATACGTTTGCCCATTACGATCTGGTTGAACAAAATAATCGGTATCATTTTCATCAATCATTACCGCTGTAACAACTTTTCCTAATGCTGAATTCATTTTTATCACTTATCCTTTTTTATTCTATATCGATTTTACACGGTAAAGGCTTATTTTGCTAGTAAGATCAATGATTATCATTGGTATAAAAAAAGACCGGTTACTAATGACCGATCTTTTCGCAGACAATATTATAAAATATTAGTCGATAGTCTTAACACGCATCATGTTAGTTGCACCTGGTACACCCAAAGGAACACCAGCAACGATGATGATCCTGTCGCCCTTCTTAGCAAAGCCAAGTTCAACAGCCTTCTTAGCAGCTAAGTCGAACATTGTATCAGTGTTCTTCATTTCATCAACAACGTATGGTTGAACACCCCAGTTGATCATAAGTCCACGTTCTACACGTTCGTTTGGAGTTAATGCAACGATATCAGCATTAGGACGGTACTTAGAAATCATCTTAGCAGTGTAGCCTGAAGCAGTGTAAGCAACAATTGTGTGAATGTCTAAGTCTTTAGCTGCGTTAGCAACAGCAGAACCGATAGTTTCAGTTACGTCAGACTTGTCCCAATCGAACTTTTCAGTACCGAATTCCCAAAGGTGGTTTTCAGCCTTAATGTCAATGTCGTTCATCATTGCAACAGATTCAACTGGGTAGTCACCGTTAGCACTTTCACCAGAAAGCATAGTAGCATCAGTACCGTCAAATACGGCGTTAGCAACGTCTGATACTTCGGCACGGGTTGGACGTGGGTTTTCTTGCATTGAGTCAAGCATTTGGGTAGCAGTAATAACTGGCTTACCTAATTCGTTACAACGCTTGATCATGTGCTTTTGAACAATTGGCACATTTTGGGCAGGAATTTCAACACCCATGTCACCACGAGGTACCATTAAACCGTCAGAAACAGCAATGATTTCTTCAAAGTTGTCGATACCTTCTTGAGATTCAATCTTAGGGAAAATTTGAACATCTTCCATGTTCTTTTCCTTAAGTAATTCGCGAATGTCAAGAACATCTTGAGCCTTACGAACGAAGGATGCAGCAATGTAGTTGATCTTGTTTTCCAAACCAAAACGAATATCGCTACTGTCCTTTTCAGTAATACCTGGTAAGTTGATTGATACACCAGGGGCGTTAACACCCTTCCGAGAACCAAGAACACCATGGTTTAAGACGTGACATACAAGTTCCTTGTTTGCATCGTCTTTTTCATCAATAACCATGTCAATTAAACCATCATCAAAAAGAACATGGCCACCAACATGAGTATCATCGTATAAGCCTGGGTAGGTAACAGCAATCTTGTCATGAGTACCTTCAATTGAAGGATCCATTGAAATGCGAACCTTGTCGCCAATTTCAAAGTTGATCTTACCTTCTTTTTGAACAGTAGTCCGAATTTCGGCACCCTTAGTATCAAGCATAAGACCAACGTGCTTGCCAGTAATTTCTTCAGCCTTGTGTACGTTTTCGATCCGACCCAAGTGTTCTGGGTGGTCACCGTGTGAGAAGTTGAAACGGAAAATGTTAGCTCCCGCATTGATCAACTTAACGATCGTATCAACATCAGTACTTGCAGGACCAAGTGTACTTACAATCTTGGTTTTCTTCATAAATGAATCTCTCCTTTTGCATCTATAGCATCAATCACAATCTGTAATTGTATGCCTCATTTGCACACTGTTATGATAGCACTTTTCAAATAACGTGTCTTTATTTTTTATGCAAAAGGTTTTAAAAAAGCGCTATCATTCTAAAATTAGTTATTTTTTCTAACTGTTATTTAATTTTATAGCTTTCAGTGATTACTATTAAGCTGTTGTAAGACAACGTTTTCTTGGCCAAGAACGGCGACAAGCGCCTTTTTTGCTTTCTGAGAATTTTTTAACCATCGTTTTTGGTCAAGCAGGATCTTCTTATCGTTTGCTGGATAAAACAACAAGACAGGAATTGAACCATGGTATTCATTAAAAATATTATTTAACTCTCGATGCACCATCTCAGTGTCTAATGACGGTAAGATTCGTAAAACCCATCGTTGCTTGCGGCGTTTCTGTTGAACTTTTTTAACATCCTGCAATTGATTAGCAACTAATTGTAGACCCCGTCCCTCACGATATTCTACTCGACCTCTGACAATTAAAATCTTATTTGTTTCTAGTTGCTCTTTGAACTGCTGATATTGTTTGGGAAAGACGGTAATATCAATTGCTCCGGTCTCATCCGTTCCATTAACAAAGGCCATTTCTCGATGTTCACGTTTAGTATAAATAGTCTTAACGTGATTTGTAAGGACAATTATTGTCGCTTCTGAATGCGGGTATAAATTAGCAATTTTAGTTGCATGGAGCTGCTGTCCTAATTGGTAATATTGGGTAACCGGGTGGCCGGAAAGATACACTCCTAAGTATTCATTCTCCTTCGTTAAACGGGTCAACAGAGGGAATTCATTTCGTTGGTCAATTGCCGTTTGGAGAGCCGGATCGTCAAAATTAGCAAAACCAGCAAACAACTCAATCCCGGAAATTAATTTAGGAAGGGCGTCAATCATCTCCGCTCGGTTATATTCCATCTTATCAAAGGCCCCACTATAGATTAACGGTTCGATTAATTCTTGCTTTTGCCAACGTTCTGGAATACGCGCAATAAAATTACGAAGATCTGTAAACTTGCCATTTTCCTGCCGTTCTTCAAGAATTGCGGCGACAAAATCACGACGTACTCCTTTAATAGCAGAAAAGCCAAAGTAAACTGTCCCATCATGTAATAGAAAACTACTCTCACTTATATTGATTCGCGGCCCACTAACCTTGACGCCAAATTGCTTTGCATCCCCCACGTGCCGTTTCAATTTCTCAATATTAGTTTCTGCATTCATTAGGGCTGTAAAAAAAGCTGCAGGGTAATAAACTTTCAAATATGCCATCTCAAACGCCATCATAGAATAGGCAACTGCATGCGAACGATTGAACCCATAATTAGCAAAGCGATCGATATATTCAAATACTTGGTGAGCAACTTGTGCTGAATAGCCGTGTTCTGTTGCGCCGGCAATAAATTTTGTCCGCATATCCTCCATTGTGGCCTTTTTCTTCTTACTCATTGCCCGGCGTAAAAGATCCGCCTCTCCTAAGGTAAAGCCAGCCATTACAGAAGCCAACTGCATTACCTGCTCTTGATAGACCAAAATACCGTAAGTTGGTCCCAGAATTTTTTCAAGTGAAGGAGCAGGATAAGTAATTTTCTCTTTTCCAGCTTTGCGGGCGGTAAAATGAGAAATATTTTCCATTGGGCCCGGACGATAAAGTGCATTCACTGCCACAATATCTTCAAAATTCGTTGGGTGAAGATTGACCAATACATTTCTGATCCCACTTGATTCAAATTGAAAAATCCCTTCAGTTTTTCCTCGCTGGAACAGTTGAAGAGTCAACGGATCATTAAAGTTAATTTTTTGCAAATCAAAATTAGGATCTTCTTGCCGAATCATTTGAAGGATGTTATCCATGATTGAAAGGTTCTTCAATCCCAAGAAATCCATTTTTAATAGCCCCAGCGCTTCTACTGTGTCTTTGGCAAACTGCGTCATTAATAAGCCATCACTACCATCTTGTAACGGCACAATTTCATGTAATGGCTGCTCAGAAAGGACAATGCCTGCCGCGTGAATTGAATAATGACGCGGCAATCCCTCTAATTGCTGTGCAACTTGAATCAGCAAACGAAATTTAGGATTATCGTCAAGAAGATTTTTTAGTTGTTGTGACTCCTTTAATGCATCTTTGAGTGTCACGTGAAGGCCATGTGGTAATGCATCGATTAACCTTTGCATATCGTAACGGGGCAAGTTAAAGACCCGGCTCACATCACGAACGACTTGTTTAGCGGCTAATGTCCCAAAAGTAATAATTTGGGCTACGCGTTGGTGACCATATTTTTGATGTACATACTGCAAAACTTCATCACGCCGATTATCAGGAATATCTAAGTCAATATCGGGCATTTGAGCTCGTTCTGGATTCAGAAAGCGTTCAAATAATAAGTCGTATTGCAAAGGATCAACTTCTGTAATTGCTAAAGCATAGGCAACTAATGATCCCGCAGCTGATCCTCGTCCAGGGTCGGTCGTAATCTTTTGCTGGTGAGCAAAATTCATTACGTCCCATACAATTAAGAAATAATCATCAAAGCCCATTTCATGGATTACTTTTAATTCCATCGCTAAACGTTCTTGGTACTGTTGAATAGTTTTTCCTGGTGCTACTCGTCTTTTTTTCAATCCTTGAATACATAGAGAACGTAAATATTGTTGAGATGGTATCCCTGCTTGATTTTTAAAATGAGGAAGGACCGGGGCCCTAAATTGAAGTTCAACGTTGCACAGGGCTGCTACTTCAACTGTCTTTTGCGCGGCTGCACTAAGCCCCTTTGCATTGTAATCTTGGACAATCTGTTCTTTCGAATGAAGATAATGTTGTCCTCTTCGTCTCGCTTCTATTGTCGGATCTTTTAACTCAACTCCGGCATCAATTGCTTGTAAAACCCGACTAGCAAAAAGGTCATTAGCATTTAAATAATCAACTGGAGACGTCCCTACTAATGGCAAAGATAGTTGTTTTGATAATTGCTGCAAGGTATCTATTTGAACGTCATCTAACCGCGAATTGACTCCTAATAGAACGCTATCATCATCCCCCAGATTAGCAAGCTCAGTTAAAATTGATGTTGGCTGAGCAAGTATACTAAAAACTGTACTTTGTGGGGGGATAATTATAAACAATTCACCCAATAAAGAACTAATTTGCGCAATCGTTAAAGGTATTTTTTTATCTTTTCGTGTTTGCTGAAGCGTCGATAGGTCCATCAGATGCTGATACCCTCGTTGATTCTTAGCTAGAAATACTAAATCTAGCTTGGTACCATCCGTCTCATTTAATGCAACTACCAGCCGCAAGCCGAGAATGGGTTTAATTCCTGCTTTTTTTGCTGCATTATAAAATTCGACAGCCCCATATAAAACATTTTCGTCTGTTAACGCTAATGCCTTATACCCTCGTTCCTTAGCCGTTGTAACTAGGTCAGAAATCCGGGTGGGACTTTTTAGCAAACTATAACTACTCTTAACATCTAAGGGCGTAAAATCCACTTCATTTCACCTCTCAATAAAATTATATCAAATCAAACTAAATAGAGAAATTAACCCAACCCTTTCAAAAGCATTAATAAATATGCTAGAATATGGTATGACTTCAAAGGGGATGACCAACATGAACTTTTTATTAAAGAATATCGTGGCTGGTATTTGGGCACTTATTCTGGGTGAGGTCCTAGCTTACATCACAAGTCAACTAGAATCGATGACACCAGACTACACCCTTGTCGGCTGGTGTTCTGTAATTATGGGATTAGTCGTTATCAATTGTGTGGATAAAATTACCGCAGATGCAAATCCTAGCAAAAATGAAGATTAATTAAAAAGGATTGAGTCCAAAATGGCTCGATCCTTTTTAATTTATTTATCTTCTTCCGCAGTCAACCGCACAATCTCAAGCAGGGTGTCCAATGCGCGTTCCATCGTTTGCAGTGATACATATTCAAAACGCGAGTGCATGTTTTCTCCACCAGCAAAAAGATTAGGAGTTGGTAAGCCCTTATAAGAAATTGTTGAACCATCCGTCCCGCCACGAACTGGATAGATATCCGGTTTAATGTCTAGATTTTCCATAGCTTTCTTCGCAATTTCAACAACTTCCATGTGATTCTTAAGCGCATCTTTTAAGTTGTAGTATTGGTCATAAAGATTCATCGTTACTAGGTCTGCACCAAGTTCATCATTTAGGCCAGCAACAACCCGGTCGAGTAAATGCTTCCGTTCAATAAACGTTTGCTTATCATGATCACGAATTAAATATGTCATTGAAGCATGATCAACAGTTCCATCAAACTTGTATAAGTGATAGAATCCTTGCCGTCCATCTGTTCGTTCAGCTCGATCATGTGCTGGCAAGCTATTTTGCAAGTCAATTGCAACCTGAATAGCATTGATCATTGTTCCCTTAGCAACCCCAGTGTGAACATCTTTTCCTTGAATCTCAATTTCTGCCTGAGCTGCATTAAATGTTTCATATTCCAATTCGCCAAGTGGACCACCATCAACCGTATAGGCAAAATCGGCCCCAAAATCCTTAACATCAAAATGATCAGCCCCGGTGCCGATTTCCTCATCAGGTCCTAAACCAATCTTAATTGTTCCGTGCTTGATTTCAGGATGAGCCATCAGGTAAGCAGCCATTGTAACAATCTCCGCTACTCCTGACTTGTCATCAGCCCCAAGCAAAGTAGACCCATCAGTAGTAATTAAAGTATTGCCCTGATATTTTTCCAATGATGGAAATTCAGTAGTAGTTAAGGCATATTGGCCATCTTTATCAAGCTTAATATCTGACCTGCCATCGTAATCTTTGACAATCTGTGGATTAACATTATGAGCATTAAAATCTGCAGTGTCGATATGGGCAATGAAGCCAACCGTTGGCACATCCTTGTCAATATTACTTGGAATTGTAGCGACCAAATATGAACTTTGTGGATTAATATGAACATCACTCAACCCTAAAGATATCAATTCATCTTTTAATTCATTTAAAAATGCAGTTTCCTTAGGATCAGAAGGAATTGTTTTTGAATCTGGATTTGACCTTGTTTCAGTTTTAACATACTTCAAAAAACGTGGTAATAACCCCTCATACTTTTCCTCACTCATGATTAGCATCTCCTTATCTAAAACCTATTTAGTAATAAAAGTAAACGGCTCTGTATTAACTCTACTCTCTAGCACCTCAAACTGCCAATTATTTTCATTCTTCCACTGGGTGATTAAGTTAGCAAGCTGGTGGGCAGCTACCACTTCAATATGATGTCCAGGATCAATAACAACAAGGTGATTAGCAATCATATCGTGCGCAAAGTGGTAACTTACATCTCCAGTGACATAAGCATCAGCTCCAGTTTCAAGAGCTTGTTGATAAAAATCTTGACCAGCACCACCAAGTACTGCAACACGTTTAATCTCTCTCTCTTGGTCAAGCGGGTTGACAATTAACCGTAATCCGCGGATGGCAAAAACATCTATACAATAATTTGCAAATTTTCGCGGTGTTAATGGTTCATTCAGCTCACCAACACGCCCCATTCCAACTGGTTCACCGCTTATTGGATCATTTCCTGCTGGCACTAAAGGCACAGTATTAGTTAGGCGAAGTTGATCTGCTAACCAGTCATTCATTCCGCCATTAGCAGTATCTAAATTAGTATGAGCTGCATAAACAGTAATATTATTCGCCAAAAGTTTAGCGTACATTGCATTTTGCGGATCCCGCGTATCTAGATTCTTTGCTGGGTGAAACATAATGGGATGATGAGCAAAAATAAGGTCAACATTTTGCTCAATTGCTTCATCAACCACTTCTGGGCGAACATCAAGGGTGGTCATTAGTCGAGTAATCGGGAGATCTGGATTGCCAATTTGTAGACCGACATGATCCCATTTTTCTGCTAGTTGCGGATTAGCAAATTTTTCAAAACGCGCAATTAATTGGTTACCGGTTGTCATCGGCGATCGCTTCCTTTACTTGTGATAAAAACTCGTTTATCTCATTAATCTTTTTTACTGGTGGCTGTTGAGCCTTTTGCATCTGATCAATAACATGGGCTTCACGTTGAAGATATTCTTGCCATTTTTTCCTAAAAACAGGCCCTTTGTTTTCCAATAAAAATGGTCCAAAATCAAGCTCATATTTACTGTATCTAAATGGGACAACTGATGGCTCAGCAACGATAATCTCATAAATATGATTGTCTTCTTCAATTATTTTTTCGTTCATTATTTGGTAATAATTATTCATTAACCATTCACGCAACTGACTTTCCCCTACATTCGGTTGAAGGACAAGTCGCTTAATTCCTGTTAACTTATTCTTGTCTTTCTCTAAAATCGAAGCAATCAAACTCCCGCCCATTCCGGCAATCGTAATTGTATCGACTTTATCTGCTGGTTCAATCGCTGCTAAACCGTCTGCCAAACGTGGGATAACCTGGCCTTCTAATTGGTGGTCTTTTATTTCACGAACGGCATTTTCATAAGGACCCTTTACTACTTCTCCAGCAATTGCAAAATCAATTTTACCATCTAACACCAATGCGGCTGGTAAATACGCATGGTCAGAACCAATATCAGCCACCCGCGCACCTGCTGGAACAAGGGAAGCAACACATGCTAGACGTGCTGATAAGTGCTTTTCATCCACAAAAATCATTCCTTTATCTATTTAATAAATTAATTATAACAAAAAGAGGAAGCAAGATAGCACCCACTTAGGAGTCCTATTCCTACTTCCTTCTAATTTACGCAAGATGGTCTAAAAATTCACCAATTCGTTTAATGGCTTCTGTTAGGTTTTCATCAGAGGAGGCATATGACAGACGAACATAACCATCGCCACCCTTACCAAATGCACTACCTGGTGTTACTCCAACCTTTGCTTCTTTAGCAAGCTGCTTTGCAAAGGCAACATCGTCAGTTCCAAATTGAGCTGGAATCTTAGCAAAAAGGTAAAATGCCCCTTCAGGAGTTAACATTTCAAAGCCTAATTTCTTAAGACCGGCAACAAGTAAATCGCGACGATGCTGGTAAATCTTTCGAAATTCTAATGGATCATTTAAACCATTTGTCAGTGCTTCAGCCGCTGCAACTTGAACGTTATTAGTTACGGTTGTGACTAAGAAGGCATGCATCTTTGAAATATTAGCCATGATCTTAGCCGGAGCTGCAACATATCCTAAACGGTAACCAGTCATTGCGTGAGATTTTGAGAGTCCAGAGATAAAAATTGTCCGCTCTGGAATCATAGTAGCAATTGAATAGTGCTCTACCCCATAGACTAGTTCGCTATAGATTTCATCAGCAATCGCATATAAATGATGCTTCTTAATTACTTCAGCTAATCCTGCTAGAACTTCTTGAGGATATTCACGACCAGTTGGGTTACTTGGGTAGTTAAGGATAACAGCTTTGACGCCTTTTCCCTCTTCTTCAAGAACTTCTTCAAGCTTTTCTGGAGTTAGAACAAAATTATCTGCTGAAGTATCAACCTGAACAACTGTTGCTCCTGTCATTTCAATTAATGGGAAATATAGAGAGAAAATCGGGGTCGGAACCACAACTTTGTCTCCAGTATTAAGGATTGCAAATAAGGTTGCATCGAGGGCTTCGGTTGCTCCCACAGTCGCAATTATTTCCGTTTGCGGATCATAGTGCACATCACGAGTATTCTGAATATAATCACTGATTGCTTCAAGTAATTCTGGCTTTCCCATTTGAGGAGCATAGTGAGAATCATCTTCCTCAATACTTCTAATGGCTGCTTGCTTAACGTGTTCAGGAGTTGCCATGTCTGGTTCTCCTAATGTTAATTTAATAATTCCTGGGATCTTTGAAACTTCTTTATTGAATTCACGGATACCTGATGGCTGTAACGCATCTAACTTGTGACTAACAGTTCCATATAAATCAGCAGATAATTCTGGCATTGTTCGATCTCTCCTCAATTTTTATTTATAATAGATTTAAAAAACGCTTTATAAAAATTTTACCCGAACAATCAAATGTTTTCAATATAAAAATAAGATTTCTCTCATTTATTTTAAATAAAATTAAAAAGTAGCTTAAGATAATTAATTAACTTAAACTACTTTTTTTAGTGTAAATCCATCTTTTTTACGTATATATATTAAATGGAGAATATTTTTATTCTAAGAAATCTTTTAATTGCTTAGAACGTGATGGGTGACGTAATTTCCGAAGCGCCTTAGCTTCAATCTGACGAATCCGTTCCCGCGTTACCCCGAAGACTTTTCCGACTTCTTCAAGAGTCCGTGTCCGACCATCATCTAAACCAAAACGAAGCCGCAGAACATTTTCTTCACGATCGGTTAACGTATCCAGCACATTTTCAAGTTGCTTCTTCATCATTTCATAAGCAGCATGGTCAGCTGGACTTGTTGCATCTTGATCTTCAATAAAGTCCCCTAAATGAGAATCATCCTCTTCACCAATAGGTGTTTCAAGTGAAACTGGTTCTTGGGCAATTTTAAGAATATTCCGTACCTTTTCAGTTGGCATATCCATTTCTGCACCAATTTCTTCGGGTAACGGCTCACGTCCTAAATCTTGAAGTAATTGCCGTTGAATCCGGATCAATTTATTAATAGTTTCAACCATATGAACCGGAATCCGAATTGTCCGTGCTTGGTCAGCAATTGCCCGTGTAATAGCCTGACGAATCCACCAGGTAGCATAAGTAGAGAACTTAAATCCTCGCCGGTAATCGAATTTTTCAACGGCTTTCATAAGTCCCATGTTACCTTCCTGGATTAAGTCAAGAAACTGCATTCCACGGCCAACATAACGCTTTGCAATTGAAACAACTAACCGTAAGTTAGCCTCAGCTAATTCTTGTTTAGCTACTTCATCACCTTTTTCAATCCGTAAAGCAAGCTGAACTTCTTCATCAGCCGTCAAAAGATTTACACGACCAATTTCCTTCAAATACATCCGCACAGGATCATTAATTTTAACTCCAGTTGGAGCTGATGTATCCTTCATAGCAGATTGTGAGAATTTTTCAGTAGCCTTTAAAGCACGAGGATCTGGATCCCCATTTTCATCGACAACACTAATTCCGGCATCTTCAATATTTTGAAGTAAATTGTCAATCCCATCAGCGTTCAATTCAAATGGTTTAGCAATTTTAGTAGTTAATTCATCGTACTCAATCTGCTTTTGCTTCTTGTAATTACGAATTAACTTACCAACTGCGGTGTCATATTCTTGTTGGTCAAAATTGGCGCTGTTAGAAATAACAATGTCTTTTTTTTTGCTTTTTGCCATATTAATTAGTCTCCTCCGTTTTTAAGCGTTGCTGCTGCTTTAATAATTTTACCAGTTCAATCGTTAATTGCGTAGCTAATTCTGTATTATGCAATGAATTAGCTTCTTTTAACTGGGCTTGCTTATCTGCAATTTGCGCAGCTAACGGTGTTTGTTCTACGATCATATGGATACAATCATCAATTGCTCGCATATCAACTTCTTGGTCAACATTTAAATTCTCAATTTGCCCAAGAGTACCTTGTAAACTACTTTCATCTAAATAATCAAGAAAGTCAGCAGTTGAATACGAGCCATTTTCAGAAAAATAACTTGCTGCTAATAAATACAAAGTTTGATATTTCTCATGTGCAAAATGAAAATTGTGATCTGCTGTCACATGCATCCATACTTCACGATCATATAGCATGTACCTTAATAAGATCTGTTCCGCTAATTCAGTCCTACTAAGTTTAATTTTTTGCTGTTCTTCTTCACTAGTTTGTTGAAACTGTTGATGACGAGCTAGTGAAGGCTGTTGCTTAATCCATGGCTGATTATGAATTCCTAGTTGTTGTCGCAATTGATCTAACTGCGTTTTTAAGGTTTGTCGATCTAACTTGAACTCACCTGCCAACCGTTGCAAGTACATATCTTCTTCTAAGGGAACTTGAACCTGAGCAATTACCTTCAGCGCTTGGTTAAGATATTGCATTAGTTCATTCTGATTATCTAAATTTTTCCCGTTTCTTAAAAAGCGCAGGTAAAATTCTGTTGTTGTTTCTTCCTTATTCGTAAGATAGGCATTGAATTGCTGTGGTCCATACTTTTGAACATATTCATCTGGATCGATCCCAGCCGGCAATTGAACAACCTTTACCTGCAACTGATTAGGTCGATGATCATTAACGAGGCTAATTGCACGGTCAATTGCATTTTGTCCCGGTTGATCTCCATCGTAGCAAATGTCTAATTGCCTAGTTGCTCGACCAATAATCGCTACTTGCTCTTCGGTAAAACTAGTTCCCATTGAAGCGATTCCATTTTCGATCCCTGCAGCAAAGGCCGAGATTACATCCATAAATCCCTCAAATAAGTATAATCGACCATCTTTACGTGCCGCTTTTCGTGCAACATCAAAATTAAATAATGTTCGTCGTTTATTGAAAATCGGTGTCTCAGGACTATTTAAATATTTGGGTAAATTTGTTTTACTGGTATCAATTAATCGCCCAGAAAAAGCAATTACCTGCCCTTGACCATTTTTTATTGGATACATTATCCGTTCAATAAACCGGTCTCGCAACTCTCCTTGTTGATCTTCACTAAAAAGTCCACTTTTTCTTAGCAATTGGTAATCAACCTTTTGCTGTTGGAAGAAAGGCTTCAATATTCGCTGATCAGGAGCATAGCCTAAACCAAATTGTTCAATCAGCTCCTCACTCATTCCCCGTTTTTTTAAATAATTAAGTGCAACTTGCCCAGCCGGTGTATTTACCAATATATGGTGATAAAGTTTAGCCGCTTTATCATGAAGATCAAACAGCTGTCGATTCTCGTTATTTAATGGTTTAGCCGGAACGCTAACATATTGTTCAGGAATCTTGATATTACTATCGTTAGCGATCTCCTTAACTGCATCGACAAAATCGATATGCTTTAACTCCATCAAAAATTGAAATACATTTCCGCTCCGGTGACATCCAAAACAATAGAAAAATTGTTTTTCCTCATTCACCGAAAAAGAGGGGGTCTTTTCATCATGAAAGGGACATAACCCAATTAGATTTTTTCCAGCCTGATGCAGTTGGACATAGCGCCCAATTACATCACCAATATCAACTGAATTTCGTATTTCATCAATTACATTACGCGGTATCTTTGCCATTGATCCACCTCACTTAGTAAGCGAACAGCAACGAAATGAAAGGTCGCAACCTAACGGAATGCGACCTCCACCTATTTTTACATTTAACTAGTATCTATAATACCACAAGTTAGCAGCAATACAATTAAAACGTCTTATTTTACAATCAAGTTATCCAAGTTACCAATTAATGATGCTTGATTAGCCAAAATACTTAATTGGGCCAAACGATTATTACGAATATCTTCATTCTTATCCATAATCATATTTTCATCAAAATATTCACTAATTATTGGTGTTAAAGTCCGTAAGGCTGCAAAGTTTTCACTTACTGTCTGTTGATTTTCCTTAATCAATTCTGAAACAGCAGTATGCATCTTAGCCTCAGATGGGTTCTCAAATAAATTAGGATCTACTACAAGCTCACTAACTGGACGTTTATCCTTCTTTGCAATCCGTAATACCCGGGTAAGAGCTTCAATATCTTCTTTAAAGTTATCATCATCCTTATGATCATCAATAGTTTGAATAGCTTCAAGGATATTAGCAATATCATTTTGACGAGTATCGGTAGCTGCATCAATGATATCGTGACGAACCTTTTGACCATGGAATAATTGCTTAATCCGGTCCAAGAAGAACGAACGGACTTCATCACTATTTTTATTCAAATCAAAAGAAACATTGATTTCAGCGTTTTCAAAGGCAGGGGCAATTTCTGATTGAATACTTAATAATGGAAGGTTCCAACCACGATCGGCGATGATCCGGACAATTCCAAATGCCTGCCGACGTAAAGCATAAGGGTCATTTGAACCGCTTGGAATCATATCAACTGCAAAGAAGCTCATGATACTGTCAAGTTTATCGGCAATTGCTAAGACCGCGCCAATCTTAGTTTGTGGCAATTCTCCTTCTGCAGAGATTGGCATGTAGTGTTCACGAATAGCTGTGGCAACATCATCTTTTTCACCGAATAGCTTAGCATAAATTTCACCCATAATTCCTTGCAACTCTGCGAATTCACCCACCATTTGCGTAGTAAGGTCAAATTTATAAATATGTGCTGCTCGATCAAGGTCTGCTAGTTCTTCATCTGAAAGATTTAGTTGCTTACCAAGAACATTCGCAATCACTGCGACCCGCTGCATTTTGTCATACATTGAACTAATCTTATCATGGAAGCTAACTTTCTTAAGTCGTTCCACATATTCATCAATTGTCAACTTCTGATCTTCTTGATAGAAGAATTGAGCATCTTCAAGACGAGGAACAAGAACCCGTTCATTTCCTTTAATAACATTATCAAGGTAGTCTGTGTTACCGTTGCGAACAGAAATAAAGTGCGATAAGAGGTTACCATCTTTATCCCGTACACAGAAGAATCGTTGGTTATCCTTCATGGAAGTAATTAGGACCGGGTCAGGTAATGCTAAGTACTTCTCATCAAAAGATCCAGCAAAGGCAGTTGGCCATTCAACTAGGTTATTAACTTCTTCTAGTAAGTCCTCATCCCAATCAACTTGCCAGTTGTTCTCATTAATAATCTTAGTAATTTGATCCTTAATTAAATTCTTTCGCTTTGTTTGATCAGCAATAACGAAATCATTATTTAAGGTTTCCTCATAATCATCAGCCTTAGCAATTTCAACTGGATGGCCTAAGAACCGGTGGCCTTGTGTTTCTCGACCAGCTTCAACGTCCAAAATATTAAATGGAACGACTTCATCATTTAATAAGGAAACTAGCCACCGAATCGGACGAATAAATTGCAAGTTATTGTAGCCCCACTTCATCAAGGTTGGGAAATTCATCGAAGTAATAACTGTTGGTAATCCTTGAAGAACTTCAGCAACAGTTTTTCCAGCAATATGCTTTTCAACAAAAACATATTCAACGCCTTTTACTTCTTTGAATTCAATATCTTCAACAGAGGCACCTTGTCCCCGGGTAAAACCAATTGCAGCTTTGGTCCAATTACCATCAGCATCTTGCGCAATCTTTTTTGCAGGGCCCTTAACTGATTCATCAATATCAGGTTGCTTATCACTTAAGCCATGGATTAGTAATGCCATCCGTCGTGGAGTAGCGAATTCTTGAATATCATCAAAAGTAATCCGTTGTTCTTTAAGGTACTTTTCTACTCGTTCGTGTAACTGTTTAATACTTGGTGTTACAACGTGAGCAGGCATTTCTTCAACACCGACTTCTAATAAGTATGTATTTGCCATCTTACTTTTCCCCCTTTTGTGCTTTCTTAGCTGCTTGCTTTGCGGCCCGTTCCTTTGCCTTTTCCGCTTTTTTTGTATATTCTTCAACTGTTTTTTGGCGAACTGCTTCGTCATGAATCAGTGGGAAGCCACGTTTACGCCGCTCTTCAACAAAGGCTTTTGCAATTGATTTTGCCATAATTCGAATACGGTGAAGATAACCAGCACGTTCGGTAACTGAAACAGCACCACGCGCGTCTAACAAGTTAAAGGTATGACTACACTTTAAAACATAATCATAAGCTGGGTGAACCAATCCAAGCTTAATTAAACGTTTAGCTTCTTTTTCGTAATCATTAAAGTCTTGCAGAAGCATATCTTGGTTACTTTCTTCAAACGCATACTTAGAATGTTCATATTCAGGTTCTTGGAAGATATCACCATACAGAACACCATCCGCCCACTCTAAGTCATAAACTGAGTCAACATTTTGAATATATTCAGCCAACCGTTCAAGTCCATAAGTAACTTCGGCGGCCACTGGGCTCATTGGCAACTCTCCAACGACTTGGAAGTAAGTAAATTGAGTAACTTCCATTCCATCAAGCCAAACTTCCCAACCAACACCGGCACAGCCCATTGAAGGGTTTTCCCAGTTATCTTCAACAAACCGGATATCATGCTCTAAAGGATCAATCCCTAACTTTTTCAAACTTCCTAAGTATAATTCTTGAATATTATCAGGAGAAGGCTTCATTAATACCTGGAATTGGTGGTGTTGGTAAAGCCGGTTTGGGTTTTCACCATAACGACCATCAGCTGGCCGCCGTGAAGGTTCAACATAAGCCACATTCCATGGTTCAGGACCAATTGCCCGCAAGAAAGTGTAAGGACTCATTGTCCCCGCACCCTTTTCGTTATCATAAGCCTGCATTAACATACAGCCTTGATCTGCCCAATATTGTTCCAATGTAAAGATAATATCTTGCACGGTTAATTTTTTCGTCATACTTTACTTCTCCTTTCAATGAAAAAGTCCCTACAGTATCAAATAATTGATACTGTAGGGACGAAGTTAATCGCGGTTCCACCCTACTTTTTTACATCTCTGTAAAACAGCTTAGTTTAAGCGGCTGTTAGAGTGCCAAGGATAAATAAACTACAAGGCTTGCACTATCCCCTGATCGCTGATTTGGTTTATCCATAATCTCTGTCATTGCCAATATTCAATTAAACACGCTCTTATAATAGAAAAATATTTTACAAATGTCAATCGTTCATTGATAACTTTCCGATATTTTGTTCCCACTTATTCATTTGTCTAATGAACCGTTTTGCCTTCAAGTTTAGTCCAACCTCGTTATCATAAAGAGTATCCAAGACTTGTTGGAGACGTCGTTTAGTAGCTGGATTAATCCGAATAGAATTCAATTTCTGCAAGTTAATTGTGGCAAACTGTTGGAGATAATAAACAGTTTTACGGTCAAGGTGAAGACGATGTTCATCAAGTGACCAGTGATTCTGACAAAGCATCCCTCCATATTGTTCAGAGAAGTCTAAAGCCAGATCATTGCGGCCACAAACAACACACCGATCCCAAATTGGTGCTACACCAAAAGCAACTAACAGCTGTGTTTCAATAATATTTGTAATTATTTGCCCATCTAATCCTTTTTCGATTAAGTCTAAGGCTGCAGCAACTTGATTAAACCAGCCACCAATGCTTCGACCGTCATTAAAAGCACTGTCAACTAATGCCAAAATATACGTAACATATGCATTTTTGCTAATGTCACTTGCAATATTCTTGTATTGGCTAGTATCACTTGCTGTATTAATAAAACTTAAGCCATTTTCATCAAGCGAGCCAATGTATGTACCATGGGTGAATGGCAGGATATCAGCAGTCATCCGAAAGCCACGTTTTTTAGCATTTTTTACAAAAAACATTGCCGGCCCAATCTTATCAGTGAGCATTTTTACTAATAGGTCGCGTTCACGATAATCCTGTCGGTACATAATGATCCCAGTAAATTGTGTGGTTACGCGTGCCATGTAACCATCATCCTTTTAATAGTCTTTATTCCGATAACCATAGTCTTTTAGCATTGCAGACTTATCACGCCAGTCAGGAACAACTTTTACCCATAGTTGAAGAAATACTTTGTCACCAAGTAATTTTTCAATATCTTGCCGGGCCATTGTCCCAATCTTTTTCAGCATTTTTCCACCTTTACCAATAATAATTCCCTTTTGGCCAGGACGTTCAACAATAATATTGGCCGAGATATGAATATGGTTTTCATCCTCACGCTTTATCGATGTTACATCAACAGCTACTGAATGCGGCACTTCTTGTCTCGTCAGCAAAAAGACCTTTTCACGGATCATTTCTGCAATCACAAAACGTTCAGGGTGGTCACTTACTTGATCGGCTGGGTAGTATTGCGGACCATTGGGAAGAATCTTAATAATATCATTGATTAAGTTATTCACATTATTTCCCTGCAAAGCCGAAATTGGTACAATCCCCTTAAATGGAAGGGTATCTTTATACTGATCAACAATTTCAGGCAGATCATTGGGATTGATTTGATCGATCTTATTAACAACTAAAAAGATTGGCTGATTAACTTTCTTTAAGCGTTCAATAATAAAGTCATCACCAGGGCCGCGCTTTTCAGTCGCACTAACAACAAATAAGACAGCATCCACTTCATCTAATGCTGACATTGCTGATTTTTCCATGAAATCACCTAATTTAGTAGATGGTTTATGAATTCCTGGCGTATCAATAAAAATAATCTGTGCTTCTGGGCTTGTATAAATTCCTTGAATCTTATTACGCGTTGTCTGTGCAACATTACTCATAATTGCTACCTTTTGCCCGACAACATAATTCAATAAAGTTGATTTTCCAACGTTTGGGCGCCCAATAATTGCCACAAAGCCAGACTTATAATTGGGATTATCCATATTAAAACTTCCTATCTAATAATTGCTAATATACGGGGAATAAAAATAATTAGACCCACCAAAACCGAAAATATCGCTGAAATCAGTACGCCACCAGCAGCAACATCTTTAGCTTTTTTTACATTTAATTCATAATGGTGATCAACAATCAAATCTGTAACAGCTTCGGTAACCGTATTAAGAAATTCAGATGTAAAAACAACAAAGATTGCTAATAAAATCCATAACCATTCCATTGCTGAAATCTGCAATAATGCCGACATAATAATGGCCAAGCAGGCAGCTAAAAGATGATACCGCATATTACGCTCTTCACGTAATACTTGGATAATTCCATCGATTGCGTGACGCATTGCTTGAATTAAGTGATGATTTTTCTCAGTTTGATGTTTATCGCGTGAGTCCATAACCGTCTAGTATCTCCCGTTGTAATTTAAACATTTTTTCTTCATCTGCTGGCTCTTCATGATCATATCCATTTAAGTGAAGAAAACCATGAACAGCTAAAAATCCTAACTCTCGATCAACTGAATGGCCCAAAAACTTTGCTTGTTCTGCTACCTTATCGATGGAAATAAATAAGTCACCAAGATTAACAGGGATTTCAGCGGCCATTTGGGGATCCATAATAATTGGTGTTTCATCTCCCGCTTCTTCTGCGGCAAAACTTAAAACATCAGTTGCCCGGTCAACATTACGATACTGGGCATTTAATTTTTTTATCTCTGGATTATTTACAAACGTTAAAGACATTTCTGTATTTTCTGATAAGGAAAGTTCTTTAGCAGCATACTGTAATAAGTCCCTTACCATCTCCAATTGTTCATTTGGAAGCTGTGCTGTTGTTTGATCGAAAATTTCCAAGTCCATCATTTTTCCTCTTTTGTCTCTTTATCTTTATCTTTTTCTGCTAATCGCTTTGATGTTTGGTCCTTATAAGCAGTAATAATCCGTGCTACAACCGGGTGACGAACAACATCTTCTGCACTAAATTTAACAAACTTAATTGACTTAATATTATTCAAAATTCGTTGCGCGTTTACAAGACCACTGCGAGTCCCATGTGGAAGGTCAATTTGTGAAACATCACCATTAATAACCATTTTTGAGCCAAATCCTAAACGGGTAAGGAACATCTTCATCTGGGCATTAGTCGTATTTTGGGCTTCATCTAAAATTACAAAAGCTCCATCAAGAGTTCGTCCACGCATATAAGCAAGGGGTGCAATTTCGATAATTCCTCGATCGATTAACCGCTGTGTATGATCAGCCCCAAAAATATCATTTAAGGCATCATAAATTGGTCGTAAATAAGGATCTACTTTTTCACGAAGGTCACCGGGTAAGAATCCTAGACTTTCACCAGCTTCAACTGCTGGTCGCGTCAAGATAATCCGTTCCACTTCGCCACGCTTTAAGGATGCCACGGCCATTGCGACTGCTAGGTAAGTTTTCCCTGTTCCGGCAGGGCCAATCCCAAACGTAATATCATTATGCTTCATTGCGTTAACATACTGCCGCTGACCAAAATTTTTTACCCGAATGGCTCTTCCCCGGCGATCTTTAATAATCGTTTCACTGTAGAGGTCAGCAAAATATTCCAGTGTTCCACGATGCGCCATCTTCATCGCACTAACAATATCTGTACTGTGGATGCGGATCCCTTGGTTTAGCAACGAAATAAGGGCACGAAATACATCGATCGTAAGTTTAACGTCTTCTTCTTGTCCACTTACTTTAAGATTTTCACCGAATGGTCGGATTTCAACATCCATTCCTTGTTCAATCAGGCTCACAAACTTATCCTGTGTTCCTAGTAAGCCAACTTCTATTTCTGGACTTTCAATTTGAAAAGTTTGTTCAATCGTTTTTTGTTCTCCCACCTATACAATCTCCTTTAATTTAGCAGATTTTATTTAATGATAATTATATCATAGATCACCTTTAACCTCATCACTGCAAGCTTTTCTAAGGGATCTAAGTTATTTTTCAAAATTAACTTTAACTACTTCCCCACTATTAAAAGTTTTCGTTTTTCCGTCTGCCAGGCGAATTGTTAACGCACCATCATTTTCGATTTTTTTAGCAGTTCCAGCAATAACCTCACCATTTACTACCAAGTCCACCTTCTGTCCTAAAATCATTGAGTCTTGGCGATATTGCTCAAGATACTGTGGATTATCATAGTCTAAATAATTATTAGCAATCGTCTCAATAAGACGGCTGACTAAAAGATTACGATCTGCTGGTGCTATTCCTGTCGCTTTATTTTTAAGGCCCAGCGGAAATTCTTTTGTAGTTATATTCAAACCAATTCCTACCACTAAGGATGCCGTTGTTCTTAATTCAAGGTCTACTACTGCCTCGGTCAAAATTCCACCGACTTTTTTATGGTTTAAATAAATATCGTTGACCCATTTGTACCGAAAGTCTTGAGCAGGGAAAAATTGTTTAAGAACTTCCACAATTAAAACTGCAAAAGTCGTTGTCATTAACCCAGCTTGTAGTGGTCTGTCGGTTGGGCTAGGCAGAATCATACTAAAGTACAAGCCAGTTGCTGCCGGAGAGTAAAAGGACCGTCCCTGTCTTCCATAGCCAGCAGTTTGATGATCAGCGATAAATACCGTTGGCGCACTAACTTGGTGGTGACTCAAAAAAGCTTTCGCGATGCTTTGAGTTGAGCTAACCTGATTTTCAACGTAAAGACGATTCTTAAAGTGATTATGAGTATAAAAATCAATAATATCAGCACTCAACCTTGAATTTCCGGTAAAACGGTATCCAAGGTTTCTACGACTTTCAATATTATTTCCGTTTTTTCGTAAACCGTTGATGGCCTTCCAAACAGATTCACGACTAATATTAAATCGCTTTGCTAAATCATTTCCAGAAATCCATGAATCTGGTGCTGAAAGTAATTGCCATAAAATTTTCTGTGCCGTCGAATGAACCATTCTAACCATCTTCTTAACAAAAAACCTTAATGTGTCGTAAACGGCGAGTAATTGAGACGGCAATAAGCGCTTTGATTGTATCGCCAAAAACAAATAAAACATTGGAAGCCAAGGCAGAAATAAGCGTGGTATGTAATTGATTAGCTAACCAGATTGCGCCGACTCCTTCCACAAAGATTACACCCCATAGCCAAACAATTAGAAATTCAGTTATCCCCTGTGTCATCCCATAATGCCAACTTAATTTTAGACTAAAACCAATCAACAATGGGACAAATAACCAAGCAAAAATATATCCGCCAGTTGGACCTAATATTGTCACCATTCCACCGCGTCCACCAGAAAGCAGTGGCAATCCAAGCACAACTAAAAACAAGAAGAGCCATACAGCAAATGTTCCTAATCTTGGTCCAAGTAATTCTCCAGCAATTATTATTCCTATATTTTGTAAAACAATTGGCACCGGAATAACCCCCACCGGAATTCCCGGGACTGCTCCTAAAATAACAATAATTGCAATCATCATGGCAACGACAGTCATTTCATAAATTGATAAACTTATCTTTTCCCTAATCATCAGCGTAAATCCTTTATTTTTGCATTAATTATATTCAATAGTAAACCTCGATTCAATATAAGGGTTACTATTGAGTAAAAAAAATTGAGGCTAATCACTTTAGATAGCCTCTTTTTACGAATATTGTTACGATATCGTGGAAATTAATTACCTTCTAAAATTTTCTTAGCATCTCTAATTTGTTGACAAACTTGATCAAAACCAGTTCCACCATAAGAATTCCGCCGTTCAACTGCTACTTTAGGTTGTAAGCAGGTATAAACATCTTCTTCAATTTTGGGCGAAATCTTTTTATATTCGTCTAATGGAATATCAACAAGATTTGTCCCTGTCTTAAGTCCCTTCAGTACTAGCTCACCGACAATCTCATGCGCTTCCCTAAACGGAATTCCTTTAGTAGCGAGATAATCTGCTAATTCAGTGGCATTAGAAAAGTCATGATGAGTTGCATGCTCCATGGCTTCTTTCTTTACTTGAAGGGTGGCAATCATCCCGGTCATGATCTTGATGCTTGGGAGAATCGTCTTTACCGCGTCGAATAATCCTTCTTTATCTTCTTGCATATCCTTGTTATAAGCAAGCGGAAGCCCCTTCATTGTCGTTAATAAGCCGAAAAGATCACCATAAACTCGCCCAACTTTACCACGAATCAATTCTGCCATATCAGGGTTCTTCTTTTGGGGCATAATCGAACTACCAGTAGAATATGAATCTGCCAATTCTAAATAGCCAAATTCATAACTACACCAATAAATCATTTCTTCACATAATCGTGACAAGTGCATCATCAAAATACTTGCGTTACTTAAAAATTCAAGGGCAAAATCCCGATCAGAAACGGCGTCCAGTGAATTATGGTATGGTTCAGCAAAACCTAAATACTTTGCACTTAATTGTCGATCAATTGGGAAAGTGGTCCCAGCTAAAGCAGCCGCTCCTAGGGGTGATAAATCCGTGTGCTGCTGGTTAAATTCAAAACGTTCAACGTCTCGCTGAAACATTTGGAAATAAGCCATGAGATAGTGCCCATACGAAATTGGCTGAGCATGTTGCATATGAGTGTACCCTGGCATAATCGTTTCAACATTTTCTGCTGCTTTATCTACTAATTCTGCCTGTAAGTTTTTCAATTCATTAATGATAATGGGCAACCGCTTCTTTACATATAAATGAAGGTCAGTTGCAACTTGATCATTTCTGCTCCGCCCAGTATGAAGCTTACCAGCAACGGGGCCAATTTCTTCTGTCAGCAATGCCTCAATATTCATATGAATGTCTTCATTGTCAATCGAAAATGGGAGGCCTTCACTAGTTAATCGCTCACGTAACTTCTTAAGTCCAGCAATAATCTTATCAGCATCATCTGCTGATAAGATTTGTGTTTCTTTCAGCATTTTTACATGGGCTAATGAGCCTTCAATATCTTCTTGAGCCATTTCTTGATCAAAACTGATTGACGCATTAAATTGGTTAACTAGTTGGTCACCGGCTTCTTCAAACCGTCCACCCCACATTCTCTTAATAGGCATCGCTTGTATTCTCCTTTACTTTCTTTTTATTTTTGTTTTGTACTTGAGCATAGACCTTATCTGGTAATTCCCAAAGTTTAATAAAGCCAGTGGCAGCTTCTTGGTCAAATTCATCAGCGGAAGTGTAAGTTGCCAAGTTCTTATCATAAAGTGAATTTGGTGATTTCCGACCTTCACAGATTACATTTCCCTTAAATAATTTAACCCTTACCACTCCATTAACAACTGCTTGTGATTCATCAATAAAAGCAACTAAAGATTTCATTAATGGTGAATACCAAAGCCCATTATAAATAATTTCACTCATTTTTTGTTCAATTAGGGGTTTAAAGTGCGCTACTTCCCGTTCTTGGGTCAGGTCTTCCAAGTCTTTATGGGCTGCCAATAAAACAGTTGCAGCTGGACATTCATAAATTTCCCGTGACTTAATACCAACAAGTCGGTTTTCAACGTGATCAATCCGACCAATCCCATGACTACCAGCTAATTTGTCCAGTTTCATAATTAATTGGTCAAGCGGCATTTCTTCACCATCAATTGCTGTAGGAACCCCTTCACTAAAGGTAATTTCAATTGTGGTTGGGGTATCAGGGGCTTCTTCAATTGAAACTGTCCGATCATATGCATCAGCAGGTGCCGCAGCCCATGGATCTTCAAGAATTCCACATTCATTTGCCCGGCCCCATAAGTTCTCATCAATGGAATAAGGACTAGCCTTTGTGATTGGAACAGGAATGCCATTATCCTTAGCGTATTGAATTTCTTCTTCCCGTGACCAGTGCCAATCCCGAATTGGATCTTCAATCTTCATATCTGGTGCTAAAGCATGAATACCTGCTTCAAACCGAACCTGATCATTTCCCTTTCCAGTACAACCATGGGCAATAGCAGTCGCACCGTATTGATTAGCAACTGCAACTAGTTTTTGAACGATTAATGGACGAGAAAGTGCTGAAACTAATGGGTACTTTTGCTCATACATTGCATGGGCTTGAAGGGCTGGTAATACAAATTGTTCAGCAAAGTCCCGCTTGGCATCAATCACTACTGACTTCCACGCACCAACTTGAAGACCCTTTTCCTTAATCGCTTCAAGGTCTTTTCCTTCACCCACATCAATACAACATGCAATTACGTCATACCCCTTATTTTTGAGCCATGCAATTGCAACTGAAGTATCTAAACCACCAGAATAAGCTAAAACAATTTTTTCTTTTGACATAATCTCGTCCTCCATCTCATTTGAAATTCGTTGTTTATAAATATACGAGTATTATGAATAAAAATCAACATTTTTAGCATATTTTTTCAAAAAAGCTCTTTTTACGCATAAAATATAAGTTACTCATGCATAAAAAGAGTTTAGAGATAGAATAATTATTTAATTTTGTTGGTTAATAATTTGTTTATTTTGAACTGGATAGGTAATTAATTCTGATGCTTCAAGGTCTTCCTTATGCATATCAACTGCATTAATTTGACTGTTTTTGTAAGTCTTGTAGTAAAAAATGCCCTTCTTTAGGTTTGAACCATCAGAGTAGATCGTATATTCAAAAGTATCCGGTGCTACTTCATCCAATCCCTTTTGTTGTTCGACAGATTGAAGAATGTGGAAATAGTTGGTAATATTCTCAACTTCAGAATTACTAACTGGGGCATGCATCTTAGTGAATGTAGCCTTAACAAAACGACTTTCAGAATCCATTCCTCCCGGGAGAAAATGGGTCCCTAAGCCCCGGCTATAAACTGGTAGGTCGACATTAGATGCAAATACGTTAGCCGGATTAGCAGGTGCAACACTACGATAGTTACTAAGATTTAATAATTGACGAGGAAACTCCGGATTATTTGTCAAAACACCAACTGGGTTATCATAAACATTCAATCCTTTTGCGGTGGATTCAACAGTCACAGAAGCCCCCGTTTTATCAGCCATAATCCAGTGCAGCGGTGCAGCTTGGAGTTTATCAGAAAAATTGATATTAGCAATGTTTGCATTTGAAAGTAACTTCTTCGCTTCAGCAACCGAGGAAGCAGCCGCAAGAATATAAGGAACTAATTCAAATGATGCAATATTATCTTTTCCTTCTTGAACTGGGAAATAATGAGCTGGACCATCAAAATTAAGGCCTGCCATTCCAACACCCTTTTCATTTACCCCATCAAAATATAATGGATAATCATCACGAACAATCGACATTCCAATAATTGCATAATGGTGTTCAAGGTTTGGCATTTCCCGAAATTCTAAAGTCTTATTACGTGGAGTAATCACTACTTCTTGACCAAGATTAACTTCCAAATCAAGGTTACGGCCAAAGTAATAATCACCTGCTGTATAAATTACTGATGTGCACATATAAATGCCCCTTTTCTTTTGAATATGCCTTAATTCTAGTTTAAAAAGTAAAAATGTACAGTAAAAAGGGACTGTGACATAAGTTAAGTTACTTTCATAAAAAGCAAATACGCAGTACAACAATGGCCTCTAACGTCCGGCAAAACCGATCGTTAGAGGCCTATTGTTGCTTGCGGGGGCTCCCAGAGGCTAGCTTCGCATCGAAAAACGAAGTCACAAGTGACTTCTGTCTCGCTCCCTTTTCCTACGATTAGTCAAGAAAAATATTTAGAAAAGAAGAGTATACTAAACCAACTCGGTTCTTCTTCAAAAATCGAGAATTAGTGGTATATTAAAATTGTGAGG
>SKER01000165.1_pt1 | contig 89380 bp, 76 predicted proteins | sample 4826961 | NCBI WGS metagenome assembly SKER01 (sample SAMN11008804, study PRJNA524170) | human gut metagenome | biome: Human fecal sample; material: Feces; isolation source: fecal sample from pouch patient p47 | host: Homo sapiens | place: Israel: Tel-Aviv | collected 2016-11-16
TGTCATTTAATACTATATTCATTTTTACTTGAGTATTAAATAAGCCTCTCTGGTACGATGACGTTCGAAGAGGTTTCCCCGTCATCTTTTCTAGTACCATCATTCCCCATTTTGTGATTTGCAACTCACTCTGCAGGTAGTCATTTTATTTTCAAATGACGATGCAAAGATAGGCAAAAAGGAAATGCTCATGGGAGAAAAAGAAATCTTTCGTCAGGCAGTGTAATAAAATGGAAGAAAAAGGAAAGAAAAAGGAAAAAATCGAGGAAAATAGGGGAATGAACTCTGATGAATTTGTGTTTTTGGGGACTTATAGAAGGAAAAATCGTTTTTCCACCCTGATCTTCTATCTTATTGAGGAAAATGAGCGGAAAAACGAGGATTTTGTATGGAAAATCGGGAGATTTTAGTGGAAATAAGTGGAATATATTCGGCTATAACAAGCAAGATGAAAGATTATTGGTTCATCGCATTGTTTATAGCCTTATACCAATTGTTCTTCTTGGTCTTATACAATTTATGTTCATTCAGAATCGTCCACAGAGAACTTTTGAAAGATTTATCATAGTCAGAAATCTTTTTTTCATGAATGTATTTTGCTGTAATTTTGGCTATTGTAGAATCAGAACTGGTGGCTTTTACCTCTTTTATATAGGCGATGATATGAGCCAGTTGGTCTTCGCCTGTATAGAAAAATGGTTTCAAGTCTTGAATGAGTTTTCTGTTCATACCCTCATACTTAATGGTTTCTTCAATCTGTTGCGACATCCATTTGTCGGGGTTATCTATATAGCCCAGTATACAGGCTTTGATTTCTTCGTGCTGATGCTCAGGGAGTTTTGAACTAATATTTTCGAGGATCTGACGATAATTAATATCATGTGATTTAAGATTCCCTGTCAGACGATGTGCCCAATGTTCGTAGTAGTCTTTTTTATCATAACATAGGAAAAGCAGGTAGGCTACCCATGTTATACTGACACTTGCGGCCATTTTTGCATCGTCATTATTTGCGCTAGAGTCGTATTCGCGCAGACGACAGAAAAGATTATCGAAAGCGTTGCCGAAGTCATAATCGACAGATTGTTCTCTAATATCGTCTATCATGGAAACTACTTCAACGAAAATTTCGGTTGTAGAGAACCGCATGGTATTCATGCGGCTCTCATATTGCTTGCAGCTCTTCTCAATCACCTTCAAGATGATATGATCCTTGAAAGAATTACTGACGAGGTCTTGTGAGTTTTTGGGGAGGCGTTGTTGCATCTTCAGTTTTCTTAATGTCATTTATACTGTTCTTAAGCCATTCTTCCAGAGTGGAAACATCTTCTGTTGCACTTATGGAAGAACCTATCTGGAAATTCTCTATAGCTCTCTCAGGGAGAAAGTACATAGGCACAACTTCTTCGTTGAGGCAGATGATGCCGCTTTTACTCAACTTCACCTTTATCTCGCACTCGTTGTTCTCTACAAACTTATTGATATAGAACATTTTGTCGATAAAGTTTTTGACGCTCTGCTCGCTTGCCTCTTTGCCATATTTGCATCCAGCAAACACCTCTTTTGCTTCGTTTTCCAATCCTTCTTCGATAAAATCATTGATATTGCTGTTGCGAGTGTAATCAGAATTCTTTGTGTTATCTTTGTCACGCTTAGCAGTCAGGCAAACTTGGATTACATAGTCGTTGTTCTCTCTGCATTTTCTTTTTACCACATCCCATGCCTTTGCTTGCATATAGATTTCCTCAAAGTTTACAGTATAGCCAAATCTCTTTATCATGCGATCGAAGTTCTGCTTCAGAATTTTGGTAATCTTGTCCATCTTTCCATAGAATGCACCCGCTTTTTTTTCTATAGCTACATAATGCATTCCTGACTGATTGAAGAAGATGATATGGCAAAAAGGATATGATGTTTCTGTCGTTTCTTCATAGTCATCTACGGCATTGGTTATGGTACCTGTTGGCAAGGTTCTTTTCAGATCTTTGTCATCGTTGAGTCTAAACACGATGATATCTTTGCGCACGGCAAAGGTATCATTTCGCAAGCTGACATCAGCTTTACCTTTCTTCATATACATGGTTAACTTCTCTCCGCTATGGAAAAGGCCAGTAAAACGCTTGCTGATTTCTTCTATGGCTACTCTCTTATCAGGTATAGTATCAGGATCTTCCTGGAAGCTATATCTACAAAAAATGAATTTCTGTTGCTTCATTGTTATTGTTTTTATTTAGCAAGGGTAATCGATGCTTTACTGATACAAAGGTACAATTTATATCTGAGTTGACAAAATATAATCGTAAGAAAATGAAAAATTAATATAAAAAAGTGAGATATTTGTTATATTTGAATATAAAAATGAAAATAAATCCCATTTCTTTTTGTTTTTTGCCGGTTTCTTTGTACAATAATATAGGTTTATTCTCTCCATGAAGCAGGATGGGGGATAGTATTATCCTTTATCCCCCATCACTCTTCCAAGAACTGTGTTTCTATAGGTGTTGAAGATGTTAGGCTTCAGCATCATGTAGTTTGGCAAGCTCTCTAGATACTCTAACTCAAACACAAGGCGTGGGTCTTTTCGTATTCCCATCTTGCTACTTCCTCTTCTGGGATGAAGAACTCCTCAGGAACCAGCTACTCATCAACGATATTGCCGTCAAGTGTCCTTTAGAAAAATCCTGATCTTTTGGCTGGGCGTTTTTAATCTCCTTAATAAAATTAAAGTGTATATTTGGTAGCGAATAGTCTCGTTAGGAATCATAAAACGGGTGTTGCCCTGGTAGGCTCGTCTATCGTTACCATGCCGAATTTGTGTTCCTTGTTGGCATGAATCTGATTGGCTAGATGGTTGTACCCATCAATGAAGAGATAGATTTTCTGCCCTGTCATACTGTATAGGGTGCAGAGGTAGTTCTATTGGTTGATGGCATCTTCCAGTTCATTAAGCCTATCTACAACGATGTCAAAAATCAGGTGTCTGCATGTTAATGTTTATCAAAATATGATAAACTCTCGTCTTTTTTTGTTATCTTTGCAACCAAAATTTATTCATAGCATGGCAGAGTATTCAATAAATCGAATAAGAGTTGTCTTAGCCGAGCAGAACAAAACAAACCGTTGGCTGGCAGAACAAATGGGCAAATCAGAGATAACAATAAGTAGATGGGTACAAAATAAAATACAACCATCATTGGAACAGCTTTTGCAAGTTGCCAAATTATTGTCAATAAGCCCTAAAGATTTAATCAACGACATTAACAATAGTAGCACAGAAAATGTTTAGATATATAGAGAATAAAGATAGAACATTCCTTTTTGGCGCATACCGAGGAGAAAAGTCGCAGTTGGACTGGATATTGGGAGAAAAGACTCAACGATATGAGAAACTTTACAATATTCGTTTCAACCAAGACCTGTTTTCTCAAAGAAATGGTGGAACTCTTTCAAAAGTTCTGCCCGATTACATACTGATATATAATACCCAAAATCCCCAAGAGGGTTACCACTTGTTCCCTTGCGTAAATTCTTCAATCAAAGAACAGGCGGAGATGAAGCAATTAAAATACCCTAATCCAAATGGGTCGTATGTGGTTTTTTCATTAGGAGAAGAATTAGCTGCGGAGCCGTTGAATATAAATGAGCTGATAAAAGAGGCTTTTCCTAAAGGTGATGAAGAAATACCATTTACACCAAAAATTCTCAAAGGAAAAGATATAGCAAATGTAGTAGATGTCTCTTTTAGCCAGCCCAAAGTTGCTGTTTGCAAGAAACACAAAGTGTTGCGCTTTATAGATCTGTTTGCTGGCATTGGCGGTATTCGTTGTGGACTTGAACTAGCAGCTAAGGAAAAGGGGTTAAAGCCTGTTTGTGTCTTTACTTCAGAAATTAAGCCATATGCTGTCAAGGTCTTGCAAGAGAACCATCCTGGCGAAACTATAACTGGTGATATCACAAAGGTTGAAACAAAGAACATCCCAGACTTTGACATCCTTTGTGCGGGTTTCCCCTGCCAAGCATTCAGCTCTGCTGGCAAGAGACAAGGCTTTGCCGATACACGAGGAACCATGTTCTTTGAAGTTGAGCGTATATTAAAGGATAAACGCCCGAAAGGTTTTATTCTCGAGAATGTGGAAGGACTCGTAAATCATGATGGAGGCAAAACGCTACAAGTAATTGTAGATAGGCTTGCTGCATTGAATTACAAGTTTGATTTTCGTGTTCTCAATTCAAAATACTTTGGAGTTCCACAGGAGCGTAAAAGAATATATATTGTTGGTAGCGTCAATAAAACGCCAAATCTTAATAATTTTCCAATGAAGGAAAGCAAGTTAGGGGATATTCTTGAAACTGGATTGCCAACAACAGACACCCCTTTCACAAGGACGTTGCTTAAACACTTTACAATAGAGCAACTATACGGAAAATCAATAAAGGACAAGAGAGGAGGCAACACCAATATTCATAGCTGGGATTTGGAAATCAAAGGCTCAGTTACATCAGGACAAAAGCGACTCCTTGATACTATTTTGACAGAACGCCGTAAAAAGAAATGGGCTGAAATCATCGGTATTGACTGGATGGATGGTATGCCGTTGACATTGGAACAAATCCGCACATTCTTTGACTCGAAAAATCTCGAAGAAATGTTGAAAGATTTGACGCAAAAAGGCTATTTGAAGTTTGAGCATCCAAAGAAACTCATTCGTGAAACAAATGAGAATGGAGTTGTAACCACACGCCGAGAATATGATACGACCAAGCCAAAAGGCTACAATATTGTTGCTGGAAAATTGAGCTTTGAAATAAACAAGGTAATGTCGCCAAACGAAATAGCTCCAACGCTTGTCGCTATGGATATGCAGAAGCTCTATGTTGGAGATAATGGTGGATTGAGAAGATTGTCACTTCGAGAAGGGTTACGACTTTGCGGCTATCCAGACAACATTAAGTTCAATGTGAGTGAGAAAGATGGATTTGACTTATTAGGAAATACCGTTGTTGTACCTGTAATCAAGGCAGTTGCAGAACGGTTATTAGATTGTATAAATATAAAATAAATGTTTATGAAAATGACAGCGACAGAAGTTTACAATAAACTTCTTAATGACGATAAGATATTAACCCAACAAGGTCGTATCACGTTTAAGTTTAGCGATGTTGACATCATTGTAAAGCAGAGGGATGTTGTTGGTAACATTATGCAAGAATGGCTCGAAGGTTGGCTTCGTCACAATGGTGTAGAATATGCCCCGAACGAAAATACCCAAATGCCACCCGATGTATTTCTTGACCCACAAGACAAGAAGCACAACCTTATGGAAGTAAAAGCATTCAACTATGCAGCAAATCCTGGGTTTGATATTGCGGATTTTCGTATGTATGAGCGAGAAATCAAAGAGAAACCGTGGATGCTTGATGTGGACTACCTTATTTTCGGCTATGACATGAGCGAAGATGGTGTGGTGACGGTTAGAAACCTTTGGCTGAAGAAAGTATGGGAAATATGCCGTCCAATGCAGTCTGGCTCTGGCAAGAATAAAGTGATTTGGCCATTAAACTTGCAAATCAAACAAGGAGTGGTTCACAAGATTCGTCCTGCAAAGTGGTATGGGGTATCAAGGAGTTTCAAAACATTCGAATGTGTTGAGGATTTCCTCTCGGCCGTAGAAGAGACTGTTTACAAAAACAAAGATACCCGTGACGATGGACCAAGTTGGCTTGATGGCACTTTAAGAAACTATGAGGCCTTCTATGGAAAACAACTTCGTGTGCCACGGTGGTATGAAATAGAAAGTAAGTACTACTTGAAAAATAAGAAAAAGTAATCGTTTGTGAACATCCAATGCTGTTTTCTCTAAACGAAAGCAGCATTGGATGTTTGTCAAAAAGAAGGATGGTACTATTGGCATCTTTGACACCAAAGGAGGTCAGACGGCTGCATCTAAAGACACGAAAAACAAGGCTGAGGCTTTGCAGAAGCGTCTTTCTATGTTGAACAACTTGGCTGAAGGCAGAATAAATTACGTTGGCGGTATTGTAATAGCTGCTAATGGTACATGGTATTATAATGATAATGAGGAATATGCCTATCAGCCTGGTAGTACAGATGGTTGGAAATTGATGCAGGATATGTTTGATGTGCTTATGGATGAGGACAGCTTGAATACAGCAATTCTTCATAGCATCTCTCCTTCCGACCGCTTCACCCGTTTCCTCCCTCTGTATTCCATTCAGGCAGCCTGTGGTTACTTCGATAAATATGAGGAGCCGGAGACGGAAGGATGGGTGGATGTATCCTCATTACCATTCACTCCAAATAGGGAAATGTTCGTGGTTCATGCCAAGGGCAACTCGATGCTGCCGAAAATTAAGGATGGAGATTTATGCGTGTTTGAACGTTATCATGGAGGTTCGAGGGAGGGAGAAATCGTACTCTCGCAGGTAAATGAATATTACGAGGAATATGGCGGAAAATATACCATCAAAAAGTTTCATAGCGAGAAAACTGTGAACGAAGAAGGGGTCGAAGTTCATTCAAAAATAGAACTGCAGCCACTCAATAAAGATGGCTTCCAGACCATAGAAATCCCGGAAGATAATGAATCCAAGATTGCTACCATCGGCGTTTTGAAATACATTATCTGCTAAAGATAAAAGGGCAAAAGCATTACCTTGTCAATATATGGTATGATGCTTTTGCCCTTTCTTTCTGTATGTCTTTTATTCCACTTTCTTTTATTCCGTTTTATTTATTCCACCTCCTCGCACATCGCCATCTCTGCTCCCCGGTAAATCACAACGAGCTGATGAAGCTTCGTGGTTTTCACGGATTTGTGCACGATGTCGCTATTGGCGTAGCGCCTTATCTGGGCTGAGGCTTCCTCGAAGAGATGGTTCAGCTGCTCATCGCTGGTGCCCGGCTTGCAATATTTCAATTCCACGATGTAGGAATCTTCTATGTCCTTATAGATGTCGCAGAGGGGCAGCAGGAAGATGTCGGCATAACCGCCATCGTTGTCAAGTTCAGAAATAGGACGGTAGAACTTGCATTGGCTCGTCATCGCCAGAGTGAAACCATGAACGTAGGCTTCGCCCTTCTGCTTGTCGCGCTGGGAGGAGAAGCGCTTCAGACAATCGGTTATGTAGGCAAAGTAGGGCTTGAATGCGCCTTCGTAAGCCAACTTGCTCTCCAGCTGGGTCTTGTCGTATTGCTCAAAGGTGAGGTCGTCCTCTTTGTAAGTATCCAGCAGATAGGTGTACATCTGGTCGCGCACCACCTCGTTGGGAACCACAAAGCGGGTATTGCCCTGGTAGGTGCCGTCTATCGTTACCATGCCGAAATAGAAGAGCAGACTCAGGAAATTATCTGGGTCGTTGATGCGCTCGGCAGGGAAATTCTCCATCAGGGTTCCCGTGGTGAATCCCCTGGTCACGATATCCTGTATGATGCTGGCATCGTGGGCAAACTCCTTGTCATGGCGGATGAGCATGCGAATCTTGTCGTAGTCGATGCGGATGTTGGTTTCCACCAGTTTCTTCGGAATATCATAATCGTTGCGGATGTAATTATCTACAAAGTAGAGCACCATCACGGAGTTGTACATGGTTGTGTTGCCGTACTTTTCTTCTGAGAAGCAATAATTGTCGTACCATGGCTTCATCACTTCTATCAGCTCATCCACGCTATGGCGGAATGGCAGCACGCTGGCGTAATAAGCCAGCATCTGGCGCACTTCCTCCTCGGTGAATCCCACCATTTCGTTGAACTCCGGAGACAGGGAATAGTTGGTACCGATGTTGAAACCGCTGGTCAGATCGTCCATTGTTACGGGACTTACTCCTGTAACGAAAACTCTGCCCAGTGAATCTCCTGCGGCTCCCTTGATTGTGTCGAAGAAATGTCGTAGATATCCCTCACCGTGAGTCTGCTCGCGGTATCGTTTTTCATGCTCCTTGTGGGCAAGAATCTGATTGGTAAAGTGGTCGTATTCGTCGATGAAGAGATAAATCTTCAAGCCTGCTTCAGCACATTTGTCGCATAGAAATCCCAATTGGGCAACGGCATCTTCCTTTTGGTTCATCTCTTCCTTTATGTCCGGTGGCAAAAGGTGGGCGTATCTGCTGCAGAAGGAATTGAACTTGTTGTTGCAATGGGCATCAAGTCCTTTTTTATAATTATCCAATCCTGCTGAAATCATGGCAAAATTCAGGTGAAGGATGAGATAGCTGTTGCGTTCAGGGGTAGGATTCTCTCCAATGTAAAGCTTGCCGAAGAGGCTTTCAAACTTATCCTTCTTGTTGATGTCGTAATAGTTTTCGAGCATGGAGAGGGTAAGGCTCTTGCCGAAACGGCGAGGGCGAATGAAGAAGAAATACATGTTAGATTCTTCTATTTTCTCTATGAATGGGGTCTTGTCAACATAGTAACAATCTCTTTCCATTACATCCTCAAAGTTCTGCATTCCGTAAGGGATGCGCTTGCGATAGATTCGCTTTTGTCTTTCTATTTTTGCCATAATCGAAACCTGCTTTTTGTTTTTATGCCGCAAAGTTAAGATTATTATTTGGAATAAGCAAAGTTTTTGGAGCTTTTTCTTGGTGGTTTATCAGAAAATGAGTAGTTTTGTGGGCGTGAATCAAATAGATAACGAATAAGACAATGGATAAGACAACGACTCAAATTACGATGCTCGGAACGGGAAATGCTACGGTTTCCCAGATTTATAATACCTGTTTTGTGCTCCAAACTCCCAGCACCCTGATGCTGGTGGATGCGGGCGGAGGAAACGGAATATTGGCGCAGCTGAAGAAGGTGAATGTTCAGATTTCTGATATTCATCACCTCTTCGTTACCCATGCGCATACCGACCACGTGTTGGGTGTGATCTGGGTAATCCGTATGGTGGCACAATGTAAGGGTTACGAGGGATTGCTGCATGTGTATGGAAACGATAAGGTGATGAAGGTAATCAAGACCATCATCGACATGATTCTTGCCAAGAAGCAACTGGCTAAGGTGGCTGAAAGGGTGGTGTTCCATCAGTTGGAAGATGGCGATTGTTTCGAGGTGGGGGATATGAAGCTGGAATGCTTTGATATTCAGTCTACTAAGGAAAAACAGTTCGGATTCCGAGCTGAGTTGCCTTCTTCTGATGAATCGGATAAGCCTTTGGTCTTGGCGTGCCTGGGCGATGAACCTTATAACGAGCAGAACCGACGCTACATAGTGGGGGCTGACTGGATGATGTGTGAGGCATTTTGTCTCTATGCCGACCGCGATACGTTCAAGCCTTATGAGAAATGCCACAGTACGGCGCTTGATGCCGGAAAACTGGCGGAGGAACTGGGCGTGAAGAATCTTATCCTGTATCATACGGAGGAGAAAACACTCGCTAATCGTAAAGAAAATTATACCCGTGAAGCTGCCGAGAACTTCAAGGGTAGAATCTTCGTTCCGGACGATTTGGAGGCGATAGAGCTGTAGAATTTCTTTCTTTATAATTGTGGGCTTAATCAGTTTTGATCCGGTAGGAAAATCTTGGTTACTTCCCGCTCTCCGAAATCTATCATGGCGTTGAAGAGACTCACTTTTTCCGCCTTTCTGAGGTCTTCTAGTGTGAGGTCGGCTTCCAGGATGATGCCGGCTTCCAGGAGCTGGGCACGTTTGGTTCCCTGGAGCAGGGGATGCTTGGGGGTGAGCCATCTGTTGCCATCAAAAAGGGCGAGATTGGTGAAGGAGGTATCGGTAATGAGCCCGTTCTTTACAATGATGATTTCATCGCAATCGTCCTTCTGGGCTACCAGGGCGTTGAGCGCACTTCGGTCTGTGCTCTTATAGGTGTAGTCGATATTATTATCCTCTACCACCTTGAGGGAATGAATCTCCTTCATCTTGTAGGGGGCGTACTCGATGGCTTCCACGCCCTGGGTGCCATAAACCACTCGTGCCTTGTAAAGGTTCATTTCCTCTTTTGGGGAAATGAGGGATGAGAGTTTTATTTCTTCAGATGCGAGGGTTGGAAAGAACCTGCGGATGGTTCTCTCCATTCTTGCCTGATGATAGGGCAGGGCCAGAGCCTTGCCGTTCTTGATCTTTATTGTTTCTATAAATTGCTGTTTCATAATCTCTTTTATTTTTTCTAAGATGAAAGGTGGATTTAAAACGGAAGATAGATTTTCTGAATCACTTCCTCGTATTCCCTCCGGCAATCGCTCTTCGAAGTGATGCCGCCGCCTGCCTTGAAATACAATTTTCGGCTTTTCTTCGGCTTCTTTCCTTCGTTTGCCTTGAAATTCTTTTCTCCGTCGGCTTCAAAATCAACCGGCGAAGTTTCTTCTTCTATGAATCTTATCATGACGGCAGAGTTGAGTTCGCCCTGGTCGTAGATTCCCATGATGCCCGTGTAGAAGCCGCGGTCGTAGCCTTCTGCCTCTTGGATAATCTGCATGGTTTTATCTTTCGGGGCACCCGTGATGGAACCGGCTGGGAGCTGGGCATCGAGGATTTCGCCCAGATGGTGCGGGTAATCTTCGGGCAGGCGACCGCTGATTTCTGAACTGGTTTGCAGGATGTCGCCCTTGTTGGTGTGCAGCACGTCGACGTAACGGTATTTATCTACCCTTACATCTTCTGCCACCCGGCTCAGGTCGTTTCTTATCAGATCTACGATGGTGGCGTGTTCTGCCGCCTCTTTCCGGTCTTCCATCAGCAGCTTTTCGGCATTGGGGAGGGATGCATCCAGGGTTCCCTTCATGGGATAGGAGTAGATTCTTCCGCCCTTGATTCTGACGAAGGTTTCGGGCGAAAAGCAGACGAAGGGGGTGAGATTCTCTTCTATGTTCTCTTCTTTCTGATGAGCTTTATCTTCTGCTTGAGTTCTCTTTCTTCTGAGCAGCAGTTTATACTTCCCTTTTGCACGATGGAAAATTTCTTCTAATGAAAGATTGCAGCTCACGGGAACCCGGTTGGTGAGATTCGTAAGATAGCTGTTGCCCGCCATAATGTTGCTCTTCACGATGTTGAAACTTCGCTCATAATCGTTATAAAGGGGCGGGGTTATCTGCCAAGAAATAGGAGAGTCCAAAGGAGTTCCTTTGAAAAACTTTTTCTCCGAAATCTCCTTTGGAATCTCCCTTGAAATCTTCTCGTAAATTCTTTTAGAATCCCCCATTTCTTTCGAATGTTTTTCTCTCCAGTTACCTCTTCCTTCGAAATCGAAGAGGCATTCTTCGGGATTTATATCTGATAGCTTGCGGATGAAGGCCTCGTCTGCCTGGTAGTTGATGACAAAGAGAAAAGGCTCTTTCTGGCTTGCCAATCGGTTGATTTTATCTATGATTTTCTGTTTCATGTCTGCAAAGATACTGCTTTTATTTAGAAAGACAAAAGATTGGTTACAGATTTTTGTTTGATGGGACGTCTTCTCCACACGCCCTGAAAGGGCGTGTGGAGCATATTTAATAGGCTTTCCCTGCCTTTTTTAATACGCTTCTCCCTGCTCTATTTCTTCCTGCGTAATGCGCTTGCGGTCGATGGCGCGCCAGGCAAAAACGATGTAGGCGAGCACGAATGGGATGAGGAGGGAGACTATCGCCATGGTGCGGAGCGTGAACTCGCTGCTACAGCTGTTGGCGAGAGTGAGCGAACTCTGAAGGTCGATGTTGGATGGATAGTAGGCGGTATTGTTCCAGCCGGCTATCAGCAGCAGAACCAGCACGGTAAGCACGGTTCCGATGCCCGTAAACCAGATTCCCTTTCTATACTGCACGCTCCTCGATGACTTGAAAATGCCGAAAAGAACGAGTACTACACCTATTAATAATATTACAAGCAAGATTGGCATCTCCAGGAGATTGTGAAGATACTTCATACTCTCAATCGTAATGCCGGAAGAAGAAGTGCTGAATCCATCTTTTACCAGCAATCTGATGAGGAATGGCAGGAAGAACAATAGGAAGAGGAGGGCATTCCATGGCAACTGGCGGGTGCAGCGCTCCTGAATCTGCTGGTGCTCGATGTTGTTCTTGATGTAGAGCATGCCCAGAATACGGGCTAGCATCAGTACGGCAAGTCCCAGCACTACGTTCCATGGGTCGAGCAGGGCATCAAGACCATGGCTGGCATTTGCCCAGCGGCTGATGACGGGTTGCAGACTGTTGGTAATATTGCCCTTGTCTATCAGGAAATTGCTGCCGTTGAAGAAGGTGGCTACTGCTCCGCCAAGAAGCAGCGGACCCACGATGCCGTTGATAATGAGGCAGATCTGAAAGGTCTTCGGTCCAAGAAAATTACCTATCTTGTTCTGGAATTCATAGCTCACGGCTTGAATCACAAACGAGAACAGGATGATCATCCACAGCCAGTAGGCTCCGCCGAAACTGGTGCTGTAGAACAGCGGGAATGAGGCGAAGAAGGCTCCGCCGAAGGTGACGAGCGTGGTGAAGGTGAACTCCCATTTTCGTCCCGTAGAGTTGATGATGAGGCGACGCTCTTCTTTCGTTTTTCCCAAACAGAAAATCAAGGTGTTGGCTCCCTGTACAAACATGAGAAACACCAGCAGGGCTCCTAATAATGATACGAGGAACCACCAGTATGATTGCAAAAATTCGTATGTCATAATGCTAATGTCATAAAGTTAATTCATAATCTTAAGTTTATCATCTTAAGCTTTTATTCATATTCCGGTCCTTTCTTAATCTGCTTCACCAGGATGCTGATTTCCACGGCAAGCATGGTGGTGAAGAGTGCCAGGAAGATGAAGAAGGTGGTGGCCACGCTGCCTGCTTCGATGTCGGAGATGGCGGCACTTACTGGCAGCAGGTCTTGGATGGTCCAAGGCTGGCGACCGATTTCTGCTACTATCCAGCCCGATTCTGAGGCGATGTAAGCCAGCGGAATCATGATGATGGCGGAAATGAGGAACCATCGGTATTGGGCGATTTCCTTCTTGTAGACGAGGAAGAGGCTGAGGGCGAAGAAGAGAATGAGCAGGCAGCCTACTCCCACCATCAGGCGGAAGGCGTAGAAGCAGATCGGGATGCTCGGTACCAGTTCTTTGGCGTCCTTGATGTAACCATATCCGAAGTATTTCATATTCTCCCTGAGGATAGGGAGCTGGTCTTTCGCCTTCGTTTCGCGATAGGTTTTCAGGGCAACTATCGCCTTCTTGCCCCGGGCTATCTTTTCCTGCACGGATGGTTCCCGGGTGCCATCCTCTTTAGTGTAACCCTTGATAATATCGTTTACGCCAGGCACGTAGCCATCGGCTGTGCGGGTGGCTAAGAACGAGAGCATGTTGGGGATGGCGATGCGCATGGCTGGCTCCTGCTCGTTTTCGTAATCGGGCTGCCGGAAGGGATGAACGGCTGCTATCGCCGTGAGGCTTTCGCCGTTTCCACCATTATATAATGCTTCCATCGCAGCCAGTTTCATCGGCTGCACCTGTGCCACCTGGTAGGCAGAGTTGTCGCCGGTCATCGCAGCCAGCAGGGTGGCGATGAGTCCTACTCCAGCACCCATCTTGATGCTCGCCTTCGCCAGTTGGGTTTCTCTCTTCTTCAGGAGATACCAGCAGCTTACGGCTACTACGAAGGTGGCGCCGATGATCCAGGAGGAAGTAACGGTATGGGTGAACTTGTTGATGGCGAATGGCGAGAGTGCCACATCCATAAACGAAGTCATCTCGAAGCGCATGGTATCGGGATTAAATTCCTGTCCCACCGGATACTGCATCCAGGCGTTGGCTACGAGAATCCACCAGGCAGAAATGGTGGCGCCAAGTCCCGTGAGCCAGGTAGAGGCAAGGTGGAAGCCCCGGCTCACCTTATCCCAGCCGAAGAACATTACGGCTACGAAGGTGCTCTCCATGAAGAATGCCAGGATGCCTTCGATGGCTAGGGGAGCGCCGAACACGTCGCCCACGAACCAGGAGTAGTTGCTCCAGTTGGTGCCGAATTCAAATTCCAGGATGATGCCTGTGGCAACGCCCATGGCGAAGTTGACGCCAAAGAGTTTTTGCCAGAAACGGGTTACGTGCTTCCAGAACGGCTTGTTGGTGCGGTAGTAGCATGTTTCGGCGATGCCCATGATTACTGCCAGTCCCAGGGTGAGCGGCACGAACAGCCAATGGTAGATGGCCGTGAGTGCGAATTGCGCCCTCGACCAGGCGATGGTCGCTGATGTAATGTCTAACAATAGATTTGTCATCATAGTTGAATGGTTTTAGAATTGTTATTATATAATGTTTTTGTATTTCTTTCGATGTGAAGGTTGCGGGGATTCAGAGTCTTATCTGTTCAGAATTTCCTTGGAAACGAAGCCAGCCTTGTCTCCGTTCTTGGCATTCGTATTGATAAAATCTGGAAAGAAAAAGAGCTTGAGCACCAGGAAGATGATGGCAAGTTTGATGAGGATGACAGCCCACAACGTCTTGCCCAGGGTCATCGCCCTGAAACCATCGTAATAGAGATGGAATATCCGGGACAGCAGTCCTTGTTTCATCGGTTTTACATCCGTTTTCATCAGGTTTTTATCCTTTTTCTTCTGCATAAGCACTCCTTCTTAAAAAAATCTGCTGCAAATCTACAATAAAATTATGTAACTACCAAATATTTTCTTGAAAAAGTTACAAAAAGATTATTTTTAGGTATCCCATAAGGGAGTTATTTTAAAGTTTTTCTTTTTTTTTATGGAATAAGTCTTGCCGTTTCATCAGAATTTATTATCTTTGTCCCCTAAAACATAGAAACATTTTAATCAGAAATAATCAGTAGAAATGATGAATATAGAATCTGTTAGAGAGTATTGCCTCTCGCTTCCCCTCGTAACCGAGGCTTTTCCTTTTGATGAGCGGACCTTGGTGTTTCGCATTTTGGGCAAGATCTTTGCCTGTGTTGACCTGGAGCGCCCCGAGTGGGTTACGATGAAATGTAATGCCGATTACGCCCTCGAACTCCGGGAAGTGCATCCCGAAATAGAAGGCGCATGGCATTGGAATAAGAAATACTGGAATCAAGTAAACCTTTATGGCACGTTGGAAGATGATTTCATCCAGACCCTGATTCGCCACAGTTATTCCGAAGTGGTGAAGAAGCTCAAGAAACAGGAAAAGCTTGAGCATCCTGAAATCATGGAGGTGGTGGAGTAGTTTCTACCACTCCACCTTATCGTTGAGAATCACGCCGTCGGTTGCATCTTCGGCTGTAAAGGTTTCGCCCTTATACTGCACGCAGAGCATCACGAGTGGTTCTGTACCGTTGTTGCGAACAGAGCGCTTGCCGGTTGGTGCTACTCTCACCACGCTTCCCTCCTGAATAGGGAATACCTTGCCATCCACCTGGAACTCGCCCTTGCCGCTGAGGAAGAAATACAGTTCCTCATGGTTCTTGTGGGTGTGGAGGAATCCTGTCTCTGTGCCAGGAGCAAAGCTTTGGAATGAGAACTCACCACCAGTAGCGTTCACGCTCTGACCTCCGAATACCTTTCCGGGAATCTTAATCTCAGGACCCATCTCTAAGGTGTAATCCTTGATTTCACTCATCTTGCCAAAATCTGTGGCTGTGAAGTTTTCAGCCTTTGCAATAATCTTTGTTTCTTTCATCTTGTCTGTTATTTTTAAATGTTTATATTTCTCTTTTTCTTTTTTCTTTCACTTTATGTTATTTCTTTTTGTGAATTTGTGAATACTTCTGTTTTCTGCTTTCATTTCTGAATTGCGCTGCAAAGATACAGCGAAAAACTGGTTCCTGCAAGAGGGCACTTGGGGGTAAGATGGTTACCGGGAGGTAACTATTGCGTGGGAATGGGAGAAAGAAAAATGAAGCGTTAACTTAGATTAACTTGGTATGTTTGGTTTCTTTTCGGATATTAGTTACTTTTGTAGCCTATTGCAGAATATTATAGAGCTTTGCAGAACATTATTGCAGAATATTATAGTAGAATATAAAGAAGATAGATTATGAGAAGAATGATAAAAGAAATGGTAGTGCAGGACTGTCCCATCCGTAACGTCCTGGCGCGCGTTTGCGACAAGTGGTCGCTACTGGTAATCTACACCCTGAAATATCATCAGGATGGCCCCCTCCGGTTTAATGCCCTGCGTAAGCAGATTCCGGATATTTCGCAGAAAATGCTTACCAGCACGTTAAAATCGTTGGAGGCTGATGGCTATGTTACCCGCAAGGCTTATGCCGAAGTGCCGCCAAGAGTGGAGTATTCTCTCACACCCCGTGCTGAAACCCTTATTCCTATTCTGGATCATCTGATAGAATGGGCGCTGGATAACATGGCTGTGATTCTGAAGGATAGGGATAAGGCAGTAGGCTGATATAACTATAAGTATAAAAAATAAGTATAAAAATATGTATATAGAGAAAATAAAGTCGCCAGCCGACTTGAAGAAGCTGGATTTGAAGGAACTGCAGGTGGTGGCTGATGAAACCAGACAGGCTGTGCTGAATCGTGTAAGCAAGCATGGCGGTCATGTGGGGCCGAACCTCGGATTCGTGGAGGCTACCGTGGTGCTTCACTACGTTTTTGATGCGCCAAAGGATAAGCTCGTGTTTGACGTAAGCCACCAATGCTATCCACATAAGGTGCTCACCGGACGAACTGCGGGATTCCTCGGCGATGTGGATGGCATGAATGCCATTTCTGGCTATTCTTCTCCTGCCGAATGTCCGGAGTATGACAATTTCGAGGTGGGGCATACTTCCACTTCCGTGAGTCTTGCTACCGGGTTGCAGAAGGCGCGAGACATCAAGGGTACCGATGAGAACATCATCGCCGTTATCGGCGACGGCTCCCTTTCGGGCGGCGAGGCTTTCGAGGGTCTGGATGAGGCTTCGGAACTCGGAACGGGCATCATCATCGTGGTGAACGACAACGAAATGTCTATCGCCGAAAATCATGGCGGAATCTATAAGAACCTGCGTGCCTTGCGCCAGAGTAACGGCACCTGCGAGCACAACTGGTTCAAGGCGTGGGGCTTTGAATACAAGTATCTGGAAGAGGGTAACGACATCGAAAAACTCATCCAGGTTTTCGAGAGCGTGAAGGATACGGATAAGCCTACCGTGGTTCACATTCACACAGAGAAAGGTCATGGATTTGCGCCAGCCGTAGCCAATAAGGAGGCTTGGCATTGGGGAATGCCTTTCAATTTGGAAGACGGTTCGCGACCAAGAAGGAATGCCGATGGAATCCTCCCGGAGGTTGCTCCGACAGAGGATTACGGTACATTATTCTCTGACTGGATGCTCAGCGAGATGAAGCAGGATAAGACCCTCATCGCTGTAACCGCCGGTACTCCTACCGCAGGTGGCTTTACTGCCGATAAGCGCCAACTGGCTGGCAAGCAGCACATCGATATGGGAATCGCCGAAGAGCAGGCGGTGGCCATGATTTCGGGAATGGCGAAGGGTGGATTGCATCCTGTATGGACCGTTTACAGCACCTTTATCCAACGTACCTACGACCAGATAGCGCAAGACCTCTGCATCAATTCCAACCCAGCCGTAATCAACGTGGTAGGAGGCGGAGTGAACTCGATGAACGACATCACCCACATCTGCCTTTTCGATATTCCGATGCTCTGCAGCATTCCGGGGCTCATCTATCTGGCTCCAACCACCTGCGAGGAGTATTTCGCCATGCTCCGCTGGAGCATTCTGCAGGATAAGAAACCTATCGCCATCCGCGTGCCAAGCAATGGCGTGGTTCATACGTCAGAAGCCGTTGATGCTGAATATGGTTACGAGGCAAAGTACAAGGTAATGCACCAGGGCGAGAAGGTGGCAGTCATCGCCGCCGGTTCGTTCTATCAGAAGGGCGAGAATGTAGTCCGCCTGTTGGCTGATAAGGGCATCGATGCTACGCTCATCAACCCACGTTATCTGAACGAGGTGGATGCCGAGACGCTGGATAGCCTGAAAGCAACCCATCAGTTGGTGGTAACCCTGGAGGATGGTTCGAAGGATGGCGGTTTCGGCGAGCGTATCGCCTCTTACTATGGCACTTCAGAAATGATGGTGATGGTGGGCGGTATCAGGAAGGGACTCTACGACAGATACGATGTGAAGGAGTTGCTTTCGGATAATCGCCTGCTCGATGAGCAGATTGTGGAAGACATCTTGTTAGTAATTAATGATTAGTTAGACGGCATAGTTAGTTTTTATTTGACGAGAAATCCAAGCCGGAGAATCATCTCTAGCTTGGATTTCTTCTGTTTTATCATCGAATGTTTGTCTTAATCTCAGTCTTAATCTTAGTCATCTTCCCTGTCATTATCTCAATCATCATCATCGTCATCATCATCATCATCCCAATCTCTATCGTGCTTCCACTTCTTGTCGTGCTTGTGATACTTGTGATGCTTGCACGGCTTTCCTGGTCCATAAGTTACATGGGTTCCGCCTGGCCATCCTGGTCTTCCGTAGCTGCACTCAGGGCGAGGGCGGCGCTTGTCGTGTCCCCAGTTATGCTTTGGATACTTGGTGTAAATATGGTGAACATACACATGATTCTGCCAGCCGATAGGGCGATAGAAATAGTAAGAGTCCTTGAATCTCTTCCATTGTCTGGCGGTCATCATGCGCTTGAGCTGCTTGTTGCGGTAATGCCAGCCGTAGGCATCGATGTCGCGATAGCTTCGGATGCCATTGAGATAATTGAGATTGATGTTCAGGATGCTGTTGCGCTGGGCGCTGCTCAATCCCAGTTCCACCACCATCTTATCTGTGATAAAACGGGCTTCTGCCTGAATATTTGTCAGTCTCTGAGCATTCATAGATGTAATCATCATCCATACTGCTACCAATGTCATAATCATTCTTTTCATAACTATCTTCTCTTTAAAGGGTTATTACTGCATTTATTTATTTCTGGTGCAAAGATAGGGAGAATAGCTGAAAACAACAAGGGGAAAACCATAAACCAGCGTATGATTTTCCCTAAAAGCATCGGGGGAAATCCCGTAATAAAATTGTAGTATCTTTTATCTGCTAATTAAAATCCTTGTAACCTCATTGACACATAATACCCCTACCTTTGCACCCGAAATTTAACAGGAATTACCCCGAAAGGGGAAATCTTTAATAAAGGTATTATAGAAAGGTATTATAGTTAGATAAAGAAAAATGGAAAAGAAAGTATCGGGTAAGCATAGCAGCATGAATGGCTTTGCTATGATGAAAGGTAGAGTAGCTACTGTAGTTTTGGCTTCGGCTTTATTGTTGGGCGGAGGTTTGACTGCACAGGCGCAAAACGCAGCATTAACAACCTGCTCTCAGAGTGCAGCAACCGCTATTCCGCAGAATCCTAACTGGAAGGCGAATGCTGCCGAATGGCAGAAACTGAAGGGTGAAATCACCCTCTACATGACCAATGATATGGGTCGAAACGGCTACTACGACCAGAAGCCTATCGCCGAACTGATGGGCGAGATGGCGGGTACGGTAGATCCTGAATGCGTACTTGCCGTGGGCGACATCCACCATTTCAATGGCGTGGCTTCCCCCCAGGACCCTCTGTGGCTTACCAATTACGAATATGTTTATTCTCATCCAGACCTGATGCTCGACTGGTTCCCGGTTTGTGGAAACCATGAGTATCGTGGTAATACTCAGGCTTTTATGGACTATGGTAAGGTGAGCCGACGCTGGATGATGCCAGCCAAATATTACACCAAGGTGTTCGACCACAAGGGAACTACCATCCGTGTCATCTTCCTCGACACCACACCTCTTATCGATTCTTATCGCAAGGCGTCAGAAAAATATCCTGATGCCTGCAAGCAGGATGCAGAGGCTCAGCTCTCCTGGCTCGACGAAACCCTGAAGAATGCCAAGGAAGACTGGGTCATCGTGGTAGGTCATCATCCTATCTACGCCTACACCGAGAAGAAGGAGAGTGAGCGACTCGACATGCAGAAGCGCCTTCTTCCTATCCTCCATAAATATAATAATGTGGCGATTTATGCCTGCGGCCATATCCACAACTTCCAGCACATCCAGAAGAAGGGCGACAACATCGACTACGTAGTCAATTCCTCTTCATCTCTGGCTCGTCCTGTGAAGCCTATCGATGGCACTGTGTTCTGCAGTCCAGCCGATGGTTTCTCTGTATTTACAGCAGATAAGAAGCAGCTGAGAATGTCGATGATTGACAAGGATGGAAAAATCATCCACACGGTTTTAAAGGTAAAAAAGTAAAAGGAGCTTTTTTGCGAAAAGAAACGAATGAAGATTTCAATAGCGATATAGATGAAAAGAATTTTACTGAGTGCGGCGCTTCTAGCCGCTGCGACTACCTCCATCCAGGCACATACGCTGGATGGTATAGTCAAGGATAACAAAACGGGTGAACCCCTCATCGGAACCGTAATCCGAGTAAAGGAGCTGCCCAACGTGAGTACCACCACTGGACTTGATGGTACTTTCACCCTGCATGAATTGCCTGATAAAGGCAAGGTGACCATCATCGTTTCCTACATGTCGTACAAGACCAGGGAGATGGTAGTAGATGTGGCTAAGAAAGACAAGGTGGATATTCCGATGGATGAAGACTTGAAGCAGTTGGGCGAAGTGGTGGTTACCGGTCATCGTGAATACCGCAGCGACCGAAGCGCCATAGAAACCGTGAAGAATGCCGGCAACGTGCTCAACGTGATGAGCCAGCAGAGCATCCAGCTTTCGCCTGATGTCAACGTGGCAAGCGTTCTGCAGCGAGTATCGGGTGTAACCATGGAGCGTGATGCATCGGGCGAGGCTTCCTACGCCATCCTCCGAGGCATGGACAAGCGCTACAACTACACCTTGGTAAACGGCGTGAAGATTCCAAGTCCGGATGATAAAAACCGTTACATTCCGTTGAATATCTTCCCTTCTGATCTGATGGATCGCCTCGTGGTATCCAAGTCTTTGACGGCTGATATGGAAGGCGATGCAGCCGGTGGCGTGGTGGATATGGTGATGAAGGATGCGCCATCCCACTTCCAGATTCTGGCGAATGCAGCCATCGGAGCAAGTGATTATTTCTGGAAGGATGGCAGAGATTATCTTACCAGCAACCGCTCTGATTATACAAAGAAGGCTCCTTACGAGGCTTTCGGAAAAGACTACAAGGCGCAGATGAGTGATTTCAAGAAAGGTCCTGTTCAGCTGAAGAGTCATTCCATGCCATCTCCTAACTTCATCGGAGGTTTGAGCATCGGCAACCGCTTCTGGAACGACCGCCTGGGCGTGATGCTTGCCGGAAGCGTGCAGAATACTTTCCGTGGCACCGAGCGCACCTACAATTCCGTAAAGATGGCTTCGGGCGAGCAGGCAATGTACATTTCCAATCTGCAACATCGCTACTACAGCATCCATGATCTTACCACGGGTGCTCATGCCAAGATAGATTTAACCCTGACTGGCCACAAGCTGGAATGGTACAACATGTATGTGCGCACCAATTCCAAGGGCATCAGATACAATAACAGTGTCAACACCGAATATATCGGAGCCGACAGCTATACCCAGGACGATGAGGTGCGCTCTCTCTCAACCACCCAGAGCATCTTCGCCACTAACCTGAAGGGTACGCATTATCTTACCAAGGATTTTACCGTAGATTGGTCGGGCGTATTTTCGCAGGCAAAGGAGGAAGATCCGGACAGAACCTACGTAACCCTGACGAATACCGTGAGCAGAAAAGCCGAGAATGGCGGCGATGCCGTTTCGGGTTCCATCTGGGATGCCAATAAGAATATCATTAAGACCCTGCCTAAGGATGCCGAGCGCCGGTTCCAGCACAACAAGGATACCGACTGGGCAGGCTACATCAACCTTTCTTACGATACCCATTTCGCCAACGATGTGGAGGCTCTCTGGAAGGCGGGTGCACAGTATCGCAGAAAAGAACGCAGCAATAGATATTATTCTTACATCTTCAATCCTGCCGACATCTCGCAGACGATGGATGGAAACGGATTAGAGCAGTATGCCAATATAGATTGGGTTTGCAAAACTCCTTATTCTCAGGCTTCGCAGCTCAACTACGATTCCAAGGAGCACATCGGAGGCGCCTACGCCATGGTAACCCTGAAGAGCGAGGTAGGTGAACTGAATGCCGGTTTCCGTGCCGAGCATACCAACCAGATTTACACCATGCTCCAGCACTTCCGTAACATGGGACAGGTGGGCGAGCAGAGCTACTGGGATTATCTGCCATCTGCATCCATCAAATGGACGCCAACCAAGAAGATGAACGTGCGTCTCTCTTACTATCGCTCCATCAACCGTCCGGGCTTCTATGAGATTGTGCCTTATCAGATTATGGGCGAGGAGTATCAGGAAAAGGGTAATCCAAACCTGAAGCGTGCCCGCATCGACAACATCGACCTGCGCTGGGAGTGGTTCCCAAGCAAGACAGAGCAGATTCTTGCCGGCGTGTTCTATAAATATCTGAAAGACCCGATAGAGCAGGTGTTCGTAACATCTGATGGCAAGATTGGTGCCGGAACCGATGCTTACTACATGCCGGATAACCTGGGTAATGCCAAGAACATGGGCTTCGAAATCGACGTCATCAAATACATTCGCCACTTCGGAGTAAAGGCAAATTATACTTACACCCATTCTGAAATCACCACCTCGAAGCGTGAGTACAAGGAGGGTAGTGCCGAGTATAAGACGGGTGTAACCCAGACCCGTCCGCTGGTTAACCAGGCTCCTCATACCGCCAATATCTCCTTATTATATAAGGATACGGAGAATGGCTGGAATGCGCAGTTGGCCTCTTCCTTCACGGGTACCAAGCTCGCCCTGGTTTCTCCCTTCAAGGATGCCGACCAGTGGGATAAGGCTATGTTCGGTCTCGACCTGAGTGCCGAGAAGCAATTCAAGAACGGCATCTCCGTCTTCTTCAAGGCAAACAATCTGCTTGATGCCAAGCGCGAGAGATACTTGAAGACCGTGAACAAGAGCAACCTGGAGTATGAGGGCCAGAAGAGCGATAAGACCATCGTGGGAACTTATCAGTATGGCAGAACCTTCCTGCTGGGAGTAAGATACAAGTTATAAAAGGTAAAAAGAAAAAAGGTAAAAAATGAAAAAGATAAATACTTTAGCTTGCATGCTTATGATGGCAGCAGCTGCAATGTTCTCCACATCTTGCGAGAACGATAATATAAATCCATACGATTACGTGAATAATGGCGCTAATGGAAGTGATGGCAACCAGAACCAGGGTTCTAAAGATGTCATTACAACTAAGGTGGCAGAATATCCTAAAGGCTCTCTGGTTTGGAGCAAGGATACTACCCTCAGCGAGAGCGTGGAGATTCCTGTAGGAACATCGCTCTACATCGAGCCGGGCGTAACTGTTACCTGCAAATCAGAGGTTCAGGTACCGGTAGAAATCGTGGTATTGGGCAATCTCTATTGTCTGGGAACCGCCGAGAAGCCAGTTACCATCACTTCTGATACCAAGAAACCAGCCGATTGGGGCGGCATCATCTGTGGCTACAATTCAGAAGAAGTGGTACTCAACCACGTGGATGTGGCCTATGCCGGAGCTACTCCTACCGAGAGTTCTGCTTCTTTCCAGAACAAGCTTTTCAAGACTACCATTGATGGTGGTGTGCCAGCCTTCCACTTCTGTAATGTGAATGGTAAGTTCGTGATGGCAAACAGTTTCTTCCACGATAACTACAACGATCAGACTTACTTTACTGGTGGTAACGGCTTGATTATCAACAATATATTTGCTGATAGCGGAAATGCAGCCGATGGCGGTGAGGCTATCAACGTAAAGGCGGGTTGCAAGCTCGATGTAGCCAACAACATCATCTACAACGCCTGCACCAACGCCTTCAAACTCTCTAATGCCGGCAATAGTGAGGTGATTCCGCTTACCGAGATGACTGCTTACAACAATACTGTAGTTAATTGCGGATGGCGCCGTGCCAAGAACAAAAAGGGTGGTTCTGTATGGGTAGAGAAGGCTGCGAAGCCAATCTTTGTGAACAACCTCATCTATGATTCACGTTTCGGCCTGAAGCAGCCAAAGAAGGATGGTGCTGATATGGAGCACAGCCGTCTTACTCCAAACTACTACTTTGCATCTACAGAGACAGGAGTAGAGCAGATGGCGAAGGATGCAGCTTTGGGCATCTGGTTTGATACTGATATCAAGAGCAGCGTGGCTGGTCAGTTCAACCCTCTCTTCAAGAGTTTCACTCAGAGCGACAAGATGAATATCAACTGCGAGATTGATAAAGTGGAGAATGGTGCTCCATTGGCATTCGATAAGACTTGGAATTTCGATTATCAGGATAACAGTCCTGCTCTCTCTGGTGGTGTAACCGATTTTACTCCGCTCTTCCCTAGTGGTCTGCCTTTCTTCGGTATGAAGCAGGTGAATTTCCTGGATAAGAATAACGACCAGAACTATTACTTTACCGCTCCATTGCCAAGCGCAAGATTCGGAGCGAGATTGTAAAAAGCTATTATATATCATAGCGCGATTAAATAAAAAGAGGATGCGTGCAGGCGACAGAGATGTAGCTTGCACGCTTTTCTAGTATAATCGGTTTAGTTCAAGATAGAAACAACGTCTTTTCTTCATCTCTCTTATCTCCTTTCTTCCTTCTTTCTGTATTAATAATGTGTTAATCTCAGGAAAAGTCTTGGTTGATTATAGGATAAAATGTTCTTTAACCCTATTGAAATCTCCGTTCATAGACGTTGAATGGCGGTTCAGCGTCTTTGAACGGCGGTTCAACGTCTTTGAACGGACATTCAACGTCTATGAACGGAGATTTTATCTAGGTATAAATGCTTTTTTTCTTAGTTGAAAGAACTGTTTTAGTAGGTTAAAATCCTTGTTTTACCCCTCTTTTTGTTCTAATAAAAAAGAAAAAGCTTTGAAAACAATCTCGTTTTTAAAGCTTTTTCCTTATTTATGCCTCTTTCTTCTTCGTCTTAGGAAGAACGAGGTTGAGAACTACGCCGATGACGGCGGAAAGACCGATGCCGGAAATGGCGAAGGAACCGGATGAGAGAACGGCGCCACCCAAGCCCATCGTCAGCATCACAGAGATGATGATAACATTGCGGGTTTCATTCATGTCTACCTTGTTCTGCATCAGATTCTGAACGCCCACACTTGCGATGGTTCCAAAAAGCAGCAGCATGATGCCCCCTAAAACCCCCTGAGGAATGCTCTGTAACAAAGCACTCAACTTGCCCACGATGGAGAAACAGATAGCGGTGGCTGCGGATATGCGAATCACAGCAGGACTCGTTACCTTGGTGATAGACATCGCACCTGTTACCTCTGAATAAGTGGTCTCAGGAGGTCCGCCCAGAAAGGCTGAACAGAGACATGCCAGTCCATCGCCCAACATCGTGCGATGCAATCCCGGATCTGCCACGAAATCCTTCTTGGCTACGGCACTCACCACATATACATCGCCGATATGCTCCAGCACCGGAGCTATTGCCACGGGCAACATATAGAGGAATGGAGCCCAGGAGAAATGGGTGATGGTATCGAAGGATACAGGACAGGAGAACCATGATGCCGCTGCCACGCCCGAGAAATCTACCTCGCCCATGCAGATGGCGATGACATAGCCCACGATAACCCCCGAAATGATAGGAACCAGCTTCATCAAGCCCTTGCAGAAGGTAAGCACCAGGATAGCGGTGATGAGCGATGCAAAGGAGAGAATCCAGTTGGTCTTTGCCATATCCACAGCGCTGCCCGAAAGGGAGAGACCGATGAGGATGATGGCGGGACCGATGACTACCGGAGGAAAAATCCTGTCCAGCAGTTTCTTGCCCTGCCATTTCACTAGGGCGCTCATGGCGAAATACACCAGAGAAACGCTGGTTAGTCCGGCGATTGTTCCCGGCAGTCCCCATTGCTTGGTTGCAGCGATGATAGGGGCGATAAAGGCGAAGGAACTGCCCAGGAAAATAGGCACCTTGCCCTTGGTGATGAAGTGAAAAAGAAAGGTTCCTACACCAGCGGTGAAGAGAGCCGTTGCCGGCTCGATGCCTATTAGAAGAGGCACCAGAACCGTTGCACCGAAAGCCACAAACAGAAACTGTACTCCCACAAGGGTTTTCTTGGTCATAGAAAGTTGTTCTGTATCCATAGTCGATATTCTTTATTAGCCTTTCAGACTCTCCTGATACCAGTCGAAGAGTTTCTTCACACCATCCTCAATCTCTACCTTATGCGTCCAGCCGAGGCTGTGGAGCTTATCTACAGAGATGAGCTTGCGCATGGTTCCATCTGGCTTGCTGGCGTCAAACTCTACCTCGCCTTCGAAACCTACTGCCTTTACTACAAGCTCAGAAAGTTCACGGATGGTGAGCTCCTTGCCGGTACCCACGTTGATGTGGCAGTTGCGAATCTCACCGAGAGAAGGGATAGCGCCACCACGGCCCTCAGAGTTGTTTCTATCCACAGCACCATCTACCTTGGCACCATAGAATACAGAACTGTACTTCTCGATACCGATGATGTCCTTGAAATCTACATTCAGTAGCACGTGAACGCTGGCATCTGCCATATCCTCGCTCCAGAGGAATTCACGCAATGGTTTGCCTGTTCCCCAAAGCACTACCTTGTTGTCGTAGATGCCATAGAACTCCAGCGCCTTCAGAATGCGCTCGTGAGAGTTGCTGCCGTCTACGTTACCCTCGCCGATGATTTCGCGGAGCTTATCAGTAGGGTTGATAGGGCGCTTGTTCATATCCACCTCGATGCTGTGCCAGTCGCCATCGTGGATGAGTTTGGCAAGATAAATCTTGCGCATCATCGCAGGCATTACGTGGCTGTTCTCCAGATGGAAGTTATCGTTAGGGCCATAGAGATTGGTTGGCATCACAGCGATATAGTTGGTACCATACTGAAGGTTGTAGCTCTCGCACATCTTCAGTCCGGCAATCTTGGCGATGGCATATTCCTCGTTGGTATATTCCAGCGGAGAAGTAAGGAGCACATCTTCGCTCATAGGCTGCGGTGCATTCTTAGGATAGATGCAGGTAGAGCCCAGGAAGAGGAGCTTCTTCACGCCATGAGAATAAGCGTTGCTGATTACGTTGCATTGCATCTTCATGTTCTGCATGATGAAGTCTGCACGATACAATGAATTCGCCATGATACCGCCTACGAAGGCAGCAGCCAATACTACTGCATCAGGCTTTTCCTCATCAAAGAACTTCTCTACTGCATACTGGTCGGTCAAGTCGAGTTCTTTGTGAGAACGACCTACCAGGTTGTTATAACCTCTCTTCTTGAGGTTATTCCAGATAGCAGAACCCACGAGTCCGTGGTGTCCTGCTATATAAATTTTAGAATCTTTTGATAACATTGTTTATTTACTATAAACTATCAATAGTTACTTTACAATACCTTTCTCAAGATATTCTGCAAGATTGCAGCGAACCTTCTGACCGGCATCCTCAGCAGCTACCTTAGCCATATCGCTCTCTACCATGATCTTTACGAGATCCTCGAAAGAGGTGGTGTTAGGATTCCAGTTGAGCTTAGCTTTAGCCTTTGTTGGGTCACCCCAAAGGTTCACCACGTCGGTAGGACGGTAGAAATCAGGAGAAACCTCAACGAGTGTCTTGCCGATGAGTTCCTCAGGACCCTCAACGCAGATGCCCTTCTCGTTCTCATCCTTGCCTTCCCATTTCAGTTCGATTCCTACATAGTGGAACGCCAGCTGGGCGAACTCACGAACAGAATGCTGCTTACCTGTTGCAATCACGAAGTCCTCTGGCTTCTCAGCCTGGAGAATCAGCCACATACACTCTACATAATCCTTGGCATAACCCCAGTCGCGGAGCGAATCCAGGTTACCGAGATAGAGCTTGTCTTGCTTGCCCTGCTTGATGCGGGCTGCAGCCAAAGTAATCTTGCGGGTTACGAAAGTCTCACCACGGCGCTCACTTTCATGATTGAAGAGGATACCAGAGCAGCAGAACATATCATAAGCCTCACGATACTCCTTGACAATCCAGAAACCATACTGCTTGGCAACAGCGTATGGAGAATAAGGGTGGAATGGAGTGTTCTCGTTCTGAGGAACCTCTTCTACCTTACCGTAGAGCTCAGATGTTGAAGCCTGATACATGCGGCAGGTCTTCTCCAAACCGCATTGGCGGATAGCCTCCAGAATACGGAGCACACCGGTAGCATCTACATCTGCTGTAAACTCAGGGGAGTCGAAGCTCACCTGTACGTGGCTCTGAGCCGCAAGGTTGTAAACCTCTGTAGGTTTCACCTTGTTCATTACCTGGATGATACTCATAGAGTCACCGAGGTCAGCATAGTGAAGATGGAAGTTAGGTGTACCCTCCAAATGAGCAATTCTTTCGCGGTAGTCGGTAGATGATCGGCGGATAGTTCCGTGAACATCATACCCTTTTTCCAACAATAATTCAGCCAAGTATGAACCATCCTGGCCTGTAATACCTGTAATTAAAGCTACTTTTCTATTCATGTCATTATATGTTTTTAATGATGTCTTTTTATTGAATAAGTCAGAATATCTGTGGGTGAACCGGATTAAGCCTTAGCAACCAGGTTTTCAAAGTCATCACAGAATTCAGTCATCTGGTGATAGAGTAGATTGCAACCCTTATTGGATAATTCTTCATCTGGTAGCGGACCGCTGTTAATTGCTACCGTAAAAATGTTGGCTGCCACGCCGGCACGGACGCCCAAAGGAGCATTCTCTACCACGATGCCTTCCCAGGGTTTCAGGTTTCCTGCCTTCTGTAATCCCATGAGATATGGGTCAGGATTTGGTTTGCCGCGCTTTACATCATAGGCGGTTACGATATGTGCTTCATCCAGAAAATCGCCGAAGTCGTTGAGCAGTCGCATGATGAGCGGGCGCTGTCCGCTTCCTGTTACCACTCCTACCTGCATGCCGGCATCTTTAACCTTCTGCATGATTTCCTTTACGCCAGGAAATATTTCGGCAGTAGGCATCGAGTGGAATATTTCGGTCTTCACATCATACATCTTCTGTGCTTCGTCCAGCGTGATGTCGATGCCCTTCTGCTTCTTCACCATCATCTGGATGGTGTCAATGCCTCGGGCTCCTTCGGTGGCATAAGCATCGGCTGCTGTCATGTGGATATCAAACTGTTTCATCGATTCCTGCCATGCCACAGCATGATTTGGCATACTGTTGTACAGCACGCCGTCCATATCAAAAAGCACGGCTTTAGGGTTGAATTCCCCAAAACCGTGTTCTTTCATATATTTAAAAATAATTTCCTTCATCAATTATTTAATGTTTTGTGTTTAATGTTTAGTGTTTAATGCTTTGCATGGCGTATGCCTCAACTAAACATTAAACACTACACATTATTCATTCTTCAAGCGCTCCTGGATAGCTTTGCTCTCTGCCTCATAACCTGGCTTGTTGAGCAATGCGAACATATTCTTCTTGTATGCCTCAACACCAGGCTGGTTGAATGGGTTCACCTCTTCCAAGAGACCGCTGATACCGCAAGCCTTCTCGAAGAAGTAAATCAGCTGACCGAGGTAGTAAGCGTTCAACTCTGGTACGTTAACCAGGATGTTAGGAACACCACCGTCAACGTGAGCCAGACGTGTACCGAGCTCTGCCATCTTGTTCACCTCGTCAACACGCTTGCCCTCGAGGAAGTTCAAACCGTCGAGGTTCTCATCATCGTGAGGGAAGAGCAACTTCTCGTTAGGAGTCTCTACGCTGATAACAGTCTCGAAGATAGAGCGCTCGCCCTGCTGAATCCACTGGCCCATAGAGTGAAGGTCGGTAGTGAAGTCGCAAGCTGCTGGGAAGATACCCTTCTGGTCCTTACCCTCGCTCTCACCATAGAGCTGCTTCCACCACTCAGCGAAGTAGTGAAGTTTAGGCTGGAAGTTGCATACAATCTCAATCTTCTTGCCTGCCTGAGTATAGAGAGCCTGACGTGTAGCTGCATAGATAGCTGCAGGATTCTCCTCGAAAGCTACGTCCTTGCCGCAAGCCTTCTCCATGTCAGCCGCACCAGCTACGAGCTGCTTTACATCGAAACCTGCTACTGCGATAGGCAACAAACCTACTGGGGTCAAAACAGAGAAGCGGCCACCTACATTATCAGGGATGATGAAGCTCTTGTAACCTTCCTTGTCAGCACAAGTACGTGCTGCACCCTTCTTGGCGTCGGTTACAGCTACGATAACATCCTTAGCCTCTTCTTTACCGCGCTGATCCTCGCATTGCTTCTTTAAAAGACGGAAAGCGAGAGCAGTCTCAGTAGTGGTACCAGACTTAGAGATATTGATGACACCAAACTTCTTGTCCTTCAAGAAAGAAGTCAACTCGAAGAGGTAGTCCTCACCGATATTGTTACCTGCGAAGAGGATAGTAGGGTTCTTCTTGTCGTTTACGAGCCAAGCGAAAGAGTTGCCGAGGCCTTCGATAACGGCGCGTGCACCGAGGTAGCTACCACCGATACCTGCTACAACAACTACCTCACACTTTTCGCGCAAAGTATTGGCAACAGCCTGAATCTCATTGAGGAACTCAGGAGTGATAGAAGATGGCAAATGCAACCATCCCAAGAAATCGTTACCTTCACAAGTGCCGTTCTCAAGAGCTTCCTGAGCGGCCTTAACCTTAGGCTCGTAAGCCTTTACTGCATCTTCTGCAAGGAATGATGCAGCCTTTGTAATGTTTAAGCTGATACTTTTCATTTTTCTTTTAATATCTAAATGAATGTGTTAATGTTACTACTTGAAGACAAACTCTTCTGCCGAAATCGAAGGATAGGATGTGTCTATCTGAACGAGTCGGTCAAGAGCTTGATTTCGATTTGCGGACTGATGCGCTCGTACAATATATTATATACAGCATCGAGAATCGGCATGTTGACGTGCATGTGGCGATTGATTTCCTTCATACACTTGGTGCCGAAATATCCTTCTGCAATCATCTCCATCTCTATCTGCGCACTCTTCACGCTGTAGCCCTTGCCTATCATGGTTCCGAAGGTGCGGTTGCGGGAAAAGTTGCTGTAACCTGTTACAAGCAAGTCGCCCAGATAAACTGAGTCGTACATGCTTCGGTCGATAGGGTGGACGGCTGTCAGGAAGCGGTGCATCTCCTGAACGGCATTTGACATGAGTACCGCCTGGAAGTTGTCACCATACTTCAGACCGCCACAGATACCTGCTGCGATGGCGTATACGTTCTTCAGAACTGAAGAATATTCGATACCGATGACATCGCTCGAAGTCTTGGTCTTGATGAATTCACTCGCCAGACAATCGTTGGCGAAGGCATGCGCCTTTTCGGTATCGCTACAGCCCACGGTGAGATAGCTCAGTCGCTCCAGTGCCACTTCCTCGGCATGAGAAGGACCTCCGATGCAGGCGAGGTTCTCGTAAGGCACATCGTAAACCTGATGGAAATACTCTGAGCAAACGAGGTTTTCATCAGGCACAATACCTTTGATGGCTGTGATGATGAACTTGTCGCTTAGTCGCGTCTTGAGTTTTTTGAGATGATTCTTCAGATAAGGCGACGGGGTGACGAACACGAGGGTATCGTAATTCTGCACTATCTTGTTGATGTCGGAAGAGAAGAAAATCTCATCTACATTGAATCGTGCCGACATCAGATAGGCAGGGTTGTGCCCCATGCGCTTGAAGTCCTCGATGCGGTCATCGCGACGCATATACCAGCCTATGTGATGAGTATGACCCACCACAATCTTGGCTATTGCCGTAGCCCAGCTACCGCCGCCAATTATCGCTATTTTACCGCAGTTGAACACTTCGAATGAATTTATAATTAATTATGCATTATCAATTAAGCATTTGCTGCATTAATCCAGCCCTGGATATTGTCAACAGAAGGCTTCTCGTAGCCGAGCTTGTACTTCTTGTTGATTTCTCCAATCTTCTGCTGCAAGCCTTGTGCTTTTTCTTCACGGATATCAGAGATGAGGTTGAAGCCTGCCTTGCGGAGCACGTATGCCCAATTCTCTGGCACGCCAATCTCTGCCCATTCCTTGATGGTGCTCTGTGGCATCTTCTTCTCTGGCTTCATCTGTGGGAAGAACAATACCTCTTGGATGAAGGTCTTGCCTGTCATCAACATGACCAAGCGGTCGATACCGATACCGATACCTGATGTTGGAGGCATACCGTACTGGAGGGAACGGAGGAAGTCCTGATCGATAATCATTGCCTCGTCATCACCCTTGTCAGCAAGCTTCATCTGGTCGATGAAACGCTCTTCCTGGTCAATTGGGTCGTTGAGCTCAGAGTATGCATTGGCAAGCTCCTTACCGTTTACCATCAACTCGAAACGCTCGGTCAAGCCTGGCTTAGAACGGTGCATCTTGGTCAATGGAGACATCTCTACAGGATAGTCGGTGATGAAGGTTGGCTGGAGGAAGGTTCCCTCGCAGAACTCACCGAAGAGCTCGTCAATCAACTTACCCTTCCCCATGGTCTCATCTACATCCATGCCCTTCTCCTTGCAGAATGCGCGGATCTCTTCCTCGGTCTTGCCGTTGCAGTCGAAACCGGTCTTTTCCTTGATGGCATCGAGGATAGGCAGACGGCGATATGGAGCCTTGAAGCTGATGATGTTGCCATCAATCTCGCGCTCTGGCTTGCCGTTTACTGCGATACAAATCGTTTCGAGCAACTTCTCTGTGAAAGCCATCATCCAGTTGTAGTCCTTGTACTGAACATAAAGCTCCATACAGGTAAACTCAGGGTTGTGGTTGCGGTCCATACCCTCGTTGCGGAAGTTCTTGCCGATTTCATAAACACCCTCGAAACCACCTACAATGAGGCGCTTCAGATAGAGCTCGGTAGCGATACGCATGTACATATCCTGATCGAGCGCATTGAAGTGGGTGATGAATGGGCGGGCAGAAGCACCACCGGCAATGCTCTGCAGGGTAGGAGTCTCTACCTCAGTATAACCTGCGTTGTCGAGTACGCTGCGGAGTGTGCGGAGTACGGTAGCACGCTGCAGGAAAGTATCCTTTACGCCATCATTAACGATGAGGTCAACGTAGCGCTGGCGGTAACGCAACTCTGGATCATCGAACTTGTCGTAAGCCACGCCATCCTTATACTTCACGATAGGGAGTGGCTTCAAGCTCTTAGAGAGCAGGCACAGTTCCTTGGCGTGAACAGAAATCTCGCCAGTCTGTGTGCGGAATACGAAACCCTTTACACCGATGAAGTCACCGATATCGAGGAGTTTCTTGAAAACAGTATTATAAAGGTCCTTGTTCTCGTCTGGACAAATCTCGTCGCGGGCGATATAAACCTGGATTCTTCCCTTTGAGTCCTGCAACTCAGCGAAGCTAGCTTTACCCATTACGCGGCGACCCATCATACGTCCGGCGATAACTACCTGGCGTGGCTCGTCCTCGTCCTTGAATTCAGCTTTGATATCTGTGCTGAATGCATTGGTTGGAAACTCTGCTGCTGGGTATGGGTCGATACCCATCTCGCGCAATGTCTGAAGACTCTGTCTGCGAACGATTTCCTGTTCGCTTAGCTCTAAAATGTTCATATTCTATTCAGATATATCTTTTATTTTCTTATTTTTGGTGCAAAAATACAAAATAAATCTGAACTATATGCCGTTTTTTATGTTTTTTATTATTAAAGAAAGGAAAAGGTATGTAAAGTTTGCCCTTCATCAAATAAAAAGTGCGATAAATTTTGTTTTCTCTAAAGAAAGTCTTACCTTTGCGTTGAGTTTATCAGAAACATACTTTGGAGCGAAGAGAAAACGAATAGCTCTGAATCAATAACAAAATATGAAAAATAGGAGATAATAAGATGAACATAGATGAATTAGTAAAAAGAATCAGCAAGACTGATGGATTATCCAAGACCCTCGGAATGCATTTCATTTCTACCCCTGAGCCTGATACGCTTCAGGCAACGATGAAGGTAGATGAGCGTAATCGCCAACCTTTCGGTTTCTTGAGTGGAGGCGCTTCTCTGGCTCTTGCCGAGAATGTGGCGGGTATCGGTTCCCTGGCGCTCTGTCCGGGACAGATTGCCGTGGGCATCAACGTGAGCGGTACTCATGTCCAGGCGGTCAGCGAGGGCGATACGGTTACTGCCTTTGCCAAGATTGTGCACAAGGGCAGAACCTTGCATACCTGGCAGGTGGATATCAAGAATACGGCTGGTGAGGTAATCTGTACCGTACAGGTAACCAACTATGTGTTCACCCCAAAGAAAGATAATCAGAAAAAGGGGGCAGAAACAAAGGTATGATAGCTTTTGCGTATTATCGTCTGCCTTATCTGCACCATGCTATCTATGTGGCTCAGCATGAGGGCGAACCTGAGGTACTCTCTTCTGTGGCAGAACTGAATGGCAAGGAAGGTTTCGTGATAGCTCCTTTCGCGCCATCCAGCGAATGTCCCGTGGTGTTGATGCATCCGGATGAAAGCAAACTGATCTCTGCCGAGGGGGCTGAAAATGCATCGCGATGCGGCACTTCCTACGTCGTGACGCTGCAGGATTTACGTCGTGACGTAGCAGAATCTACGTCGGGACGTAATTTTGAAGCCTATACAAGGGAGTTTGAATGCTTTCACCGGCAGCTCTCTGAAGGTAAATTCAGCAAGATTGTTCTGGCAAGAAAACTGCGTATTCAGAGCAATCGGCAGCCTTTAGAATCAGTCCATACTTCAGCAGCGCAAGATGCCGGCAAGACTTCAGATGTGCAGAATACAGCCAATGCTTCAGTTGTGCAGGATGCAGACTCTTTAAAGGCTCTGTTTCTGAAGACCTGCCGGATGTATCCCCGTCTTTTTGTAGCCTTGGTTTATACACCCCAATCGGGTTTATGGCTGATGGCTACACCTGAAATTCTGCTCAAAGGTGAACAGAATCAGATGGCAACCATGTCGCTGGCAGGCACCCAAAAGGCTGAACCTTCCAAGACCATAGCCGATTATCCGGTAGAAGGGATAGAATGGTCGGAGAAGAACAGAGAGGAACAGCAGTATGTAACCGATTATATCGAGGATTGCATCAAGGCCTTTTCGGATGAATATCAGAAGAAGGGACCTTATACCACGATGGCTGCCAATCTCTATCATCTCCGTACCGACATCGCTTTCCGTCTGCATGATACGGGGCGTTTGGGCGATGTGCTCGATGCCTTATATCCTACGCCTGCCGTCTGCGGAATACCGAAGGATGAAGCTCGCCGGTTTATCTTGCAGCATGAACATCAGTCGCGCAAATACTACAGTGGTTTTGTGGGACCGATTTCGCCGAAAGGAAAGACGCATCTCTATGTTTCCCTGCGCTGCATGAACATCCTGGATGACGGCTCCTGCGAACTCTATGCCGGAGGCGGATTGCTGAAGGAGAGCGAGATGGAGAAGGAGTGGAAGGAAACTGAAGCTAAGATGCAGACCATCCTGTCGGTCCTGTAAAGGTCTTGCAGAGAAAATGATAGGGATTCATTCTGATTTTATAATGCTAAAAGACAAAGGTTCTTCAAGAATCTGAAAACATAAAAATAACCTAAAAAATAAGGTGAAATGTATAGCAATAAAGAAAACGTCAATATTTTGACAAGTTTACTGGTAGCGCATGGTATTCGCCATGCTGTAGTGTGTCCGGGCAGCAGAAATGCAGCCATAGTTCACAATCTCAACGAGTGTGAAGACATCACTTGCTATCCTGTAACCGACGAACGTAGCGCCGGCTTCCAAGCTCTTGGACTTTCTATGGCTGAAGGTTATCAGCCTGTCGTGGCGTGTGTGACTTCGGGTTCTGCATTGCTCAATCTTTATCCGGCAGTAGCTGAGGCTTATTATCAGCAAATCCCGCTTATAGTGATTTCTGCCGACAGACCGGCACAGTGGATCAACCAGCTGGATGGTCAGACGCTTCCTCAGCCTGATGCTTTGGGGCAGATGGTAAGAAAAGCGGTATCTCTGCCAGAAGTGTTCGAAGGTGAGCAGCAGGAAGAGATGCATTGGTATTGCAACCGGCTGGTCAACGAAGCGCTGTTGAAAAGCATGGGGCGGGTAAAGGGACCTGTACACATCAATGTACCTATCTCTGAGCCTTTCTATTCGTTTACGAAAGAAGCTTTGCCCGTTGAGCGCAAGATAGAGGTTGCTTACTGTAGGGCAAATATTGACACATTTGATGGGCCCCCTTTTGAATGTGTGTTAAAAGCCAAACGTCCATTGTTGGTAATAGGACAGTTGGACAATACCGAAAAATATGTAGACTTGTTGGCTTATATTGACCGAATGCCTATATTATGGGAATCTCTGGCAATGCCACCTTATCTATATAAGGTTCAGGAAGAACTGGGAGAAGATTGGAATAAAACCACCTTGTATGGCGCTTTCGAGAATTTGCTGGATGAAATAAAGGACGATGAAAGATTCCGTCCTGACCTGGTGGTTTATATAGGTGGACATATTGTGAGCAAGAAGCTGAAATCTTATCTGCGTTCGCTTAAAGGAGTTGAGCAGATAAGAATCTCGCAAGAGGCTGATATCGAAGATACGTTCATGCATCTTACTAAAGTGATGGATTTGCCAAACAGTGATGCAATGTCATGGTTGGATAATTTTGGCTGGCACAACCACTGGGAGGATTATCGCAAATTGTGGATGGATGCGTTGGCTAAAAGCTATGAACGCAAAGAGAACTTCAAGCCTGAGTTCAGCAGTCTGGCTACCGTAAAGGAATTCTTCAGCCAGCTTCAGAAGGTTGAGCCTCAGGATTTCAAAGCGTTCACCTTAGGCGGTAAAGATGCTCAGGACGATGGTATCTATGACCGCAAATTCGATACTTTCCTTCCTGGTCTGATGAGCAGCGTCATCTCGGGCAACAGTTCTGCCATCCGGTTGATGAATCAGTATGCCGACCGTCATGTTTACTGCAATCGTGGTGTGAACGGCATAGAAGGTTCTCTTTCTACGGCTGTAGGTTTCTCGATGTGCAAGAACAAGTCTGATAAGCATGTATACTGCGTTCTCGGCGACCTGAGTTTCTTCTATGACCAGAATGCGCTCTGGAATAGAAATCTGAACGGCAAGCTCCGTATCATCGTGCTCAATAATGGTGGCGGTGCCATCTTTGGCAAGTTCCAGGGATTAAAGGAGAGTCTGGCTCGTGAAGAAATGATAATGGCAAAGCATCATGCAACGGCTGAAGGAATCTGTAGTCAGAATGAGGTAAAATATCTCGCAGCTCATACGATGGAAGAGATGGAACAGGGCATCAGCCAATTGATTCATGTCGAGAGCGAGCACCCGATGCTCCTGGAGGTTTTCACCGATATGGATGTAGATAATGAGATGCTGGAAGCCATCCAGAAGTGCTGATAGAGGACCTGTAAGGAACTATAACTGATAGTTCTGTCAAAAAAATAAGATAGTAAGTAATCATAAAGTTCAAAGTAAAATGAGAGAATGGAAAAAGATAGAAGGTTTTGATTTCAAAGAAATCATCTTCGAGGAGTATAATCATATCGCTAAGATTACCATCAACCGTGAGCGCTACCGTAATGCCTTCACGCCGTTGACCACTTGGGAGATGGCACAGGCATTCAACTATTGCCGCGACTGTCTGGATATCCGTGTGGTCATTCTGACGGGTGCCGGCGATAAGGCGTTCTGTGCAGGAGGTGACATGCATGTGAAGGGCCGAGGCGGTTATGTAGGTAATGATGGTGTACCTCGCCTGAATGTGCTCGATGTGCAGATGCAGATTCGCCGTCTGCCAAAGCCGGTTATCGCTATGGTGAATGGTTATGCCATCGGTGGCGGACATGTGCTTCATGTGATGTGCGACCTGACCATCGCTTCAGAGAATGCCATCTTCGGACAGACTGGTCCTAAGGTAGGAAGCTTCGATGCCGGTTTCGGTTCTTCTTATCTGGCAAGAATGGTGGGTCAGAAGAAGGCTCGCGAAATTTGGTTCCTCTGCAAGCAGTATTCTGCCAAGGAGGCTGAAGAGATGGGAATGGTGAACAAGGTGGTGCCTCTCGAAAAGTTGGAAGATACCTGTGTAGAGTGGGCTGAAATCATGATGGAGCGTTCGCCTCTGGCACTCCGTATGATCAAGGCTGGCTTGAATGCCGAACTGGATGGTCAGGCTGGTATTCAGGAGTTGGCTGGCGATGCCACGATGCTCTATTATACGATGGATGAGGCTCAGGAAGGTGGCAAGGCGTTCCTTGAGAAGCGCAAGCCTCGCTTCGAGGATTATCCTCAGTTCCCATAATTTCATCAGCAATAAACAATAAAAAACCTCGGAAGAAAAGCAATCTGCCAATCTTCCGAGGTTTCTTGTTTTTTTTATTCGTGAGTAGCGAATCTCTGCTCTGCCAGTTTCTCGTATTTGGTGCCTGGCTTGCCATAGTTGGCATACGGCCAGATGCTGATGCCGCCACGAGGAGTAAAGATGCCTGTTACCTCAATGTATTTAGGGTCCATCAGCTTGATGAGATCCTTCATGATGATGTTCACGCAGTCTTCATGGAAGTCGCCATGATTGCGGAAACTGAAGAGATAAAGTTTCAGACTCTTGCTCTCTACCATCTTTACGTCAGGAATATAGCTGATGCGAATCTCTGCGAAATCTGGCTGACCCGTAATAGGACAGAGCGATGTAAACTCAGGGCAGTTGAAACGTACCCAGTAATCGTTGCCAGGATGCTTGTTCACGAAAGTTTCGAGCACCTCTGGCGCATAATCCATTCTATATGTAGTCTTGGCACCTAATGCCTGAAGACCGTCTTCTTTTCTATCCACGCTTGGTAATGTTTTAATGTTTGATATTTACTGATGTCTTTTAGCCGAGGCTGAAGATCTTGAATACATTGTAGGAGATGTTATTGTCGTATGTATCTTCACCTTCATGCTTCTTCACGTATTTTACTACACGGATGGTCAGAGGCAGTACTACAATCTCGTAGGCAGTCTTCAGTATCACCTGCCAGAGCATGAGCCAAGGCAATTCTGATGCAGGCACCACACCGCCCAGGGCAAGTGGGAAGAAGATAAGACTGTCGCAACTCTCACCTGCAATGGTACTGAGGATGGCACGGGCAGAGAAATGCTTGCCGCCATCGCGGATTTTCATCACGCTCATTACATAAGCATTGGCAAACGAACCGATGATGAAGGCTACGAAAGAGGCTGCTGCAATGCGGGGTGCCAGACCGAAGATGGCATGAAAACCGGCATCGTTGGTCCAATAAGGCGCTGCTGGAATTACATCGCAGATAGCACCCAGTGCCACGAAGAAGAAGTTCATCGCAAAGCCGGTCCAGATCAACAGACGCGCTTTCTGATAGCCCCATACTTCACATATCACATCGTTGATAATGTAGCTTACAGGGAATACGATGAGTCCACCGGTAAGGGAAATTGGCCCGAAGGCGATTTGCTTTGTTTCGAGTACGTTTGCTGCAATCAGGCAAACGCAGAAGAGGATGCTGAAAAGCATAAACAGCACGCTCACTTGAGTTTTTTTCTTGTCCATTTTCTTGTTTTTTACGAGGTTTACCAAGCACTCGGGTTATTGAATATGATGATTCTTTTCAGAAATCGGCTGCAAAATTACAACATTTCTTCTTAATAGCCAAATATTTGGGCAAAAAAATGGCTCCAAATACTAATCACTAGCACTTGGAGCCCTTATCTAACTAAAAACCTAAAACTTTTTTCTAAAAACTAAACCTAACAATCTTAACCTATGAGAAACTAACCTTTTCAGATTATATTGTGATAGCGAAATAACACTCTTGTTATCCGCTGTCATCTGTCATCAAGCAACAGATATACCAAAAAGTAGTTTCGTGACAAGATGTCAGTGAATTTTTACTTTTCCATAAACTTCTTTGCAGCTCTTAACTGATGCCTCATCACACTCAGGAATTCCTGACTTTCCTGCAGTACGTTGAGATAAACCAGAGAAATCTGCATCAGCGTATTGTCAGTCATGTGCTGGATGCGGTCGATATGCTTTTTGCGGAGAACTGAAAGTTCGTCTTTGCAGGCATCTGCCTCGGCAAGAATCTCGCGATAGCTGTCATATCTGCCAGTTTCAATCAGTTCGCAGCTCATGCGCATCAGGTCGTTGATCTTCTGGCGTACAGGAGCAAACTCCTTGATGTATTCAGCAGGAAGCGGATTGAAGTTGTTGTCAACATGTTCCTTGATTGGGTCGAGCATACGGCGCAGAGAGTAGATAAACTGCTGGTTGCTGTTGGCACCCAGATGGAACCAGGTGTTGCGCTCGATGGCAATCTCGATAGGCGATTTCTTCAAACCGAGCATCTCCTGACGGCGGAACTTCTTCAGCATATCCTGTTCCTTCTTCAGATCCTTGTTGGCATGACGAAGGTTGCGGGTATTCTCGTTAGCAAGACCATCCATAATCTGGTTGAACTCGTTCAGGGCGAAGTGGCAGACGTAAGACTGGGTGCGTGAAACCTGACGGCGAAGCAAATCCCATACAATCTCTGGGTCGTGGGAACGCATCATCAGCTGGAAGGTACTACTCTTGCCCTCTTCCTTAGCCTTCTTGTTATACTTGATGTTGCTGCGGATGAGCAGGTAGATAACCAAGCCCATGAAGCAAGCCTGGATGCCCACACCACCGAAGTGCATGATGATACAAACAATGGCGCAGGCTGCGAAAGCTACACCGGCTGTGATGAACCAACCACCGATTACACTCAATACACCTGTTACACGGAATACGGCACTTTCACGGCTCCATGCTCTATCAGCAAGTGAAGAACCCATAGCTACCATGAAGGTAACGTAGGTGGTAGAGAGAGGCAACTTCAGGTTGGTACCGATGGTGATCAGCATAGAAGCAAGTACCAGGTTTACGGCTGCACGAACCACGTCGAAAGCGGCACTCTCCTCGAGTTCAACATCATTCTTGTCGAAACGGCTGTTGATCCAGTTCATCAGTGCCTTTGGCATAAACTGCTTCAACCATGAATCTGTAGCCTGGCAGTTGCGTACAATTACGCGGGCTGCAGAAGAACTGCCGAACATCTCATCGCCTTCGTCCTGACGGCTCAAGTCAACTGAAGTCTTGATTACGTTCTGTGCCTTCTTGGATGTCGCCATGGCGATAATCATCACGGCACCGGCAGCAAGCAGGAAGCCTGGAGTAGTCTTGGCACTCTCCATCAATGAAGTCATCATAAACTGGTCTGGCGCTGCACCGTTGGCATTTGCCATATAGTCCTGATAAGAAGAGAGACCAGCCAGAGGCACACCGATGAAGTTTACCAGGTCATTACCAGCGAAAGCCATAGCCAGGGCGAAAGTACCCATCAGCACCGTAAACTTGAAGATGTTGACACGGCAGAGGTGCAGGAATTCCATTACAACAGCAGATACCACGAAGGTGATGCAGATGAGAAAACCGAGATTCTGGTCGATGTAATCGCGCACCTCAGCAGGCAGGTAAGGACTCTTGCCCAAACCCTTCATGAAGATGAAGTAAGAGAGGGCTGTAAAGGCGATACCGCCGAAGATAGCGATGCTGTAGCGGCTGTGCTTGCGGTAGTTGAAGGTGAAAATGATACGGGAAAGCCACATCACAAAGGCACCAAACACGAAGGCGATGATGACAGATGAGAAGATACCCATGATTACCTCCAACGCCTTGTTGCTATTGAGCAATACGCCATAGTTGAGGCTGTCATCGCCATACATCTTCAATGTAGCGAGGATGAAAGCACCACCCAGCAACTCGAATACCAGAGAGACGGTAGTAGAGGTCGGCATACCTAAGGTGTTGAACACATCCAGGATGATGACATCAGTCACCATGACCGCCAGGAAGAGCGTCATTATCTCTTCGAATGTAAAGTGGTCAGGACTCATGATACCATGGCGGGCGATATCCATCATTCCCGATGACATGATGGCTCCGAGAACCACACCGCAGGATGCGATAATCAGCACCGTGCGAAACTTAGCCACCTTAGCTCCGATGGCAGATTGCAGGAAGTTGACAGCATCGTTGCTGACTCCTACGAAGAGATCGAACACTGCTAAACAGAGCAGGAAGATCACAATACATAAATAAATTGTACCCATATATTTTACTATTGTTTATTATACCTTATTATATAAGGGGTTTATCTCAACATAGCTAGACACATTTCTCCCCTTGCTTTTCCGGGTGCAAAGGTACGAGTACGATGTTACAGGTGATTTAAACAGGTGTTACAATATTGTTAAGATGTTGTTGTGCTGGTGAGGTATAAATAATATGTTTTTCGTGAAAATTGGTTTGTAAGGGTGAAAAGTCAATATCTTTAGTCTAAAATCGTAAAAATGAAAGAATTTATCCACAAAGATAAAGAAATATGCGAAAATATTTGGAAGTTACAGAAGTATTTTATATTTTTGCACTGTCCTCACGCTGAAGTTGCATGACGTATGTGACGTGGAGGCTGAGGGCATATATACATAAGGCGTTACTGAACGCTTTGGTTTTGACTGTAGAAGAACTTCGCAAACTCATCTGATTGTCAAAAACAAAGCAACGGGAACGCCCCAAGGGTGTAGTATAATATTACGCTTGCATTATCATAATGTTTGTGATAGTGTGGGAGTTCTATATATGCATCAGCGTGGGGCTTTCGTCGTTGCTCGTTTCGACAATCAGGGCAATGCGAAGGCCTTTCTACAGTGGAACGAGTGACAGGACTGGCTCCACGTTTTTGTGCATATATGTAACATATGTAATGAACCGCTGCAAAGGTAGCCAACAGCATTAATACCTACGACCTATGGATAGATGGCCTATTTTCCAAACTCAAACATTCGAAGAGTTTCCTTTCCCTGTTGATCGATATGAAGAGTATGTCGAGAACGAACCTGTCATCGGCAATGTTTTTACTATCAACCAAAAGGTTGTAAAACTGGCGTTTTGTTTCATAAATTTAGATAGGTTAATTGATTTTTACTAAATAAAAGGCTTATGAATGAATTAGTATTTACGTTTGGGCAGAACTCCATAACATATGAGAATGGGCGTCGTTATGTTACCATAAATGGAGAAAAACATAATGCAGGAAAGTATTTTTATCTCAATGTGCTAGATTCTTTTACTTCTCCTGTTAGCAATCAAATGCTTCTTTGGATTACAAATATATATAATGCAACAAATTCAAACTATAATCCTGATGTTATAAGATATATTTGTGATGTTCAAAAGTCTGTAGTCGATCCTGCTTATGCAGGCTTAGACGCTTTTTTGACTGTGATTTATTTGGCTATGTTTGACTTGGAAACGTCTAAATTATATTCTAATAGCCTTGGTAAGGATATCGTTTATCGTAGTTGTCAAGCTGTATTACAGAAACAAAAGACTGCTAAAGAAGCTGCTGTGATGTTTGAAAGCAAAAGAGAAGCTATTGGTCATTCTAATTCAGAATGTGGGGATTATTATAATGAATGGGATGATTATGGGACTTCTGGAGAAAAATATGGTTACTATAATGGATATAGTGATGATGTTATAGATGATGCTTTTGATGGTTGTCCGGAAGCTACGTGGAATATAGATTGAAAGCTATCTGTAGGTTACAAGAAACAAATTTAAAGGAAAATTTATGAATGAAATAAATGGTTATTTAGAGTATAATGGATTGATTTGCAAAATTCAATCTGTTGAGCAACTTCGAGATTTTATGAATGGGCTCGGAGAAAGAGCAAAGGAGATGACAGAGCAAGAGCTTGCGTCTTTATGTGTTAATCCAAATCCTGGTAAATATGTTGATAAGGAATATAGTGATAGCTGTGGCGTGCGTTATTACTATGATGGGACAAAATTGATACAAGGGCGTGCGGATTTAAAAGAATATAAAATAGCTGATGGTACTGTAGCTGTTTGCAATTATGCTTTTAATTTGAATGGAACAATGCATAATAGAAAAAAGATATTTTGTCCAAATACGCTTGTGGCTATAGGAAAATGGGCTTTTAGTAACGCATGTGTAAGAGAGATAAAATGGTCTCCAAATTTGAAATATATTGGTGATAGTGCTTTTTGTGGTTGTGCTTTTCTTAATGCAGAACAAGAATTGCATATGCCACAAGTGTTAGCTTATATTTGTGCAAGTGCATTTGAAGGATGCAAGAAAGTGACAAGTGTTGTCTTCCCAGACTCGATAGTAAAAATAGATAGCCATGCTTTCAGAAATTGTGAATCGTTAAAATGGGTCTATATTCCTGATACGATTAAAGAGATTGGCTCTGGTGTATTTGATGGCTGTACAAGTCTTAAGGAGATAAAAATTCCAAAAGGTAGTCACACAACGTTCGAGAAGTTATTGCCATTTTCGGTTGATAAGTTTGTAGAAGTGTGAACCCTGTAATAGAGATAAAAAAATAGATAAAAGCTATGAGTGATTATAAAATCAAAAGTATCGGAAAAGTTGACTTCCGAGAATATAAGGATGTAGTTAGAGTTATTGCTACAAAAAAAAGAGGTTTTTGGACTTCTTTGTTTTCTTCTCCAATAGAAGCATATTTTATTCTGTCGGAAGATAGTCCTTTGTATGGAGCAGTGAATGCTGCAAAAAACAATAAGTCAATTTGGGATGTTCCAGAAATTTCCTTTACTGTCGAAAGAGTGAATGATAGATTTTATAGAGTTGAAAAGTCTATAGCTCTTTATGAAAAGAAAAAGGCTAAACGATTGGCAGAAACAAAACGCAAGGCAGATGAAGCACGAAAAGCTAAAGAACAGCAAGCTCAACGAGAAAGAGAGGAAGCTGACAAAAAGAGAAAGGAGGAAGAAACTGCAAAGCGAATAGATGAAGCCGTTAAAAACGCAACAATACAAAAGATGAGCTTGTCTGATTTTCAGGTCTCTGTTGATGAAAATGCTAGTTTTTCTGACCAAATGGCAGGAATAGCTGGCAATGTAAATCTTTGTTTTGTTACAGGAAACAAGCAAGGAGTTACTGATAATCTTGTTATATTATATAATAAGGTACATGGGTATAATAGCCATTTATTGAAAACTCTGGATGCTAAGGATGGACAAATTGTTGGTCTTGCATTTATAAAAATGGCGTTATATTTCAGTAATGGAGATTTTCAAGTAAATGAAATTGCGGCTCAGAATGCATATTATTGTATAGCGAAGAATTATCTTTTTGATAAAAATACTTATGCGCTTCCTGCTCTGTTTACGTTGTTCGCTAAAAGGCCACAAACACTGGGCGATGAACTTTATGATGTAAATCCTGATCCTTCATTGGAAGGAGCGTATGGAAGAATGACTCTTTCTGCTCCATATAGAAGAAAGGATAGAGTGATGGAGAATAGATTGCCTATAATGAAGTACGTTCTTTCAAAATTTTATGATGAAACGAAAAAGAAATTTTTGATAGATACAACTTTGCCATATCATATTCCAAGCCAAGAGGATATTGATGTGTTCAATCAAGAACAGAGAACAAGTAAACTTGGCAATGAAAAAGAAATATTGGCTAAAGGTGAGGAGTATTTCAAGAAATTATACAAAAATATTGAAGAGCAGTTAAATCTTTAATGAATGACGATGGTTTCATAATTAGGCTAAGATTTTTATGCAAGTAAAAGTTATAAACAAGAACTTCGAGAACTTATATTTGTCCCTGATAGAAGTCAATCCTGTGCTAAAACTTCAAATAGAGGATTACAAGCGCTTGGAACAAAAGTATGGAAAGGCAGACTTTGCTTTTCAAGCACCAATTCATTACGAAACCCCAGAAGAATTAACACAAGAGTTAGGGGAATTGTCTGCATTCTACGATGCTACGGCAAGATGGCCTGCGATGATACTTTATCTCAAGTGTAAATGTATAAATGAAGCTAACTCAGAGCTTTTTGTGAAGGCTGTTGAAAAGGTGTTTCAAGTTCATGGAATTGAAAATGTAGAGTACGTAGTTGGGGCTTCTGATGTGGAGCAAGGTGAAAAAGGGTTGACTATAATAATGTTTAATCCAGCTGAGTTTTGTGGTAATAATTCTGTTAAACAACTTTTGGAATTAATAGATGGTCTTAGGGAAGAACATGAAATACGGACTTGGTTAGAAAACAAGCAATTTATAAGAATGTTGTTTGAATACTATATTCCTCGAAAGATGTATGAAGTCAATTCTTGTCTTTATAAGGAAATTCTCCGAGAGAATGAAGAGTTAAAGTATATTTTGGGTATCCCTAAAGCAGATAAGTCTTTGGCTGAAGTAGAAAAAGAAATTTTAGAAACTTCCGAAAAATGCAATAGTGAAAAAGTCAAAGAACTGGTTGATTCTTTGTTGGCATTAAATAATGAGGAGGATTTGAAGGCTTTGCTCTTATGTACCATGAATGAGATATTGGATGTATTGTTAAAAGTGGAAGCTAAGGATAATATATTTCAAGATTTCGAATGGTAGGATTATAAGTTGCTATGTGATATCTGCAAGCCTTGCGAATGAAAAATAAGGCTTGCAGATACAACTTATCAAAATTTTGATTAATTTTGCAGTTGATAAAATAAAGATGGATACAGTTATATGAAGAATGGCTCAGATGATATAAAGATATTGTGTGTTGGTGTCGGTGGTGCTGGCACTAATGTGATAAATCGAATGAAAGATATAGGCGTTCCGAATGCTGAATTTCTGACATTTGGAGGCTATCGCTATGACTATAGCCATCCCGAAATTCCTCATTATAATCTTATAGAAGTCAATGAAATAGATAGCTTGTCTAATGGTTCTGGGCCAAAGGTCTTTGAAAGGTTGGCTAATAATGTTGCCGATGATATAAAGGAAGTTCTTTTGTATCATTTAAACTCTCGTAAGTTAGAAAATGAAAGAGTGTAAATATTGGGTAGTTGTACTGCTACAGCTGTGCTTTCTTTCTATCAGCTGTGGAGAAAAGGGGGCAAAACAAGTTGCTCCTGCTCAAGATCATGCCTTTTTGAAATTTGAAAATAATGAAGATGGAAAGTATTCGCAAGCGATGATAGCACAAATCATCAAACATTTTCATCTGCCAAATAATACTGTTGTAACAGATGAGGATGTTGGTGCAATCTTGTTGAGAAGCGTTGATGGAGGAGATGGCATTTATGGCGGTGACGTAGTTAGCATTTGGAAGTATTATAAGAAACAGAATGATATTCAAGAAATAGTTACGGCGCATCCTATGGCAGATTTGTTATGGTATAATCCTGATAAAAAACATGGTGTAACGATAGGGCTAGATTCTGTTTTTGTGGCAAGTGAAGCCATGCTTGTCCCTCTAAATCCTGATGTGGTAGTTGTAAATGGAACAATAGACAAGATGAATACAATTTATACTTTTATAGTAGATAAGGATGCGGGAAAGGCGATATTGTTACCATCAAATCGTGGCTGCGTAGGCTTTACATCTGAAGATGGATTACCAATCTGCCAGTCTTGTCGTCATTATTCTGATACTAGCTTTGGTAGGTATTCTGTGGTGTCTGTTTATGATTTGGATGGAAAACTCGTCAAGGAAATGTCGTTTGAAGATTATAAAAAAGATGAGAAGTAATGACATATTCAATAGAAGAGAATCATCATTCGGGATTGGAGTTGTATTTCATGCCTCGTTTCTTTGTCTATAATCCTTGTTGTGCGGAGCCTCATACCCATGAGTTCTACCAAATTTTCGGTGTCTAAAATGTAAATTCGTTTATTCCGCTATGAAAAGCTATTGGTTGTGACGTAAGAATATAGTAATGATGATGCAAGATGTCCTTTTTGCAATCGCACGACATATGTCATGTAGTCGCACGGCATATGCCGTATGATTGAATGATATGTGTCGTGCGATTGTATGACGATTGTCATGGTATCTATGAAAAGGCTTTCTAGCATCAAGAAATATAGGTTCTTACATTACGACATATATATTCCGTCAACAGCATTAGCCTTCATATTTGAAGACTTTGACAATGTCCTTGTCGCCGCCTGCAAGATGGCGAGGATGTTTTCTTCTCTGTTCCTTGGTGATATCATCTTTATATCTTATAAGAAAGAGTATCCATGCAAGAAAGCCGCATATAAGCTGAGTGACATGTGCACATCAGTTGATATGTGACTGACGAACCTATATTCTCTGAAGTGACATATCCTAAATACTCCAACGATTTTTATTATATATCTAAAAGAGTAGTTTATAGTATATTTCATATTGTTGCTTTATTTGAATTTTTGGCAAAGTTACGGAAAATATTGGTATATGCAAAAGAAAGCAGAATAATTTGTTTTCCTTTTCGGATAAAAACATTAACTTTGCAACTAAAAAAATGAAAAGTATGGAAAAGCTGAAGAATATCAAGGCGATAGCTTTCGATGCCGATGATACGCTCTGGGCATTACAAAACTATTTCGAGGACGTGGAGCATGAGTATTGCGAGCTGCTTGCGGAATATGGAAAGGAAAAGGATATTTCTGCTGCTCTCTTCGAGACGGAGAGTAAAAATATGGCTGATTTGGGTTATGGTTGCAAGGCTTTCACCATATCCCTGGTAGAGAATGCGGTGAAGGTGAGTCATGGTAAGGTGGAGGCGAATGTCATCGCCCAAATTGTGGACTTGGGTAAGAGTCTCCTGCATCTTGATGCCAAGCCTTTGGAAGGGGTAGAGAAAACCTTGGCTTGTTTCCGTGAGATGAAGAAATATAAGCTGGCAGTCTTCACCAAGGGTGAGTTGATGGATCAGGAGAATAAGTTGTGGCGTTCGGGTCTGCAGCGGTATTTTGATGTGGTGACTATCGTGAGCGACAAGACGCCCAAGGCTTATCATCGTCTCTGCAGGGAACTGGATGTAACTCCCGACGAGCTGGTGATGGTGGGTAACAGTTTCAAGAGTGATATTGCTCCGGCATTAAAAATCGGAGCTTCGGCTGTCCATATCCCTTTTCATACCACATGGGCGCATGAAAAGACAGAGGAATTTGAACATCCCAAGCTCCGTCGTATTTCAAGATTCGAGGAACTTCTCGATATCTTATAACTCGATATTTTATAAGGGTCTTAAAAACCCTTATAAAATACTCATATAATACTTTTATTCTTCTCCTTCTTCATCTTTCAGTGATACCAAAGTCTCAACGAATGGACTGTGCCGAATGCCTCATCCTTCGGCACCTTCTTCAAGAAGCATACCGGATTATCGCCAAAGAATTACCGCATGGGGGTGGAGTAGCTTAATTTGTAAATGCTTTATACTTTTTTGCATGCGAAATTAAAATTTCTCCCCCAAAAATTGCTGGTTTCGAAGAATCTTCGTACCTTTGCAGCACCAGTACCCGCCAAGCCTCTCAACGATGCTCTAATGTGCGGGTCGTTTTATTTTTTATACATTTCCCTTGCTGAGATTCTCGTATTTTCAAACGATTCTTATTTCTTTGTGAATATTGAAAATATGGAAGAAAATGGTAATATGTTAATAATCAAGGAATTATGGATTTATCGGTTAATAGCGCTAAAATAGGAATTCTATAGTTGTACGACTACAACTTTATAGTTGTACAACTATAGGGTATTCGCTTAATTAGAAACAAAAAATAGAGAATTCGAGATGCCCAAAACTCCCTATTTTCGTTGCTAGATTCCAAGTTTACCAATATGCAAAATTTGGTTATAAATATTGACAGAAATACCCTTTTGGGCAGGGGAAGATTACTTCTGCTCTAAATGAAATAGGCTTCAATGGCGAATGAAGCCTGTTTCAATCGCACATGAAGCCTGTTTCGATAGCACATGAAGCTTATTTCATTTTTACCTCCAATTATTTAGAATTCTGCATCAAACAAGACGCTGATTTTATAAGGTATGAAGAAAATCATCAAAGAACACGAGCATTTTGAAAAGTTCATGGGCTATAAAGCACCAGAATTCAAATCTGATTCAGGAAAATTCCATGTAATATTATGGAATCTCAACTATATTTCTAACAACAAAAATGAATATGCTATCGGGCGATTATGTCTATATCTCTTCATCAATAAATCGGATGATTTCATCTTGCTGGTCGGGATGATACCAGTGAATTTCTGCATCTCGCTTAAACCAGGTGAGCTGCTTGCGCATGTATTCACGGCTATGCGACTGTATCTGGCGGATGGCTTCATCCTTATCTATCTCGCCATCGAAATAGGCAAACATTTCCTTGTAGCCCACGGTTCTCAAGGCAGTGAGGCCCTTGTGTGGGTATACGCTGCGTGCTTCTGCCTCCAGACCTTCGTCCATCATCATCAGTACACGCTGGTTGATGCGGTCGTAGAGTTCAGTTCTGTCGCGGTTCAGGCCTATCTTGATGATGCGGAAAGGGCGCTGCTTCTTTTCGGCTGTGCGGAAAGAAGTATAAGTCTTGCCGGTCTGATGGCAGATTTCCAGGGCATGAACCACGCGGCGTGGATTCTTCCTGTCTACTATCGCCCAGTGCTCCGAATCCATCTTGTGGAGTTCTTCTACCAGTGCCTCCAGCCCTTCCTCTTCCAGACGCTGTTTCATCCAAGTGCGTATGTCGTCACGAACAGTAGGGATGTCGTCGATTCCTTTGCATACAGCATCGATATACATCATGCTGCCACCTGTAAGCAGAGCCACATCGTGATTCTTGAAGATGTCTTCCTGCAGGAGATTCATCACATCAGCCTCATATTGGGCAGCGCTGTAATAATCTTCGATGTGGTGGTTTCCTACGAAATAATGCTTTACCCGCTGCTGCTGTTCGGCAGTAGGGGCTGCGGTTCCGATAGGGAGTTCGGCGAAAATCTGGCGGGAGTCGGCATTGATAATAGGTATAGCGAGATGCTCTGCCAGTGAAAGGCAAAGCTCCGTTTTACCTACACCGGTAGGACCTAAGACCACAATCAATGTTTTCATATATCATTCTTTATATTCAAGAAAAAAGCATCCTTGCTCGTTTCATAAACCTATGCAAGGATGCTCTTTTTACCTTTTTACCCTTTTACTTTTATCGGATAATGCCTCGCTGAGAACTCTCTACGAAGTCGATAATGTACTGAATCTCCTTGGTAACCTCGAGATTCTTCTTGATTTCCTCGATACCTTCCTTCAATATACCCTTGCTGTAGAGCAGGCGGTAAGCCTCATGAATGTTCTGGATGGTCTCATTGCTGAAACCGCGACGGCGCAGACCGATGAGGTTGATGCTGCAGTAGCGGGTTGGCTCCTTGCCGGCAATGATGTATGGAGGAATATCCTGAGAGAAACGGCAACCGCCCTGGATCATCACGTAACCTGCGATATGGCAGAACTGGTGAACGAGAACGTTGGCGCTGACGATGGCGTTGTCATCTACTACCACCTCACCGGCAAACTTGGTAGAGTTGCCGATAATCAAGCCGCTGCCAAGCACGCAGTCGTGAGCCACGTGAACGGTCTCCATCAGGAGGTTGTTGCTGCCTACTACGGTCTTGCCCTTAGAGGCTGTACCACGAGAGATAGTAACGTTCTCACGGATACTGTTGTTATCGCCAACCTCGCATGTTGTCTGCTCGCCCTTGAACTTCAAATCCTGAGGCTTGGTAGAGATGCTGGCACCTGGGAAGAACTCATTGTTGTTTCCGATGCGGGCACCTACATGGATGGTGACGCTGTTCTGTAATACGTTGTTATCGCCCAAAACGGTATCCTTATCAATATAGCAGAAAGGGCCGATGATGTTGTTATCACCGAGTTTTGCCTCTGGGTGAACGAACGCTAATGGACTAATCTGATTCATATTTCTATTTTATTATTACTTGTTCTTAACAATCTGTGCAGTGAAAGTAGCTTCTGCCACCACCTGGTCGCCTACGAACATATAGCCCTTCATAGAGCTGATGCCATGACGTACAGGTGCGAGGAGTTCTACACGGAAGAGGAGGGTATCGCCCGGAACCACCTTCTTGCGGAACTTCACATCATCGAGCTTCATGAAGTAAGTACTCCAGCGCTCAGGCTCCTCCAACTGGTTGAGGACGAGCAGACCGCCACACTGTGCCATAGCCTCTACCTGGAGAACACCCGGCATAACCGGCTCCTCAGGGAAGTGACCGGTGAAGAATGGCTCGTTGCTGGTTACATTCTTTACGCCCACGATGCTGTTAGGACCCATAGCGATGACCTTGTCGACCAGCTGCATAGGGTAGCGGTGAGGCAGGAGCTGACGGATGCGGATATTATCCATGATTGGCTCCTCGTTAGGATTGTAGATAGGAGCCTGAATCTCGTGCTTGCGAATCTCCTTGCGCATGAGGCGGGCGAACTTGTTGTTTACGGTATGGCCAGGACGGGTAGCGATGATGCGGCCCTTGATAGGCTTGCCGATGAGTGCCATATCGCCGATGATGTCGAGCAGCTTATGACGTGTACACTCGTTCTCCCACTGCAATGGGCGGTGCTGGATGTAACCCAACTTGTTGGCATCCATGTGAGGCACCTTGAGATGGTCGGCGAGCTGGTCGAGCTGAGCCTGTTCTACCTGACGCTCGTAGATAACGATGGCATTGTCCAGGTCACCACCCTTGATGAGGTTAGCCTGGAGCAGAGGCATGATATCGCGTACGAAAACGAAGGTACGGGCAGAAGCAATCTCCTCTGCGTATGTCTCCATCTTATCGAGGGTAGCAAACTGGCTGTTGATGAATTTGCTCTCGAAAGAACACATGGCTGTGATGCTGAAGTCCTCGTCTGGAAGAATGGTGATAACAGACCCGTTATTATCTTTCACCTCAATCTTATGACGGATGATGTAGTAATCTTTCTCTGCATTCTGTTCCTGGATGCCTACGCTCTGAATCTTCTCTACATAAGGAGCAGCAGAACCATCGAGGATAGGGAACTCAGGACCATTTACCTGGATGAGACAGTTGTCGATACCGAGGGCATAGAGTGCTGACATACCATGCTCGATGGTAGAAACACGGATATCGCCCTTACCGAGTACGGTACCGCGCTGTGTTTCAACAACGTTCTCAGCTACAGCCTGGATAACAGGCTCGCCTTCGAGGTCGATGCGCTGTATTTTATAACCGGTGTTCTCTGGTGCAGGATTGAATGTTACGGTGAGGCTCAAGCCAGTGTGCAATCCCTTTCCGCAAAGAGAGAAGCTACCTTTCAGTGTCTTCTGTTTTGACATAATTATATTCATTTTTTAGGCACGGATAACACGGATTTTTTCTCTGCGTTTTCTTCGGATTCCTTAGTGGCGTTAGCCTCCGCGTCATCCGTGCCTTATTATTTTTAATTGTTTTTCTTTAATTCTTCAATCTGCTTCTTCAGGTCGTTGAGTTCCTTGTACATGTCTGGCAAACGACGGAAGATGGCTTGAGACTTGAAGTAAGCGCGCTGCTCCATAGGAGGAGTTCCGATGAGCTGCTGGCCGCTCTTGAGGCTGCCCGGAACACCGCTCTGGGCACCGAGGAACACCTTGTCGCCGATAGTGATGTGGCCGGCAATACCCACCTGTCCGCCAAACATACACCATTCGCCTACCTTCGTACTGCCTGCTACACCTACCTGAGAAGACATCACGGTGTTGGCACCGATGTCGGTATTGTGGGCAATCTGTACGAGGTTGTCGAGTTTCACGCCCTTGCGTACGTAGGTAGAACCCATTGTAGAACGGTCAACACAAGTGTTGGCACCAATCTCTACATCGTCTTCGATGGTAACGATACCAATCTGAGGAATCTTGTCGTATCCTTCAGGACCAGGAGCGAATCCGAATCCGTCGGCACCGATCACACAACCTGCATGAAGCGTAACGTTGTTGCCTAACTTACAACCGTGATATACGGTAACGTTCGGATAGATGAGTGCATTCTTGCCAATCTTCACACCCTCTCCGATGTAGGCATGAGGATAAATCTGGCTACCTTCGCCTACCTCTGCACCATCGCTGATATATGCGAATGCACCTACATATACGCCTTCAGCCACCTTAGCCTTTGGAGAAACGAAAGCCAGCGGATCGATGCCGGTCTTCTTAGGCTTCATAGATTCGTACATCTGCAGGAGCTTAGCCACACACTCGTATGCATTCTTCACACGGATGAGGGTTGTGCTGACAGGGTGTTCCAATTCTACGGTTTCATCAATGAGTACGATGCTTGACTTGGTTTCGTAAACATAATGAGTGTATTTAGGGTTAGAAAGGAACGAGATGGCGCCTTCCTTACCTTCTTCGATTTTTGCGAAGGTGTTGACTGTTGCGTTCTCATCACCTTCCACACGGCCCTGAACGAACTGGGCTATTTGTTGAGCGGTAAATTCCATAATTTATCTGACTTCTAGTTTGTTTTATTTAGGTTCCCAAGGCATCATTACCTTTAGGTAACCGCAATTTGTTTGCAAAAATAGCAAAAAAGATTTAGATTCTCGACTTTATTTTGTAATATTTTGCTTTTTCGCCCCATAAAAGGGTATTTTTTAGGCGCAAAGCCTCTTTTTCAAGATACTTTGCGCCTAAATCGAATTTTTATAACTTTGCAAGTTCTGCTGCCATTTCTGCCTGCAACTCCTTAGCTTTCTGACCTGCTACCTCAGCAAAGTCATCGCCGTTGCTGGCATAGATGATGCCGCGGGAAGAGTTGACGAGCAAGCCGCAGTCCTTGATGATGCCATACTTGCAAACCTCCTGCAGGCTGCCACCCTGTGCACCTACGCCCGGTACGAGGAGGAAGTGGTTAGGAGCCACCTTGCGGATATCTTCGAACATCTTGCCCTGTGTAGCGCCTACTACATACATCATGTTCTCATCGTTGCCCCATTCCTGGCTCTTCTTGAGAACCTTCTCGAAGAGGCGCTCGCCCTCCTTATCCTCGGTGAGCTGGAAGTCGTGACTACCCTTGTTGCTGGTCAGTGCCAGGAGGATAACCCACTTGCCGTCATACTCGAGGAATGGCTTGACTGAATCCTCGCCCATATAAGGTGCTACGGTTACAGAGTCGATATTGTACTCCTCGAAGAATGTCTGGGCATACATCTTGCTGGTGTTGCCGATATCGCCGCGCTTGGCATCTGCGATGATGAAGTGGTTTGGATAGTGGCTGTGGAGATACTTGATGGTGTTTTCGAAGGCAATCATGCCATCGATGCCACGGCTCTCATAGAAAGCCAGGTTTGGCTTGTAAGCCACACAGTATGGGGCTGTTGCATCGATGATAGCCTGGTTGAATCTGAATATCATTTCGGCTTCTGCTCCCTGGATGTCTTCACTCTCGGTGATGCACTTAGGCAACTTGTTGATATCTGTGTCAAGACCTACGCACAAGAAACTCTTCTTGGCGAAAATCTGCTCTACGAGTTCTTTTCTGTTCATAATGGATTGATATGATGATTCATCGCCCCGAAGTACGGAACGATGAATCGGGGTTTTACAATTCTGTTTCTTTCAGCTTCTCTGCGTTCTCGGCTACGGTCAGGGCATCAATCATGTCCTGAATATCACCTGCCAGGAAACCGTTGAGATCGTGAGTGGTGTAACCGATACGGTGGTCGGTAACACGGCCCTGAGGGAAGTTGTAGGTACGGATCTTCGCACTGCGGTCGCCGGTAGAAACGAGGCTCTTGCGGCGGCTGGCGATATCGTCAACATACTTCTGGTGCTCACGGTCGTGGATAAATGTATAGAGGCGGCTCAAGGCACGCTCCTTGTTCTTTGGCTGGTCACGGGTTTCGGTACACTCGATGAGGATTTCCTCTACCTCGCCTGTGTTAGGGTTTTTCCAAGGGTAGCGGAGACGTACACCAGACTCCACCTTGTTCACGTTCTGACCACCGGCACCTGAACTTCGGAAGGTATCCCACTTGATGTCTCCTTCGTTGATGTTCACCTCAAACTTGTCTGCCTCTGGCAATACGGCCACGGTAGCAGCTGAGGTGTGCATACGGCCCTGTGTTTCAGTAGCAGGCACACGCTGAACACGGTGAACACCTGATTCGTACTTCAATGTACCGTAAACGTCAGTACCGCTTACAGCGAAGTCGATTTCCTTGTATCCACCTACTGCGCCTTCAGAAACAGAAGTCACACTGACGGTCCATCCCTTCGATTCGCAGTATTTCTTATACATATTAAATAGGTCGCCTGCAAAGAGGGCAGCCTCGTCGCCTCCGGCACCGCCTCGGATTTCCATCTGTACGTTCTTGGCGTCTTCTGGGTCCTTAGGTACCAGCGCAATCTTGATTTCTTCTTCGAGTTTAGGCTGCAGCGCCTCGTTCTCGTTGAGTTCTTCGCGAGCCATCTCCTTCATTTCCGGATCGCTCTCGTTGGCAAGGATGTCCTTTGCCTCCTTGATGCTATTCAGACAGTTGATGTATCGCTTGCGTGCGTCCATGATGTCACCCAGGTCTTTCCATTCCTTGGTGAGCTTCACGTAGCGTGGCTGGTCGGCGATGACATCTGGGTCGGTAATGAGGGTGCTTACTTCCTCGTATCGGCTCTCTAAGCCTTCTAGCTTCTGTAATATGTTGTTATTATCCATTAATCTTAATTCTATTTTTAGTATTCGAATGTTCCGAATTCGCTCTCGATGGTCAGGCTGCGCTTGCCTTCTTCGATGTGACCCACAATCTGGGCATCGATGTTGAAGCTCTTGCTGATGGCGATAACCTTCTCGGCAACCTCAGGACGTACGTAGATCTCCATGCGGTGACCCATGTTGAATACCTGATACATTTCCTTCCAGTCGGTCTCTGAGCAGTCGTGGATCGCCTTGAAGAGTGGAGGTACTGGGAACATGTTGTCCTTCACTACCTTGCAGTTCTCGCCTACGAAGTGAAGAACTTTGGTCTGGGCACCACCGGTGCAGTGAACCATACCGTGAACCTCTGGGCGGAGTTCGTCGAGAATCTTCTTGATGACAGGAGCGTAGGTGCGGGTAGGAGAGAGAACCAACTCGCCGGCATTGATAGGTGAACCCTCTACCTCATCAGTCAACTTATACTTACCGCTGTAAACCAACTCGTCTGGCACGGCGTGGTCGTAGCTCTCAGGATAGTTCTCTGCGAGATACTTGGCGAATACATCGTGGCGGGCAGAAGTAAGTCCGTTGCTGCCCATACCGCCGTTGTACTTCTTCTCGTAAGTAGCCTGACCTGTAGAAGAAAGACCTACGATGACGTCGCCTGGACGGATGTTGGCGTTGTTGATGACATCGCTGCGCTTCATGCGGCAGGTAACGGTAGAGTCAACGATGATAGTACGAACCAGGTCGCCTACGTCAGCAGTCTCACCGCCGGTAGGATAGATGCCGATACCCATCTCACGCATCTCGTGGAGCAGGTCGTCAGTACCGTTGATGATAGCTGAGATTACCTCGCCTGGGATGAGCATCTTGTTGCGTCCGATGGTAGAGCTTACGAGGATGTTGTCTACGGCGCCTACGCAGAGCAGGTCGTCGGTATTCATCACGATAGCATCTTGAGCGATACCTTTCCATACAGAGAGGTCGCCCGTCTCCTTCCAGTACATGTAAGCCAAGCTCGACTTGGTACCTGCACCGTCGGCATGCATAATGTTACAATACTCTGGGTCGCCGCCCAAGATATCAGGTATGATCTTGCAGAAAGCCTGTGGGAAGATACCCTTGTCGATGTTCTTGATAGCGTTGTGAACATCTTCCTTTGCTGCGCTAACACCGCGCATCATATATCTATTGTTACTCATATTCTTACTTTGAACTTTGATCTTTGAACTTTATGATATGCTTATTTTTCCTGGTGCCAGAAATCCCATGATGCAAAGGCTTGCAACAAGAGCATTTCCAAGCCATTCTTTACTGTGGCTCCGTGTTCTTTGCCCTTCTTCATGAAGAGGGTTTCGTCGGGATTGTAGATGAGGTCGTAGAGCAGGGTGTGGCTGTCCATTGCCTCGTAAGGCAGCGCAGGACACTCGTCTACGTGTGGGTACATGCCCACTGGGGTACAGTTTACGATGACGTTATACTCCTTGATAACCTCAGGGGTGATTTTTTCGTACTGGATAGTATCCGGACGCTCGTATCGACTCACGAAGGCTGTTTCCAGTCCGAGCGATTTCAGACCGAAGTTGATAGCCTTTGAAGCTCCGCCTGTACCCAGGATGAGAGCCTTCTTGTGATAAGGCTCGATATAAGGTTCGATGCTCTTGGTAAAACCGATTACATCGCTGTTATATCCTTTCAGATAAACATCTTCGCCTCTGTGCTCTACCTTGATCACGTTGACGGCTCCGATAGCATTCGCCTCAGGGCTTACCACGTCGAGATAGCTGATCACTTTCTCCTTATAAGGTATTGTGACGTTGAGCCCCTTTAGTTCAGGATTTGAGTCGAGAATCTCGGTAAGATTTTCGATAGAAGGTATCTCGAAGTTGATGTATTGGGCATCGATGCCCTCGTTCTCAAACTTTTCGTTGAAATAGTTCTTTGAGAACGAATGCCCCAGGGGGTAACCTATGAGTCCATACTTGTCCATAATATTTTTGTTTTATTTGGTTGCGAAATAGAGTGTGCAGATGCCGAAGGTGAGTCGCTTGAACTCTGCCTTTGCGAATCCTGCCTTTTTGAACACCTCCATCATGACCTCGCCCTGAGGGAATGCCTCGATGGTCTTGTTGAGATAACTGTAGGCGCTCTGGTCTTTGCTGATGAGTTTGCCATACATCGGCAAGACAGTGTTGCTGTAGATACTGAACAGCTGCTTCATCGGGAAACTGACCGGCGTGGTGAGTTCTACGATGCAGAGATGTCCGCCTTTTTTCAGTACCCGGCACATTTCCTTCAGTCCCTGGTCCAGGTTCTGGAAGTTCCTGATACCGAAGGCTGCGGTTACTGCGTCGAAGCTCTCGTCCTGGAACGAGAGGTTGAGGCAGTCTTCCTTGGCAAAGGAGATGGTGTTTTCCAGTCCCAGCTGCTTTACCTTCTGTCTGCCTATCTCCATCATGCCTTCCGAGATGTCTGCTCCGATTAGCTGGTCGGGATGTAGCATCTGTGCGGCTAGGATGGCGAAATCGCCGGTACCGGTAGCGATGTCGAGCATCTTTTTAGGAGAGAAGGGCGCAAGACGCCTGATTGCCTTCTTGCGCCATCCCTTATCGATATCCCACGAGAGACGGTGGTTCAGGGTATCGTAGGTAGGGGCGATGTTGTCGAACATCTCCTCTACCAGCTTGCCCTTGTCTCCTGTGCCCTCGTAGGGCTTTATCTGTTCTTGCTTATACATTTATATATAGTTTATAATTTATAGCGGCTTAGCCGTTTAGCAAGATTGCCAAAGTGGTTCATGCTATAAACTTTTAACTATTAACTAAAAACTACTTGTGTGCAGCAAGCCACTCGCTTACGTTCTTCTCTATGCGGGCAGCGATGTCGCCTTCCTCAGCAGCCTTGTCAAACTTCTCGCCGGTGATGTGCTCGTAGAGTTCGATATAGCGGTCGGATACGCTCTCTGCATACTCGTCGGTAATCTCTGGCATGGTCTGACCTGGCTCGTTCATGAAGTTGTGCTCGATGAGCCACTGGCGAACGAACTCCTTAGAGAGCTGGCGCTGTGGTTCACCCTTCTCAAACTTCTCCTCGTAACCGTCAGCATAGAAGTAGCGGCTAGAGTCTGGAGTGTGGATCTCGTCGATGAGGTAAACCTTGCCGTCGCGCTTGCCGAACTCGTACTTGGTATCTACGAGGATCAAGCCCTGCTTGGCAGCGATTTCCTGACCGCGGGCGAAGATGCGGCGTGTGTAGTCCTCCATCACAGCGTAATCCTCTGCACTAACAATACCCTGGGCGATGATCTCTTCCTTAGAGATATTCATGTCGTGACCCTCGTCGGCCTTTGTAGTAGGGGTGATGATAGGCTCTGGGAAACGCTGGTTCTCGCGCATACCGTCTGGCAACTTCACACCGCAGATCTCGCGGCAGCCCTTCTGATACTCGCGCCATGCACTACCGGTGAGGATAGAACGGATGATCATCTCCACGCGGAAACCTTCGCACTTCAAACCTACGGTAACCATTGGGTCTGGAGTAGCCAACTTCCAGTTTGGACAGATGTCTGTAGTTGTGTCCAGGAACTTAGCTGCAATCTGATTGAGCACCTGTCCTTTGAAAGGGATACCCTTAGGCAGAACAACGTCGAACGCTGAGATTCTGTCGGTAGCGACCATCACGAGGAGGTCGTCGTTAATGTCATACACATCACGTACTTTACCGTGGTAAACACTCTTCTGTCCATCAAAATGGAAATCTGTCTTTGTTAATGCTTTCATTTTATTTAATTTATAATTTATAATTTACAATTTATAATTGAGCCTGCCCCTAGAGCAGTACTGTTAATTATTAATTATCAATTATTAATTTTTAATTGTTTTCTTTTCTTCCGCTCTCTCCTTGTCATACTTGTCGTATGCGTTAACGATGCGGGTTACGAGTTTGTGGCGCACGATATCCTTCTGTCCCAGCTTCACCACTCCGATGCCTTCCACTCCGTCCAGAATCTTGAGCGCCTCCTTCAGTCCGCTTCGCTGTTCGCGTGGCAGGTCAATCTGTGTCAGGTCGCCGGTGATAATCATCTTGGTGTTCATGCCCATACGGGTTAGGAACATGCGAATCTGTTGGGAGGTAGTGTTCTGCGCCTCGTCGAGGATGACGACGGCATCGCTGAGTGTGCGTCCGCGCATAAAGGCGAGCGGAGCAATCTGGATAATGTGCTTTTCCATCATATCCTGCAGCTTTACGGCAGGTATCATGTCTTCCAGCGCATCGTAGAGCGGCTGGAGGTATGGGTCAATTTTGTCTTTCATATCGCCAGGCAGGAAACCGAGTTTTTCGCCGGCTTCTACGGCTGGTCGTGAGAGGATGATTTTCTTGATGGCTTTTTCCTTGAGGGCCTTTACGGCAAGGGCGATGCTGAGATAGGTCTTACCGGTACCGGCTGGTCCCACGGCAAATACCATGTCGTTCTTTTCGTAAGCATCTATCAGCTGCTGCTGGTTTTCGCTGCGGCTCTTGATAGGTCGGCCACTGATGCTGTATACCAGTACGCCTTTCACGCTGTCCGCCTTGGTTTGTTTTCCTTTCACGATGTCCAGGATGTCTTCATCATTGAGCATGTTGTATTTAAGCAAGTGCTTGCGCATCTGCTCAATATCCTCTTCCACCTTTGCCATTTCCTCTTCGTCGCCGAGCACACGAATCACGTTGTCGCGTGCTACGATACGCAACTTAGGATACAGCGATTTAATCATCTGCAGGTGGGCGTTGTTCACACCGTAGAACATCACTGGATCGATATCTTCGAGTACAATATGTTTCTCTATCAAAATGTCTTAATTCTATAAAGTTTAAACTATCCTATCTAATATTTTGTTATATAACGCTGCAAAATTACTACTTTTCCATGAAATGAGCAAATTTCAGCGAATAAAACATTCTTTAAATATTAAAAAAGCTATTTTTTCGAGAGATTTTGTTACCTTTGCAGATAAATTTGGCGATGCGGTTCCCGTTTTGCCTGAAGAATATAGAATATTATTTCGTGAAAATAAGATAATTATGAAGATTAGTAAGAACAGATATTTACAGGGTTTTGGTATTGTGGTTTTGCTTCTGGCGCTGGTAAGAGTCATCTTTCCGGGAGTAGCAAAACCGAAGGTTGCGGCTGCTGGTGCGGCTGATTCTACGCTCGTGGCAGCGAAGGATTCGGCTGCTTCTGATGCTTCTTCTGCTGAGATTTCTGATGCATCGGCTGATGCTGAAGGGAATGTGGCTGAGGACCTGAAGAAGGATGAACTCTCTGTTATGCCTGATACGGCACAGAGCGGCAAGCCTTCTATCTTCTTCGACAAGGATGGCAAGGAGGTGAAGCATCGCATCTTCTCGGTGCCTCATTTCGGCAATACTTTCCCCGACCAGCAGGATGTGCAGATTCTGGCGGCTACTAAGCATGGTGTGAAACCGGTACAGAACCGTCTGGAGGCGGAGAACAGCAAGGGCAAGCTGGTGTATGTGGGCAGCAACCCTTTCTTTTATGTCGACAAGCTGAACAACAGTATTCCTTACCTGGTGCCTCGTGCCTCTGTGCTGCTCCAGGATATCGGCCGTGCCTATTTCGATTCGCTGCAGATCAAGGGCATTCCGCTGCATAAGATTATCGTGACGAGCATTCTGCGCACCAAGGATGATGTGGCGAAACTGCGTACCCGAAACGGTAATGCTACCGAGAATTCGTGCCATCTTTATGGTACTACCTTCGATATCTGTTACAACCGCTACAAGCAGATTCAGACCCGTGAACAGCCTCGCCGACAGGTGCAGAATGATACCCTGAAATGGGTGTTCTCCGAGGTGCTCCGCGATTTCCGCAACAAGAACCGCTGCTATATTAAATATGAGGTGAAGCAGGGTTGCTTCCATATCACCGTGAAGTAAATCCTATCCTGTCAGTAGAGCTGTATTCCAACTTGGAATGAGGCTTACGTAAACTTTAACTGAGCCTCAGATAAATACGAAATAAGCCTTACTTGAACACCGGACCAACTGGTCCCGGATGCCAAGTAAGGCTTATTTGTTTATTTAATTCTTGATTCTCTTCAAATCTGCTTCTTCTCCCACTATCCAGATGATGTCTCCCTTCTTGAAGACTCGGGTAGGGGATACGTGCGTCAGATTCTCACGACCTTCTTCCAGTCCTACAACCATGCAGTTGTACCGGTCTCTGATACCGCTTTCGATGAGCGTCTTGCCCAGGAATTCGCTGGAAGAAGAGATGATGAGCTGGCTGAGTTTCATCTCGCGCTTTTCTATTTCAGCCTCCTCAGGCAGCAGGTCGCTCTGCAGGGCGGTGTTGAATTTCTGCAGCTGGTCGTCGTTGCCGATTACCTGCAGTTTGTCGCCCGGGAAGATGATCATGTTGCCGTTCGGGATGTTCTGCCGGTGAGAGCCGCGGTGAATGCTGCTCAGGTCTACACCGAACCGCTGGCGCAGATGCAGTTCTCGCAGCGATTTGCCAGTCCAACTGCTATCTTCAGGCACTTTAAATTCGCAGATGTGGATATCCCGGTCTAGCAGTCTGCCCTCGTAGAGCGGCCGCTTTTCGCCATTCACCTGAGCCGCAATATCGCGCGAGCGGAGGTTGTGAACGAAGACGCGCTCCATCACGATGCTACGCTTCTTGATGCGGCGGGAGGTTATCATCAGCATCACTACTGCTGCACCGATGCAGACAATCAGAGCATTGGTAAAGCGCGAGAGGAAATTGATGATGTAGAAGATGAAAGCCAGTGCTATCATAAAGCGCACGAACACCGTAAAGAGCAGCGGCACGCGGTTGATGCTGCTCTCCACCCAGAGGCGTTTCCACTCGGCACTGTGGTTCTTCTTCATCACGATGGCGCGCAGGAACGGCGAGATGAATAGGACGGTGAGCAGACCGGTGATGGCGTTGGCATACCAGTGGAGATGCCAGCCGGGCAGCAGATTGCGCATCAGCGGCAGCACGAAGGTGAACATCAGGGCGATGACGGCTGCCGAAAGGATGGAGTAGGCGGTGGTGTTGACCAGCATCTGTCGGATCAGCGATTTCCACTTGCTCTGCTGCTGCGTCTGGGGATGACTCATCGCGAAATGGTTCAGAATATGGATGAGCTTGTCTGGCAGATGTTTCTCCATCACCTGATAGGTAGGTGTGGCAAGACGAATCATATAAGGTGTAAGGAAGGTGGTGATGACGCTCACTGCTACCACTACCGGATAGAGGAACTTGCTGATGACGCCGAGCGACAGACCCAGCGAGGCGATGATGAAAGAGAACTCACCAATCTGAGCCATCGAGAAACCGCAGCGCATCGCCGACTTCAGCGACTCACCTCCGAGCATGAATCCGAAGGTGCCGAATATCGCCTGACCTACCAGTATCGTGCCCACCAGGGCGAGGATAGGAACGGCATATTCTACCAGAATCTTCGGGTCTACCAGCATACCTACCGATACGAAGAAGATGGCTCCGAAGAGATTCTTTACCGGTTCTACGAGTTTGATAATCTTCTCTGCCTCAATGGTTTCTGCCAGTATGCTGCCCATGACGAAGGATCCGAAGGCGCTGCTGAACCCCACCTTGGTGCTCAGTACCGCCATGCCGCAGCACAGACCCAGCGAAACGATGAGCAGGGTTTCGGCATTGATGAGTTTCCTCACCGAACGCAGGAACCACGGAATGGCGAAGATGCCCACGATAAACCACACGCCCAGGAAGAAGCCTATCTTCACGATAGAGGCAAGCATCTGCCCGCCGTCGGGACTGCTTCCGCTCGCTATCGCCGACAGCATCACCATCATCACGATAGCCAGGATATCTTCTAGTATCAGTACGCTCATCACCATCGAGGCAAACTTCTGGGTGCGCAGCCGCATATCATCGAATGCCTTATATATAATAGTGGTGGAGCTCATGGCGAGCATACCGCCCAGGAAAATGCAGTCCATCCTTCCCCAGCCGAAGCCGTGGCCTACGCTGATGCCCAGTATCATCATGCAGAACACGATGACCACGGTGGCGATGATGGGAGAGGCACCCATCTTCACGATTTTCTTGAACGAGAAGTCGAGACCGAGCGAGAAGAGGGTGAAGATGACACCGATGTCGGCCCAGGTCTGGATATCCGTCTCGTCGACTACCGACATGGTGTAGGGCATATGTGGCGAAACCAGGAATCCCGCCATGATGTATCCCAGCACCAGCGGCTGCTTGAGCCTCTTGAAGATGAGGGTTACGATGCCTGCCACCATCAGGATGAGGGCAAGGTCTTTTACTAAAAATGGAATTTCTGCCATTAGTTATAGTTTATAGTTTGTAATTTATAGTTTATAGCGGCATCGCTTAAAGTAGGGGGAAGCTGATAAAAATAATAGTTTATAGTAAATAGAAATTTTTCTTTGCAGCAAGAATGCCCTATTAACTATAAACTATTAACTATAAACTAATCATTAAATTCTTCTGTGATTTCCGCTATCTTCACGATGGTCTTCACTACCTTCTCCATTACCTGGATGCTCACAAACTCGTGAGGGCCGTGGAAGTTGACACCGCCGGCGAAGATGTTAGGACAAGGCAGACCCTTGAAGCTCAGCTGAGCTCCGTCGGTACCGCCGCGGATAGGTTCTACGCGAGGTGGAACGCCGCTCTCCTGCATCGCTCTGAGCACGATGTCGATGACGTGCATGTTAGGATCAATCTTCTCCTTCATGTTATAGTACTGGTCGTAGATAACCGCCTTTACGGTTCCGTCGCCATACTTCTCGTTCATCTTGTTTACGCAGTCCTCGATGAAATCCTTGCGGTTTTCAAACCTGTTGCGGTCGTGATCTCGGATGATGTAGCTGAGTTTTGCCTCCTCGCAGCGGCTCTCGATGCCGATGAGGTGGTAGAAACCCTGGTAGCCTTCAGTTTGCTCAGGAGTCTCGTTCTCAGGAATCATGTTCTGGAATTCCACAGCCAGTCGGCTTGCATTCACCATCTTTCCCTTGGCATAGCCTGTATGAACGCTCACGCCCTTGATGATGATTTTAGCTCCGGCAGCATTGAAGTTCTCGTATTCCAGGTCGCCCAGGTCGCCGCCATCTACGGTGTAAGCCCAGTCGCAGCCAAACTTCTCTACGTCGAAATGATGTGCACCCATACCGATTTCCTCGTCAGGATTGAAACCTACGCGGATATCTCCGTGCTTGATTTCGTCGTGGTCGCGCAGATAGCACATAGCCTGTACGATTTCAGCGATGCCCGCCTTGTCGTCGGCACCCAGCAGGGTAGTACCGTCTGTCACGATGATATCCTCTCCCTTGTGAGCCTTCAGCTCTGGGAAAGTCTCAACGCTTGAGATGATGCCCGGGCTCAGCTCGATGTCGTTGCCGTCATAGTTCTTGATGACGCGCGCCTTTACATCCTTTCCGCTGGCATCAGGCGATGTATCCATGTGTGAAATAAATCCGATGGTAGGAGTCTTTTTCTTGGTATTGCTCTTCAGAGTGGCATAGATATAGCCCATGTCATCCATTTCGACATCGCTCAGTCCTTCGTTCTCAAGTTCCTTCTTCAGGTACTTGGCAAATTCGAGCTGTTTTGCCGTACTAGGCACGCTGGTCGATTCTTCGCTCGACTGTGTGTCGAATTTCGTATAGTTTATAAATCGTTCTACTAAATCCATGTTTTCAATTATTAATCATTTCTGTTGTTTCGGGTGATCTCGGTGGGATTCAAACCCACGACCTTCAGAACCGGAATCTGACGCTCTATTCAGCTAAGCTACGAGACCCTCTTTTCTGCCGTCCGTTTCTCCGGTTGTATGACATCGAAACGGAAGTCGACTGCAAAATTACTGCTTTTATTTGAAATAACCAAATATTTGGGGCAGATTTTTTCATATATATAATGTGTATTTGCAAATTGTTCTACAAAATGCTACTAAAAAACTTAAAAATGCTATCATTTTGCGAAAAAATTCGGAAAAATGCTTGCAGATTAATTATTATTTTGTACCTTTGCAGCGCAAATACTAAATATGAAATAAAAATGAGCAATTTGATAAAACCTGAAGGGTACAAGGCGCTGCTGGATATGCGCCAGACCGAAATGGGTATTAAAATGATAAAAGAATTCTTCCAGCAAAACCTGAGCACCGAGCTCCGTCTGCGTCGCGTTACCGCTCCACTCTTTGTATTGAAGGGTCTTGGTATCAATGATGACCTGAACGGCGTAGAGCGCCCTGTAAGTTTCCCTATCAAGGATTTGGGCGAAGCCCAGGCTGAGGTGGTTCATTCTCTTGCCAAGTGGAAGCGACTGACGCTTGCCGAGTATGAGATTGAGCCTGCTTATGGCGTATATACAGATATGAACGCCATCCGTGCTGACGAGGAACTGGATAATCTTCATTCGCTCTATGTTGACCAGTGGGACTGGGAGGCTGTGATTACCAAGGAAGACCGTACCATCGCCTTCCTCGAGAATATCGTGCGCCGCATCTATGGTGCCATCTTGCGTACCGAGTTCCTGGCTTGCGAGCATTATCCTCAGCTGAAGCCTTTCCTGCCTAAGGAGATTCATTTTATTCATGCGCAGGATTTGCTCGATATGTATCCAGACCTTTCTCCTAAGGAGCGTGAGGATGCTATCTGCAAGAAGTACGGCGCTGTATTTGTAGAGGGCATCGGAGGTAAGTTGAGCGATGGCAAGAAGCATGATGGCCGAGCTCCTGACTATGATGATTGGAGCACCGTGGCTGAGAACGGCAAGATGGGACTGAATGGTGATATCCTCATCTGGTATCCTGTTCTGGGTCGCAGTTTCGAGCTCAGTTCTATGGGTATCCGTGTCGACAAGGAGAGTCTGCTGCGTCAGCTTAAGCTGGAGGGCAAGGAGGATAGAGAGAAGCTTTACTTCCATCAGCAGCTCCTGAACGACAAGTTGCCTCTGAGCATTGGTGGCGGTATCGGCCAGAGCCGTCTGTGTATGGTATTGCTTCATAAGGCTCACATTGGTGAGATCCAGGCTAGCATCTGGCCTGAGGAGATGCGCAAGGAGGCTGAAAAAGCGGGCATGAACCTCATCTAAGCCTTTCTGTCGGTGCTTCATGGTGTATACTGTGATGTGCTGCATATTCAATTGATCTTTTTAAGATAATAATAATTTGCTTACGAAGGCTCCCGGTGCTTTTCTGCATCGGGGGCTTTTTGGTTTTATACCTTGAGGCTGTGTTTTACAGCGTCAACCCTTGCATTTCGCGGGTCGTAAAAGTTTGGTGTCGCGTTTCACGACGTCAAACCTTGCATTTCATTTGGTGTAAAACCTTGATGTCGCGTTTCGCGACATCAAGGTCTGCGCTTCATGGGAATCTTTTTAACGATGGTGCAAAAGTACAACAAAATCTCCGATCCGCCAAATTTCACCCTGCAGAGTTATGTTAAACCGATTTTAACATTCCGGCTTTCGTAGTTAAACAAAAAAAGTCGTAGAGTTGCGGGGGAGAAAACTATATTTTGTAAAATGTTTCTCTGTGCGTTTTGAGCAAGAAAACAATGAGATGCTATGAAAAAAGCCATTTCTTCTGACTACTTCCTTTTTACCCAGAAAGCGTTACAGTGTGACAGTTGTGACAGTTGTGACAGTTTTCAGCGCCTACCCCCTCCTTCCCTTTCTTTAGAGGTAACTTATTATATATATAATTATATATATAATAAGTTAAAATAAATACTTATAATTTGATAGCTGCAAACTCGCAATATACCCCCTCCGCTGAAAACTGTCACAACTGTCACAACTGTCACGCTGTAACGACCCTTGGTCTTTTCCTCTTATGTATCTCTTATAGCACCAAGTTTCGATATTTGTAAAAACAATTTTCTCCACTCCGTATAGGTTGTCCTACATGGAGTGGAGAATTTCGTATCGTGTGGAGTATCTTCTATGTCATGACCAGATCCAGGTCCTTTGTGAGTTTTTTCATCGCAGGGTTCTTCTCCATAAGAAGTTCCAGAACTTCATTCTTGGTCAGAACCTTGCCTACCTCTTCCTGGTCGGCAAGGCGGTAGCTGATGCTCAGTTCGCTGTTGTGAAGACCTAAGACGAAAGTCTTGAGAATGCGGTTCTTGATGTTCAAAACGTCGTCTAGTAAGAGCTGGTTGTTGATGATAACCTCTATCTGCGGATAGTTGGTTATCTTCGGTACAATACTCTTCATGCGGTTGGCTAAGCCTATGAAATCCAGATTGTTCTGCATTCTCATGCACATACTGAACCATGTTGCTTCCACCTGCTCCTGGGTGAACTCGTTCTGGTCGCCCGTGATGGTCGTTTTTTCCTCATTGGTATCATCATACGGACTGTGCAGGCGGCGCTGGTTCTCCTCCCTCTTCTTCAGGTTAGAGAAAGTCATGCCTATGCCGCCCAGCTTGATATTCTTGAGTCGTGGCTTGTGAGGCGATGCAGCATCAGTAACAGCTCCGGCAGCGGCTGAGCCTTCTGGAGAGGCAGATGCGGCTGCGGTGGCAGATGCAGGATAATATGCAGAATAAGATGCAGCATTGGAGGCTGCAGAAGCGGCTGCCGGTGCCCCTGACGAAGGCACAGCAGTAGCTGTAGCAGCAGACGTTCCCGGCTGTGATGGCCGGTTTTCGCTGCTGCCGGAAGGCTCAGAACCTGCACCCTGAGAGGCAAGCTTAGACTGAGCCAGAAGTTTCTGAAACAGGGATTTTAATCTATTGGGCGTACGCCCCGCACTAGGCACATCCTGATCCTCGGGCTGCGTAATCTGGCCTATCTGTATCAGGGTGAGCTCTACCAGTAATCGCTTGTTGCTGCTGGCGCGGTAATGGATATCGCACTGGTTCATCAGTTCCAGCGCCTTATATAAGAAAGGTGTAGGTGCCTTCTGGGCCTGAGCCTGGAACTTGGCTTTCTGGTCGTCGCTGGTTTCGAGCAGAGGCAGGGTCTGAGGATCCTTCGCCATCATCACATTGCGCACATGCTGGGCAAGCCCCTGTATCATGTTGCCGCCATCGAAACCGCGGCTCAGAATGCCGTCGAGTGTTACCATCATCTCGGCTACCTTGTTCTCCAGAGCCAGGTCTACCAGGCGGAAATAGTTGTCGCTGTCGAGCACGTTCAGGTCCTCGATCACCTTCTGGTAAGTGATGTTGCCCATGCAGAAGCTGGCAGCCTGGTCGAAGATAGAGAGGGCATCGCGCATACCTCCGTCAGCCTTTTCGGCTATCACGGCGAGCGCCTGTTCTTCATATTGTATGCCTTCCTTCTCAGCCACCATCTTCAGGTGGTTGATGGTATTGGCTACCGTCATTCGCTCAAAGTCGTAAATCTGGCATCGGCTCAGGATGGTAGGCAGAATCTTATGCTTCTCGGTAGTGGCGAGGATGAAGATGACATGCTGAGGTGGCTCTTCCAGCGTCTTGAGAAAGGCGTTGAAGGCTGCTGTAGAGAGCATGTGGACCTCATCGATGATAAACACTTTATACTTGCCCACCTGAGGCGGAATGCGGGTCTGCTCCATCAGAACCTTAATCTGGTCAACACCGTTGTTGCTGGCGGCATCCAGCTCGAAGATGTTGTAGGAACGCTGCTCGTTGAAGGCACGGCAGCTCTCACATTCGTTGCATGCCTCGCCGTCTTCACGAGGATGCTCGCAGTTGATTGCCTTCGCAAAAATGCGGGCACAAGTGGTTTTTCCCACACCTCTCGGACCGCAGAAAAGATAGGCGTGCGCCAGCTTGCCGCTCTTCACTGCATTCTTCAAAGTGGTGGTCAATGCACTCTGTCCGACAACCGAATCGAAGGTCATCGGACGGTACTTTCTTGCAGAAACTATATACTCTTCCATTATTTTTTCTTAATTGATGATGCAAAGATAACAAAAAAATATTATCTTTGCAAACAAATTCGGAAGAAATGAGTAAAAAACTTGGTATTATATGGAATTATCTCGCTCATTATAAGTATCTTATAGTGATTGTAACGGGTGTTCTGGCAGTTGGTGTAGTTGACGACAACAGTGTAAGACAGCACATTAAGTACCAGATAGAGATAGCTACGCTCCGTTCGGAGATAGAAAAGTATCGTGAGCAGTATGAAAGCGACAAGCGTACCCTGCGCGATATGCAGCATGGTGTGCGGGCATTTGAGAAGATAGCCCGCCAGCGTTATTTCATGAAGGCTGATGATGAAGATATCTTTGTATTGAGTTCGGATATTCCGGAAAAAACTAACGAACAAGACGAAAATGAAACAATTGAGTAAACAGGAAAGTGCTATTTTCTTGCTGGGCGGCGTGCTGATGGTTGTCGGTGCGGCTTGCTTCGCATTTGGTTTTTCACATCCGCAGCTGGTGCAGGTAACGAGCTGGGGGTTTCTGCTGGGCACCATACTGTTCAGTGTAATGCAGGCGATGCAGTTCTATGAGGGACCTTCGCTGGTTATCCACCGCCTGAAGCGCATGCAGTATGTAGCAGACATCTTCTTCGTGCTCTCAGGCATCTCGATGGTAGATACGGTGTATGCTTTCCTGCGCCGCTGGTTTGAGAATTATGAGACCTATATCACCTATTTCTATAATAAGTGGGTAGTCTTCCTTCTCATCGCAGCCCTGCTGGAACTGTATACCACGCATCGCATCTCTCATGAACTGAAGAAGGAAAACAATCAGTAATATAGAAAGGACGAGAAAAAAGCTTTCGGTGGCCAATAGGAGTGCAAACAAAACATAAATCTTGTAAGAATGAATTAAATTGCTGCAATTTATTTCGTCAGTTCAAATTAAGATTGTATTTTTGTTCACCGAAAGTGATATAGATAGCTTATGAATAGAATATTTTACGCATTCATTGCCTTGATGGCACTTGCATCTTGTGCCAACAGTTACGATATCTCGGGTACTTCTAACGTAAGTACTCTGGACGGACGCATGCTGTACCTTAAGATACTGGAAAACAACGATTTCAAGAACGTGGATTCTTGCGATGTAGTGCACGGACAGTTCCATTTTCAGGGTTCTGTCGACTCTATGAAGATGGCGAATATTTTCATGGATGATGACCTTGTGCTGCCGCTGGTGCTGGAGAGTGGAAGCATTACGGTGAAGCTCGATGATACACAGCAGGTGGTAAGCGGTACTCCTATGAACGATAAACTCTTCGGATTCTTCAAGAAATACCAGCAGATTCAGAATCAGTTGCGCGAACTGGTACACAAGCACGACCAGGCTATCATGAACGGTAGCGATATGGTGGCTGTCAACAAGCAGCTGAATGAGGAATCCATCCGCCTTTCTGAGCAGGAAGACAAGCTCATCACTTCGTTTGTTACCGACAACTTCAACAATGTGCTGGGACCGGGCGTCTTCTTCCTCGTTACAATGGGCAACCAGTATCCGATGCTCTCTCCTTGGATTGAGGATATCATGAGCAAGGCTACCGACTATTTCAAGAATGATCCTTATGTAAAGGACTATTATAAGAAAGCCCAAGAGAATCAGGAGATTATGAACGGTACACGAGATGCGCAGAGCGGCATGCAGCCAGAGATGGAAGCGGTTCCACAGGTAAATCCTGATGCGACTCCGGCACCTACAGCCAACGAACTGGCTGCGCCTACGATTCCTGAAAAACAGGAAGGTAAGGAGTAGAAACAGGGCTCTTTCAAGGTCTTGGGCATTAACATCTTGTAAAACTCTTCATTTTATAAGTTTAGTAATATGAAATTAATCAAGAATGGAACCATTATAAATGAGGGTCGCTCTTTTGTGGGCGACCTCTTGTTGGATGGTGAATTTATCAAGGAGATATATGAAGGCGAGGCACCCCGTGGCAATTACGATGAAGTCATCGATGCCTCGGGGTGTTTTGTTTTGCCGGGTGTGATTGATGATCATGTTCACTTCCGTGAGCCGGGACTTACGCAGAAGGCTGACATCGAGAGCGAAAGCCGCGCTGCTGCCTTTGGTGGTGTGACCAGTTATTTTGATATGCCTAACACGATACCTCAGACTACCACTCTGGAGGCCTGGCAGGCAAAGCGGCAGCTGGGCGCTGAGAAGAGTCATGTGAACTACAGTTTCTTCTTTGGTGCTACCAATGATAATGTAAATGATTTTAAACAGCTCGATACGCATCGTGTTCCGGGAATCAAGCTCTTTATGGGCTCCAGTACGGGCAATATGCTGGTGGATAAATATGAGGCGCTGCAGGCTATCTTCAAGAAGGCGAAAGAGCTGGATTTGCCGGTGATGACCCACTGTGAGGATACCGAAATCATTAACCGCAACATGCAGCTGGCTAAGCAGAAATGGGGTGAAGACCCTGCCGTAGAACATCATCCGGAAATACGCAGCGAGGAGGCTTGCTATGAAAGCAGCCGTCTGGCGGTGCTGCTGGCTAAGGAAAGCGGGGCGCATCTCCATATCGCTCACGTTACTACGGCTAAGGAACTGGAGTTCTTTGGTAAGGATGAAAATATTACAGGCGAGGCTGTTGTGGCTCATCTCATGTTCTCGGACAAAGATTACGCTGTGAAGGGCGCACGCATCAAATGCAACCCTGCAGTAAAGACCGCTGCTGATCGAGAAGCTTTGCGTAAGGCGCTGAGTAATGGTAAGATAACTGTAGTAGGTACCGATCATGCTCCTCATCAGTTGAAGGATAAACAGGGCGGTTGTGCCAAGGCTGCATCAGGTATGCCAATGGTACAGTTCTCGCTGGTAAGCATGCTGAAACTTGTTGACGAAAAGGTAATCAGTATCGAGCGCCTGGTTGAACTGATGTGCCATAATCCAGCCCGTCTGTTCCATATCAGTCAGCGCGGCTTCCTGCGTCCGGGTTATAAGGCAGATGTCGTTGTGGTGCGCAAGGGAGAGCCTTGGAAGGTGACCGCAGAGGTGATTCAGAGCAAGTGTAAATGGAGCCCTGTAGCGGGTGATGAGTTTGCATGGAAAGTGGAACAGACTTTCTGTAACGGTAGTCTGATCTATAACAAAGGCGTGTTTGATGCCGCTTGCAGAGGAGAGGAACTGGAGTTCAGAAACAATTCCTGAAAAAGGAAAATTTTACGGGAATTGTAAAATAAAATATCGTATCGGATGCGAAGAATAGTATACAATATAAGCGAAATTGAGCCATATATCAACTGGCTATACTTTTATCATGCCTGGGGATTGAGCGGCAAACCTCGAGAGGAAAAGGAAAAACTGAAGGCTGAGGCGCTCGATATGCTCCATTCATGGGAAGGCGAATATCATACCTATGCCGTCTTCGGACTCTTCGAGGCGAACAGCGAGGGGGATGATATCTGGCTGGAAGGGCAGAAAATCCGCTTCCCGATGCTCCGTCAGCAGCATCCGGCGGCTCAGGGAGAACCCAATCTCTGTCTGGCTGATTTCATCCGTCCTCTGGGCAGTGGAATAACAGACCGGCTGGGTATCTTCTGCACGACGGTAGATGGCGGTCTGGAGAAGAAATATCGCTCGGACGACTACCTCAATATGATGGCACAGACACTCTGCGACCGGTTGGCTGAAGCCACGGCAGAAAAGTTGCACGAAGAGGTGAGACGCAGCATCTGGGGCTATGCTCCCGGCGAGCAGCTGAGCATCGAAGACCAGCATCTGGAGCGCTATCAGGGCATTCGTCCGGCTATAGGATATCCTTCGTTGCCCGATACCAGTGCCAACTTCATCATCGACCAGCTCATCGATATGAGTCAGGTGGGCATCCGGCTCACCACAAGCGGAATGATGACGCCTCATGCCAGTGTCTCGGGGCTGATGTTTGCACATCCCAAGTCGCGGTATTTCGAACTGGGACGGATAGGAGACGACCAGCTTCGCGACTATGCACAGCGCAGAGGAGTGCCCGTGCAGGCAATGAAAACGTATCTTCAATCAAGTTTGATCAAAAAATGATAGCAAGAATATTGATACCCGTAGTGGTATTCACCCTGTTGCCGTATCTGTGGATATATAAAAGGTATGGCAAATTACGGCTGAAAAGTCTCTGGCAGCGGGTGCTCTTCTGGTTGCCGGCTTTCGTGGTTATCGCCTACAGTGCATATATCACGATGCTGCCCAACTTCCTGCCACGCAATCCGGTGCTCATCGACATCTGGTTTGTGGTAATGGCAGTATGTGCGGTTCCACAGTTTGTCTTCAGCCTGTTCAGTGTCTTCGGTTGGTGCTGTATGCGGCTCCTTCACGGCCATCGCAACTGGGGCAAGCTCCTCGGACTGGTAGTGGGAGCGGTGGCGTTCTTCTGCTTTATCTACGGATTTACCGAAGGTTTTCCTAAGATGCAAGTCAAGCGTATCACCATCTATGTACCTAATCTGCCGAAGTCTTTCGAGGGCTATCGCATCGTTCAGTTCAGCGATATCCATCTCGGGTCATACTATGGCTGGCGTGGTCATCTGCCTCAGCGCGATATCGACAGCATTAATGCCGAAAAACCTGATCTGATTTGCTTTACGGGTGATTTACAGAATGTTACGCCCGATGAACTGCCTGAGTATCAGGCGCTGCTCAGCAGTCTGAAAGCCAGAGATGGCGTGATGAGTGTGCTGGGCAATCACGATTACACCTATTATATGGATGTAGATGATGAGCAGGAGATAGCTGCGCTCGAGAAGCGGATGCAGGACTTCCAGCGGAGTTGCGGATGGCGCCTGCTGATGAATGAGCATGTGGCGGTGCATAGAGGCGCTGACAGCATCTATGTAGCTGGTACAGAGAACTATGACAATCCAAAGCGAACCAACGTAAGGAAGGCGCTGTATGGCATCAGACCAGGCTCTTTCGTGCTGATGCTGCAGCATATTCCGAAGCAATGGCGCGAGACCTGGCCTTCTACTATTAATAAGGAGAAGGATGAGGATGGCGATGTGATAGGACCTGACAGGAAGGATTCGCTGGTCGTAGCACCGCAGCTTACGCTGAGCGGTCATACGCATGCGGGGCAGATCAGTATCCTGGGCTTGCGTCCGTCGATGTTTACTCCTTATGATTACGGCCTCTTCGAGGAGGAGGGTTGCCAGCTCTATACCACATCGGGTCTGGGCGGTACCGTTCCAATCCGCATAGGGGCTACGGCAGAAATCGTGGTCATCACGCTCAAAAGAAAATGAGGAGTGTTGAGTGTTGAATGTTAAATGTTGAGTGTTAAATTATTCATTCTTAAATAAAAAATGAAGTACTTATATCGTCTGTATCAACTTGTGATATGCTTGCCTATCCTATTGGTAGCTAGCGTTTTAACCAGTTTGTCTACCGTTTTGGGATGTATGCTGGGCAATGGCCATTTCTGGGGCTATTATCCCGGCAAGTATTGGTCATGGCTTTGGGTCCGCATCCTCCTCCTGCCTGTAAAGGTGGAGGGACGTGAGCATCTCAAGAAGAACCAGAGTTATGTTTTCGTGGCCAATCATCAGGGCGCTTTCGATATCTTCCTGATATACGGTTTCCTGGGCAGAAACTTCAAGTGGATGATGAAGAAGGGCTTGCGCAAAGTGCCTCTCGTCGGTATCGCCTGTGAGTATGCGCACCACATCTTTGTAGACAAGAGCGGACCTTCTAAGATCCGTGCTTCTTATGACCGTGCTCGCGAGGTGCTTAAAGAGGGCATGTCGCTGGTGGTATTCCCAGAGGGTGCCCGTTCGTTTACGGGGCACATGGGCGTGTTCCGCCGCGGTGCTTTCATGCTTGCCGATGAACTGCAGTTGCCGGTATGTCCGCTTACCATCAATGGCAGTTTTGATGTGAAGCCTCGCATGAAGGACATCTACTGGGCTTTCTGGCATCCTCTGAAGCTCACCATCCATGAGCCTATCGAGCCGATAGGTAAGGGAGCTGACAATATCAAGAACCAGATGAACAAGAGCTATGAGGCGATCATGAACGGACTTGACAAGAAATATCAGGGTTTTGTAGAGAATCCGGATCAATAATTTCGGTTTTTCGCTTGTTATTTCAAAAATAAGTTGTAATTTTGCATCTGTATTACATTATATAGAATCAGAATCATTAAAATTAGAAGAAGTTATGAGTGATAGCATAGTAATCATTCCTACATATAATGAGAAGGAAAATATCGAGAAAATCATCCGTGCTGTCTTCGGTCTCGAAAAGCAGTTTGATATCCTCGTTATCGATGACGGAAGTCCTGACGGTACTGCTGCCATTGTTAAGGGCTTGATGGCTAATGAGTTTGCCGGTCGTCTGCATATCCTGGAGCGTTCGGGTAAACTCGGTTTGGGTACTGCCTATATCATGGGCTTCAAATGGTCATTGAAGCAGGGCTATGACTTCATCTTCGAGATGGATGCCGACTTCAGTCATGATCCTAATGATTTGCCTCGTCTCTATGCGGCAACTCACGATGAGGGGTATGATGTGGCTGTAGGCTCAAGATATATTTCGGGTGTGAACGTGGTCAACTGGCCTATCGGACGCGTATTGATGAGCTATTTCGCTTCTAAATACGTACGTATCGTAACCGGATTTAAGGTGAATGATACCACAGCTGGATTCGTCTGCTACCGACGTAAGGTGTTGGAAACCATAGATTTGGATGCTATCCGCTTCAAGGGCTATGCTTTCCAGATAGAGATGAAATATACGGCTCATCGAATAGGTTTCAAGATCAAGGAGGTGCCGGTCATCTTTGTTAACCGTCGTGAAGGTGTGAGCAAGATGAGTGGTGGCATCTTTGGTGAGGCTTTCTTTGGCGTGATGCGACTGCGCCTGGATGGCTGGTTCAAGAAATATCCGAAGAAGGATTAATACTCAGTAATCACTAATCAGTACTTGGATGGAAATCCAAAAGATAGAAAAAACATACGGGCGTTCGCCACAGGCGGATGCCCTCTTTGATTTGATGGGGAAGAAGTCGGTTCATTCCATTTTTCTCCAGGGTTTGCTGTGCTCTTCGGCTCCGATGTTCTTTGCTTCTCTGCAGGGGAAGATGAGGCGTTCGGTACTCTTCGTACTGGATGATGCCGATGAAGCAGGCTATTTTTATCACGATCTCACTCAGATGATGGGGCAGGAGAAGGTCTTCTTCTTTCCTTCCAGCTATCGGCGTGCCGTGAAATACGGGCAGCGTGATGCTGCGAACGAAATCCTACGTACAGAGGTGCTGGCGCGCCTCTCTTCGGGAGGACATTTCCTGGTAGTCACTTATCCCGATGCACTGGCAGAACTCGTTGTGGCTAAGCAGAATCTGGATGAACGGATTCTGAAACTGACTGTAGGTCAGCAGATTGCTCAGACCGATGTGGTTCATACTCTGCGCGATTTCGAACTTAAAGAAACCGATTATGTTTATGAACCGGGCCAGTTTGCCGTGCGTGGAAGCATCCTCGATGTCTATTCCTACAGCTGCGAATATCCGTTCCGTATCGACTTCTTCGGCGATGAGATTGACACCATCCGTACCTTTGATGTTGAGACCCAGCTCTCGCAGGCGAAGCGCACAGAGATAGAAATCGTGCCCGAACTCGCCCATATCGAGAGCAACAAGCAGTGTTTCCTCAATTTCCTCTCCGAAAGTACGCCAGTCGTTGCGAAAGACCTTTCTTTCGTTTGCGACCGCATCGGTCAGATCTATACCGAAGGCTTCTCATCGCAGAGCCTTACCGAGCAGCTGGAGGGAGCTACTGAGGTAGAGGCTGAGCGCATCAGGCATGACATGAAGACCGAGCTCAACCTCGTTTCTCCGCTCGATTTCAAGAAGGCAGTAGCGGCTCATCTCCGTATCGAGTTCGGCAAGGTCGCTCCGTCAGAGAGTTCGGCTGTGATACCTTTCAATATCGCTCCACAGCCTCTTTTCCATAAGAATTTCAATTTGCTTTGTCAAACTCTGGAGGATTTCCTGCTTCAGGGTTACACCTTATATATATTGGCAGAAAGCCAGAAGCAGCAACAGCGCCTGAAGGATATCTTTGAAAGCGAAGAGCTGAAGCGCTACGCCATCCGTTTTACACCGGTAGACAAGACGCTTCATGAAGGCTTTACTGACCATGACAAGAAGTGCTGTTTCTTTACCGATCATCAGATTTTTGACCGTTTTCATAAATATAACCTGCGCTCAGATAAAGCGAGAGCCGGCAAGATGGCACTCACCATGAAGGAACTGCAGGAGATGGAAGTGGGAGATTTTATCGTGCATGTAGACTTCGGTATCGGCAAGTTTGGCGGTCTGGTTAGGGTTCCTACGGGCAACAGCTATCAGGAAATGATCCGAATCGTCTATACGAACAATGACAAGGTGGATGTTTCTATCCACTCGCTTTATAAAATCAGCAAATATCGCCGCAGCGATACCGGTACTCCGCCTCGCCTGTCTACACTGGGTACAGGTGCCTGGGATAAACTCAAGGACAAAGCTAAGAAGCGAATCAAGGACATTGCGCGCGACCTGATCAAACTCTATGCCCAGCGCCGGCGGGAGAAGGGATTCGCCTTCAGTGCCGACAATTATCTGCAGCATACGCTGGAGGCTTCCTTCCTGTATGAAGATACGCCAGACCAGAATAAGGCTACTCAGGAGGTGAAGAAGGATATGGAGAGCGGCAGACCGATGGACCGTCTGGTTTGTGGCGATGTGGGCTTCGGCAAGACTGAGGTTGCCATTCGTGCAGCCTTCAAGGCAGCGTGCGACAGCAAGCAGGTTGCGGTGCTGGTGCCTACTACCGTTCTGGCTTTCCAGCACTATCAGACTTTCAAAAAGCGTCTGGAAGGCATGCCTGTAAGGGTAGACTATCTCAGTAGAGCCCGTACAACGAAGGAAACCAGAGAGGTGCTTGACGCCCTGAAAGAGGGTAAGATTGATATTCTCATAGGTACGCATAAGCTGATATCAAAGACCGTGAAATGGCATGACCTGGGACTGCTCGTCATCGATGAAGAGCAGAAGTTCGGTGTGTCTACCAAAGAGAAACTCCGTCAGCTCAAGGTAAATGTCGATACACTCACGATGAGTGCCACTCCGATTCCGCGAACCCTCCAGTTCTCTCTGATGGGCGCCCGGGATATGAGTATCATGCGCACTCCGCCACCTAACCGTTATCCGATTCATACCGAACTGGTAACGTTTAGTAGTGAAGTTATCTGCGATGCCATCAATTTCGAGATGAGCCGAAACGGACAGGTTTATTTCGTATGCGACAGAATATCCAAGCTTCCGGAGCTCAAGATGCTCATAGAGAAGCATATTCCAGACTGTAGGGTAGCAATCGGTCACGGACAGATGAAGCCTGAGGATTTGGAGAAAATCATCATGGGCTTTATCAATTACGATTATGATGTACTGCTTTCTACCACTATTGTAGAGAACGGTATCGACATTTCGAATGCCAATACGATTATCGTGAGCGATGCTCATCACTTCGGATTGAGTGACCTGCATCAGATGCGTGGACGCGTAGGAAGAAGCAACAAGAAGGCTTTCTGCTATCTGATGGCGCCACCTAAGAGTGCACTTACTCCTGAGGCGCGTCGCCGTCTGGAGGCTCTGGAGACGTTCAGCGAACTGGGTAGCGGCTTCAATCTCGCCATGCAGGACCTGGATATCCGCGGTGCGGGTAATCTGCTGGGCTCTGAGCAGAGCGGTTTTATGGAAGATCTGGGTTATGAAACCTACCAGAAGATTCTCTCTCAGGCTGTCACAGAGTTGAAGAACGAGGAGTTCTGTGATCTTTATCAGGAGAAGATGGATGAAGGTGCCCAGCTTACGGGTGATGATTTCGTTGACGATTGTGGCATAGAGAGCGATCTGGAGATGTATTTCCCTCAGACTTATGTGCCGGGTGACAGTGAGCGCATGCTCCTTTATCGTGAACTGGACCGTCTGGAGAGTGATGAGGAAGTAGAGGCTTACCGCAAGCGTATGATAGACCGTTTTGGTCCTGTGCCTCATGAAGCAGACGAACTGATGCATGTGGTAGGTTTGCGTAGGGTAGGCAAGAAGCTAGGTTGCGAGAAGATTATTCTCAAGCAGGGCTATATGCAGATGCAGTTTGTGAGCAATGTAAACAGTCCGTTCTACAGAAGTCAGATGTTTAACCGCATACTCGCTTACGTTACCAGTCATATTCAAGATTGTGTTCTGAAGGAAAAATTCAACAAGCGAATGCTTCGCATCAATGATGTGAAGACTGTAGGGCAGGCTGTAAATCTGTTGAATCAGATATCGCAGATAGATTTAGGTAATGAAAAGAAATAATCTGTGTCTACAGTCTATGGGTAAAATCCTGTATCAATTGTGGGAGTAGACAATAAAATAGACTATTGATTTATACTGAAAGGTTATAAATCAGACAACGTTACATGATGATATGTTAACTTTACATGATGATATGTTTCAGTTTAGTGTATAAAAAAAACATTGGAATCTCAATATCCCTATTGAACTCCAATGTTTTATTTTTTTTTGTATAAGTAAAAGATGATGATAAGCGTTTCACAACGCATTTTGAATTTTTCTGTTGCAAAGATACTATTTTCCATTATAATATAGGGGGTAATATTTGGTATTTTATGGGGTAATATTTGATTAAGTTTGTAAAAATGACACTGAAAATACACTTATTCAACAAATAATACCTGTAGAATGAACTATTTTATTGCATAAAAATAAAAAAATAGTGGAAAAACACATAAAAAAGTTCTTTATTTCATTTTTTTATTTGTACCTTTGTTCAGGCATACAACAATTTTAAACATATATATAAATATGAGACAGAAAAAGTACATCTTAAGCGAGCAGGAACTTCCTACTCAGTGGTACAACATTCAGGCAGATATGCCTAACAAACCATTGCCACCGTTGAACCCTCAGACACACCAGCCAATGAATGCTGATGATTTGTCACATGTATTTAATAAAGAGTGCTCAAAGCAGGAACTTGATACAGAGCACGCTTGGATTGATATTCCGGAAGATGTGCTGGAGAAGTACACCTTCTACCGTTCAACCCCTCTTGTACGTGCTTACGCCCTTGAGGAGGCACTCGGTACTCCGGCGCATATCTATTTCAAGAATGAGAGTATCAATCCGTTAGGCTCTCATAAAATCAATTCAGCCATTCCTCAGTGCTACTACTGTAAGCAGGAGGGTGATACCAATGTCACTACAGAGACAGGTGCAGGTCAGTGGGGTGCAGCCCTCTCTTATGCAGCAAAACTCTACGGCCTGGAGGCAGCAGTTTATCAGGTAAAGATTACCATGCAGCAGAAACCATACCGTTCCAGCATCATGCGTACGTTTGGAGCCACTGTAGAGGGTTCTCCTTCCATGAGTACACGCGCAGGTAAGAACATTATCACTCGTGATCCTCATCATCCTGGTTCGCTCGGTACTGCCATCAGTGAGGCTGTTGAGCTGGCTACAACCACACCGGGCTGTAAGTATACGCTGGGTTCTGTGCTCAATCATGTGGCACTTCACCAGACCATTATCGGTCTAGAGGCAGAGAAGCAGATGGCGATGGCAGGTGAGTATCCTGATCAGGTGATTGCTTGTTTCGGTGGTGGTAGTAACTTTGGTGGTATTGCCTTCCCATTCCTCCGTCACAACTTCACAGGCGAGCGCCATACTGAGTTTATAGCAGCAGAGCCGGAGAGCTGTCCTAAGCTGACTCGCGGTAAGTTCGAGTATGATTTCGGTGATGAGGCAGGTTACACTCCATTGCTGCCAATGTTTACTCTGGGTCATGATTTCAAGCCTGCCAACATTCATGCAGGTGGTCTCCGTTATCATGGTGCTGGTATGATTATCTCCCAACTTCTGAAGGATGGTTATCTGCATGGTGTAGATATTCCTCAGCTGGAGTCATTCAAGTCAGGTATGCTCTTCGCTCAGACCGAGGGTATCATTCCTGCTCCAGAGAGCTGTCATGCGATTGCAGCCACTATACGTGAGGCTCTGAAGGCTAAGGAAGAGGGCAAGGAGAAGGTTATCCTGTTCTGTCTCTCAGGTCATGGTCTTATCGATATGCCGTCTTACGATAGCTTTATCAATGGCGATTTGCACGATTATTCTGTGAGTGATGAAGAAATCCAGCAGTTCCTCAAGGATGTGCCAAAGGTTGACTAAATTATAGTTAACAGTATATAGCAAACAGTTGACAATTATTCTTTGAGATCTATTGAAATAACAATATCACATTATAAAAGAAGCCAGGCTGCGAAAAGCAACCTGGCTTTTTATTTAGAGATTCTATTTTCTTTTATTTAGAAATTCTATTCTCAGTGCGAGACTTCTATCTTTCATTAGAAGTTCAACCACTCTTCGATAGCCTTAGCGATGACATCGAAGCTTGTGGTAGGCTCGAAGCGGGCTACAACCTGACCCTTCTTGTTAACGAGGAACTTGGTGAAGTTCCACTTGATATCGGCACTCTCCTTGTAGTTAGGATCAGCCTCGCTCAACATCTTGTCGAGAACAGGGTAGAGAGGGTGGCTCTCGTCCCAACCAGCAAAGCCCTTACATTCTTTCAGAAATTTGAAGAGAGGGGCAGCATCGTCTCCGTTTACCTTGATCTTCTTGTAGCGCTGGAACTCTGTGCCGTATGTAAGCTTGCAGAACTGATGAATGCTTTCATCTGTACCAGGGGCTTGCTGACCAAACTGGTTGCAAGGAAAATCAAGTATTTCGAAACCTTGAGAATGATAGGTCTCATAAAGTTTCTCCAGTTCCTCATACTGAGGGGTGAAACCACACTTTGTAGCGGTGTTAACGATGAGCAGCACTTCGTTGGCATACTCCTTGAGGGAAACATCCTTTCCCTTTCTGTCTTTAACAGAAAATTCGTAAACAGTTCTCATTTTTTTTATCTTTATGTATGTGTTATCTATATTTCCGATCTCAACTTATATAATCTAGTGTGCAAAGATACTACTTTTCTCTTAGAATACTTCAAGAGTTTTTTTAAAAATTCTAAAAATCGAACAAAATCATAGATGAAGGAATAAGCGTAATATATATATAATGTAGATAGATATTGTATATCTGGGTAAACAGATACCATATAGCTGAGTATATAGATATCGGTTAGACTATAGAATATAGAAGAATAAAATATGTAGACGATATAATTACACAATATCAGTATGAAACAGTATAAAAAAAATGCAGGATTTTCACAAACCCTGCATTCTTTTTTTCTTTACCTCTTTTTCCTCAAAAAACAAAGAAAAAGAGGTTTACGATTAATCTATCATTTAACTTTTCTAAGAACTTGTTGCAAAGATACTACATTTTCTTGTAACACCAAACTTTTTTTTAGTTTTTTTCAGTAAAAAGGGAAAATTAATCAAATACCCCCCCCCATTTTTATACTTTTTTGCAATATTCGGTCAAAAAACAAAGCAAAACGGCTCAATTTTATGACTATTCTGCTTTTTTCCTTGTTTGAACGTTTTGCTGTGTACGATAACGAAGAAGGCTGTGTCCGGCAACAACTGAAGATATGTCCTGTAATATGTGTTGCTTTTTGTTAATACAGATAAAAGCAGCCATCAGTAATGATGACTGCTTTCATCTGTAATTATGCGGGCTATCCCTGCGTTCTGTTTCGGTATTCAGTAGGCACGATACCCGTTTCTTTCTTGAATACCTTCGAGAAATACTTAGGGTCGGTGAAACCTACTGCGAAGGCGATGCTGCTCAGTGTATCGTCTGTCTTGCGCAACATCTCGCATGCCTTCTTGATACGTATATGGCGAACGAAGTCTACCGGTGTCATTCCGGTTGTTGCTTTCACCTTATTATATAGTACGCTTCGGCTCATACCGATTTCGTTCGAGATGTCATCAATCTTGAGTTCCGGGTTGCCTGCATTTTCAACAACAAACCTGAAGATACGCATCATGGTTCTGTCTTGAATCTGTGCCGCCATAAATGCCAGCTCGCTGTTTGGGTCAACCGCTTCGTTCTCGGCACTAGTTTCAGCCTGGTTAAGAGCAGGCAGAGGAGCTGCTGCAGGCAGTATTCTCAGGGCTGCTATGGCATCTTTATCGCCAGTTTCCTTCAGTTTTCTGATGACATCCATCTGAATGTTGCGGCGCTGGGTGAGGATAGCCTCTATTCGGCCGAGCAGATAAGGGGTAGAGAATGGCTTGGTGATATAGGCATCAACACCTTCATCAAAGCCTCGCTGCTGGTCTTCTACGCTTGCCTTGGCCGAGAGAATCATCACTGGGATGTTGTTGAGGGTGGTATCCTGCTTAATCTCGTGAATCATCGACAAACCATCCATCACAGGCATGGTAACGTCTGTAAGGATAAAGTCGGGCGTCTCCTTGCGCGCCATTACCAAGCCAGCCTTTCCGTTCTCTGCGAGCAGCACGTTATAGGTAGGCGAGAGGATACTGTAGAGGAACTTGCGCAGGTCGGCATTGTCTTCAACTACCAGTACCGTCTGGTCTTTGTGTTCCGCTTCTTCTTGTGCTTCTTTCTGTTCCTTGCCCATTTCTTCCAGTCGTTCAGCCTCTTCATCCTTTTCTTCTTTCTGTTTGTTTACTTCTTCCAGATAGTCGGATGCATTGCGGTCGTCAATCTGTCCGTTCTCTTTCTCCCTTTCTGCCAGGTCGTAATCTTCCTCGCTCAGACCGCTGTTCGTATGGAAGTCTGCCTTGTTGCCATATCTCTGAACCTTGTCCAGCATTACCAGCATCTCGTTGGCATTGTCTGCCACCATTTTCAGCAGTTCCTTGCCCTTTCGGGTGATACCCGGTTCGGTATCCAAAACGGTTTTTACCGGGGCTCCGATGAGCGTTAGAGGGGTTCTCAGACGCTTGGCTGCATCGTTGTAGAACTCGTTCTTCATAACGCTCATCTCGTGGGTTACGTTCTCGCGCTGGCGCTGGTTGTAGGTATAGAAGATTGCGCCTACGATACCGAAGAGCAGAAGCAGCATCAGAAATTTGCCCCAGATGCTCTCCCAGAAGGTAGGGCGCACTTCGATAGGCAGTTCTGCCACATACTTGCTCCATACACCGTGAGAGTTGGTGGCTCTCACCTTGAGTACGTAATCGCCATGACTGATACGGTTGAAGCCGATGGTATTGCTGCTTCCGTTTGATATCCACACGCCTGGAGCTGTAAAACCATCTATGCGATAGAGATATCTGGTCTGATACTTACGCTGATAGTCGAGCGATGCGAAGTTGATGGTCAGATTTCGCTTGTTGGCAGGAATCACCACTTTATCCTTGTGCAGGATAGGTTCCGACTCCTTCTCTCCGCTATAATGGAGGGAACAGAAGATGACTTTAGGCTGGTAGTTGCTCTTCTTCAGCGTAGCCGGATTGAAGGTAATCAGTCCCATCGGGGTACCTACCGAGATGTTGTTGCTTGCCGGATCGTGGTAAGGACGGCTTTGCGAGAACGACATGTTGAAGTCGAAGTCGTTAGGTCCGAACACATTGCACTGGCCCGTTTTCGGGTTTACGCAGTCGATACTCGATTCTCTGATTACCCAGATTCTTCCCTGGTTGTCTTCTACCATGCCCTGTACGATGCCTTCGTTAACATCGATGGCATGGAAGTATTTCATCTTCAGGTTGTCTTGCAGGAGCGATTTGCTCACAATCTCTTCCATCAAACCGCCCTGTTGCGAGATATACATCTTGCCGCTGGTGTGCTCCATGATATTGTTCATATCGTTTGCAGCCAGACTAGTTGTATCGTTCGGTATGTAGTAGGTCTTGTGGTAATTGATCTTTCTTGCGTTTGTAAAGGCATCACTGAAGGTGATGAGACCATCTGTAGTTCCTACGAGAATGGTTCCCGTAGTGGTGCAGCAGATGCGGCGTATGCGGTCGTAGTGCTGTTTCTCCCAAGGCAGTCCGTTTCGTTTACTGATGAAGCTGATACTGCCGTCTGCCGCCTCGTTAACAAGTGCCAGCCCACCTCCGTAGGTACCTATCCAGATGCGTCCGGTGCGGTCGGCTACAATGTCTTGTATCTTGTCGAACGGCAGCGATGACGGGTTGTTGGCATCATAAACAAAGTGTCTTACCTGCATTTTATCTATCAGATAGACACCATTTCCGTTGGTTCCTATCCATGCTCTTCCCTTGATATCGAAGTGGATAGACATGATGCTCTTCTCGGCGAAGTTTACTTGCTGTGGCACAATCTGTCCGCTTGGCGACAGGTATCCGATGCTTTGGTAGGATGCGTTGAGCACCTGGATTATACCATTGTAATAACCAACCCAGATATGTCCGTCTGGCGATGCATTCACCGAGAACACTTCGTCTTCGCCCACATCCAGCTTGTTGATAATGTAAGGGTGATATTTGAAGACTACCTGTGTCAGGTCGTGAGAGCCTGTCAGCCAGAGGATTCCCTGGTCTGAGAGTACATATTTCGTAATCTTCGGTATGCGGTAGTTGCCCGATGAATTGCTTCTCAGCAGATAAGGCACCAGTTTTCCTGCCTTGCGGTCAAAATAACTGAAGGTTCCTCCTCTTGGCACTACCCAGAGGGTCTTGTGTTCATCTTGTGTGATGAAATTGCTTTCGCAGGTTGTGCGGTCCATCGGGTCGTCCTGGTCGGCAAAGAGCCACTGTGTCTGTCCGGTCTTCGGATTGACAAGGGTTACTCCTATACCGTCTGTAAATGCCCATACCATACCGAAATCATCGATATAAATCTTCTTTACCTCTGCCAGAGGCTGACTCGGGCTCTGTACGTTGATGATATCAAACTTGAAGGTGCGCGGGTTGTAGATTACTACACCCAGGTTGGTTGCCATCAGAAGCTGGTAACCTGTATTTTTCAGTCCGTTGATACGGGTTACGCCTTCTGGCATTGGTATCATGGTGAGTCGGTTCTGCAGGTCATATTTTGCCAGTTTACCGTCTTCAGTTGCCAGAAACTCATCTTCTCCCACCCCTCTGAGGCATTTGAAAGGCAGTTTGCTTGGAATTTTCGAATGATATATGTATGCGCCTTTGTCGGTAAGCACCCATTCTCTTCCGTGTATATCTTGATGGATGTACCATACATTTCCGCTTCTGAGTCCCTTTTCTCCTACTTTGATGAGTTCTATGTTCCGCTCATCAAAGGTTTTTCCTACTGATCGGATGATGTATTTTCCATCTTCTGAAGTAAACCATGTAGCTCCGTTTTTCAATGGGTATACCTGGCTCACGCGCAGGTCGATGTTGAACAGTTCGTTGAATTTCTGTCCTACAGCAAAGAACCGGCAGAAGTGGGTATCGTATACGTAGAGCTTGTGGTCGTATGTGATACACCACACGTTGTTGTTATAGGATGGTTCTATTTTCAGTATACGGTTGGTTGACAGAACGTCAATATCATCCGGGTTGTCTCTGAAAGTATGAAACTTGTAGCCGTCATAGAACGACAGTCCGTTCCATGTACTGAACCACATGAGGTTGTCTTTGCCTTGCTTGAGGTCTGAGATGGTATTGGCAGCGAGTCCGTCTGTGATAGAGAATTTTCTCACATCGCAGTAAGGTACAGCTGCCATCATAATGGTAGAGAGCAGTCCTAATAGGGTGATATATAATTTTCTTTTCATCATTTTTTATTCGTATACGTTTATAAATCGCAACAAAGGTAGTGAAAATAAATGAGATATCGTAGTTTTAGGTGTATTTTTTTATGTTATTGCATTAAATTATTCTACTTTTCATGTTATAGGGGTAATATTTGGTTGATTTGCTTATGGCTCCTTCTTATGTTATGCCTAACAAAAAAACTCCCCCGATAAATGAATATCGGAGGAGCAGTAGGGATATGTTGTTTTGAATTTGATTACTTCTGAATCATCTTCTTTCCGTTCTTGATGACTACACCCTTGTAAGCCTTGGTTACCTTCTGGCCTGCGAGGTTGTAAACAGGAGCGTTCTTTGCAGCTTCATCTGTTGTTATGTTAGTGATGCCGGTAGGGGCAAACTTTTCTACAGCCTTGATAGGGAGAACTTCAGGGATGTTTTTGAATATTACACCGAAAATACCGGTTAAGGTATATTTCTCTCCTTCTGTTAATTTTGAAACACCACCAATACCGCTAAACTTATCGTAAATCATAATCTTGTTTTCACCATCATTAGCATAGTAGTTGTATTTATCTGTATTATACTTTTCTTTGCTGAATGTGAACTCCTTAATCTTGATAAGGTCGTTGGTGTATTTGCCATCAAGGATGTCCTTTACAGTTGCAATAACAGGTTCAGCAGCTTCGTTGCTCTCTGTGATTTTGAGATTTTCGCCGTTTGTTTCCTTGCTTGCTGACAGATAAGGAATTCCTGCGTCATAAGCCAAATTTACCTTAACAGTACCGCTAATGATGCTGTTTACAGGCATATTGATTCCTAAAGTTCTCATTTCGATAGCTGTGTCACCTTCACGTACGTAAGTATTTACGGTTCCCTTGTAGCTGTTTACGTATAATACCTTTGCGTTTGTGAGTTTGAGGTTGATGTAATCCTTAGCTTCTTTATTGTTAGCCAAGAGTTCCTTTACACTTGCTGCATCGGTGTACTCTATCTTGGTACCAGCGAGCGTAACTTTGATAGACTTGATTTGGGTGTTGCCAGCAATTGTATATACAACTTTGTTAGCATCACCTGTCCAAGAACCTTTATTATTAGTACCTACGTCAGCATTGTTTTTATCATTCCAGTTTTTATGTATCTAATTTCCGCAACACTATAATTTAATATTTTTTATAAGCACCTGAGCAACAAAAAGTTGCTCAGGATTTTGCCATGTCAGAAATTTCACTTATCTTAGTGTTGAAA
>SKER01000176.1_pt1 | contig 86370 bp, 78 predicted proteins | sample 4826961 | NCBI WGS metagenome assembly SKER01 (sample SAMN11008804, study PRJNA524170) | human gut metagenome | biome: Human fecal sample; material: Feces; isolation source: fecal sample from pouch patient p47 | host: Homo sapiens | place: Israel: Tel-Aviv | collected 2016-11-16
CCCTTATCCAATGCCGTGGGATCGTTTGCCAAACGAGAATGACCACGACTTCGTTGAGCAGATGTTTGCCCAATTTGAGTTACCATTTAAGACTTATTTACCAGCTGATGAAACGGCAATGGTGCTGTTGGAACCGATTCAAGGGGATGCTGGGATTGTCAAACCGCCAGTTGAATACCTTAAAAAGGTTCATCATTTTTGTCGGCAACATGGTATCTTGTTCGCAATTGATGAAATCAACCAGGGCCTTGGGCGTTCTGGTAAGTGGTGGTCAATTCAACACTTTGGCATTGAACCAGATTTGATGGCAGTTGGAAAATCATTAGCTAACGGATTATCGCTCAGTGCGGTCGTGGGTCGGCGTGAAATTATGGAATCACTGGGAGCACCGGCCCACGTCTTCACTACCGCTGGTAACCCGATAACGACAGCAGCAGCCAATGCGACGCTGGACGTAATTGAACAAGAACATTTACCGGAACGTTCAGCTAGATTAGGACAAGTTGCAGCAAAGTTTTTTGCTGAAGAGCAAAAGAAGTACGACTTCATCAAGACTTTTCGGATGTACGGTTTGAATGGGGCTGTTGAAATTGTTGACCCTGCTACCGGTAAACCGGATAATGAACGATTGATGAAGATATTGTATCGGGCTCTACAAAAGGGTGTCATTTTGATTGCACTAGGGGCCAATATGATTCGTTTCCAGCCACCATTGATTATTCCAGAAGAGCAATTACAAGAAGCTTTTGCCATTTTGGATGATGTCTTCCATGAATGTGCACAAAATAAATTAACGTTACCTGCCAATATTAGTGAACTTGGTTGGTAAGAAAAAACTAGGGAATTCATAATTTGGGTTCCCTAATTTTTATTGTTAAGGTACACTAAAATTGGGAGATGAAGAAGATGCAAAAAGCAATCGTCTGGATCCGGGCTATTTTTTGGCTAGTGGTAGTGGTCCTGACATTTTGTAACATGATGATGCTGTCAATGGATTTGATGGCGATCGGGATGTTTCTAGAAGCAGTCAATTGTTTATACACTTTTTATCACCAAAAATAATCATAATCCCCATGCTGGTGACTGTCAGCATGGGGATTTCTTGTCAAAATAATGATTGACATTGGACAACACCTCTCTATAATGATTGTTAGTCGACTAACAAAAATTGGAGGCCAGCATGAAAAACATTGGTCAATTAATTAAAAGTGCTCATAACGCCCTGAGCAACGATATTAATCATTTTGCCAGTCAGTATGGTTTGACCGGTACACAAATGTCAGTGATTGACTTCATTGCTCGCCATGATCATCAACAAGTCAGCCAACGCGCAATTGAAGATGAGTTTAATATTCGGCGGTCAACCACCACGACCATTTTACAAAGGATGAGTAAGCGTCAATTGATCACCCGGTCCAGTTCAATGACCGACCGGCGACAAAAAATTGTTCAATTGAGTCCGCAGGGGGCCAAATTGGTCCCGATTGTGCAGCAATATATTGCCAATCATGATCAACAATTGTTGGCTCACTACAGTGAAGATGAAATACAGTTATTTCGCCAAATGCTAGTGGAAATTAGTAAGGAGAATTAGTGTGGCAGGTACAGAAAAAATTTCTAAAAAAGTAATTGCAGCGGTGATTGCCACGGGCTTGATGTCCTTTTGTGGGGTTATTGTTGAAACATCAATGAACGTTACTTTTCCAATTTTGATGCGGGAATACCACGTCAACACAAACACCGTTCAGTGGATGACGTCCATCTACCTCCTAATTGTGGCAATTATTGTTCCCATGTCGGCAGTCCTGAAAAGCTCTTTTAAAACGAAGACGTTATTCACGGTTGCTAATTTACTCTTTATTGCTGGGATTATCATCGATGCGTTTGCCGTTTCATTTCCCATGTTGCTGTTCGGTCGGGCGATCCAGGGGGTAGGGACTGGGATTGCCCTCCCCTTAATGTTTAACATCATTGTTGAACAGGTTCCCCAAAGCAAATTGGGATTGATGATGGGAATTGGTAACCTGATTACTGGGATTGCCCCTGCTATTGGCCCAACGTTTGGAGGAATTATTGCTAGTCGTTTGAATTGGCGGTGGGTCTTCTACATCTTGCTACCGTTTTTGATTATTTCCTTTATCCTGGGCCAATGGGGGATCCTACAAAAGTCGACAATAAAGCGACAAAGAATTGACTTGTTGTCAATGGCCTGCATTGTTGCTTTATTTGTTGGTCTCGTTAATGGATTTAGTAACCTTAGCAGCTCAGCCTTCTGGAGTTGGCAGGTCGCTGGCTCATTAGCGCTGGGGTTAGTGGGAATGATTGCGTTAACGTGGCGGTCATTATCAATTAAACAACCTGTGTTAAAGCTTTCGTTATTTAGTAACCACGCTTTTAGTGGTCATGTACTGGGCTTCTTCTTAACCCAGATTATGTCATTAGGGTTTGCTTTTTTACTGCCTAACTATATTCAATTAGTTAACGGTAACGATTCAATGGTTGCCGGTTTACTGGTCTTGCCAGCCGGCTTTGCAGGGGCCATTTTTGCGCCACTAGGTGGTCAGATTTTGGACCACTTTGGCGCACGACGGCCGATCCTGTTAGGGATGAGTTTGTGTCTCACCTCATTAGTGATTTTTGCATTGATGGGTCGTCACATGATTAATTTCTGGATTAGTTTCATTTATGTCTTCTACATGGCTGGTATGGGGATGTGTATGGGAAGCGTTATGACCAATGCTTTGAAGATGGTTGGTCAACAGGACAGTACCCAAGGAAATGCAATTTTGAATACTCTTCAACAGTTTGCAGGAGCAATGGGAACTTCACTAACAGCAGCTATTGTGGCTGCTAGTCAAAAGCATATGGCCGGTTCGTTAGCGTTAACGACTGCCGTGGGAACTCAACATGCTTTTATCTTGTTAGTAGTCTTAGCTGTAATCACCTTTATTTCTTACTACCGGTATGTTCACTAGGCTTGCGTCGCGTCGGTCAGATTCGTTATACTAATACCGCCGTCTTAGCTCAGATAGGTAGAGCACATCCATGGTAAGGATGAGGTCGGCGGTTCGAGTCCGCTAGACGGCTCTATTAAGTTCTTTTTAATTTATTAATCCTTGATATATCAACGTTTTGCAAAGGTATATCAAGGATTATTTTTGTTTATTTAGGAATGTTATGCACACGGCTGTGCACACAGAAAAACCGTGTGCATGAGCTTGCATCGAGAAGGGGCTGTATACACTGATCTAATGGGCTTTGTGCCAATTTTTTTGTGTGCATTTTGCGGTTTGAAATGGATTTTTAGGTGGTTGAGCTAACTACGGGAAACGTGCTCAACCTATAATTTTGAAGTGGAGTATTATTATCCTAATAAAAAATAGGAGCACCACAAGATACTCCTATGAATCAATAATATTTGATGATAAAATATTTTACGCAGGCAAGTTTTAAGGACGGTGGCTGACGCTTTCTAGGGGGTGGTTCCTATGAACCCTAAACCAATGAAAGGATTGTCAGCACATGAGCGCTTACCAAGCACTTGTGTTAATATTGGCATTTGCGACGTTTATCGTTGCTTTGCTAACCTTTATTTTCACTTTCTGTGCATAATAAAAAGACCGTCCTGTTAGCTTTGGCGAGTTACAAACGATCTTTTATGGGATTCAAGTAGCAGAGCCACCGTCTTTATAACGGGCCTGCTTTTTACATACCTAATTATATCACGGATTATTGATTTAAGTATAGACTATGGTATTAACTTTGGTTAGTATCTTTCTGATTAAACACTTTTTCGTGTAGTCATTAGTTGCTTTCCAATCTGAGTACCATTAAGTGAAATTTAAACAGGAATCAAATCATAGTGACTATTAGAAATGAACAAAAAGTTTGGCCTTAACTTGTATCGATAAGTAGTTGTACGCACTGATCTAATAGGCTTTATTCCCATTCTTTATGTGCTTTTACAATTTTAAATGGATATTTATAGAGAATAATAATTGGTCAACGTAACAAAAATTATCCATAAACTATAAAGCCCTCCAAGTATACGGATGAAACAGAAAATTCATCTTATACTGAGAGGACTTTATTAATATTAAATTATGAAAAGCGGATAGAGTACCAAATACTGCCAGCAATTAATAGTGAACCAAGGATGAAGAACCAAGTGATTTGTTCACCTAGTAGTAGCCAACCGAGTAGGGTACCAACGATTGGCTGAAACAGGAAAAAGAGTCCCAAACTAGCAGCATTAAGTAATTGTACGCCGCGGTTCCACATCACAAATGCCGTCGCCGTTGAAATGGCACCAAGATAAAGAAGTGATCCCCAGACGCTAAATGTCCTGAAATTAACATTTCCTAATGTTGAATGCCAACTAGCGACCACAAAGGGTGTTAAGCAAATAATAGCAACGATTGTAGCAACGGTAGTGATTTCCAACACATCATATGTTGGGGCCACCATTTTATTAATAACTGACATTAAAGCCCATGTAAAAGCGGCGATAATTAAAATAGGATGCCCATTAAAACATGATTTCCGGTGAAGTGCACACCAACGATAATGATTACCCCAGTCGTTGCTAGAATAAGTGAAATAACTTTAGCTCGGGTAATTTTTTCGTGTAGTAATAGCCAAGCAAAAATAACCATAAATGTGGGTGTAGAAGCCGTAATGACAGATCCTGCCTAGGCAGATGACAGCCAGGTTCCAGTTTCTTGAGTGACAATAGAAATGGCATCCCCAATAATTCCAGCTAAGATCATTAGGAGCCCATTATGCCAATCCCAATGCCATTTGATGCCTTTGATTGCACAAAATAGCAATAGAAATACTACCGCCACCATATATCGACACCAGACGAGCTCAATTGGTGGAATTGTTGTCACAATGTTCTTGACGACCACAAACATCCCACCCCAAATACTGGCGGCAAGACTTAGAAAGATACTACCGATTACTTTATTTGATTTTTTCATTTTTTATTCCTCCGTTAAATTAAATTTTTAACGGATTGCTGGAACATCACATTCGCGTAATGGTGCGAAGATCATAGCACTGACCTGCCTTTCGTGAAGATAATGTAATTATTTTAAATCAATTAAAAAAAGAGAAACTAGTCAAAATTATATCTGCTCCTTACTTCCTTAGTGTTTGTGAAAGGTGTTTATTCTCATACGATGGCTTCTGGTTATCATATACATCAAATTAAAAAAGCTCTTCCGATGTTTATTCGATAACAACGGAAAAGCTTTGACACTTAATTTGGCAAATTTGCCTGTAGCTTTTTCAGTCCCCAGTAGAATAGGCAAAGAACCACAAATAAGACGACTGCAATCGAAATCTTGGTGAAGCTCATTGTGAAGAGGGCGTTACCACCTAGCGCGTAGAGGAACGCAATTGGTAATGTCCCTAAACCGACGGCCAGCAAGTATTTTTCCTTGGAGACTTGTAAGCCAGTCGCAGCACAATTTACTAGTAAGTTAGGGATGATTGGCACAATAAATCCAATGATGAGCCCCACTGTAGGAAACTGTTGGCGAGTTAGATAAGCAAAGGCTTGCTTATGACGAATTTTATTGGAGATTCCACTGCGGTTAATCATTACGGCCACAAAGCCATTGCCAATGATATTACCGCACCAGTTAATTAGAAAACCGATGAATGGACCGAAGCAAATCCCCGCAAAGATGCAAACCACTGAATTAGGTGCAAAAGGGACACTGCAGAGAGTAGCGATTGCGATAATCAATAGTAAAGTGTCGCTCCAGCCATGTTGATGAACTAATGCGATTAGTTCTTGCTGGTGAGCTGAATTTAGGTGGGTAAGGAGAGCTAGTTCTGGCCAGTATGCTTTAATGAGAATAATGCCAAGGATGATGACAATTATTAACTTGATAACTGGTGGGAGAAACTTTTTGAATTGCATGCTAGCACCTCTTTACTGATGAATTGAATTTTAAATTGGATCATATTTTATTATGTTATCAGGATTTAATTATAATTGTAGCTTATTTTCAAACTGATATAATAATTGCCAAAGGAATGATTGAAATGGATATATATGGAGAGTTTGCGCCAACTTTAACGGCCATTTTGAATGAATTGGAACAACGACTCCAGAGCCTGAATCAATTACAGGCCGACCACCACCAGCCCAAGTTATATGAACACTTAATCGGGCGGGTCAAAACTCCCGATAGTATGGCAGAAAAATGTCAACGTAAGAATTATCCGGTAACGACGGAATCGGCACTCGAGCGTTGCCATGATGCCATTGGCTTGCGACTTGTTTGTAATTTTATTGATGATATTCCACGGTGTCTGCACCAGCTGCACGAGGCTGACTGGTGCCAGATCGTTAAAGAAAAGGACTACATTAACAATGCCAAGCCTAATGGTTACCGTAGCTACCACGTGATTGCTAAGGTGACGATGCCTTACAAAGACTATGAGGGCCACAAACCAGGGCAGTTTTATGTTGAATTCCAATTGCGCACAATTGCGATGGATTCGTGGGCCAGCTTGGAACATGAAATGAAGTACAAGCATAATATCAAAAATCCAGAGCGGATCAGCAAAGAACTGAAACGGTGTGCAGACCAGTTAGCTTCTTGCGACGTGCAGATGCAAACGATCCGGCACCTGATTAATGAAGAGAATTAGGGGAGGCACTATCATGCGTATCTTACTTGCCGAAGATGAACATCAATTGTCGCACGTGGTGGTCACAGCATTGACTAGTCAGGGTTATTCTGTTGATCCAGTATATAACGGGCAAGAAGCAGTTGATCATGCTAAACAAAATGCTTATGACTTGATGATCCTTGATATCATGATGCCCGTGAAGACTGGTTTGGAAGCACTACGTGAAATTCGCGCTACCGGTGACCGGACTTACGTCATGATGTTAACGGCAATGGCCGAAATCGACGATAAAGTGACCGGCCTGGATGCTGGAGCTGATGATTATCTAACGAAGCCCTTTTCCTTAAAAGAATTATTGGCGCGCGTAAGGTCATTAGATCGGCGAAATGGTAGTCTTGATCGTGATGTGCTTACCTTTGCGGACCTAACACTGGATGATAACGAACAAACATTATCTGCTCATAATTCCATTAGTTTGACTAATAAGGAAACTCGTCTCCTCCAATATATGATCCTTAATGCCGACAAACAACTGACGGTTGCTGACCTGTTGAACCACACTTGGGATGACGATGATGAATCAGCAGATGAAGAAGATGTTTGGTTCACGATTTCCTATCTGCGGCAAAAAATCAAGTCAGTTAATTCTAAAGTTGTGATCGATGGTGAAAAAGGTGGTCCCTTCACTTTGAAGTCACATTAGGAGGGTACCCATGATTAGTTATTTTCGCAAAAAGTTTATTTTGGTTTCGATGATGGCCCTGTTACTAGTGCTAGTCACAATTGTTGGTTCAATTGGCTCCATTGCCTATTATCGTGCTCAGGGTAAAGTAAACAATGTCTTAACGATGTTAGTGAAAAACGATGGGCAGCTTTCTGTGGCAGATGCAACACGTCAATCACAGAATTTTCTCCAAACACCGATAACAAAAGAGAGTATTTTTCAATATCGGTACTTTAGTGCCATCGTTAAACCAGATGGATCGATTGACCAAGTTGATAATCAACACATTAGTACTGTGTCACCGCAGATGATTGTTCAGATGGCCAATCGCGTGACACAGCGGCGAAGAAATCAAGGGGTAATATATCACTCAGGGACTGCTTATGCTTATAAAACTAAGAAGGTTGCGGATGGCCGACTAGTTGTTTTCCTAGATGAAACCATTTTAATGAGTGAGACTAACGAGGTCATTCGGGTCGGTATTCTATTAGGGCTAATTTCAATGGTTTTATATACTATTGTTTTAGCGCTTTTTTCCAATCGGGCGATTCGTCCTATTATTCAGTCAGAGAAACGACAACGTGAATTTATTACTAACGCAGGTCATGAATTAAAGACTCCATTAGCTGTTATTTCCGCTAATACTGAGATGCAGGAAATGATCGATGGGGAAAGTGAGTGGACAAAGAGTAATAAACAGCAAGTAGCACGATTAACTAGATTAGTTGGTAATTTAATATCTTTGGCACGAATGCAAGAGCAGCCGAATATTCAACTGGAAGCAATCCCCGTTAGCAAAGTTGTCACTACAGTAACAGATTCTTTTAAAAGTATCATGGCAAACAGTCAGCACCAATTCTTGCTGAATGTTCAACCTAATCTCGTTGCAACGGCTAATAAAAATTACTTCAGTGAACTAGTTAGTATCTTACTCGATAATGCTAATAAGTATTGTGATGATCATGGCGAAGTTAAAGTTGATCTTCATCAAGGCCGATACGGACGGACAGTTATTTTATCTATCGGAAATACTTTTGCAAAGGGTGCTAAGGTTGATTACAATAAATTCTTCGACCGGTTTTACCGCGGCGATACAGCCCATAGCAATAATAAGAAAAATGGCTTTGGAATTGGCCTATCAATGGCACGCCAAATTGTTAGTGATTTCAATGGTAAACTAAGTGCCCGTTATGAGCATGGTGTACTTTATTTTGATGTCCAATTAAAACGTGCTTAACGGAACGTAATTTGCTGAGTGAATCTTTGGAACAGCTTTTTGTATAAGAATAACCCCCTAAGTTAGCGTCAACTTAGGGGGGTATTTGTCGTTACTTTTCGAAACCAATCATCAGGCCACCATTTTCAGCATAATATGAGCAAAGGGCCCCACAATTAGCAATGGTGATAATAGCACTCGGAAAAGCGGCTGAGATGGCTGCGGCCATTTTAGTAGCTTTTTCATGACATTGCACATGGTCAATAAAAACCCGACCGCCATGATATCCTTGCTTGATCATTACCTTAACAAGTTTATGGTAAAGCTTCTTGGTACTACGTTGGCGACTAAGCATTTCAAATTCTCCTTGATCATTGGCCGTTCCCAAGACGCATAGATTCAACATTTTGGCTAATTTAGCAATGGTAGGACTGATGCGGCCACTATTTGCTAAGTTATCAAGCTCTTGCAGACAAAAAAGCAGGTCGGTCTTTTTAATTTGCTCATTGACTAATTCAACAATTTCGTCAAATGGGTAGTGGTTATTAACCAGAATTGCTAGTATTGAAGCAATTAAACGAATTTGGGGCCCTGCTGATTTAGAGTCAAAGATATGGATGCGAACGTTTGGGTGGTCTTGTAAATATATCTTTGAGGCTTGAATGGCCGAAGAATAACTTCCTGATAACGCGCTTGTAATGGTTAATACAAAAATTTCGTCAGCTCCTTGAAAAGCAGCAAGCCAGTTGCCAATACTGGGACAAGCTGATGAGGTCGGCGCTTGGGTATCTTTTAATGCTTGTAAGAAATTGGCTAAGTCTAATTGAGAATTATCTTGAAATGAGTGGCCATTGACCGTCAATGTCAGAGGAACGTTCACATGGGGAACCCCGGCAATTAGCTTGTCAAATGAGTTAGCACCAGAATCAGTAATAATTTTAACTGTCATTTTGAAAGACCTCACAATGAGTTTTCACCATCATAGTAGTTTTTAATACCGCTGTCAACGGTTTTTAAAAAACCGCTGTTCAGTAATTGATTGACAGTTGAAATTAATCGTCTGTACAATAATGCTTAAGTATTGAGGAGGACTACATAATGACAACATCTTCACCCTTTGCATTGCCAGCTTATCAAGAGTTACCAACGATGGGACTGTATTTAAATCAGGTTGTTACCTATCTGCAAGATTGTTGTGCTCCTTTTGGCAATGTCAAGGTTACCCAATCCATGATTAGTAACTATGTTAAGCATCACTTAATTGACTCACCACAAAATAAACTTTACCAACGGGATCAAATTGCCCAGCTACTTTTTATTGTGATTGCTAAAAATGTGGTTGAGCAGAAGAACTTACAGCGCGCGTTACAGATTCAAGAGGAGACATATCCAACTGCAGTTGCTTATGATTATTTTGTTAAAGAATTGGATAATGCTTTATCTTATGTTTTCGGCTACCATAAGAACTTGCAACAGATTGGTAGTGAACATACTAAGCAAAAGCGGTTATTACGAAATCTAATTTTAGCATTTGCGTACCAGGCTTACTTAGCACATTTTTTTAACAATTAATTCTTATTATTCAAATGCATTACCACCATTATGACCGCCGACCAGTCCCGCACGTTTAATAAAAGTGCCGCCCTTTTTAAGACTATTAGCTGACATAATTGCCGTATTCCCATATTTATTCCGGATATTAGCGATTACTTGTTGAAGACGATAATCGCTATTTTTGCTGGAATGAAAGAGGTTCAGCTGTTCGCCGGTTTCTGGACTTAGTTGTCCACAAGAAATGGCAATATCACGTACAGGTCGGCCATCCCAATATTTACGAAAGATAGTAAGAATCTGAAGGCGGATTTCCTTTTCATCAGCGGTTGGCGGAATATGGTGAGAATGAGCAAAATAGTTTTTATGATTAGGATGGTAATAATGCCCTGAATAAGTGATGGCAAGATGCACAACTCGTGTTTGTAATTGATGCCGGTTGATACGCGCAACGACTTGGGCAGTGATTTCTTTAATCACTGTTTCAATTTCTGATTGATGATGATAATCGCGTGGTAAAACTTGTGAGTTGCCAATTGACTTATTTTGGGGTGGAACTGGTTTAGTGATATCGGTTCGATCAATTCCCCAAGCAGTGGCATAAAGATCGCTACCGGTTAACCCTAAGTGTTCAGTTAATTGATATGGATTGACGTGGGCTAATTCATACATATTATGAATACCAAGCTTATTGAGGCGAAGAGCCATTCGCTTACCAATTCCCCAGATATCAGTTAACTCCTTAACTGGCCAGATCATTTTGGGAACTGTTTGGTAGGTAATGATGCCGATAAAATGATCATTATGCTTGGCGTAAAGGTCTAAAGCTAATTTGGCTTGGAGGGGATTTTCACCAATGCCCACAGTCGTTACTAACCCCAAATGACGATAGACATCCTTTTGAATTGTTCGTGCTACTTGTTGTGGCGATTGACCAAAGAGCTGCCATGAGTGGGTTAAATCCAGAATTGATTCATCAATAGAGTAGGGGCTGACACGGTCAGTATATTTTGTAAAGATCTGATTAATCTGTAAATTCTTTTTGATATAAAGATTCATTCGCGGCGGAACCATTAATAAGCGTGAATCTTGGGGAATTTGATACCCACGATCGACATTTTTTATATGAAAAATTTTCTTAGCCATGGGCGAAGCAGCGACTACTAAACCAGTCCCGGTATTATCAGCTTCAGAGAACACAACCAATGGAGTAGTTAACGGATTAAGGCCACGTTGAACGCATTCAACACTGGCATAGAAGGATTTATTATCGATTAGCATAAATAAGCCATGTGGTTCTTGACTATAGAACATCATTGCACCCTCCTGAACATATGTTCGATAAAAATTATAAATAAAAGTGCGGCTGGAGTCAATAAAGACTCCGTAGGCCACACTTACTAATCTTCAAAATTCATGTTTTCTAGTAATGCATCATAAAGTGAAGGACGTGCCCCTAACAAGATGCTCGTGTAATACGCGATAAAGACCAAGATGGTCATTGGGAGAACCTGTTCAATTGAACCAACCATTTCTGTTACCAGGAGGATTGCAGAAAAAGGGGTTCCTTCTGTTGCTGCAAAGAAAGCGGCCATTCCCATGGCAATCATTGTTAGGTAACCACTCTCATCGATTAAACCACTATGAACCAGGATTATGCCAGCAATCGCGCCCAATAAGCTACCAATGACAAAGATAGGCATAAAAATTCCCCCAGGAACTGAGGAACCATAAGCAATCATTGTGCCAATGAAACGGATAACAACCAAAATTAACAGCAAGAGGAGGAGTGATGGCCAATTTTTAGTGAGTGAAAAATTGGCAACCATGGTAATCAAGTTGTGACTACCACCAAGGACACGTGGATTCCACAAACCGACCGGAATTGCTAAGAGCAATGGGAGAATACTATGGTAACGCTTAGGGATAATCGTAAACTTCCGATACCACCATTGCAGGTTAAATAAGCAGTATTGAAAAAGGTAAGCAATGATTCCGGTAATCACACCAATTAGTAATAACCATGGATAAACTTTTAATGGTAATTGATGATGAATGGGTAAAAATAAGCAAGGCTGGGATCCGAAGAAAAGAAAAGTCATTAGGTCGGCACTAACGGCAGCAGCTAATGCTGGGAGCCATAGCTTCGCCTTGAAACTGTGGCTAATTTCTTCTAGTAAGAAGACTACGCCGGCTAGTGGGGCACTGAAAGCAGCAGACAGCCCAGCGGCGGCACCGCATGCTAATAATAACTTAGAATCGGGTTGACGATGGTTAAAATGCTGTTCAACACCTTGACCAATACAGGCACCAATTTGAATACAAGGGCCTTCGCGACCAAGAAACAATCCAGGACAAATGGTTAGTAAGCCACTGATGAACTTACGCCATAGTACTTGCCACCAATCCATATGGTGACGGCCTTTTAAAATAGCTTTCAGTTGCGGGACCCCTGAGCCAATTAAGTCGGTTTTATAAGGCTGAACTAGATAAGCAATAAGCCAAACGATTACAATAATTGCAATAATATAGAGCACTAACCAGACTGAGTGATGCTTCATAAAGGGATAAATGATGGTTAATAACACTAGGGTATGATCGATGATCCAACGAAAGAGGCCGACTACTAATCCAGTAATGATCCCCACCAGTATTCCTAGCCCAGTATGGTGGAGTAATGGTGATTTACCCATCGGCCGTAATAGATCTTTTGCTTGCTTAATCGATGGCATAGAAATTCACTCCTCATAATAATAGTTCCATTATATTCTTTCGAGAATCAGGCGCCAATTATCATTCACCGAAAAAGATATGTTAAAATATTGATTAAATCTTGATGAGAATGATTGGAGGAAATCAAATGGAATTCATTGCCGTTTTAGCGGGGTTACTATTAGCCACCCAGATTGTTGCGCACCTATGTCGACGGGTAGGCATTCCTGAGGTTATTGGGCAGATCCTCGTTGGCATTATTGCCGGCCCCGGCATATTAAACTGGGTGCATTTAGACACCATGATGAATGAATTTCAGGAGATTGGGGTCATTATCTTAATGTTTATCGCGGGGCTAGAAAGTGACCTGTCCCTATTGAAGAAGTATTTAAAGCCGGCAGTAATTGTGGCAATTGTCGGAGTCATTTTTCCTGTTGCATTGATGTCACCAGTGAGTTATCTGTTTGGCTTTACTAAACTTGAATCAGTTTTTATTGGGGTGATCTTTTCCGCGACTTCAGTTAGTATTTCTGTTGCGGTATTACGTGAATTCAAATACCTTGATAGTAAAGAAGGGGCTACTATTTTAGGAGCCGCAGTCGCAGATGATATCATTGGGGTGATCCTCCTTAGTATTATGATCAGTGTTGTCAATCAAGCAGAAGATAAGACTGGCGGTCAGCCACTATGGGCAGTACTGCTTTTACAAGTGTTATTCTTCGGCGGTACTTATTTATTGGTCAAGTGGCTTGCACCGTATATGATGCACCTGAGCGAACACTTATTAACAGTGGCATCGCCTTCCGTAATGGCAATGATTATCTGTTTAGGAATGGCAGCCTTGGCAGATTGGGTTGGCCTATCTGGCGCCGTTGGTTCCTTCTTTGCGGGGATTGCAGTGGCTAATACTCATCGTAAACAAACGATTGACCGGAGCTTTATCCCGATCGGTTATGCCCTCTTTATTCCCCTGTTCTTTGTCAGTGTGGGGTTGAATATGCGGTTTGATCGGTTGAATGAATCATTTATCTTTGTCATCGTGATGACCGTTTTAGCATGTTTTACCAAACTGTTTGGTTGCGGAACGGGAGCTAAGCTGGCGGGCTTCGAATTGCATAGTTCATATGTGGTTGGCTCAGGAATGGTGGCCCGTGGTGAGATGGCCTTGATTACAGCTCAAATTGGTTATCAAGCACACTTGCTTTCTTCAATGTACTATTCTGATGTTATTACCGTCATTATCTTAGCGACAGTTATTGCACCGTTCATGCTCAAACATGCATTGCATAACTCAATTGCCCAACAAAGTAAATAATGAAATTAGCGACCGGGTGACCGGTCGTTTTATTTTTGGTTGCTGAAGGCGAGTGATACAATAGGGGGACAATTTGAACGGGAGGAAAAAGTGTGAACAAAGAAGAACACGAACGTCAAGTCGAGCAAGCACGAGTCGATTATGTGATGCAGCAAATTGACCGACAGATTAAGGAGACTCGTCAAGCATTGGCAGCGGCTCATAAGGAAACACGAGCAGTTGAACAAAACTACAGTGAAAATGCCTCAATTAACCGTTACGAAGTCGATGATATTGCTGAATCACGGGCAATGATTGAACAGCAGCGGCAATTGGTTTCCCGGGCGGTGGAAAGCGAAACCATTCTCCGACGCCAGTTAAAGACCCTCCAAAACCTCCAACGGTCGCCATATTTTGGGCGGATCGATATTCAAGATCCTGGTGAAGATCAAGTTGAAAGTCTCTATATCGGGACAGCTTCGTTGATGAACGATGACAAGAGTCAGTTTTTAATTTATGACTGGCGGGCCCCAATTTCTGGTGTTTATTACAACGGTACCCTGGGGGAGGTAACTTATGAAACACCAAACGGCCCACAGAAAACAACACTCGTTAAGAAACGGCAGTTTACTATTCGGGACGGTCAAATTACTAATATGTTTGATACCAATGAAACGGTGGGTGATGAGCTGCTTCAGGCAGCCTTAGGTGAGCAAAATGACCAATACATGCATAACATTGTGGCCACTATTCAACAGGAACAAAATGACATTATTCGCGATACCCATAGCGATCTCTTGCTGGTCCAAGGGGTGGCCGGTTCTGGTAAGACGTCTGCGATTTTACAGCGGATTGCTTACTTGCTTTACCATAGTCGAACAGCTCTGAACGCTGACCAGATTGTCTTGTTCTCACCAAATCGGTTGTTCAGTCATTATATTTCCCAAGTTTTGCCGAGCTTAGGTGAACGCAATATGCGCCAGGTCACTATTTCCGGCTTCATTCGACGACGGTTTGAAGGACTTCGTGTTGAAAACATCTTTGAACGTTACGAACGGCGGCAGAAAGCCTCCCAAGATGACCGGCGGATCGCAGATTATTTAGAAAGTGCGGTCGCAATGAAGAATGTTCGTCACTATGTTGCTGGCTTAGCAGATCAGGACCTCCAATTTGCTAACGTCACTTTTGAAGGACGTGTTTTCTTTACGGCGGAACATATTAAGACCTGTACATGCACCAACCAGCGGCCATGCGTTCGGCAAATCGAATGGTGCAATTAAAGAACCAACTGATTCGGGAGTTGCAACGCCGGGTGAAGGAAGAGGCAAAAAAGGATTGGGTGGCTAAGGAGTTGGATTCACTCGATCGCCAGCAGTTACACCGTTTGTATGGTAAGAAAACAATTGATGACTTCCACGATGAAGATGAACAATATGCTTACCTGGCATATCGCTGGACGAAACGCCGGCTCAGGATTGTGGCGGATGCGATTTATAATGATTATTTTATTGATCTTTATAGTCAGTACCAGCAGTGGTTATCACAATTAGCCCGACCAACGAAGGTTACCAAAGCCGACTGGCAGGGGATGGTTACCGACTATAGTGACCAATTAGAATATCATCGCTTAGATATGATGCATGCCGCTACTCTGATGTATATGCGTGACCTCCTGATGGGGACTGGACAAAACCATTCGTTCAAGTACGTCTTTATTGATGAAATGCAGGATTACTCGGTTGCAATGATGATCTATCTAAGGCACGTATTTCCAAGTGCTAAATTTACCGTCCTTGGTGACAGCGAGCAGGCACTATTTAAGCCCTTGGAAATGCCTGAACACCTCTTGCAACGGCTCAGCAAAACAATGGATGCTCACCATCCTAACTTAATTTCATTACGACGGAGTTACCGGTCAACTAAAGAAATTACTGACTTTGCCAAGGGGATGCTGCCGGATGGCGATCAAATTATGTCGTTTACCCGCCATGGTGAGCGACCAACTTTATATGTGCGTGATTCTGCTGACCAAGTTGAACAGACATTATTAGCAAGTGTCGACCAACTGAGTACCAAGTATGAGACTGTTGCAGTCTTGACGAAGAATGCTGATCAAGCTAAGCAGGTTTATCGACAGCTCCACCGGCAGTTTAAGAAAGTCCACCAGTTAAATGTTAACGACACATCTTTACCGGACGGGATTCTAGTATTACCTATTTACCTGGCAAAGGGTCTGGAGTTCGATGCCGTAATTGCTTATGATGTTTCTGCGGCCAACTTACGGGGCACAGATGAGGTCGGTATGATTTACACAATGGCTACGCGAGCAATGCACGACTTGGTATTAATTAGTTCTGGACCAGTTTCGTCAGCTATTAATCCGACTGCTAGTCAACATTTGACGATTGAGTACCAGTTAATTAAGTAAAATGGAAGAACTTAGCTTAAAAAAGCGCTTTCATAATGAGTAAAGTTATGTTAACCTGTATATGTTAAACATGCATGCAAGGAGTTGTTTCAAATGGTTAAAGATGAATACACATTAGTATTGGTAAAGCCTGATGGTGTTAAGACCCGTCATATTGGGGAAATTATTACGCGGATCGAACGGAAGGGCTATAAGATTGAAGCATTAAAGATGATTCAACCTACTGAAGAATTACTTCGTCAACACTACGCTGACAAGGTTGATAAGCCATTCTTCCCTGACTTATTGGAATACATGACTGAAGGCCCAATCGTGGGTATCGTGGTTTCTGGAACTAATGTTATCAAAGCTATTCACAACATGGCCGGAGCAACGAACCCCGTTGAAGCTGAATGGGGAACTATCCGTGGTGATTATGGTCGTGAATGGCCAGATGGCAACCTGCGGAACATTGTCCACACTTCTGATGAACCAGCTTCTGCAACACGCGAAATTAAGATTTGGTTCCCAGAATTCAAATTCGTTCAAGGCTAATATTGCGGCTTAATAGCACAGAGGGCTCTAGCGTTCGGTTTTTCCGAATACTAGGGCCCTTTTATGTACGTTGCTGAAGTATTTTCGACTATATAAGAGGACTGACGGCACCTCACTGTTTTGTTACTAGTAGTTTTGAACCTATGGCGCCTAATCCTTAGCGCCTTTTTGGATCAGTTAATACCGTACCCGTTGCCGGTATACTTTGGGACTAAAGCCGCTTGCCCGCTTGAAAGCTTTGGAAAAGGTAAATTCGTCTTTATAGCCAACTCGATGAGCAATCACCTGGACCGGTTCTTCAGTATCCCGTAATAGTTGGCTGGCATCGTCCATCCGTATTTGCGTCAAGTACTTTTGTGGTGAAATATTCATCTTATTTTTAAACAAGGTATACAGATAACTACGGGAAATATTGAGGTGATGGCAGAGATCTTCAATATTGCAGCTGGCCTTGTGGTAATTCTCTTTGAGATAGTAGCTGGCCAGTTTAAGCTGGTTAGCGGCCTTCATATTTAACCGGGGATGCTTAGTTGGGTATTCCGTAACGAGGTCATAGAACATTTGGTAAGTGAGCGCTTCTATACGAATATCATTTGCTAAGGATCCCGGTTGCTTCAGGGCCGAGAATAGTTGGACTAGGTGGTCATAAAAGTGGCTGTCTTGGACTTGACGGATGTAACGTTTAGTCGCCAGTTGTGAACCGGCTAGCATTGTGTTGATTTTGGTACCAGACAGGCCAATCCAGAAGTATTTCCAGGGATGATGGCTATCTGCCTGGTAAAAACAAGGCACGCCCTTCGGTAAAATAAACACGTCACCCTTTTTCAAAGTGACTGCCGGTCGATTAGCTGATGAAAAAGTTCCTTGGCCGGATTGAACGTAATGAATGACATAGTTTTCCCGGACGTTATTGCCCCGATAAAAGTAGTTAGGTGGGCATTGGTATTGGCCAATGAACAGAATGTTACTTTCAAAACTTTTGCCAGTTAAACTTTTATATTCGTCGTCCATTATTATCACTTGCCTTTGTAAGAATGTCTATTTTAGCAATTTTAAAAAACCGCTAACATGGATATTTGTTCATTCACGTATCATTTCTATACCGCATTATACCATGATTATACATTCTTAGATGTCAATTTGTCCTGTGTGATAATTGGCATTTTTTTAGTACAAGCAGCCATGGATTGATAAACGATTATCAAATATAATTATCCCGAATTCTGAAAGCGGATACAAACCGCAGATCAATTTTAGGGAGAAGGAACGTTTATGAGTACGAATAGTAAAAGCAAGATGACAATGCGAGAACGTCTTGCTTATAGTTTTGGTGCTTTTGGTAATGACTCATTCTACGGTCTCCTCTGTGGATACCTAATCATGTTCATTACTTCGCACCTCTTTGATACTGGTAACAAATCGTTAGATAACAAGATGATCAGTACAGTAACTCTGATCATTATGTGTCTACGGTTTGTGGAATTATTTATTGATCCGTTTATTGGGAACGCCATTGACCGGACCAAGACGCGCTGGGGACATTTCCGTCCATGGGTTGTTATCGGTGGAACGGTATCTTCAGTAATCCTCTTGTTACTATTTACTAACATGGGTGGTTTGTATAAGAAGAGTGCGATCGGTTACCTGATCCTCTTTGCCATTTTGTACATTACAATGGATATCTTCTATTCATTCAAGGATGTTGGTTTCTGGTCAATGTTACCATCACTGACGACCAGTTCACGAGAACGTGAAAAGACAGCCACTTACGCCCGGGTTGGTTCAGCCATTGGTGGGGGATTAGTTGGGATCCTGGTAATGCCAGCGGTAATCTTCTTCTCTGCTACCAAAACAAGTACTGGTGACGACCGTGGCTGGTTCATGTTTGCCCTGATCATTTGTTTCTTAGCATTGATCTCTGCCTGGGGTGTCGGTATCTTTACCCGAGAAGTTAACTCTTCGATTCGGAAGAATAAGAAGGACACTGTTGGGATTATTGGTATTTTTAAAGTATTGTCCGGTAATGACCAGTTGATGTGGGTTGGTTGTGCTTACCTGTTCTACTGTGTTGCAATTAACATTGTGAACTCTCTGGAAGTCTACTACTTCACTTATATCATGGGACGGCCAAAAGCCTTCTCAATTTTCTCCACGATCAACATTTGCCTGGGGATCGTGGCTACTTCACTGTTCCCAATTCTGTCAAAGAAACTTAGCCGGAAGGCCCTCTTTACCTGTGCTTTGATTTGTTTGCTATGTGGTTTGGGGCTGTTCGCCGTTGCTGGGGATAACCTGGTATTAGTACTGTTAGCGGCATCATTATTCGGTTTACCACAACAGATTGTCTTCTTGATCGTGTTAATGGTCATAACTGACTCTGTTGAATATGGTCAATTGAAACTTGGTCACCGTGACGAATCATTGGCTCTCTCGATTCGGCCACTGCTTGATAAATTCGGTGGTGCGGTTGCTAACGGGGTCGTTGGTCAAGTGGCGATCATCGCGGGGATGACAACAGGTGCTTCTGCTTCAACCATTACGGCTACCCAAGCACACAACTTTAAACTGCTGATGTTTGCGGTACCAGCGGTCTTGGTCATTATTTCAATTTTTGTCTTTGGCAAGAAGGTCTTCTTAAGTGAAGAAAAGCACGCTGAGATCGTTGCTGAACTAGAAAAAACATGGGGCAAGAATATTAAACAGAGTGGTAGTGATAAATTAGTTGATATTCCAACACCAATTGCTGGTCGGTTGGAAGCATTGAATGATGTTCATGATGACGTCTTTTCAAAGGGCCAGGCAGGCCAAGGCTTTGCCATTAAGCCAACTGATGGACGGGTATTAGCACCATTTGATGCTACTGTTAAACAAATCTTTACGACCCGCCATGCGGTTGGGTTAGTGACCGACGATGGAATTGCCTTATTAATTCACGTTGGGATCGGGACAGTCAAAATGAAGGGGACTGGTTTTGTTTCCTATGTTGAAAATGGCGACCACGTCAAGAAGGGACAAGAATTGATTGAATTCTGGGACCCAGCCATTAAGAAAGCGGGCTTAGATGATACGGTTGTTGTGACCGTAACGAACAGTAAAGAGTTTGATAACGTTAAAGTAACTGGGAATGTGGGGACAGATGTCAAATTCCCTGATAATGTTTTACAAGTCGCAATTCAGAAGGATTCTGGTACTCAAGGTTAGAGAACGTTATAATAAAATCAGACACTTGAAAGGGGTTACATTCTCATGAGTATTCACGTCAATGAAGAACAACAAGTCTTTCACTTACAGACTGATCACACCAGCTATATTTTCCAAATTTTGGAAAATGGTATGCCAGGTCAGTTGTACTACGGGCCACGAATTCCAGTGAAGGCGGCTTATCAAAACTTGGCAAGTCGTGAAGAACACGATTGTACAAACACGCTGACGATTGAACAGTCAGATTTTCAACTGGAACTAATCAAGCAAGAATATGCTGGTTTTGGCAAAGGTGATTATCGTTATCCGGCCTTTCAAATTACCTACCCTAACGGATCCCGCACATCAGAATTTGAATACCAGGATTACCAGATTACTGATGGTAAGCAACGGTTAGCGGGCCAACCATCGACCTTTGATGACGAAGGGCAAGACGCCCAAACCCTGACCGTTAAGTTAGTCGATCACCTGGCAAAACTCACAATGGAACTGCATTACACTATCTTCACTGCTGAAGATGTGATTGTTCGTTCCACGACATTTATTAACCATGGAGATCAGGTCACAATTAACCGGGCTTTGAGTGCCCAACTTGACTTGCCTGACGCTGATTATGATATGCTGCAGTTCTCAGGAACGTGGGCGCGGGAACGTCACTTGATTCGGACACCATTGCGTTCTGGTGTGCAGAGTATTTCCAGCTTGCGGACTGCCTCTAGTCACCAGCAGAATCCATTCTTTATTCTGGCACGCAAGCATACTGATAATAACCAAGGGGCTGCCTTCGGATTTAACTTGGTTTACTCAGGAAACTTCTTAGATTCTGTTGAAGTTGACCAGTTTGATACGACACGGGTTCTTGTGGGAATTAATCCTGACGAATTTAGCTGGCAATTAAAGAAAGGTGCTCGGTTCCAAACCCCTGAAGCCGTTATGAGTTTCACTAATGATGGTTTGAACCAGTTGAGTCAACAAATGGGCGCCCTTTATCAAGAACACTTAATTAACCCTCACTTTGCGCACGAAGACCGACCAATCCTCATTAATAATTGGGAAGCCACGTTTATGGACTTCAATGAGGCTAAGCTAATGAAAATTGTCAAGCAGGCCAAGCAGCTGGGTATCGAAATGTTTGTCCTGGATGACGGGTGGTTTGGCCACCGTGACGACGATCGGTCCAGTCTAGGGGACTGGTTTGTGGACCAGAAGAAGTTTACCAACGGTATTTCCGGCTTTGCTGACAAGGTTCATGCAGAGGGAATGAAGTTTGGTTTATGGTTTGAACCAGAAATGATTTCTATTGACAGTAAGCTGTATCAGAAACACCCTGACTGGATGATTTCTACGCCTGGTCGCCACAATACACCTGCGCGGAATCAATTTGTCTTGGACATGACCCGTCAAGAAGTAGTTGATTACTTGGTTACCCGAATGAGCACGGTCATCAAGCAGACTAAGCTTGATTACATTAAGTGGGATATGAACCGGAACATTACTGAAATGTTTGGTGCCCAATTACCAGCTGACCAACAATTAGAGTTTAGTCACCGTTATATTCTCGGCGTTTACCAACTGTATGATCGCCTGACTAAGGCTTTCCCAGATGTTCTTTTTGAATCATGTGCTTCTGGTGGTGGTCGTTTTGACCTTGGTATGATGTATTACGCTCCACAGGCATGGTGCTCTGATGATACAGATGCCGTTGAACGGATTAAGATTCAGGATGGCACTTCATATGGTTACCGGCCATCAATGTGGGGTGCTCATGTTTCCGCAGTACCAAATGATCAGGTTGGCCGCTTAACATCATTGGCTACCCGAGCCGCGGTTGCTTACTACGGTGCCTTTGGGTACGAACTTGACATTACTAAGATGTCACACGATGACCTGGCAACAATTAAGAAGCAGGTTGCTTTCTACAAGCAATACCGTCATCTTTACCAATTTGGTACTTTCTACCGGTTAGATAACCCAGATACGGATAATGATAATGTTTACGGTTGGCAAGTGGTTAATGATGACCAGAGCCTTGCAATCGCCACCCGTTTCCAAATCTTGAACGAGCCAAATCCTGCTTACATTCGGACGTACTTTACTGGACTTGATCCGAAGAAGAAGTACACCGTTAACGACGGCAGTGAAAAGTTCTCTGGTGCTGAATTGATGAACGCTGGTTACTTTGTCCCACGGATTATGGACCGGACTGCTTCACCTAAACCAGCATCAGATTTCAGCGAACAGACCTTTATCATTAAGGAAGCTAAATAACACAAAAAAATCGGCTAATTAGGCTATGATGCCCTCTAAGTATACAGATGAAATAGAAAATTCATCTTATACTTGGAGGGCTTTTTCTGGTTAACCAGGGAGTGGATAAACAGATTAAAGAGCGTAAAAATAACGAATGTTTAGAGTACGCATTTAGAAAAAATTTTCTTTCAGTTATAAAACAGTAAAAAAGACTCCTACAAGGTGAAGTGCAATAAAAAAGTTGGGTATAACGATCACGTAGCATTTCGCAAGCCACAAGAATGGGTTCACTATCAGTTGAACCGGTTATTAACGGTGTTGACAATGCTGGTTATGTTTTTGAATCACTAGTACGTGATGGATATACAGGTACAGAACAGGCCCTGAATGGTGATATAAATGATCGCAGAATGGTTGGACTATGAATTGGCCTGAAATAGGGTTTTGTGACTAAAAGTATATTTTGTAAGTTAAGGGTAAATGTACACAAAATGCCCCATAGTTGGGTTGCTTTGTCCAACTATGGGGGATCACTACAAGATAGAACTCTTTCTATGAAGGCTACTAATCGTTATTTTCTTCAATTTTACCGTCTTGATAAACAATATATTGAGTACCACTATCTTCATCCATAATCGTTGCGTATGGGTTATCAGACATACCAAACGTACCATGAGAGATGGTATAATTTCCATCGCCTTTTTGTTGCTTAAGGTAGGCTAGTGCGTCATCAGCATTGTTAATTTTTACAGAATCATTGTTACTAGATGAATTGGAAGAAGAGTTAGTACTGTTTGAACCATTGTCTGGCTTGTCGTAACCATTTTCTTGAACTTTCTTTTGTTCACTCTTTTTCCCATTATTAAAAATTACCATAAAGTCTGAATATGTCATATCAGGTTGCTTATAGTTATCGTCGGCATCCCATTCATACTTGGCCTTACGACTATTTGAATATGTATGTAATTTATTACCAGATTTCTTAGCATTGAAAGTTAAATCATCATTATCGTAGATGTATTTCATATGAATTCTGAATTTATTATTACCTAATGATTTCCATGTACCTCTGGCAGCATCACCATAATAACCTTGATCTCCATCACCTGTGTCCGCTTTTGCCCATAGCATTTGCCCATTTTTCTTAAAATAATAATATCCTGGTTGAGGTTTACCAGCTTCATCCTTATCGACATCTTTGTTTGATATCTTATAAACTCCACTCAACGTCTGCTTCTTAGTATTAGAAGTGTTTGCACTATTGGAGCAGCCATAGACTATGGTTACAATTGATAAACACAAAAATAAACCAATAAACTTTAGAAAATTTTTCATTATTAATCCTCCCCATACAACCTTTTTTTATTATAAGGGGAGTTCCCAACTATTTCTACATAACACTTGTAGTTGGTTACTAATAAAGAAAATGGAGTATGGGGATGAGTAGGAAAATTGTCTAGATAATGCCCTAATAGAAAATTTCTTTAACTTAATGAAAGAGAATGCTTGAAGAGAATTAAGATATCTTCCGTTGAGCCATTGAGGAAAACGGTTAACAATTATACATTGGTTTAATTACACAAGAACCTTTTTAAACAAAAGCTAACTGACTCCGATCGAATATCGGAATCAATCCGTCAATTAAGAATTTGTAAATGTCTAACTATTCTATGGCACTTCAATTTTAATTAAATTTTGAATAGAGCTTCTAATTTAGGGACTTATGTCTCATTTTGATATAAATTATCTTCTATTTGAACCGTGTACTTGACGGGCATTAGTGACTATGACTAATTATTTAGCTGACTTTTTCTTATTATTAATAATTCTTTTCTGCTGTGCCATGGTGTTCCGTTCCCAGAAAACACCATCAGTATAGCCCTGGATTCGCGAATCGTGGTTGGCCATATTCAGCCGATATTGGCCCCAAGCGCAGTAGAGTAAGCTTTGTTCAATGCCGATAAAGTGGCGGCCTAGCTTCTTAGCAGTAACGAGGCTAGAACCGGCACCCGCAAATGGGTCCAGAATCAGGTCGCCAGGATTGGAAGAAGCGAGGATAACCTTAGCCATCAATTTTTCTGGCTTTTGCGTTGGGTGACCGGTATTCTCGGCCATTGACCAATAGGGAATCGAGATGTCATCCCAGAAGTTGGATGGTAAAGTATCACGGAAACGACCCCGTTTGGTTTCTTGCCAATCTTTAGCATGCCCGTTTTGCCGGTAGGGGGCGATCACCCGGCGACGCTGCTTAACATCTTCAATATTGAAAGTATAATGGTGCGGATCCTTGGTGAGAAACCAGATATCTTCCATGCTGTTCTTCCAATTGGCTTTAGCTCCGCGACCCTTCTCGCGTTGCCAGGTAATGCGGTTTTGAATGGTGAAGTACTGACTGAGGAGTGGTGCTAGTGCAATACTAGTTTGCCAATCTGCGAAGACATATACGCTGGCGGTGGACTTTAGAAGTGGGAGAACAGCTTTAACCCACCTGGCAGTATATTGTTGGTACTGTTGATCATCCATCTGTTTGAAATTTAGCCCGTCATAATGCTTGTCCAGATTATAGGGCGGGTCGATTAAGGCTAAGTCAATGCTGGCTGGTGGTAATTGGCCCAAGATTTGAAAAGAATCACCGTTAACAATATGATCACGGATTGCTTTTGGATCAAGCAAGTGCTGATTTTCTGGATGGATAATCTTATCTAAAACCTCTTTAGGCGCATGTGCTAAATCAAAATCAATTGTTTTATTGCGTTTTGATTTCATAACTAGTCTCCCTTGGAATGATTATGTCTATTATACAGGACTCTTGTCGTTGCTTGCTTTTTTATATCATCATGGATTAAAATAATAGCTGTTCAGTAGTGTGAGAACAGCGAGGAACGGTTGGTGTGAAGGTTCCCAAAGCACGAATTGGTTACAGTTAAATAAAACAATGAGTGGTAACTAATTGTTAGTTACAATTTAGGTGGCACCGCGCGAAAGCGTCCTATTAGTCTGTGAGGGATTAATAGGACCTTTTTTATTTCAAGGAGTGATAACAATGACAAAGAAAACAAACACAATTTTAACCGGTGATCGTCCAACGGGAAAGTTACACATTGGTCACTATGTGGGTTCATTGAAGAACCGGGTAGAATTACAAAATACTGGTAAGTACAAGACCTTCATCATGATTGCCGACCAACAGGCCCTAACGGATAATGCTCGTGATCCAGAAAAAATTCGACGGAGTTTACATGAAGTGGCATTGGACTACTTAGCTGTCGGCATTGACCCAAAGAAGTCAACTATCTTTGTTCAATCACAGATACCTGCTTTATCCGAATTAACAATGCACTACTTAAACCTTGTAACGATTTCACGGTTACACCGGAACCCGACTGTTAAGACTGAAATCAAGCAGAAAAAGTTTGGCGAAAGTGTTCCAGCAGGTTTCTTTATCTATCCAGTTAGTCAAGCCGCTGACATTACTGCCTTCAAGGCTGATACGGTGCCAGTTGGGGATGACCAGGAACCAATGCTGGAGCAGACCCGTGAAATTGTTCGTTCATTTAACCGGATTTACGATAAAGAAATCTTGGTTGAACCAGAAGGGGTATTCCCGCCAAAGGGTGAAGGGCGGATCCCAGGCCTTGATGGTAATGCCAAAATGAGTAAGTCGTTGGGAAACTGCATCTACCTTTCTGATGATGCTGACACGATCCAAAAGAAAGTCATGTCAATGTACACCGATCCAACTCATATTAAGGTTTCTGACCCCGGCCATGTAGAAGGCAATACTGTCTTCACATACTTAGACATCTTTGATCCAGACAAACAACTAGTAGCTGATTTGAAGGAACAATATCGTGCTGGTGGCTTGGGTGACGTTAAGATTAAACGGCACCTGAATGATGTTTTGCAAGAAACCTTGAAGCCAATCCGTGAACGTCGTGAACACTTTGCGGAAAACATGGATTACGTGGATCAAGTGCTAAAAGAAGGTTCAGAAGCTGCTAATAAGGTGGCTAACCAAACCCTGAAGGAAGTCCGCGATGCGATTGGGATTAATTACTTTGGTTAGAGTGCGAGCCAGCAGAGAGATTGCTAGCTCTAGCAAGCTCCTGGCGAGCACGTTTCGACTCAGTAGTAGAACTCCAGCGAGAACATCGCTACCCACAAATTAATAACTAAAATTTCAAGAGAGACTGGGAATTTGCCCAGCCTCTTTTTTGAAGAGGCAAAAAGAATGCAACACGTTAGCTAAGTAGTGGTCCAAGTGCTGGCAAATCAGCTTTTACCCAACTGCGCCATCTCAGCGAACGTGAGATTACGAACTAGACAAGTTTATTCAACTCGCTTCTCGTCTTTTTGGCAAATCCCTTCATCTTTTGATAGTCCATTAGCAGATATCATGGTAACATTAAGTGGATATTAATTTTCGTTCTTCTAAAAAAAGAGTTATCGGAGGTGAGAACAGTGGAAAACCTCGCAATTGTGGATCTCGGCTCCAATTCGACCCGGATGGCAATTTCTGAAATTGCACCAGATGGTCGTTTTCATGAAATTAAACGAGTAAAGGAAAATACCCGGTTATCAGAAGGAATGGGACGTGAAAAAATCCTGCAGGAGGCGGCAATGGACCGCACCATCGCAGCATTGAAACGTTTTAAACGCATCTATTCAAGCTCCCCGCATGCCCAAGTTCGGGCGATTTCGACTGCCGCAGTGCGGCAAGCAAAGAATCGTCAAGAATTTTTGGACCGTGTCAAAAATGAGGTCGGTATTAATTTACAAGTGCTTTCGGGAAAGAAAGAAGCGTATTACGATTACTTGGGTGTCATTAGGACCCTTAAACTGAACCACTGTTTGATTTTGGATGTCGGTGGTGCCAGCTGTGAACTAGTATTAGTACAGCAACTGCGGGCACGTGATTTGATTTCGTTGCCAATCGGGGCAGTTAACATTTCAGAACAATTCCATCTGGGTGGTTATGTCCGGGCAGCAGACCTTTTTCGGGCCCAAGTGATGGTGAATGAACGGTTAACGAAGATTCCTTGGTTACGTTATGCAACCCGGGTGCCAATCGTTTTATTAGGTGGTGCTAATCGAACACTTGCGCGGATGAGTCAAGCTTACCATCATCGAGGCAACCGCCATCCCTATGGTTCTATCCACGGTTACCAATTAACGTCACGGGTTGTTTTTGCGACTTATCGTGAATTGTTGAATAAGAATTTGAACCAGCGAAAACGCATGCCAGGTTTGGAGCCTGAGCGGGCGGACATTATTATTGGTGGAATGTTGCCACTTGTGTCGCTTTTGCAACGTAATAGTGATGGACGGGTGATTTTCTCCGAAAGTGGTGTCCGTGAAGGAATTATCACAGAATATGTCAATCAAAGGAAAAAGCGTCATGACTAATTGGCAACATGGTTTTTATAAGCTAACGCCAGCAGAGCGGCGACAACTATTAGAACAAGCACACTTGTTGTCAGCTGACGATCAGCGACTACTAGCTGATCATTCATCATTACTTGGTGACCAGCTGGTAGAGAACTACCTCAGCGATTATGCATTACCAGAAGGGGTGGCCCTTGGACTGACAGTTAATGGGCACAATTATGTACTACCAATGGTTGTTGAAGAACCGTCCGTCATTGCGGCGGCCTCAAATGGGGCACAGCGAGTTGCAAAGAGTGGTGGCTTCACTGCTCCTCAGCAACAACGAGCTTTGGTCGGTCAGGTAGTTATTAACGGTGACCATGATACGACTGTTGAATGGCTGCTAGCCCATCGTCAAGAGATTTTGACAATTGCGAATGCTGCCCACCCCTCCATGCAGAAACGTGGTGGTGGTGCGGAAAATATCCGGGTCCGGAAACTACCGGGCTTTATTAGTTTGGACTTAATCATCAATGTTTGTCAGGCAATGGGGGCAAATACCGTTAATACAATGAGTGAAGCGGTGGCCCACTGGTTAATTCAAAATGGTCATGATGTGTTAACGGCAATCTTGAGCAATTTAGCAACGGATAGTTTACAGACCGTGAGCTGTAATGTGGCCCCGCAGTATTTAGCAACTAATCAGTTTTCTGGTGACCAAGTTGCTAAGCGTATTGAACAGTTGAGTATGCTGGCCCAGGTGGACCCATACCGGGCAACAACTAATAACAAGGGAATTATGAATGGCGTTGATGCAGCTTTGATTGCCTCTGGTAACGACTGGCGGGCAATTGAGAGTGGGGCCCATGCCTATGCTTGTCACTCTGGACAGTACCAAGGGTTATCGCAGTGGCGTTATGATGGTCATCACCTTCACGGTAAATTAACGCTCCCGATGCCAGTCGGTGTAGTTGGCGGCTCAATTGGTCTTAATCGGTTAACCAAGGTTAATTATCACCTCAGTCAGATTCATTCAGCAGAAGAGTTAGCGGCGGTTATTACGAGCCTGGGACTCGCCCAAAATCTGGCAGCATTACGGGCGTTGGCAACAAGTGGGATCCAGGCTGGCCATATGAAACTGCAGTATCGCTCGCTCGCCATCAGTGTCGGTGCCACTACTGATGAAGTGGGGACGCTAGTAAAACGGCTGACACAGTTGCCGAAAGTGGATCGTCAGACGGCTCAAGACGAGTTATTAAAAATGAGAGAGGATCGTGACAATGGCTGAAAAAGAAATTAAATTAAATGAAACTAACAAAGCTTTATTGGATCAGGTTAACCAACTTTATCCAGAAGGAACGGTATTTGTTCAGTTTCATGGTGACAAAGCAGGGTATGTACGTCATGACCAGGCGACGCAGAAAACTTTGCCAGGTGGACTGGTTATTATCGTCACAGATTTGACGGCACCAAATTACACGGCTTCTCATGAACTTTTGCACTTACTCATGCTGCTCCGGGGGTTCCCTCAGATTTTCTTCCAATTGTCATTGGGAGATAAACAACTCGATGAACAGATGATGATCATGGCGACGGACTTGTATAATGTTGCCATGCACCGGGTAGTTGTGGCTGAGCAGCGGAAGCACGGCTTAATCGATGAACAGATCGAAGCAGAATACCTTAAGGGCATTGAACATACCTTAACCAAGGAGAATGGTGACGATGATGAACGGACATTGCGTTTGCTAACCTTATTAGATGCATTGGTCTTTTACGGTGATCATATTGACCAATACGCTGACACATTGAAAGATAACTACCCGGTGGCGTTTGCTGCTGCCCAAAAGTTGTATGGTGAAATTACTGCCAAACCAATCAAATCACCATTTGATATGCGGCGATGTGTCATTAAAGTATTCTCCCTATTTGACCGTCAAATGGAAGAGTGGGGATTGCCAGCTTTGAACAATAATAAGTTCACGACCTTATCACCGGTGCTTAGCGAACGGCAATTACGATTGGAAGTTCGGCAAGTCTTTGAAATCTTCCACTCTGATATGAAAGACCGTCACAATGGACGGCGGGCTTATGTTGGCTTACGACGGAGTGACGGTCAAAATTCGTTTGTCATGGATGCTCCTCATCCTGATACGCCAGAAGAATTTAAGCGTATTTACATCTTACCAGTTAAAGAATTTCTCGAAAAAGAACATGTCCCATATATTGTAAGGAAGTAATGATATGGAAAAAGCAGTTCAACAGTTATTTGATCAGGCCCACCACATTGTTTTTCTTACGGGAGCTGGGGTGTCGACCGCGTCTGGGATTCCAGACTTTCGGTCTGCCAATGGCCTTTACACTAAGGATAAGAATGCGGAATATTATCTTAGTCACCGTTACTTTGCAAAGGACCCGGATGGCTTTTACCAATTCTGCAAGGACAACCTTTATTTTCCTGATGCCAAGCCAAATGTCATCCACACTAAGCAGGCAGCTTTAACCCAGCAGGATCGGGCAACGGTGATTACGCAAAATATTGATAATCTTTATGAAGAGGCAGGAACAAAGCATCTGATCGACTTTCATGGGAACTTATTTAACGTTTATTGTGAAAAATGTGGTCAGTCAGTGCCAGTTGCTGAATATCTGAAGAGTCGAATCCATCAAGTTGATGGTGGTCCGTTACGTCCTGACATTGTGCTATACGATGAGGGGATCAAGCAGGAGAACGTCATTGATTCCGTCCGGGCGATGCAAGCAGCTGACCTCGTTGTTATTGTGGGAACTTCAATGAAGGTATATCCATTTGCGGGACTATTAGAGTACGCTAATCCTGCGGCAACCATTTTGGCAATTAACCAAGAACCCCTTCAATTACCGGTGAAGTTTCAAATGATCCAAACAGATGCCTCAAAGTTCTTTGCTGATTTAACAGTTTAATTTATAAATAAAAACCGGCTGACGGGATGAATCCTATCAGCCGGTTATATTGATTAACGCACTTATTTAGAAGAATACGACCTTGCCACCAACTTTATATGGCACGGCGTGTTGCACCTTCTTAGTAGTAACAGCTGTCTTGGTATCTGCGGTTGGTGTCATTGTGTAACGAACGTTGCGTAACATATTATCAGTTAATAGCATTTTGATCGCTCCTTTCATATTGTTCATCTGTAAGATAACATGGGCCTATTATCCCTTCAAGCGAAATTCAAGAGTCTGAGAAAGGCTCTCATCGTGATCTTCTTAACTTACGCATATTTTGTGCGTTAGCTGGCTTGAAATTGTATAAAACCTGTTTTAACGGCATTTAAACTTAGATATTTGTGTATAAATATTTTTTCTATCGTGAATAAGAAATTGCTAAGCACGGAAGATTGAATTATTAGACAGATCTTAATAGGATAGGTAATAGCAAAAAGGAGGACTGTTCATGACCAAAATTACTTTAGGACTAACAACGTGGACTGAACACCCGGCCCTCATTCATGATCAGTTGCGTCCGGTGACATTAAACGAATACGCACAAAATTTACCGACTGTTGAAGTTGACACCTTTTTCTATGCACTTCCCCAGATGGCCACAATTCAAAACTGGCTAGCAGAAGTTCCATCCAGTTTCCAATTTATTATTAAAGCTCACCAGGGGATGACTCTTCATAAGCGTGATCAAAATCGGGGTGAGTTAGAGCAGCTTTTCCAACAGTACCGGCGTACTATTTCGCCACTGGTTGCGGCCGGACAGTTAAAGACCATCTTGTTTCAGTTTCCACCGTACTTTGATGCCCAATTGAAGGATATTGAGTACTTACGACTGATTCGCTTGTGGATGGGTGATTTACCCATCGCGGTGGAATTTCGTAATCAGTCCTGGTATCAGCCAGAAGTTCGTGATTCGTTATTATCGTATTGCCAGGACTTGAACTTTACATTAGTAGCTGCTGATGAACCACATGATAAGGTGACTTCAGTACCATTCCTCCTGGCAACGACCAACCCTCACCTGGCTCTCGTGCGGTTACATGGGCGCAATCGTCAGGGCTGGGATAATGCTGGCAAAAGCTGGCGTAAGACGCGGACACTGTATCGTTATAGCAATCAAGAATTAGCCAAATTAAAAGATCAGCTAACTAACTTACAACCACAGCCAGATGAGATTTGCGTCATTTTTAATAATAATTCTGCGGGTGATGCGGCCCCAAATGCATTGAAGTTACAATCAATGATGAATCTTCATTTTACGGGCTTAGCACCAAAGTCACCAGAACAGCTTGACCTTTTTTAGTGACAAACAGGCAAATCGGTGTCCGGACCAGTGCTAGCAATACTTAGCGTCCTCGCGCTCGGCTTTACCATATGCTATACTTACTGTTAATATTAGATTAGGAATTAATAAGAAAGAGGGGCCTCATATGGCTGAACAAAAACCAACTTATTACATTACAACACCAATTTACTATCCATCTGGTAAACTTCATATTGGTAATACATACACGACCGTTGCTTGTGATGCGGAAGCACGATTCAAGCGGTTAACTGGTTATGATGTTTTCTATCTGACCGGAACCGATGAACATGGTTTAAAAATCGAGCAAAAAGCAGAACAACTCCACATGCAGCCGCAAGAATATGTTGACAAAATGGCCGCTGGCATTAAGAACTTATGGAAACTGATGGAAATCAGCAATGATAAGTTTATCCGGACCACGGATGATTATCACGAAAAGGCTGTCCAAAAGATCTTCCAAAAATTGCTGGACCAGGGCGATATTTACAAAGGTAAGTACACCGGTTGGTATTCAGTTGATGACGAAGAATACTTTACTGAAAGTCAATTAGCTGAAGTATACCGTGATGATAATGGTAAGGTTATCGGCGGTAAGGCCCCATCAGGTCATGAAGTTCAATTGGTTTCCGAAGAATCATACTTCTTCAAGATGAGCAAGTACGCTGACTGGTTGATGAACTATTATAAGGAACACCCTGATTTCATTGAACCGCATAGTCGGATGAATGAAATGGTTAATAACTTCTTAAAACCAGGGCTAGAAGACTTAGCAGTTACGCGGACATCCTTTAACTGGGGTGTTAAGGTGCCAAATGACCCTAAGCATGTTGTTTATGTATGGATTGATGCTTTATCCAACTATATTACGGCGCTCGGGTACGGCTCTGCTGATGATAGCTTATTCAAGAAGTACTGGCCAGCTGACATTCATATGGTTGGTAAGGAAATTGTCCGTTTCCACACTATTTACTGGCCAATTATTTTACATGCATTAGGATTGCCATTGCCAAAGCATGTCATCGGTCATGGATGGTTGACCATGAAAGATGGAAAGATGTCCAAGTCCAAGGGGAATGTTATCTACCCTGAAACTTTAGTGGAGCGTTATGGACTCGATGCCACTCGTTACTACTTATTAAAAGCCATGCCATTTGGTAATGATGGGGTCTTCAGTCCAGAAGACTTTGTCGACAAGGTTAACTTTGACCTCGCTAACGATCTGGGTAACCTGTTAAACCGGACCGTAGCCATGATTAACAAGTATCAGGATGGTAAATTAGTTGCTAATAACCAAGCCACAACAGACTTTGATGCTGACTTAGAGCAAACCGCTGCTGATGCAATTGCTGAATACAAGCAGGAAATGGATAAGACGCACTTTGCTGATGCTTTATCTGCCGTTTGGAAGCTCGTTTCGCGTGCTAATAAGTACATTGATGAGACCGAACCATGGGTATTAGCTAAGGACGATAGTAAGAAGACTGAATTATCCGATGTGATGACACACCTGGCCAAGAGCTTACGGGTCATTGCAGCCTTAATTCAACCAGTAATGACACATGCACCAAAGGAAATTGTTGAACAATTAGGTATCCAAGGAACTAACCTTGATTTGATTAACCTGCAATTTGATGACTTCCCTGAAACAGCTCAGGTAGTGGCCAAGGGAACCCCAATCTTCCCTCGTTTAGATGTCAAGAAGGAAGTGGCCTTTATCAAGAGCCAAATGAGTGCTAATCAAAAGCAAAAGGGCCGGAAAGCAATGGAAAAGGCTAAGAAAGAGGCGCAGAAAAAGATGAGTGAAGAAGAACAAACCGAAGGTAAAAAGCAAATTCGGATTGACGTTTTTGATAAAGTTGAATTGAAGGTTGCCAAAATTACCGCTGCTAGTCATGTTGAAGGTGCTGACAAGCTGCTGAAGTTCCAGATGGATGATGGTAGTGAAGACGGTCGGCAAATTCTCTCAGGGATCGCTCAATGGTACCCAGATCCATCGGTCTTAGTTGGTAAGAACGTTGTGATTGTAGCTAACTTAAAGCCACGGAAGATGCGTGGCGAAGTTAGTCAAGGAATGTTACTATCTGCAGAAAAGGACGGCGACGTTAAGGTTGTGACGGTTCCAGATTCATTAATTCCTGGAATGAGCGTGGAATAAAATGAGTAAGCAGCACGTTGCCTGGCGAAAGATTTATGATTCGCATACTCATCTGAATGATGATGCCTTTTATAATGATGTGCCTGCTTTTGAGGATCGGGCCCGCCACTATGGGGTCACTGAGATGAATATGGTGGGGTCAAATGCTGTGCTTAACGAGCGCGCTCTAAAATTGGCTCACCAGTATGATAACTTGCACGCGATCATTGGCTGGCATCCCGAGGACATCCGCTTCTATAACGAGAATGTTGAGGATCAGTTGATTGCTGATTTGCGAGATCCAGCAGTCGTCGGTGTTGGTGAAATTGGCTTGGATTATTTTAATGATCAGCGTTCTCCGCACTTCCGCCAACAAGAAGTTTTTGCACGTCAGCTGGAAATTGCCCGGCAACTGCACCTGCCAGTATCAATTCACGTCCGCGATGCACTAGCAGATGCATACCCTATCTTACGGGATAGCCACATTAACGAATTTGGTGGCGTTATGCACAGCTTTAATGGTTCGCCGGAATGGGCGGAGAAGTTTATGGACTTGGGAATGTACATCTCATTTAGTGGAGTTGTTTCTTTTGGCTCTGCAGAACAGGTCCAACGTTCTGCGCAGGTAGTCCCACTCGAGCGCATGATGGTGGAAACCGACGCACCTTACCTAACCCCCAGCCCATATCGTGGTAAGCAAAATGAACCAGCATTTACTAAGTTTGTTGTTGATGCAATTGCTAAATTAAAACAGGTCGACGCTGAGCGAGTTGCTTACCGGACGTACCACAATGCAGCAAATTTATTTTTAGGTCAGAAAGAACTTCATGAACAAAATTAAAGAAGTCATTGTCGTTGAGGGCAAGGACGATACAAAACAAATTGCGAAGGCCGTCCAGGCTGATACCTATGAGACTAATGGTTCAGCAATTTCTGATGACGATATTGCTCGCCTAAAGAAGCTAGCCGCCAAGCGGGGGCTAATCGTGTTTACTGATCCTGATTTTAATGGTGAACGGATCCGCAAAACCATTAGCCGAGCCATTCCGGGGGTCAAACATGCTTTCATTCGGCGTGATCAGGGGATTCCTGATCAAGCACACGGTAGCTTGGGAGTTGAGCATGCTGATCCGGCAGTAATTAAAGCTGCACTAGCGCATGTTTATACCCAACAGAAGACCACAGTAACTGAATTCACGAAGAGCGACCTTGCTCATGCAGGGTTAGTGGGTCAAGAAGATTCCCGGAAACGGCGGGAACGGTTAGGTCAACTGCTTGGTATTGGTTATGGTAATGGGAAACAATTGTTAAAACGGCTGAACATGTTTCAAATCGATCGCGACACATTTGAGCGGGCAATTCAACAGTTAGGAAGGGAGCAGTCAAATGACTAGCGCAAAGCAAATTGGTAATCGGCAGACGACGCGTTCAATTATGAGTGAATACGGAATCCACGCCAAAAAGGGCTTTGGGCAAAACTTCTTGACTGACCCAGCCATTCTGGGGCGGATTGTCAGTGCGGCTGAAGTTAGTCGTGATGATAATGTTATTGAGATTGGTCCCGGAATTGGGGCTTTAACTGAACGGTTAGCACAAGCGGCTGGTCAGGTTTTAGCGGTTGAAATCGACCAGGATTTAATTCCAGTCTTGGCAAAGACATTAGCGGCATACGATAATGTCAAGGTAATTAATCAGGATATTCTGAAGGTCAACTTACCCCAGTTAATCGAGCAACAATTTTCTGATCCAACGCGGCCATTGAAGGTTGTGGCCAACTTGCCGTACTACATCACTAGCCCAATTTTGATGAATTTGTTGGCAACCAAGGTTCAGTGGGCATCAATTACGGTCATGATGCAAAAGAAAGTCGCCCAACGATTAACTGCTCATCCAGGGACGAAGCAGTATGGAGCGTTGACGCTAGCCATTGAATATCAGATGGAAGCTAATATTGCTTTTAATGTTTCCCGTCATGCCTTTGTACCATCGCCAAATGTTGATTCGGCCATCGTTGTCCTCAAACAACGTGCTGAGCAATTGCCAGAGCAACCATTTAATAAGGGCAAACTGTTTGGCCTGATTCGGGGATGCTTTGCTCATCGGCGGAAGAGTCTATGGAATAATCTCCAGTCAACTGTGGGTAAGGATGCGGCTACTAAGGAGCAAATGAAAGAAGTTCTGGAGCAGGTTGATATTGATCCCCAAATTCGTCCAGAAAAGCTGACACTGAATCAATTTATTCGCCTAGCAAATGTCCTTCATGATTCTAACTTAATTTGAAAACACAATTGATTTATCACTTCGCTTATGATACAATATTGACTTTTATGTTAAATAAGGGTATCATGCTCGTAGCGGGGTGAGTTATTTGCCAAAAAGTATTAATGAAATTAAGCAAGAATTAGAAAATCGCGTCGGTCAAAAGGTATTAGTTACTGCTCAAGCCGGCCGTAAGCGTGTTGCAAAGCACCACGGCGTTTTGAGTAAGACCTACCCAGCAATCTTTGTCGTCCATGTTAACGAGGGACAGGGCGCCATTAGCCGTATTTCATACAGCTACACCGATTTACTAACTGAAAATATCTCAATCGACTTTGAAGATGAAGCACAAGCTTAAGGCAATGGGAGCGTGACAGAACTTGCACGTCTCCACAAGAATAATGAAGGGCTCTAGAATTCGAATTATCCGAATTCTAGAGCCCTTTTTATATTGGACTGGGCATTTTCAACTACATAGGGTGATCGATGCCCCACTCTCCATTATTTTTAAACACCCAGGAATGATTCGTTCATTTCTTCCCTAATTCGAATATAGTATAATCAAGATAATTAATAAGAACGAACGGAGGTGGGAAGATGATCATTACTGAAAAAGCGCCGGCTAAATTAAATTTAAGCTTAGACACTCCCTTGCGTTATTTAGATGGGCTTCCGCAATGGGACATGGTAATGATTTCCGCTGATCTTGCTGATTATGTGACCATTGAAATTGGTGAGCATCGTGGTGGTGTCAAGGTTTACACTGATAGTAGCTTCTTGCCGAATGATCAACGAAACCTCGCCTTTCAGGCAGCAAATATTCTGCGAAATCGATTCCATCATCGCGAAGCAATGACAATCCGAATTAAAAAACACATTCCTGTCGCGGCAGGCTTAGGTGGTGGATCATCAGATGCCGCCGCTGTACTGCGTGCACTTAACCGGGCGTGGGATCTGGGCTTGTCTCTCCCGGAATTAGCTAAATTGTCGCTTTCCATTGATTCGGATGTTCCTTATTGTATTTATAATAAACTTGCTCACGTCACTGGTCATGGTGAACAAGTTGAACTACTACCACAACCTCCACATTACTGGGCAGTGATTGCTAAACAGCAGATTAGCGTTTCAACGCCTCAGATTCTACGTCAAATTGATTACACTAAGGTCCATCATTTGAACAACAAAGCCTTAATCGCCGCCCTTAAAAAGAACGACTGGCTGGCCGCAACTAAATATATGGGAAACGTCTTAGAACCAATCACGATGCAGTATCACCCAGAAATTGGTCGACTAAAGGAAAAAATGTTGCAATTAGGGGCGGATATGGCCCAAATGAGTGGCACAGGGCCGACTGTTTTTGCAATTTGCCATAAGGAATCCCGGGCACACCGAATCCAAAATGGGCTGCGTGGCTTCTGTCGAAACGTCAACGTAGTGACATTACTATAAAAGCAAAATCGAACGAGGGACATAATTGTCATCGTTCGATTTTTTAAAATGTACTTGCATTTTGTTAGTGGTCCAGGTAAGATGGATTTTGTTGTAAATAGTAATTATTACTATTTAGGAGTGAAGAGAATGAAGATGTTTAAATGGTTAGTGGTTGTGTTAACCGTAATCCTCGTTACGATTTTATGCGTAGCTGCTTTTACCAGGCCACATTTACAACAAGAAAATAAACCGGTGCGGGTCATCACCAGCCTTAACTTTTATGGTGAAGTGGCAAAGCAGGTGACGGGTCATTATGGGGACGTGACATCAATTATTAATAGTGCCTCAATCGACCCCCATGATTACCAACCTGGCACGAAGCAGGCTAAACAAACTTCCCAGGCTAACTTGGTAATTGGCAATGGACTCGGTTATGATCACTGGCTCCAGCAACTGGTGGTGGCCACTAATCCCCGTGTTCGGCAAATTGATGTTAGTCACGATATTGCCAAAAAGGGTGCCGGTAGTAATGAGCACGTGTGGTACAACCCTGCGGTAATGGAAAAACTTGCCCAGCAAATTGCAGTCGATGCTGCCCGATTAGATCCAGCACATGCTGCCTATTACCGGCAAAATGCTCGACGGTACTTACAACAATTACATCAGGTTGACGCTAAGATTGACCAACTCCACCAAAATATTGGTGACAAGCGACTAGTAGATGTCTCGGAGCCTGTCTTTGACTATTCACTCCACCGTATCGGCTACCAGATTAATGATCAACATTTTGCTAAAGCCGTGGAAGATGGGAGTGATCCTTCCCCGAAGGACATTGCAAACATCCGGAACGATATCACTAAGCACCGAATTGCATTCTTTGTGGTCAATACACAGTCATCTGACCGGGTAATTGATAACTTAGTAGCATTAGCTCATCACTATCACGTGCCGGTATTGAAAGTAACCGAATCGAAGCCTAACGGACTGACATATCCAGAATGGATGCTAAAACAATACCGCCATCTAGAACAAATTCAAGAAGGGAGATCTTAATCATCGCCATCTTAACTGTTGACAGCTTAACGACTGGTTACGGGGACCAGCCCATTGTTAAAGACCTGACCTTTGACGTTAATGAAGGAGATTTTTTGGTCGTTATTGGTGACAATGGGGTTGGTAAAACCACCCTCATTCGCTCGCTATTGGGGTTATTACCAATTATGAGTGGAACGATTAATTACGCTGATGACTTGCGGATCGGTTATGTGCCGCAATTTCGTAATATCGACGATGAATATCCGTTATCAATCCGTGATTTTGTTGCACTCAATTTGCCCCAACGACCTTTTCCATGGATTACTAAAAAGGAACATCGGGCCATTGAACGAATGTTACGGTTGACGAACCTGACAACGATTGCTGATCGTCCTTTAGGGTTAGCCTCTGGTGGGGAAAAGCAACGGGCTTACCTTGCTCAAGCCCTATTGCGTAATCCCCAGTTACTAATCTTGGACGAATCCACGGCTAGCCTGGATAACGATATGAAGTATGAATTACTAAATGTCGTTGCGCGTTTCCAACAATCGGGTCTCAGTGTCATTTTTGTTACCCATGATTGGGAGCTGGCGACTGAGTACGGTAACCGTTTCTTGCGCCTAACACCGAATGGGGCGTCGTCGGGACCAATTAATGAACTTCCCAAACCAACAGTTGAGGGGGCCAAGTAATGTTAGCACTTAGTTTTATGCGCCACGCCTTTGTGGCAGGTACCTTTATTGCCATTGTTTCTGGATTAATTGGCGTTTTTGTGGTAGCCCGGGGGTTGCCCTTTCTAACGCACACCTTATCTGAAATTGGCTTTGCAGGGGCTTCGTTTGCTGTATTTGCTGGCTGGCCTGCATTAAATGGAATGATCCTGTTCACGATGCTTTCGTCAATTGTTGTTGGCCAGATGAGTATTAAACGCAGTCGGCGAGAAGCCGTCATTTCTGCCGTGTCAGCACTGTTCTTAGGACTAGGGATCCTCTTTTTATCCTTAAGTAGTGAAACAGCTAGTTCGGCGACGAGCATCCTTTTTGGTAGCGTTGTGGGGATTAGTATTCATGAAGTATGGGAACTAGTAGTTCTTTCAGCAATTGTCCTGATAGTGACGATGCTGATTTATCGGCCCCTGAAATTTGACTCATTTGATGACATTGGTGCCCGGGTCACTGGTATCCCATCCACTGCTATTTCCGTAGTATTCTTATTACTATTAGCTTTAAGCGTTAGTGTGGCTGCGCAAATCGTTGGGGCGCTGCTGATGTTTATTCTGCTGACCCTGCCAGCGGCGAGTGCTAAGTACTTTACTCACGGAGTTGCCAAGATGATCGTTCTGTCAATTTTATTTTCTTTAGTAGGAACGTGGCTGGGCCTTTATCTAGGCTATTTAACTAACTGGCCGGTTTCATTTTTCATCGCCCTGATTGAAGCAGTAATATACGCAAGTGCCTTGTTATATCAAAAATATTATGTCGAATAAGATCAAATATGAATCCTCGGAGTTATTAACTTATGAATAATGATTCTGAGGATTTACTGATTTTAAAAATAAAGTCGGTAAAAGCCGAACAATTTATGGTAAACTGAATAGGAATAACAGCTTTTGGAGGAGAAAAGATGAAAGTTAGACGAAGTAACCGACTCGTTGACATGACGCGGTACATGATGGAACATCCGCGGACTTTGGTTTCACTGAAGTTCTTCGGACAACGTTATGATTCCGCTAAGTCGTCAATTAGTGAGGACTTGAGTATCATTCGTCATGCCTTCCATACTTGGGGCATGGGCCGCTTGGAAACCATTCCTGGTGCCAGTGGCGGTGCTGTTTTGACACCATTCTATTCTAAGGAAAATGCTGAAGCAGCGATTGCAGACCTGGTTAAAGAAGTCAGTGATGATTCACGGCTCCTACCAGGTGGGTATGTTTACCTTTCAGATTTGATTGGTCGACCAGATATTTTACGGCGGGTCGGTCGTTTGATCGCCACCCAGTACGTTGACAAGGACGTTGACGTTATTATGACGGTGGAAACGAAGGGAATTCCGATTGCCCAGAGTGTGGCGATGTACTTAAACAAGCCGTTTGTAATTGTCCGAAATAGTTCCCACATTACTGAAGGACCAACGGTAAGTGTGAACTATGTTTCGGGGTCGGTTAAACGGATCAAAAAAATGGAGTTATCACGGCGGACACTTTCCGCTGGTGCCAATGTGGTTGTTGTCGATGACTTTATGAAGGGTGGGGGAACCCTGAATGGGATGAAGTCCCTAATTAAAGAATTCGATGCCCACTTGGTTGGGATGACCGTATTTGCAGAAGGGGAAGTCAGTGGTGAACGCCTGGTTGATAACTGTACTTCATTGATTAAGGTCAATGCGGTTGACGATCGTAATAAGACGATTTCTGCTCAGGCAGGTTCATTTATTGATACTGTATTTGGTAATAAGGAGAATTAAGTAAATAATGAAACGCAATGCAATTATTTTAGCAGCAGGTAAGGGAACACGGATGCGCTCCAAGCTTTACAAGGTTTTACACCAGGTTTGTGGAAAAACGATGGTTGAACATGTTGTCACGCAACTGGAAAAAACCGATATCGATAATATTATTACGATTGTTGGCTTTGGGGCGGAAGCTGTTAAGAAAGCCTTAGGCAATCGGACACAATTTGCTTTGCAAAGTCAACAGTTGGGAACCGGCCATGCAGTGATGCAGGCCCAAAACCTCTTGGGGGATGTTGATGGCGAAACCATTGTTGTTTCTGGTGATACACCACTGTTTACGGCTGATACCTTTAATAAGCTGTTTGAATACCATGAACAACACCACGCCGCTGCCACGATCTTAACATCCGTTGCTCCTGACCCAACGGGCTATGGTCGGATCATCCGGAATGAAGTTGGTATTGTGGAACGGATCGTAGAACAAAAGGATGCTACTCCAGAAGAACAAGCAATCCACGAAATCAACACCGGTGTTTATTGCTTTAACAATAAGAAGTTGTTTGCGGCTTTGAAGAAGATCAATAATAATAATGCTCAGGGTGAATACTACTTGACTGATGTCATTGAAATCATGAAGCATGATCACGAAGTCGTTACTGCTTATAAGATGGATAATTTTGATGAATCAATGGGAGTTAACGATCGAGTAGCCTTGGCACGGGCTAATAAGTTAATGCGGCAGCGGATTAACAATCAGTTAATGAAATCTGGTGTTACGATGCTTGACCCAGAAACGACTTACATTGACGATGGTGTTGAAATTGGTCAAGACACCGTGATTGAAGGTGGCGTAGTTATTAAGGGCCACACAAAGATTGGTGCGGATTGCTACATCACTGCTCATTCACGGATCGTTGATTCCACCATTCACGATCACGTCACAATTACTTCATCAACGTTGCAAGAAGCGGAGATGCATGAAGGTTCTGATATTGGTCCCAACAGTCACCTGCGTCCGCAAGCAGAAATTGGCCCTAAGGTTCACATTGGTAATTTCTGTGAAGTTAAGAAGACTTACATTGGTGAAGGAACGAAGGTTGGTCACTTAACATACATTGGTAATGCGACCCTTGGTAAGAACATCAATGTCGGTTGTGGAGTGGTCTTCGTCAACTATGATGGTACGAATAAGCACCACACCAATGTCGGTGACCACGCCTTTATCGGTAGTAATAGTAACCTTGTTGCGCCCGTTAATATTGCTGATAACTCCTTCATTGCTGCTGGTTCCACCATTACCGACAGTGTTGAAGAATACGACATGGCAATTGCACGAGCTCGCCAGGTGAACAAGGAAAATTACGCGAAGAAATTGCCTTGGTAACGATTACAATTTCTTGCTTTTTAGGTAACCAATCTATATCATTAAAGTGTATGTGGCGGAAACAGATTGTTAGTTTTTGCCGAACAATTGAATTATTCCAGCGGAGGATGCAATGAGTAATAATCGTTATTTTGACTCAAACTTAAAGATTTTTGCACTGAACTCGAACCGGCCATTAGCTGAAAAAATCGCTGAAGAAGTCGGTGTAGACTTGGGGAAGTTATCCGTTGACCGTTTTAGCGATGGTGAAATCCAAATCAACATCGAAGAAAGTGTCCGTGGTGACAATGTATACGTTATTCAATCCACGTCTGCACCAGTCAATGATAATCTGATGGAACTGTTAATTATGATTGATGCATTACGACGGGCAAGTGCCAAAACAATTAATGTGGTTATGCCATACTATGGTTATGCTCGCCAAGACCGGAAGGCACGGAGTCGGGAACCAATCACTGCCAAGTTAGTCGCTAACATGCTTGAAAACTCGGGTGTTGATCGTGTAATTGCCCTTGACCTTCACGCAGCACAGATTCAAGGTTTCTTTGATATCCCCGTCGATCACTTGATGGGTGCCCCATTGCTGGCGGAATATTTCATCAAGGAAGGCGTTGCTCAAGATGCTGTCGTTATTTCACCAGACCACGGTGGTGTTACGCGGGCCCGGGCATTAGCTGAATTCTTGAAGTCACCAATTGCTATTATTGATAAGCGTCGTCCGCGTGCTAATGTTGCTCAAATTATGAACATCATTGGTGATGTTAAGGGGAAGAAATGTATCATGATTGATGACATGATTGATACTGCTGGTACGATTACTCTGGGGGCTCAAGCATTAATTGATGCTGGTGCCAAAGAAGTTTATGCTTCTTGTACCCATGCCGTTCTATCTGGCCCGGCCATTGAACGGTTAAAGAATTCTCCACTGAAAGAAGTTGTCGTAACTGATTCCATTCAATTGCCAAAGGAAAAGCAAATCGACAAGATTAAGCAGGTTTCAGTTGCCCCATTAATTGGTGCTGCTATTAAACGGATTAATGAGAATAAGCCTGTAAGTCCTCTCTTCAAGAAAGTCTTTAAGAGTGCTGAACTGTAAACTGAACAAATAATTAATCAAGGTTGTTCACCCCAAGCTGGTGAACACCTTGATTTTGTTTTAGAAAAGTCGGTTACCCGTTCAAAAAAGTTAATGAAAGTTTAAGATCTGAACAAAAACTACTGTCTAGTGGTCTGCATGGTATAATATGACTGTACTTGAAGGAGGAAAAACTATGCAAACAAGTAAGTTCTTCAAACGTATTTCAGTCGGCACCGCTGCTTTAGCGATGGTCCTGGCGTTAGCTGGATGTGGCAATAGTCAATCATCAGTTAGTTCAACGAAGAGCTCATCGTCTAGCGCACGTTCTTCTGAAAACGATTCAACGAAGGCGGTCCGGTCAGCTAACCGGTTAATCCGTAACAATAATTTCCAAGATGCTTATGATAAGCTAAGTCAAAGCAGTAATCGGACAAATGAAGCTAACAACTTAATGACCGACTTACAAAATTACATCAGTGCTAAGCAAGCTTATGACAACCAAGATTACCAGACAGCTTCTGCTAAATTGAAAGAACAAAAATCAACGAGTACCGCAATGCGGGATGCTTATTCTGTTCTGCAAGCGAAGATCAATAAGAAGCAGGTTTCCAATAGTACAAGCAGCAGTTCTAAGACAGCTGCTAACCAAGCTGCTTCTGACCAAACTAGTGATAGTGTTGTGACTAGCTTTGCTAACAAGATGGGCTTTAGCGGTAGTAAAGGGTATACCATTACCCCAACTGAAGTTAATGGTCATGTTTACAAGTTCGAAGTTCGACAAAATAACAGTGATCACACCGTGGCAAGCTTGATTGGTATCTATCAATACAACAGTCAAACTGGTGCTGTTACCAAGTTAAACTAAGTTGATATATAAAAGGGCGCGTGACAGAAGATATTTATAACTGCGTGTTCACGTCCCCGCAAATACAAAAAGGGCTCTAGCGTTCGGCTTCTTCCGAACACTAGAGCCTTCTTTATGTACTGTACTTTTTCATGTGGTTCTTCTATTGGAGGACGTACTTTGCAATTGCCTTACCCACACCATCACTATTGTTATCGGCGGTGACCACATCGGCGACGGCTAATGTTTCAGGAACCGAGTTACCCATGGCAACCCCAATGCCAGCGTATTCAATCATTGAATTGTCGTTTTGGGCATTGCCAAGTGCCATTACTTCGGACTGCTTAATCCCTAGCTTTTCACTGAGGGCTTTAAGGGTACTGCCCTTGCTGGCCTTTGGATTGATAAATTCAAGATAAAAGTCTTCACTGCGGATAATTGTAAAACGCTTATGGAATGACTCTGGCAGAATAGCTTGAGCATGGTCCAGTTCATCTTTACTACCCAGCATCATTCCCTTTGCCAACACATATTGATCTTGGGTATGAGCCATTTCGTCAAGGGAACGGACACGTACAGGCATGCTGACAAGGTCTGACTCATGGATGGTCCATGAACTAAGGTCACGATTAGTCGTGTAAATATAATCCCGTGATTCAATCTGCGACTTAAGGTTGTTCTTGGTACAGAATGCTTGCCAGTCAACGTAGTCGGTAAAACTAAAAGTGTAATTGATGATGACATCCTCGTTAGTCGTCTGGGCCAGCGCGCCGTTAAAACTAATTACGTATTCATCTGCTTGATGGTTCAACCCTAAATCATCAAGGTAGTGATTGACGCCAGTCATTGGACGCCCGGTGCATAAAACGATCTTAACACCGGCCTGGTGGGCTTTTTCAATTGCTTCCATTGTTGCGGGAGTAATTTGTCGTTGGTCGTTAATGAGGGTGCGATCAATATCGATTGCTACTAATTTGATTGCCATAATTAATTATTCTCCTTTGGATCGATTAATTCATTGTTCTTAATGTATGACTGGAATTCTGTATAGATAGGTTCAAAGATTTCAATATTTTCATGCTTAGCAAGCATTTCCTTAGGGAAGAAGAACCGTTGATCACCGGCCTCTTTACCAGAGACGCTCGCCACGAGAGTACTAATTTGTGACAGTTCAATGAGACTACCGTCTGGTTGAATCAACTCAATCTGGGTTTGCGGGTTGGATGTTTGGGGATGGTAGGTATCATATGGCAACTTAAAACTGTCATTGACGGCCGTATAGTAATCACTGTTGTAGCCCACCGTCTGAATTAATTTAGTGAGTTTTGGAATAAACTTAGCAGAGCTTTTATTATAGAGGGCGGACTTAAATGGTCGCCGGTTCAGAAAACGTTGGGCCAAGTCGCTTAAAATCTTATCCTGGGAATGTGTCCAGTGATTGAAGTAAGTGGTCAGCACACCATCATCTAATGATAAATAGTCGTCCAGAGTGAAATGATTGTTAAAAAAGGGCATCAACATGTAGGGTGTGAAATCTGGTTGAAAGTCACTCGGGTGTTGATAAATATATTTGGCCCGTTTGAGTAAGTGGTCAAGGATTACTTCCATGGACCGGGAAACGGGGTGAAAATAAATTTGCAGGTACATTTGGAGACGACTGATGATGTAGTCTTCGACTGCGTGCATTCCCGAAATGTCAAACGCGATTCCAGATTTAATTGGTCGCATCATGAGTAGGACCCGGTCCAGGTCAAACTTCCCATAATTAGTGCCGGTATAGTAAGAATCCCGTTGTAAGTAATCCATCCGGTCGGCATCAACCTGACTAGAGATCATTTGGACAACCTGCGGATTTTGGTAAGTATGATCAATAACACTAGCAACCTGTTCAGGAAAGATGGGGGAGACCCGTTTTAAGATGCGATTGACGTTGGTCCCCGGGTTAGTGATTAATTCCCGGGTAATTTTTTCATGATCAGTATTAAAAATGTGCTCGAAGGTATGGGAGTATGGTCCATGGCCCAAGTCATGCAGTAGAGCTGCACAGAGCGCGACCGGCCGCTCGCGGTCATTCCAAAGACCATCGCCCGACTGCAAAGAAGGGTAGTTCCTTTGGAATCGATTGCACATCCGCCGGGTGATTTCGTAAACTCCAAGACAGTGGCCAAAACGGGAGTGTTCAGCACCGTGAAAAGTGAGCGAAGTGGTCCCTAATTGTTTGATTCGCCGGAGTCTTTGAAATTCAGGGGTATTAATTAGGTCGAGGATGATTTGGTTATCGACGATGATTTGACCATGGATCGGGTCACGAAAAACCTTATCCTTTGGTAATTGTTCATCAGTGAAACTCACTAGATGTTACCTCCTTAGTTAATTCGTTCTTGCAATCGCTGCATGTAAGTAACCTGCTTGGCCAGTGATTCAATAAATGGGGCCGACCACAGTAATTGATTAATGTCTGCCTCCTGGTTCGTGAATACAGAAGATAACCGGATCTCAGCATCCTGCATAGTTAATGGTTGGTGGAGCAATTCTTCAACGGTTGTCATGGCAGTCGGCCAAACATCGGGGAAGTTCCACTTGTTCTCTTCATTTTGGAGACCATGACTATAAAAGTCGCGAACCAGTTCACCACGGCTGGTTTGATTGCCACAGACACTCAAGTAGAGCATAACGACTGCTCCATTCTTGTTCCGTCGTTGGGCCATTCCACCGATCTTTTGGCCGTTAACACTAATATCAAAGGTTCCCGGACAATAAGAGTGGGTGATCTCACCAGTTTCGATTGTCAACTCTGGGAAAGCTTTGCTAATGATATTGGTCATTACTTGATAGGCTTCATCAATTTGCAATTCTTTACCGACCAGGTGCCATGGTAAGAAAATGGAAAAATTGAGGACACCAGCATCGCTGACTACGGCCAGACCACCAGAATTACGCATGAAGTAGTTGAAGTGATGATGCTTGAGATACGTCAGTGCATTTGATAGGTGTGGCAGACGTTGGTCTTTGAGACCTAAGATAACGGTATCAGTTAACGACCAAAAGTGGATGAGGTTAACGTTCAGATCATCACTATGGTCCAAAAGGGCATTAGTATAAACAAAAGATGACAAGTTATTATCGACCATTAATGGCTGCCGAAAAATCGCTGTTGGTTGGTTAAATAATGAATTCATGATAAACTTCTTTTCTCTGGTGTTTTTGGTTGACAAATAAACACTTTCATTATACTAAAGAAAGCGTAACATTAACATTTTCAACAACACGAAATTTATTTAGAGGGAGATTGACAATGGTAAAAAAAGCAACCCCGGTTCATGTTGAGTTAACAACGGTGATGGAGCAAGATGGCCAGCAGGAACGGTTTCATTTTACTGAAGACGGCCAATTTGTGAATTTGAATGGGAAATACTACCTTCGTTATCACGAACACCAACAGGGGCAGACAACGCCAGTTCAATTTCGTTTGAATAATGATGAACTTCATTTACGGCGTAGTGGTATTAGGGAGACAGTATTTACCTTCTTAAATCGACAGACGACAAAGGCACGTTACCAAACGGAATACGGCATAATTGACTTAGAAGTAACTACCAATCGGCTCTTGGTTGATTTTGACCCCATAGCGGCTCGCGGGAACGTTGACTTGGAGTACCAGTTAGTTTCTGGCAATCAACTAGTAGGAACTTACCAACTGCAATTGCAATTTAGTCGCTAGCATTGTAGAATGTAGGATAGACTTTTTTGAAGGGATGTGCACCAATTTGGATTTAAAGATTTTTGACGGCCAAGACAAATCAGAACTTTCAATGATCGAAGTTGCTCACGCTATTCTTGCACACCATGGTGAGGCAATGGCATTTGTTGATTTAACCAATGAGGTTCAGCAATACTTAGGTAAGAGCGATGAAGAGATTCGGGAGCGACTTTCGCAGTTCTATACTGATTTGAATATCGATGGCAGTTTTATCTCCTTAGGTGACAATACCTGGGGCTTGCGTGCATGGTACCCATACGAATCAATTGATGAAGCCACTGTTGGTGAAAGTGATGACGATGAAGAGGATGATCGTCCAACTAAGAAGCGTCGTAAGGTTAATGCCTTCTTAGCCGACTCTGACAACGATGATGATGTGATTGATTATGATAACGATGATCCAGAAGATGAAGATCTGGATGACAATGACGACGAAGATAATGATGACTATGATGATGACGACGATGATGATTACGCTGATGACGGTCTAGATGACGGCATTGAAGGCCAATTATCTGAATTGCATGATGATAGTGACGACGATGATGATGAATAATCATTTTTTTGCTTGACTATCTTAGGTTGACCCTGTATTATCTTTCTTGGGCGCCTGTGAAGACAGGTCAATCGTTCGTTTAAATGATGGCTCCCTGTTTCAAATGAAATAGGGAGTCTTTTATATTTAATCCCCAATATATTACAAAGGAGTAGACATAGCACAATGACAAAGTACATTTTTGTAACCGGTGGAGTTGTTTCATCATTAGGTAAGGGTATTGTTGCTGCTTCTCTGGGCCGCTTATTAAAGAACCGCGGCTTGAAGGTAGCTATCCAAAAGTTCGATCCATATATTAACGTTGACCCAGGGACCATGAGTCCATATCAACACGGTGAAGTCTTTGTTACCGATGATGGGACGGAAACCGATCTGGATTTAGGTCACTATGAACGGTTTATCGACAATGACTTAAACAAGTACTCCAACGTCACTACTGGTAAAATCTACTCTGAAGTTTTGCGGAAGGAACGGCGTGGTGATTACTTAGGACGGACCGTTCAAGTAATCCCTCACATTACTAACGCTATTAAAGATAAGATTAAACGGGCTGGTGAAAGTACTGACGCTGAAGTCGTTATTACTGAAATTGGTGGGACCGTTGGTGATATTGAATCTCAACCATTCATGGAAGCTATTCGGCAAATGAAGGAAGAGGTTGGTGACAAAAATGTCCTTTATATTCATACTACCCTGATCCCATACCTACGAGCCGCTGGCGAAATGAAGACTAAGCCAACCCAACACAGTGTTCGTGAACTACGGGGCTTAGGAATTCAACCAAACATTCTGGTTGTCCGGACTGAAAAACCAATTACTGATGAAATGCGTTCAAAGATTGCCTTATTCTGTGATGTTGATCCGAAGGCGGTCATTGAATCATTGGATGTTAATACCCTCTACGAAATTCCGTTGAACTTGCAAAAACAGGGGATGGACCAACTGGTTGTGGACCACTTTGGCTTGGATTGCCCAGTTGCCGATATGCGTGAATGGACTAATATGGTTAACCATATTGAAAATGACTTAACTAAGACCGTCCGGATCGCCATGGTTGGGAAGTACACAGACTTGCAAGATGCTTACATTTCAGTGAACGAGGCATTACGGCATGCTGGTTACCCTGTTGATGCCAAGGTTAAGATTGACCACTTTAATGCTGAACACATTAACGAAGACAATGTTGCTGATACTTTGAAGGATTATGACGGGATCCTGGTTCCAGGTGGCTTTGGTTCACGAGGAATCGAAGGAATGATCACTGCAATTAAGTATGCCCGTGAAAACGATGTTCCATACTTGGGTATTTGTCTGGGGATGCAAACGGCTTGCATCGAATTTGCCCGGGATGTACTGGGATACAAGGACGCTAACTCCACAGAATTTGATCCAAACACTAAGCACAACATCATTGACTTGATGGCTGATCAAGAAAATATTGAAGACATGGGTGGAACCCAACGGTTAGGGGCTTACCCATGCAAGCTGAAGGCAGGGACAGTTGCTGCGGCTGCTTATGACAACCAATCCATGATTAGTGAACGGCACCGTCACCGTTACGAATTCAACAATGAATATCGTCAAGAAATGGAAGACCACGGCTTAGTTGTTTCTGGAATTAACCCCGACCGTAATTTAGTTGAAGTGGTTGAATTACCTAAGAAGCGCTTCTTTGTTGCGGCTCAATATCACCCAGAATTCAAGTCCCGTCCTAACCATCCAGAGGGTCTCTTTAAGGCCTTTGTTAAGGCGGCAGCTGAAGGCAAATAATCAGAATAACAGTTGATTGATTTCGTTAATAAGATCACAATATAACGGGCAAAGTGTCGTCAAACGCTTGGCCCGTTAGTTATTTGCCGCTTCCCTTCAAAAATCATTAAGATTGATCATAAAAGGTTGTTTTTTGTTAAATAATTAATTATTATTACAATTGATTGTTCAAATAAGGAGCAATATTAACTAATAAAATTAATTAAATCTAATAAAAATCTTAATAAATACTAATTTTAAGTGAGGAAACGAAAATGAAACGAATGATCATTCAGGGAGGACACCGCCTTTCCGGAGAAGTGACAATCGGTGGCGCTAAGAATAGTACCGTTGCTTTAATTCCGGCCGCCATTCTAGCTGATACGCCAGTGCAGTTTGATACGGTCCCCGATATTTTAGATGTTCACAATTTGATGATCATTTTGAAATCGATGAATGTAAAGTCATCATTCACTCATGGGGTGTTGGATATTGATCCAACGCAAATTGTTGAAGCAGAATTGCCAAGCAAGGCCATTAAGAGTCTGCGAGCTTCTTACTACTTCATGGGTGCTTTATTGGGCCGCTTTCACCGTGCAACGTTAACTTTCCCTGGTGGTGACAATATTGGTCCACGGCCAATTGATCAACATTTGAAAGCCTTTAAAGCATTGGGTGCTTCTGTTTCAGAGAATAATGGAACTGTTCACTTGGATGCCCCGAATGGCTTACATGGGACTCGGATCTTTTTAGATATGGTCTCTGTTGGGGCAACGATCAACAGTATCTTAGCTGCTGTTCGTGCAGAAGGGACAACGATCATTGAAAATGCTGCTAAGGAACCCGAAATTATTGACTTAGCAACCTTCTTGAACAACATGGGAGCAAAGATTCGTGGTGCGGGGACTGATACCATTCGGATTACCGGTGTTAGCACCCTGCAATCAATGAACACCCATACCATTATTGCAGATCGAATTGAATCTGGAACCTATCTTTCCCTGGCTGCGGCCATGGGTGATGGTATTATGGTTCACAACATCATTCCGGAACACTTGGAATCCTTCACTAGTAAGCTAATTGAAATGGGTGTTAACCTGCAAATAGATAGTGATAAGATTTACGTGCCGAAATCGGAACATTTGAAAGCAATCAATGTGAAGACGATGCCATTCCCAGGATTCGCCACCGACTTGCAACAACCACTGACTCCCTTGATGTCCTTAGCAGAAGGGGACAGTACCATTGTTGATACGATTTATCCTAAGCGGGTTAAGCACATTCCAGAATTGCAAAAGATGGGCATGAACATTGAAGCCCATGATGGGATGATTATTGTTCGTCATACCGACCATCTCCACGGAGCAACTGTTTCTGCTGGTGAGATTCGTGCCGGAGCAGCATTAACAATTGCTGGTTTAATGGCAGATGGCAAGACGGTTATTAACAACGCGGGTAATATTTTACGGGGCTATGACCGGATTGTCTGGAAGCTGAACCGGTTAGGGGCCAATGTTTCGATTGAGGACGATTCTTCCGTCACGGTTGGATAAGTTCTTGCATCCGTTAAAAAATCGTGTTATCCTGTTAAAGTTGATTATCTATGTTTCAGGCAATGATTCATGGCAAAAGGAGCGTATAAATTATGAAAAAAGGAATTCATCCAGATTATCATCCAGTAGTATTTCAAGATGCTTCTACTGGTTACAAGTTTCTCTCAGGTTCCACTGTAAATTCCAGTGAAACTATCAAGTGGGAAGACGGTAACGAATACCCATTAGTTCGGGTGGAAGTTACTTCTGATTCACACCCATTCTACACTGGTAAGCAAAAGTTTACTCAAGCAGATGGTGCGGTGGACAAGTTCAACAAGAAGTACGGTCTCAAGTAAGACTGACTTTAATTTACAGACGAGATTGGGACGACCAATCTCGTCTTTTTTATTATTTAAAGATAAATTGGCGGTGTTTTTATGAAACGACGAGGTTATCAGTTCCTGCAGTGGCTAACTCATAGTTCATTCATTTCTATTGTTCATGACACTTTGTTAGCATTGTTTCCATTTGCATTAGTAGGTTCGATCGCGCAAATGATCCTTAAAACCATGTTTTCAGAAGATGGCTTTTTTGCCAATATCTTCTATTTTAGCGAGTGGATGCCTGATTGGATATTTAAAGCGTGTCAAGCAGCGTTGTTTGCAATTAATCAGGTGACATTAAGTCTTTTTGGCTTGTTAGTAGTTTATGAAGCCGCTAAATACACTGCCCGGTTGTACCATCGCGATGCGCAAACGGCTGGTATGACTGGAATTATTGCCTTACTACTAGTGGCATTTCGTTATGATAAATTTTCAATGGTAAAGGGAATTAGTAATTTCAATTGGAAACTATTAGGCAGTCAAAGTGTTTTACTTGCCTTTGTCATCGGTTATGGAGTTGGTCAGTTGTACCGCTGGTTGGCAAAGGAACGAAATTATTCAGATAATCACACCTTTATTTCCATTTATGATCGTTCATTCTTGGCAATTTGGCCAGTGATCATTGCGGTGGTATCTGCTGTCGTCATTTCCTTCTTACTGAACTTTAGCGTTCTCAATGCTTGGTTGCGCTCTGGTTACAGTACGCTTATTAATGTCGGTGAGAATGATAACCAGTTGTGGTTAGTTGTCTTAACCAAACTATTAATGGCCGTTGTAGACTGGTTGGGATTAGGGACAGCTAATAGTGCTAATGTAATGATGTCGGGGTTAAGCTTTGAAGAGAACTTAAATTATGCCTTACAACATAATAGTTGCTGGAATGTCCCCCATCCCTTACTAGGTGGGTCACTTTATAATTCTTTTGCTAATTTTGGTGGCCACGGTGCGTTGCTCGCTTTATTAGTGGCTATTTTGATTGTTGGCCGTCGGCGCGACTATCACCGAATCGCTCGGTGGTCACTGATTCCAACCCTCTTTAATTCATCTTTTGGTGTGATGGTGGGGATTCCAGTATTGATGAACCCAATCTTGTTCTTGCCGGCAGTTTTCATTCCGACATTAAATATGTTGATTGCGGCCCTCGCAATTACTATTCATATCCTGCCAGCGACCCCTTATCCGGTACTCGTTGGTACACCAGGACCATTAATTTCATTCATCGCCACAAATGGTAATTGGTGGGTATTAATGTTTACGATTGCTTTGTTTATCCTAGATGTGTGGCTCTATCTGCCGTTTGTTCGTCTTTTGGAAAAGTGGCCCCAATATCAGGTTAAGGGAGGTCGGTTCTGATGCCTAAATTAGATGAACTCAATCCCCGTAAGCGGAGTCGTCTTATTCTAATATTAATTATCCTGGCGTTGATTTTGTTAGCTGCTCCTGCTTTTGTGTGGATGCGATCCAGCAATGCTTACCTCGCTCAGCAAAGAAAGTCAAAAATGTCACCAGTTATTATGGTGCCAGGAAGTTCGGCGACTGAGAATCGCTTTAATCAGTTAGTCAATTTGTTAAATAAAGATACAGATAAAAAGCATAGCCTAATGAAAATTCAGGTTGGCAACAATGATAAATTATCGACAACCGGGTATATCCATCGTGGTGATCGTGAGCCCATTATTGTAATCGGTTTTAAAAATAATCATGATGGGTATGACAATATTAAGAAACAAGCACGAATGCTCAATATTGCTTTTGAAAGTTTAACTAAACAGTATCACTTTAATAACTTCAAGGCTTTTGGCCATTCCAACGGTGGCCTAGTTTGGACTTACTGGTTGGAAAAGTATTATTCACAATATTCTGATTCGATTACCGTGAAACGGTTAATGACTTTGGGAACTCCATTCAACTTTGCTGAAAAGTCAATTCAATCACCGACCCAAATGTTTTTGGATTTAGAAAAAAATAAGAAAAAGATTCCTTCGTCATTAAGCGTCATCTCCGTTGCAGGAACCGAAAGTTATGATTCTGATGGTCTAGTTCCGGAAGAAAGTGTTCAAGCCGGTAAGTACATTTATCAGAAACAAGTTAAGCACTATACGACGATGACGGTTACTGGTGATGATGCCCAGCATTCAGATCTTCCCCAAAATAAGGAAATTGTGCGTATTATTGAGCAATATTTATTGGATAATAAGAGTGCCCCCGTTCCAGTTAAGAAGGGTGAACAGTAAGCTAAAAATACTATACAAAAGTAAGTTATATCGCTATACTAGACACATGTAAATATTCAACGAAGGAGTGGCAAACCTTGAAAGAGCCTAAAAAGCGGCAGTCTCGTAGTTGGTTGCGCTGGACTGCGGTGGTTATATTACTACTGCTGTCCGTAGTACTGATTTTTAACCAGCAGATTAAATACCATCTAGCGGGAAGCTACCGTCCACAGATCTCACGTCAAGAGATTAAAAAGAACAATACTAAAGCTGCTAATTATGATTTTAGCAATGCTCAGGACCTGAGCCTCCAGACAGTGGCGCGAGCCCGGGCCAAACGGCAACCGATTAATATTATTGGTGAAATTACTGTTCCGGCTATTGACATGACCTTGCCAATTGGTAAGGGGGTCGACAACACCACACTTGCTTTGGCAGCGGGAACCTTCCGGCCAGACATGAAAATGGGGCAAGGAAACTACGCATTAGCTGGGCATAATATGGCCCATGGTAGCAAGATCTTATTCTCGCCATTGTATTATCACGCTAAGGTGGGGCAAAAGGTTTACATTACTGATTTAAACCGTGTCTATGAATACCAAATTACGGAGCGCAAGTTTATTGCAGCGACGCGGGTCGACGTTGTTCAAAATACTCCACAAAAAATTATCACCTTAGTTACCTGTGATGCTACTGGTGCTAATCGACTCATGATCCGGGGAAAGTTTGTTAAGTCGATGCCATTTAAACAGGCTCCGCAACAAGTTCAGCATAACTTCTCTAACAAATATACGACTGGCCGTAAGTCATAAAGTAAAGGAATGAGACAGAACAGCTTGTCGTTCCCTGTAAACATAAGAGGGCTCTAGTGTTTGGATTTTCCGAACACTAGAGCCTTCTTTATGTACTGTGTTGTAGCATTTTCAACTGTTACCTATTGGAGTTCTTTTTGAAATTTATTTAACCATTCTGGCAGCACTTCCGCTAGGCTGTGATAAGTGTCTTCAAACCGATGCGTGTACCAAGGGTCGGGGATGACACTATCCTCTTTACCGGGGATGATTTCATATGCGCGATGAATTTTATGGCGGTCCTGTGGTGGTGCCATCCGCAGAAGGTTTTCCTCATTCATCCGGTCCATGCAAATGATATAATCTGCGGAGTGGAAATCAGCTGTTGTAATTGGCCGCGATACCAAGCCGGTCGGATCGAGGCCATGGTGCCGCATTGTCTTCTGAGCTCCTGGATGAGGTGGATTGCCTTCCTCTTCGCTACTGGTTGCGGCAGAATCAATTTGAATTTTATTACTTAATCCCGCTTGCTGGACCATGTGGCGAAACATGACTTCAGCCATTGGGGAGCGGCAGATATTGCCAAGACAAACGAAAATTATTTTCATAAATGACACCTCACTTTATTCTTCAATTCTATCATAGGCATAATCATTAGAATTTGCTAAAGAAAAACCAAGTAATCGCGTTGTCGATTACAGATTTGCTACAATAGAGGGAAATCTTAAGGAGGAAAGAGTTATGATGACAACTATTATCATAGTGGCAGTGATTGTACTGTTAGTAATCGCTTATGCAGTAATGTACAACGGTTTAGTGCAATTGCGAACCCACGCGCAAGAATCATGGAGTCAAATTGATGTTCAACTGCAACGGCGGAATGATCTGATTCCCAATTTACTATCAACCGTAAAGGGTTACAGTAAGTACGAAGCCAGTACGCTGGAAAAGGTAACTAAGTTGCGACAGCAAATGGTTGATATTCCTGAAGGGGACCATGCGAAGCTGATGGAAGTTTCCAACCAATTATCATCCAGTTTGCGGTCAATTTATGCAGTGGCGGAAAACTACCCAGACTTAAAGGCAAGTACCGAATATCAACAACTCATGGAAGAATTAAGCAATACAGAAAACAAGATAGCCTACTCGCGGCAACTATATAACAGTACTGTAGCTGCATTAAATGCCCGCATTCAATCTTTTCCCACTAATATTGTTGCGCACTTACAACACTTCACCCAAATGGATTACTTACAAGTACCAAAGGAAAGTAAGCAGGTCCCGAAAGTTTCATTTGATGATTAACGAGGTCTAACATGTTATATCAGCAAATTGCGCGAAATAAACGCAAAACTATTTTGGTAATGGCGGGATTCTTTATCCTGGTAGCAGTAATTGGCGCAGCAATTGGTTATTTGTTTGCAGGCACAACAGTAGGTGGCATTATTATTGCGGCGATTGTGGCCGTTATTTATATGTCAGTGATGATTGGCCAGTCAACGGAAGTGGTCATGAACATGAATAATGCTCATGAAATTCATTCTGCTAGTGAAGCACCGGAATTGTGGCACGTTGTTGAAGACATGGCCATGGTTGCTCAAGTGCCGATGCCCCGCGTGTTTATCATTGATGATCCTAGCCCCAATGCATTTGCTACGGGCAATAACCCTGAACACGCTGCAGTAGCCGCAACAAGTGGTCTGTTGCAAATGATGAATCGGGAAGAATTAGAAGGGGTAATGGGGCATGAGATGAGTCACGTCAAAAACTATGATATTCGTTTGCAGACAATTGCGCTCGCTTTATCAGCAGCCATTGCGGCATTGGTAAACTTTGCCGGGAACTTCTGGTGGTTTGGTGGCCGTCGCTCAGATAACGATGACAGTCCATCTGGTATCTTTGCCATCGTGGGATCAATTCTCTTAATTATCCTGGCGCCACTGGCGGCCTCAATTGCCCAGATGGCCCTGTCCAGGAATCGGGAGTACCTGGCGGATGCTGGTTCTGTTGAATTAACACGTAATCCCCAGGGCCTGATTTCTGCGCTGACGAAGTTGAAGTCTGCTGACCCAATGGCGAAGGTGGCACCAAGCAGCTCAGCTTTGTACATTAGTGATCCAGAGCTCAATGCCAAGCATCACCCGTTTGCCCACCTCTTTGACACTCATCCGCCACTAGACCAGCGGATTGCCCGCCTCAAAAAAATGTAAATCATACGGATAGCCTGATCGTTGAAACAGCGATCAGGCCTTTTTTATGCCGATATTATCGCCTTTAAATGGAGATGATGATATAATTAAAAAGCTAGACTAAAGATTGGAAATAAGAGGGAGCTCTTTCATGAAGATGAAATTAGCCGAAATTGCTTCAGCAATCGGCGTTCAAAATGAAATAAGTCAGTGGCAAGACGTGGAAATAACCAGCGTTGCCTTTGACAGTCGTGAATTGGAAGCTGGTGCACTGTTTGTTCCACTACAAGGGGCACAAGACGGTCACCAGTTTGTTCAGAGTGCCTTTGATAATGGTGCAGCAGCAACCTTGTGGGCTAGTGACCATGATGTCACTACGAACCCTGATCAACCAGTTTTAGTGGTGGCTGATCCGTTGAAGGCATTGCAAAAGCTCAGTAAATATTATTTACATAAGATTAACCCGATCGTGGTTGCGGTGACGGGGAGCAATGGTAAAACCACGACTAAAGATATGACGGCCTCTATTTTGAGTACGCAACTGAATGTAACGAAGACGCACGCTAACTTTAATAATGAAATTGGCGTTCCCGTGACATTATTAAACATGGAATCGAATACTGAAGTTGTGGTTGTTGAAATGGGGATGGACCGTTTTGGTCAACTAGACTTCTTAAGTCGGTTGGTTTCTCCAGATATCGCTGTAATTACGATGATCGGCGAAGCCCATATTGAATTCTTCGGCACCCGGGATAAGATTGCGGACGCCAAGATGGAAATTGTTCATGGTCTCAAGGAAGATGGGGCCCTGGTCTACAATGGTGATGAACCATTACTCCAGGAGAGAACACGTGACCTGGCTCAGGATCGGATTACCTTTGGTCGTCACCTTGATGATGACTTCTACGCTACTAGTGTTCACCTGCATGAGCGGTCAATTGACTTTAAGGTTAACCAGTGGCCAGACATGGACTTCACGATTCCGATGGTCGGTGAATATAATGTTAATAACGCATTGGCAGCAATTGCGGTTGGCCAGCGGTTGCATATTAGTCCCCAACACATGAAACAGGCGTTAAAAGATGTTGAGTTAACCGAAAATCGTGCTGAGTGGGTTAAGGGGAGTAATGGCGAACAGATCTTGTCTGATGTTTACAACTCCAATCCAACCGCTGCTCGCCAGGTTTTAAAGACGATTGCGGAAACACCAACCAGCGGGCACCGGATCGCAGTGTTAGGCGATATGTTGGAACTCGGAGACGCTGCTCCGCGTTTGCACGCTAGTCTAGCTGCTAATATCGATCATGACCATATTCAGCAGGTTTACCTGATCGGTAGTAATATGAAGTACCTGCAAGATAAATTGATTCAGGATGGTTATCCAGCAGTGGATGTCCATTATTATCCAGATGATGGTTTAGCTCAACTAACAACGGACCTCCAGCGAGCATTGACCGCTGACGACATGGTCTTGTTGAAAGCTAGTCACGGTATTCACCTTGAGGAAGTTTTGCGGGCATTAACAAATAAATAAGTTGATTTAATTACCAGCCGACCAACAGTGCTTGTTTTAAGTCGGCTGGTGTTTTTAGGAGGAAAATATTTGAAATTCAGTGAATTAGGTTTATCAGATAGCCTATTAAAAGCAATTAAGCGCAGTGGCTATGAAGAAGCTACTCCCATTCAAGAACAAACGATTCCCATGGTCCTTAAAGGCCAGGATGTAATTGGCCAGGCACAGACAGGTACGGGGAAAACGGCTGCTTTTGGCCTGCCAATTATTGAACACGTCGATAATAATAATCCTGCAATTCAAGCCCTCGTTATTTCACCAACACGTGAATTAGCTATTCAAACACAAGAAGAACTTTTTCGTTTAGGAAAAGATAAGCATGTGCGGGTACAAGTAGTTTATGGTGGGGCTGATATTCGGCGCCAAATCCGGAACTTAAAACAGCATCCCCAAATTCTCGTTGGAACTCCTGGACGGTTGCGAGATCACTTGAGCCGGCATACGGTGAAGTTGAAAGATATCCAAACTTTAGTATTAGACGAAGCCGATGAAATGCTTAATATGGGCTTCCTCGATGATATTGAGGCCATCGTCAACCAGACTCCAGCCGACCGTCAAACATTGCTGTTCTCGGCGACTATGCCACCAGAAATTAAGAAAATCGGTGTTAAATTTATGACTGATCCGACGATGGTACGGATCAAGGCTAAGGAATTAACAACGGACTTAGTTGACCAGTACTATGTACGGGCCAAGGATTACGAGAAGTTTGATATCATGACCCGGTTAATTGATGTTCAGGATCCTGACTTGACGATTGTCTTCGGTCGGACAAAACGGCGGGTGGATGAATTATCGCGCGGCTTAATTGCTCGTGGTTACAATGCCGCCGGAATTCACGGTGATTTAAGTCAAGACCAGCGTTCTAAAATTATGCGACGCTTCAAACGGGGGCAACTGGACATATTAGTAGCAACGGATGTTGCAGCCCGGGGGTTGGATATTTCCGGTGTTACGCACGTATACAACTATGATATTCCTTCGGACCCTGACAGCTATGTTCACCGGATTGGAAGAACGGGTCGAGCAGGGCATCATGGCGTTTCCTTAACATTTGTTACGCCCAATGAGATGGACTACCTGCATGAAATTGAAAAACTGACCCGCGTGCGGATGCTGCCATTGAAGCCGCCCACTGCTGAAGAAGCGTTTAATGGGCAGGTCGCTTCAGCAGTTAATGACATTGACGAATTAATGGCTGCCGATTCTACCAAGCGCTACCACGATGCAGCTGAAAAATTATTAGCGTCCCACAATGCAGTTGACTTGGTCGCTGCTTTATTGAATGACATGACGAAGGAAGCAGCATCAGAGGTTCCAGTTAAGATTACCCCAGAACGGCCACTGCCGCGACGCCACCGTAACTCAGGACGGCATAGTGGATATCATAATCGTCATGGTCATCATTACAATCGTAGACACCGGAACGGTCATCAGCGGCGTAATAATGAACGGTCTCGCCACCATGATAATCATGGTAATAGCCATTCCAGTCGCCATTCATTTAACATCCGACACCGGACAACAGAATAATCAAAAAGATCCATTCGACAAGAATTGCCGAATGGATCTTTTAATTATTTATCTAATTCTGTTTGTTTGAATTGTTCCAGGTTGTGTTGACTTGGAATTAAGTTAGCCCACTTCTTAGTTAGAAATTGACGACTAAGGTGGTAATGCGGTTGTGGTTGACGGTGGTCGATAAAGTTGCTTGTTGCTTGATCGAACTTAACCCAACCAGCCCAACCGATGTGGATGGTATCTTCCATGAAGTATGGCTTGGAACCATCATGTGACAGGTCAACAACATTGGTAAAGCCCTGTTGTTTCAGTTGGAACTTAATCTTGTCAACAGTCTGGTAGTACATGTCCATATTTAGGCCCGTGTACTTTTCCCAGCGGCTGTTAACCGGTGGAATAACAAACATGACGTTCATCTGGTTATTATTGAACTGGTTCAAAACAACTTGAAGATCACCGTATTCAGGTGACTGGTTGTAGTTGAACTTACGTTGTGATCCCCGCAGCTTCTTCAGATCAGGCTTAACCTTCTTGTTATAGAAGGAGTTCTTGACGTGGAAGCTGTTATTGTTAGCCTCGTGACGACCATTTGCAATTGCTTCGTTGTGAAGCTTATTAGCGTCATAATGAGCAGGCAATTTCTTAACTTGGGGTTTGATGAATCGATCGTAATTATCATTAATTTGCAGATCGGAGAACAATTCATCTTGATGTTGAAGCAAGGATAAACGGAAATTAATCATTCCTTTTTCCCAGCTGTTTAAGGATTGTCCCTTTGCAATCTTAGCAGCGTACCCAGAAACCGTTCCTTCTTTCCCTAACATTTGAACGAGCCGTTTAGCCGCGTATCGATCGTAAGGGGAATGAGGATTGGCATTTTTTAACCAGGTTAAGTTAGCTAAAGAACCATTGTAGTATTTGAAGGCTGCTGGCATAATTCCCTGCTTAACGAACCATTGTGGTGACACGATATAAACAGCCTTTTTGCCACGTAATTGACCCTCCATCGTGGTGATGTTAAAGAACTGTGGCAAAGACTGGGTACCACGTGAACCCATGAGGAATGGGGTGAAGTTATGGTAACGCGCAGCCATGATTGAAGGGTGGAAACGGTCAAACCGCCGTAGTTCACTGGAACCAAAGTAAGGTACGTAGTTGGTACTTTTATCGGAGAAAGCCTGTTGCTTAATCGACTGGTTTTTGAATACGACGGGGCTTAAAGAAACCGCTGCCCGCTTTTCGGTTGTTGATGAATGTTTGCCACCAACGGGTAATGAGAAGAGTAAGAGAATTAAAACCAGGGCAAGAATGACTGGGCCAAATGTGTACCACAGTCGCTTGCGGTTAGTCATTTTGGAGCTCCTTTACACGTTCAACCATCTTATCAACTGTGTTCCATTGACTACGGTCAAATTCAGAAACAGGAACTTGAATGGAGAATTGGTCTTGTAAAGCTAAAAGCACACTAACAGTGGCCATGGAATCCAATAAACCATCGGCGAATAAGTCTTCGCTTGAATCAGCAAAGTCACTTGCGTCCCGACCAGTTGCGTCAGCTAAAATGTTAATAATATCTTCCTTCATAATAAAAACCTCCTATAGGTATTAATGCGTGTTTCCGAAGAAGTACGTATCTAGGAAACCACTAAAGATTAAGAATGTGAACATAACAAAGTTAAAAGTAACGAAAATAGCAACCCACTTGGTAAATGTATTGTGAGGCATTCCCTTAAGATGCTTGCGCTTATAACGAAGCCACCAGTCATTAACGACTAGTCCTAACCCTTGAAGGAAACCATAGAGAATATAGTACCAAGTAATACCATGCCAGAAACCCATCAGCATCATGTTAAGCATGTAAGCAACTGATGACAGAACATTCCGGTTCTTGAACCAACGCTTTTTGGTAGCCATGAAAACAAATCGCATGAAGATGTAATCACGGAACCAGAACGACAAACTGATGTGCCAACGGTTCCAGAATTCCTTGATGTTCTTGGACTTGAATGGTTGCTTAAAGTTCATTGGGGTCTTTACACCCATGAAGTATGAAATTGCAACGGCAAATAAGGAATAACCCGCAAAGTCAAAGAAGAGGTACATCCCATACATGTACATGACACCTAACAAGTTCCACGAAAGGGGACTTGGATCGGCCATTGCAGCCTTTTCAAAGTATGGGTAGAAACGTTGTCCGAAGAAGTAGGCGATAATGAACTTGTATAAGAAACCGAGAAACAGGTAATAAATTCCTGTATTAACTAGTTTCAAGTAGGCAGTCCTTTCTGGAACCGCCTGGTAGTCTTTTTCAAACCGCCGGTAACGATCGATTGGCCCAGAGGTGATGGTCGGCATGAAGACCATGAACCGGATGAACGACCATGGACTAATTTGTTTAACCATGCCATCACGTGTTTCAATAACTGTCCCTACCGCTCGGAAAGTCAGGTAAGAAATCCCGAGAAAGCCAAGTAACGAGTTGTGGCCAACCATTGCTGGCGAAAGCTTAACGATGACAATTGGGAGATTTGATACCGCGCAAGTAAGGTAAAAGATTAATGAAGAATTATTACTTTGTCGGTAATGGTGGTAACCCATGACGATGATTGTTTGGTAAATTACGTAAACAATCAGTGAAATTAATTGTTGCCAACTAGCACCATCAAACATCAGGAAGATGAAGATGAAGCTAACTAATGCTTCATACCAAGCAAACCGCTTGCCAAAGTATAACCCAATACTCAGGGGCAAGATTGCCAGTAAGAGGTAGACAAAGTAAATTGGGGTGCCATAAGCAGTGAAATTAGGTAAACTAGCGATCCAATTAATCATTATTTGTTGGCCTCACTAATTAATTGTTTAACCGCAATTTTACCGTTGGCAGACATTGGAAATGAATCCCGATAAATGAACTGGGTTGGCATCATGTATGGCATGATGAGTCCTTTCAGGTCTTCCCGGATTGCGGCCGTCAATTTTTTATCATCGCTGAAGTCATTGTCAGCTGGAATAACGTAAGCAATCAAGTGACTGACTTGATGGTTAGCGTTATACTTTGGCACTGCCACAGCTTGCTTGATGTACTTGCTCTTTTCCAGACTCGTGCGCACTTCAGCTAGTTCAACTCGGAAACCATGAATCTTGATTTGGAAGTCCATCCGGCCTTTGTGATGGAGGAGACCATCTGCATCAAGAATTCCTGCATCTCCCGTCCGGTAAGCTGGTTGACCATCTAATTCAAAGAAAGCTTTCTTAGTCTTTTCGGGATTATTCATATAACCATTGGCAACACTGTCACCAGCGATGATAATTTCGCCCTGCTTACCTGGTTCAGTGATTTGTTGATCACCATTCCAAATAGAAAGGGTAACACCCTGTTTAGCATAACCAACCGGGAGACGGTCATTATTAGCAACAATTTCTGGTGTAATTTCAACTTGCGTAACGGCCACAGTCGTTTCAGTTGGACCGTAAGTGTTAAAGATACGTGCGTGTGGGAAACGTTGCTGAAGAGTTTTAGCCGTCCGCACAGTTAACTCTTCCCCACAGAAGAGGAAGACTTGCAGGCCGGGCATTTGCTGTTCATTAAATGCTGGACTTAAAGTCAGCATGTCAGCAAACGACGGCGTTCCGACAAAGACGTTTAAGTCTAACTTTGGCAAAGCAGTAAAGAGTTGGCCAAAGTTTTCAACGACGGCGTGTGGAATGGCCTTGATAGTACTGCCGCTTAGTAAGGCAGGAAGCCAGTACATGTTTGATAAATCAAACGAATAAGGTGGCTGCCCTAAGAAGTTAACGTGGTGAGGTAGTTTGAAATCATCACTCAGCATCCAGTCAACAAAGGTCCGGAAATTATCTTGGGTAACTTCGACACCCTTTGGCGAACCGGTTGTCCCTGAAGTAAAGAGGACATATGCTAAATCATGCTCCTTAACCATTTGATCACCAGTAAAGTCATGAATATCAGCCAAGATCTTGTCTAGTTGATCCCGTTTAAGTACATTAGCATTGAACTTAAGTTGATCAGCTGGAAAGTCATCTACGCCAATAATCAAAGATGGTTGAGCAGTATCTAAGATTGATTGCATTCGTGGCAATGCAGAATCAGATGAAACTGGAATATATGGATGACCAGTCTTTAGAATACCGACAAACGAAACGATCATTTCAAACTGGTGGTCACCAAATACCAAAATTGGTGATTTAGCTGGTAAGTCTTGCTGGTCAAGCCAAGCAGCAAGAGTGTTTGATTGATCAAGTAATTCTTGATAAGTATGGGTTGTCCCCATCTCATCATATGCAATGCGGCTTGAATTCTCTTTAGCGGATTCATTCAAGGCCGTAATAATATTTTTAATCATATTCTCCTCCGAATTAGAATTCGTTATAGATAAATGGTTCTTGACCTGCACCATAGTATCCATACAGGTAGATTAGAAGAAGCATTACAAGAAAGTAGAAAATAGTTTTTACAATAAATCCGGCAACCGGATGATTCTTAATCGCTTTAATCATAAAAACCCGCTTGAACCTCCTTCCGGCGAATTATGAAATGCCATCTAGAATTTTACCACTGTCGGTTAAAAAGTGACGATAAATTCACCGATTTGTTTTATATAACATTAAATAATGTAACATGCCTATTTTAAGGACAATAGGAAGATAAATCAATTTACTTTTCATTAAAATATACAAATTATAATAATTGCCAGAGACTGATCAAATGTTATATGATTATTTTTTAAAAAGAAAGGCGAGGTGGATAATTGTGATTGCGGGATTAGGTGTTGATATTACTGAGATTCAACGTACTGCTGAAGCTGCCAAGAAACATCCTCGCTTTGTTCAGCATGTGTTGACGGCCAAAGAGCAAAAGCAGTATCAGCAATTTAAGGGCCAGCGAGCTGCCGAATATTTAGCTGGCCGTTGGTCATTGAAGGAATCTTTTGCCAAGGCAATGGGGACGGGAATCGGTAAGACGGTTAATTTCCAATCTGTGGAAGTGTTGGATAACCACTTAGGAGCTCCAATTGTCACTAAGTCACCATTTAATGGACGGGCCTTCGCCTCAGTAAGTCATACAAGAAATCTTGTTATGACTGAAATCATTTTAGAAAGTGAGCAGGAAATTAATGATTAGTGGACGTCTTCGGAAAACATATTTAAAGGTAAACTTGAATGCTTTACAGAATAATATTATTGCCCAGAAAGCAGCTTTGCCAGCTGGCAGCAAGATTTTAGCAGTCGTGAAGGCCAATGCTTATGGCAATGGTCTGGTTCCGGTTGCCCAGGCAGCGTTACGGGCTGGTGCAACGGGTACCTGTGTTGCCATCTTAGATGAGGGCCTTGAGTTACGTGATCAAGGAGTAACGTCCCTAATTTTGGTATTAGGGATTACCCCCGTGGAATATGCTCATGTTGCTGCCGAGAATAATATTTCATTAACGGTTGGTGATCTTGACTGGTTGCAGCAGTATCACCATTTGGCACAAGTTAACAACTGGACAGTGCCATTGAAAGTACACCTGGGATTAGATACGGGGATGGGGCGGATCGGCTTTACCTCGGTTGACCAATTGCACCAAGCGGTTGAGCTTTTAAAACAGCCTGAGTTTGAATTTGAGGGGATTTTTACGCATTTTGCTACGGCTGACAGTGAGGACCATACATACTTTCAAAAACAAGTTGCTCGTTGGAACAAGATGATTGATAGCTTGAAGGTCAAGCCGCCATATGTCCATATGGCTAATTCTGCTACTGGTTTGTGGCATCAGGACACCATTACGGCGAACACTGTTAGAATGGGAATTTCAATGTATGGCCTAAACCCATCCGGTCGTGAATTACCACTCTCATTGCCGATTAAGCCGGTTAGTTCATTGATTACTTCGATTAGTTTTGTTAAGCAGTTAAGAGCTGGTGAATCTGTTAGCTATGGGGCAACATATACTGCTCAAGAAGATGAATGGCTAGCAACGTTGCCGGTTGGTTATGCAGATGGATACGAACGTCGGATGACGGGGTTCCATGTCCTTGTGGATGGTCAAATTTGTCCAATTGCTGGTCGGGTCTGTATGGATCAGATGATGGTTCGTCTTCCCCAAAAGTACCCAGTTGGGACACCAGTGGTCCTCTTTGGCCGTTCGGGTGACAAAGAAATTACTGCGACTGACGTTGCTGACTATGCCGGAACAATTAATTACGAAATCTTGACGAATATTAGTCGACGCGTTCGACGTATTTACGTTGATAAATAAATGTTGACATTCGATATTAACCTGATATAATAATCTCAATTTAATTAGTGCTTTTAATGTAGCCCTGTGAGACTACGAAGGACTTTCGTCAAATATTCCAGTATACCCAGAGTGGGTAACCTGTCATGCGACCAACAGCCTGGAGTCTCAAACGGGACTTCAGGCTGTTTTTCGTAGAGGAGGAATAATTGTGAAGACAAATCACCACACACCCATTTTGAGTATTCCAATGAAAAGTCGGAAAACAACACGATGGGATATGTTTGCTACTTGGGTTGGGGCCAACGCTAACAACGGAACTTGGTTTGTTGGCGGTGTACTAGCAGCTTGTGGTTTTGGTTTAGCAATGAAGGTGTTGGTATTATCATCAGCATTATCGTATGTCTTTCTTAGCCTAATTGGGTACATTGGTTACCAGACTGGTGTTTCAACAATGGCAATTTCACGGGCTTCGTTTGGTGAGCGTGGTTCTTATTTGCCATCGTTAGTTAACATCACTCAGTTTATCGGGTGGACAGCAGCCAATACTTTTATTGCCGCGCAGTCAGTGAGCTTACTATTTCACCAACTACTAGGCTGGCCAGTTTGGGGTCAACCGGGCGGTAATAAAGGAATCGTTGTCGGCATTCTTATCATGAGTATTCTTCACATCATTAGTGTCTCGTCTGGTTCACGTTCAGTGCAAATGATTGAACGGGTCGGAATTATTCTGGTCTTCATTTTTGTAATTTGGGAATCTGTCGCCGTCTTTAGAACGGTGTCAATGAGTCAAATTGCTAATTGGCATGTACCAGTTCATTCTCGGATGGCCACTGGTGCAGCAATTGACTATGTTGCGGCCTTCAACCTTGCCTGGGTCACTGCTGGTGCTGACTTTACCCGTTTTACTGCGAATAAGAACAATGCAATTGTGACGCCATTCGGTGGCGCCCTGCTAGGGGTGGTTTGGTTCGCATTTATTGGATTAATTTCGACGATTAGTATCGCGATTACGAGTGGCGTTTATGATGCTAATAATTCGGACCCATCGACGATTGCCAGCAAGTTAGGTCTTGGTGTTGTGGCTCTCTTAGTAATTATTCTAACTTCGATGACTGCCAACGCGGTGAACCTGTTAGCTGCAGGATCAGCATTATCAAATATCTTTACTAAGTTACGCCTTAAATACTCCCTGTGGATTGTCGTGTTGTTAGCTACTATCGTGACATTCATTCCAATGTTTGTTGGTTCCTTCCTGGATACCTTCGAACAGTTCTTGGATTACGTCGGGATGGTGTTGGGACCAACAATTGCGATTATCTGTACTGATTATTACTTACGTGCTCACCGTCAATATGACCTGGAACAGCTTGGTGTTCCTCATGGTAAGTACTGGTACCACGGTGGAATTAATTGGGTGGCTTTCCTGGTCTTTGTCCTGGGAGTAGCTTTCTTCGTTGGTGTTCACCAGTTACCATTATTTGCCAATACGATCGGTGCCACCTTTGTTGATATGGTACTGAGTGCGGTTGTTTATTACGTCTTAATGTGGTTTGTAGATCAAAGGAGTAGTCATAATGCTAATTAAAGAAGTTCACGTTGATAATCAAAAAGACTTGGTTAACGTCCGGATTGAAGATGGCAAATTTACTGAAATTGCCAAGAATCTTACACCCCATGATGGTGAAAAAGTAATTGAAGGTCACCAGCATTTAATGTTGCCACCATTTGTTGATTCGCATGTTCACCTGGACGCCACACTGACTGCAGGCCAGCCTGAATGGAATGAAAGTGGCACCCTGTTTGATGGCATCCGGATTTGGAGTGAGCGGAAACAAGACCTCACCATTAAGGATGTTAAGACGCGGGCTAAAAAGACCATTTTGAATATGGTTGCCCATGGTATCCAGCATGTTCGGAGTCACGTTGACGTTACTGATCCCCATCTGATTGCTGCCCAAGCACTCTTGGAACTGCGGGAAGAATTAAAGGATCAAATTGACCTTCAACTGGTGGCCTTTCCCCAAGAAGGAATCCTTTCATATCCTCACGGTCGGGAACTAATGGAACAATCCGTTAAGGAAGGACTGGACGTAGTGGGGGGAATCCCTCACTTTGAATTCACTACTGAATATGGTTGGCAATCTGTTCACTTCTTGATGAAACTAGCTGACCAATATGACCGCTTAGTCGATGTTCACTGTGATGAAATTGATGACCCTGCTTCACGCAACCTTGAAGTATTAGCAACTGAAGCATTGGAACGGGGGATGAAGGACCGGGTAACCGCCAGTCATACCACCGCGATGGGCTCTTATAATGATGCCTACACTTATAAACTATTCCGGCTCCTTAAGATGAGTCATATTAACTTTGTTTCTAATCCGCTGGTTAACGTTCACTTGGGTGGCCGGTTTGACTCTTACCCAAAGCGGCGTGGTGTGACCCGGATTAAGGAACTTACGGCTGCGGGAATGAACGTTTCCTTCGGTGAAGATGACGTGCAGGACCCATGGAACCCACTGGGCAATGGCAACATGCTGGATGCCACCACAATGGGTGTTTATATTGCGCACTTGATGGGCTACCATCAACTGCAAGATGCTTATAAGTTTGTTACTTATAATGGTGCCAAGACATTACATATTAGTGACCAGTACGGGATTGAGGCCGGTAAGCCAGCCAACTTTATCTTGTTGAATGCCGCTGATTTCTATAATGCATTGAACCAACACGTTGAAGTGATCGCTAATGTTCGTCATGGTAAATTCCTTGCGAAGACGAAGCCAGCAGAAACCACTTTATATATGAAATAAGTTTAAAATAAGAGGATGAGAAAAAGCATGTTGCTTTTTCCCATCCTCTTCCTGCTGTTATTAATAGTTTTGAACTGACCGAGTCTAATTACGGGAATTAACCAGGGCCTTCGAGGCTAACTATGAACGATTCTGATGATTCCATCATCATTCGTCGTCCTAGGTTAGCCCACCAGGCCCTTGAGAAGGTTAATTCCCAGCTTTGCTTTTTTAATAACCTTGATGAAGGTCTTCAATTTCGGGAACTTCAAACCCGCGCTTTTCTAGTCGGCGAACGCTCTTTTCCATTCGTTCATGGTCAACATCGGTCGGTAGAGTAAAGAGAATTCGCTTCATTGAAGAATGATCTGGGTCTAATGAAATGACATTGACGATCTGACAGAAACGGGTAATTTCTTTGGCAGCGTTCATTAATGCACCCCGTTCATCCTTCGCAACAACAGTTAGAACGTAACTGCCATTATTCACGTTCCAACCAGCCGCTAGCATCCGTAATAAGCGGTTGTGTGTTAAGATTCCGTAAAATTGATTGTGCTCATCCAATACAGCAATGTATGGTAAGTCCCGGATGGAGAAGAACACTGAGAAAAATGAATCCTTAATGGAAACAAATTTCGTGGAATTCTTTAGTAAGGCCGTTACAGGTAAGGACATATCTCCGTTACGAGACTTATGACGATAGATATGCATTTTATAAATGTTGCCCCGGAATATGTGGCCGCTTTTATCGAGCACAGGGACACAACGGTAGCCGGTGTTTTCTAAAACAGTTAATGCTTCTTGAAGAGTCGCGGTTTCTGGAAGAGTAGTTAATTCTTCTTTCTTTTTAATAAGTGATGAGAAAATCATGGTGAGCTTCCTTTACTTAATTAACGTGATTTATTGCATCCATTATCATAACACAATTCTGCGATAATAATGAGAAATGGATTAGAAAAACAGTTGTCCCAGTAATGGTCGTCGCCTACCGAAAGGGGCACTTTAGTTCAGTTTTTAAGAGGGCTAGGTTATAATAAGAGCATCGTTGAGCTGGACGGGATTATTTCCCGTGCGGCCTTTTCGCATGTATAAATAGAAAGGAAATCAGCATAATGAAGATGATTGTTGGACTGGGTAATATTGGTACCCGTTATGATGAAACGCGGCATAATACTGGCTTTATGGTTGTTGATCAACTAGCCCGTGATTATCACTTAGGAGCATTTACGCATTTAAAGCAGGAAGCGGTTGCGGTATCAGGCGTTATTGATGGACAAAAGGTGATGCTGGTCAAGCCCACGACTTTTATGAATGATTCTGGTCGGGCAGTGGGTCCCCTGGTTGATTATTACAACTTATCTTTGGAAGATCTCGTAGTGGTTAATGATGACCTAGACATGCCAGTCGGCAAAGTTCGTCTTAAGACCCATGGTGCGTCTGGTGGTCACAATGGTTTAAAGAGTATTATTCATGCACTCGGAACCAATAAATTCAACCGGATCAAAGTCGGAATTGACCATCCAAAGCATGGGACCGTTGTTAGTCATGTCCTTGGTAAATTTACTGCCGAGGAACGGCCAGTCTTTGACGATGCAGTTGAAACTGCTGAACACGCTTTAGAAGATTGGATCAAAGGTGAAGATTTTGCCAAGCTAATGAACGACTATAATTAATCGTTGCCAAATTTGTCGAAAGGAGGAGAATCAATGCACTTAGTTGACTTTTTAACCCGAACTAAGGAGTACCAGCAAATTCAACGGGCAGCAACACCACGTCAGAATCAATTGGTAACTGGTATTTCCGGGTCAGCGAAGACACTGCTATTAACGGCGGTTCAACGGCATGAACAACGACCACAGTTAGTGATTACCGATAGCCTCTTTCACTTACAAGAAGTGGCAACTGATTTAGAAAACTTACTGCCAGAGGGCACTGTTTATCAGTTTCCAGTGGAAGAAGTTTTAGCTGCTGAAATGGCCACTAGTTCGCCCAATTATCGGTTGCAACGCGTTTTAGCCCTTCATGCTCTTCAATCGAAACAGCCGGTGATTGTAGTGGCTTCGACTGCTGGGTTACGGCGGCCGTTACTCTCACCAGAACACTTCCAGCAAGCGATGCTGGATTTAACAGTTGGTGGTGAGTGTGATCCGGAAACCGCAGCTGACCAGCTGAGTTCAATGGGGTACCGGCGGCAAAAAATGGTTTTACGGCCGGGCGATTTTGCAATTCGAGGATCGATCATTGATGTTTATGCTTTAAATACCGATGACCCGGTCCGGATTGACCTCTTTGACACCGAAATTGATTCCCTTCGTTACTTTGACGCTAGCACTCAACGAAGCTTGAAAAATGTCCAAGCAGTTAGTATCTTGCCGGCAACTGACTTTATCCTGCCAACGACTGAGTTTAATCGACTCACAGAACAGATGACTAATTATTATCACCAGTTGCAATCAGCAGTAACGAGTGATGATGAAAAGGAACAGCTTGATCATCGCTACCAACCGTTGTTAACGGACCTTAGTCAACACCAGCTGCCGAATGCAATGCTTGAATACACCGATATGGTTTACCCCCAAGCATCATCATTGCTTGATTACTTACCAGCAAACGGGATACTATACCTTGATGACTGGACACGGATTAAGCAAACAACGGACCAAATGACAAAGGAAGATCATGGCTGGCTTCATGACCAGGTTGACCATCACCAGCTATTGACCATTCCACATTTGAGTCATGACATTGACAAGCTGGTGAAGAACGATTCACATGCCCATGAGTTCTGGGCCCTGTTCAAAAAGGGAATGGGCCAAGTTCGCTTTGCGGCGATGACCGAATTGACAACGCGGACGATGCAACGGTTCTTTGGCCAGATGCCATTACTAAAAACCGAGATGCAACGTTGGATTGACCAGGGACGCACGGTTCTCCTCATGGCTGATAGTAAACAGCGCCGGGATTCAATTGCGCAAACGATGGCTGACTTTGGTATCCAGGTAACGGCAACCACGATTGATAGTTTGCAACAGAATGTTGTTCAACTGGTTCCCACTAATTTAGCAACCGGTTTTGAACTGCCGGTGACTGGCTTAGTAATCATCACTGAGGGTGAGATGTTTAAGCAGGTTAAGAAAAGAAGAATCCGTCCCCAGAAACTTGCCAATGCAGAACGCTTGAAGTCGTATACGGATCTTAAGCCTGGCGACTATGTTGTTCACGTTAATCATGGGATTGGAATTTTTAGTGGCATTCGAACGATGAAAGTTGATGGTGTCCATCAAGATTACATGGTCATCAACTACCGCAATAATGCCCAGATCTTTGTGCCAGTTACTCAGCTTAATTTGGTTCAAAAGTATGTTTCTTCAGAATCGAAGACTCCACATATTAATCGTCTGGGTGGCAATGAGTGGGCCAAAACTAAAAGACGAGTTGCTTCGAAAGTTGAAGATATCGCTGATGAGTTAGTTGACCTGTATGCCAAGCGGGAAACGGAAAAGGGTTTTGCCTTTCCTCATGACGACTACTTGCAAGAACAGTTTGATGCGAACTTCCCGTATACAGAAACCCGGGACCAGTTGCGGAGCATTAAAGAAGTTAAGGCTGATATGGAGAAGGATAAGCCTATGGACCGACTATTGGTCGGGGATGTTGGCTACGGTAAAACTGAAGTGGCATTGCGTGCCATCTTTAAGGCTGTCGAGGGTGGTAAACAGGTAGCCTTTCTTGTTCCTACGACGGTGTTAGCTCAACAACACTATGACACAATGAAGAAACGCTTTGAAGGCTTCCCAATTGAGATTGCTCTGATGTCGCGCTTCAGGACTCCTAAGCAATTGAAGGAAACTGATGCCGGATTAGCAGATGGCTCAATTGACGTGGTTGTTGGGACCCACCGGATTTTATCTAAGGATGTCCATTTTAAAGACCTTGGTCTCCTGATTGTCGATGAAGAGCAACGCTTTGGGGTAAAACATAAAGAGAAACTGAAACAACTTAAAAGCAACGTGGATGTATTGACCTTGACAGCGACTCCCATTCCGCGGACTCTCCATATGTCCATGCTGGGTGTGCGGGATCTCTCTGTATTGGAAACTCCTCCTGCTGGGCGGTACCCTATTCAGACTTACGTGATGGAACAAAACAGTGGGGCAATCCGTGATGGAATTATCCGTGAAATGCAACGGGGTGGACAGATTTATTACTTGCACAACCGAGTTTCAGATATCGAAGAGACGGTTGCCAAATTGCAACAGCTTGTTCCTGAAGCCCGAATTGGGTTCATCAATGGTCAAATGAGTGAAAATGAGCTCGAAACGGTTCTTTATGAGTTCATTCAGGGGGACTACGATGTTCTCGTTACTACTTCGATCATTGAAACCGGAGTTGACATTCCGAACGTTAACACTCTATTCGTTGAAAATGCCGACCGGATGGGACTTTCACAGTTGTACCAAATCCGGGGACGGATAGGCCGGAGCAATCGGATTGCATATGCTTACTTCATGTATCAGCCCAATAAAGTACTAACCGAACTCGGTGAAAAACGGCTAGCAGCAATTCGTGACTTTACCGAATTAGGCTCTGGGTTCAAAATTGCAATGCGCGACTTGTCAATCCGTGGTGCGGGTAATCTGCTAGGCAAACAGCAGCATGGCTTTATTAATTCTGTAGGGTACGACTTATATTCCTCCATGCTTTCTGAAGCCGTTGCGGAAAAACAGGGTAAGCATAAACAAACTAAGTCCGATACAGAAGTTGAACTCGGTGTTGAAGCATACTTGCCGGATGACTACGTTAATGACCAGCGACAAAAAATTGAATTGTATAAGACGATTCATAGTGCTGCGAGCGATGATGAATTGCTCGATATTCAGGGTGATTTGATTGATCGCTTTGGCGAGTACCCGCGGGCAGTGGGTAATTTACTGTTAATTAGCCAGTTGAAACTGCATGCTGACTTAGGCTTAGTCAAAGAAATCAAACGGCAACGGGATCAAATTACAATTACTTGGACCATGACAGGTAGTCAGCGATTAACGGCCCGCGATATTATTAAGGCCCTTGCTAACACAAAATTTAAAGCCACTTTAGGTGAACAGGATCAACTATTGAGTGTTCGATTAGTGATCCAGCCAAAAATGACTGAGGATGATTGGCTTCATCAGCTCTTGAAGCTTATGACTTCCTTAGGGGATACTGTGCAATCAGTCAAGCAGAAATAACAAAAGGAGAAGAAACAAATGATGCGGTTAGATAAATTTTTAAAGGTTTCACGGATTATTAAGCGGCGCTCAGTCGCCAAAGAGATTGCTGATCAAGGTCGAATTTTGGTCAACGATCGCCCAGCCAAATCGTCGAGCAAAGTCAAGGCCGGCGATACTTTAACTATTAAGTTCGGCAATAAGACTGAAACAGTCAAAATCAACAAAATTGTGGAGACAACGAAAAAAAGTGACGCAGAAGATATGTATAAAATTATTGATGAAACTTATGCCGAGAATTTTGACAAATGATTTAGTTGAGCTGTTATAAAATAAAATAACTATTTTTATAGTATCAGGTAGACAAATCTTTATTCTTGCTGGTATACTTAATCAGTGATAAGTAAATTTACTAGGAGGAGGGGACATGATGCATTCTAATAAGATTTCACCAATTGATACGCCATATGCCCGTCAGGCCCTCCAAAGCCAACACTATGTTCGTGAGGCCCGCATCAAGCGCACTAAGCGGATCTTATTGGTTTTCCTGGTAATTTTTCTTGTGTTAGGCTTCCAAATTTTGCAAAGTAAGCGTTCATTAGCCAAGATTAACGGGAATATCCGGACTTCTAAGCAACAATTAACGCGGCAAAAGGAAATTGGGGCCGACTTAAAACAACAAAAAAAGCAACTGCACGATCCCGAGTATTTACAGCAAGTTATCCGTTCAAAGTATAACTACTCTAAGAAGGGTGAAACAGTTTATAACTTAAATGACTAACTTTAAGACGCGGACGTCTCAGTGTTGAGATTTCCGCGTCCTTGTTGTATGCAGAATGATTTTGAGACTGAATTTAAACTAAACGGTTTGTCAGTCAATCAATTGTGGTATACTCAACTTACATATTTAAATTCAGATAAATGATTCGAGGAGGATCTAATAGTTTCATGTCAATTGAAGTGGGAGCAAAGGTTTCAGGTAAAGTTTCAGGAATCACGAATTTTGGTGCTTTCGTTGATTTAGCCGACCATCAAACCGGTTTAGTTCACATTAGCCAAATTTCTGATAATTACGTCAAGGATATCCACGACGTCCTGAGTGTTGGTGATACGGTAACTGTTAAGGTTACTAAAATTGGTGATGACGGTAAGATCGCCTTGTCAATGAAGGATGCTGAAGAGCACCACGATCGACATGAACATGGTCATCATGAGGGACACAAGAATTTCCATCATGGTAACAACAATCACCGTTCATTCCATGAACACCAGAATCACGATTCATTCCGCGGTGGTTTCCATAATGGTCATCAGTCGCATCGCCATGAGAACTTTGATGAAATGCTTGCTGGTTATATGAAAGAAAGTGAATCACGTCTATCCACTTTGAAGCGGCAAACTGATGGTAAACGTGGTGGCCGCGGTGGCCGGCGTAGCTAACAAATGAATTTATTGAATGAATTTAAGCGGCACCTTTCAGAGGGTCGCTTTTTTGATAGCCGGAATCGTATCCTGGTTGCCGTTTCTACCGGAGTCGATTCAATGACGTTGGTTGATTTAATCCAACGGTTACCGAGAAAGCAGCGGCCGTTTATCATGGTAGCCCATGTGAATCATCATTTACGAAAGCAGAGCAGCCAAGAAGAACACTTTTTACGCCAGTATTGTCAGCAACACGAATTACCGTTGGCAGTTCATCAATGGCAACCTGCAGAACATCCGCAAACTGGTATTGAAACAGCAGCTCGTGACATGCGTTATCGTTTCTTTGCTGAGGTCATGGGTGATAATAAGCTAGATACCCTAGTGACTGCTCACCACGGGGATGATTTAGCGGAGACGATGTTAATGAAGCTTACTCGTGGGGGCCAGTTAAACCAGTTAATTGGGATTGCTGACCAGCGCGCCTTCCACAATGGGCGGTTGGTACGGCCCCTTTTGCCATTTAGTAAGGACACACTAGTAAATTACGCCCGTCATCGTAATCTTCATTGGTATGAGGATGTGACCAACCTCGATTTAGGTATTCAAAGAAATCGTTATCGTCACGAAATTATTCCTCTATTAAAGAAAGAAAATCCACAATTCTTGCGGCACCTTTATCGTTACCACCAACAATTGCTGGATGCAATAGATTTGAATGAGCACTTAATAACAGAACGACTAACCACGATGGTGAACCGTGCGGGCCAGTTAGAATTGAATAATTTTGCCACTGAATCACCACATTTTCAAAAATGGATTCTCCGGCGGTGGCTCGAACAGTTCCCGGTTCGTGATTTAAAGCAAGCACAAATAGGTGAAATCGTTACTAGCTTAGCAAATCCTCAAAAGCCCCATTTAGTAATTGACTTACCACATCATTTCCAATTAATAAAAGACTATACCACCGTATCTGTTCAAAAGAAGAACAAAGTTAGTGGTCAACCGCATTCCCTTTCGGATTCTGTGGTAAAATTTGAGCATTGGTATTCGCTTAATGCTGATCACCAACTAGCAGTAGCAATGGAGCTAGGTTTCTTTGCCAATGAACAGGACAAAGTAATGGAAATGTGGCTGCCTAAGAAGCAGTTTCCTCTTCGTCTTCGTCAATGGCGCCCTGGTGATGAGTTACGATTAAGGGGCGGTAATCATCAAGCTGTTCGACGAATTTTAATTGATCAAAAGGTCCCGGTAGCGATCCGGTCACAGCAAAAGGTCTTAACACTTGCTGATGGTCAGATTCTAACTCTTGTGGGTTATAAATGGTCATGGCTTGATCGCCCAGCGGATTATCTTCAGCAGTGGGTTCACTTTTACGTTGGACAACGGCACCAAAAAGGAGAGAAGAATGAATAACGATATTGAACGGGTTTTATATAGTCGAGAAATGATTGTCGAGCGGATGAACAAATTGGCTGCTCAATTGAGTACTGATTATCAGGATAAGCGGCCATTGGTGATTTCTGTTCTGACCGGGGCTGTGTTGTTCACGGTCGACATGATTGAACGAATGGATATTAAACTTCAGCTGGATTTTATCGATGTTTCTAGCTATTATGGTGGGACCCATTCGACCGGTGAAGTTAAGCTGGTGCAAGACCTGAACTCTGAAGTGCAGGGCCGGCATGTCTTAATTATGGAAGATATTGTTGATACGGGACGAACACTGAAGTTCTTGGTGGACTTATTGAAGGAACGCGGTGCTGCTAGCATCAAAGTCTGCTCCCTATTGGATAAGCCGGAAGGACGCAAAGTGGACATCAAGGCTGACTATGTTGGCTTCAATGTGCCAAATGAGTTTCTCGTGGGCTATGGATTAGACTACAAAGGGTTTTACCGAAACCTACCTTACGTGGGTATTTTAAAGCCAGCCATTTATGAAAACTAGGTAATCAAGTCACTAGTAAAATTCAGTGATTTAATTAATGGTCAATGTTTGTCAGGTATGCTATGATTATCACTACAATTAAAAATTATCACTAGCTGGTAGATAGGAGGTTGTTATGAATAACAATCGTAGAAACAATTTTACTCATAACGTTCTCTTCTACGCAGTGATTTTCTTGTGCATTATGGGAATTGCTTACTTTTTCTTTGGTGGGAACCAATCAAATGGACAAAGCAAAACAGTCTCACAAAGCGAGTTTATCTCTGAGTTAAAGAGTAACAAAGTGAAGAATGTCCAGCTACAACCAAACGGTGGAGTCTACAAGATTACTGGGACTTACCGGAAGCCTCAAAAGGCTGATAATGACTCTGCTAACGGTTTCGGATTTGCTGCACAACGCAACACTGAGGTTAAGCATTTTCAAAGCTCTGTTCTGCAAAGCGACGTGACCGTCAGTCAACTGCAAAAGTACGCTGATAAGGATAACGTTAAAATCAGTACGCGGGCGGAGGAATCTAACAGTGTTTGGATGAACTTGTTACTGACTGTGCTTCCTCTTGTCATCATGATTTTCTTCTTCTACATGATGATGGGACAAGCTGGTCAGGGTGGTGCCGGTCGTGGTGTGATGAGCTTTGGTAAGACCAAGGCCAAACCAGCCGATGCCAAGAAGAACAAAGTTCGTTTTTCTGACGTTGCCGGTGAAGAAGAAGAAAAACAAGAACTGGTTGAAGTTGTTGAATTCTTGAAGAATCCAAAGAAATTTACCCGTTTAGGTGCTAAGATTCCATCTGGTGTTCTTCTCGAGGGCCCTCCAGGTACTGGTAAGACCTTGCTTGCCAAGGCCGTTGCCGGTGAATCAGGAGTACCATTCTTCTCTATTTCTGGTTCTGATTTCGTTGAAATGTTTGTCGGTGTTGGTGCCAGCCGTGTTCGTGACTTATTCGATCAGGCTAAGAAGGCTGCTCCAGCAATCATTTTCATTGATGAAATTGATGCCGTTGGTCGGCGTCGTGGTGCCGGAATGGGTGGCGGCCATGATGAACGTGAACAGACCTTGAACCAATTACTGGTTGAAATGGACGGGTTCCAAGGTGATGAAGGGGTCATTGTTATGGCCGCTACTAACCGTTCTGATGTCCTTGACCCTGCCCTGTTACGGCCGGGTCGATTTGACCGGAAAATTTTGGTTGGGCGTCCAGATGTTAAGGGCCGTGAAGCTATTTTGCGTGTTCATGCGAAGAATAAGCCACTGTCATCTGATGTTGACTTAAAGGAAATCGCTAAACAAACCCCTGGTTTTGTTGGTGCCGATCTTGCTAACTTGCTGAATGAAGCGGCCTTACTTGCTGCACGGCGCAACAAGAATGAGATTGACGCGGCAGACCTGGATGAAGCTGAAGATCGGGTTATCGCTGGTCCAGCTAAGCGTGATCGGGTGGAATCTAAGCAAGAACGCCGGACGGTGGCGTTCCACGAAGCCGGACACACAATTGTTGGGTTAGTCCTGAACGATGCTCGGGTAGTTCACAAGGTAACGATTGTTCCTCGTGGGCGTGCTGGCGGTTATGCAATCATGTTACCGCGTGAAGATCAGATGCTGATGTCCAAGAAGAATGCTGAAGAGCAAATTGCAGGACTGATGGGTGGTCGAGCCGCCGAAGAATTAATCTTCAAGTCACAATCATCTGGAGCATCAAATGACTTTGAGCAGGCTACACAAATTGCGCGGGCAATGGTTACCCAGTATGGAATGAGTGATAAGATTGGTCCGGTTGAACTGCAAAGCTCCGGTCAAGTCTTCACAGGTCAGGGTTATGACCAATCACCATACTCTGAGAAGACCGCAGCCTTGGTTGATGAAGAAGTTCGGCGGATCTTACGTGAAGGTCACGAACGTGCATTACACATCATTGAAACGCACCGTGAACAACATAAGATTATTGCTGAAGCCTTGCTCAAGTATGAGACTTTGGATGAAAAGCAAATCTTATCATTGTACAAGACCGGCAAGATGCCTGAAAAGGACATTGCGGCGGCAGATGAAGAGGTTCGTGCCCAAACTTTTGAAGAATCTAAGCGGGCTCTTGAACGGATCGAAGATGAGAAGCACTCAGCTGCTGAAGAACATCATGATCAAATTGCTGACCAGGAAAGTGCCAGTGACACTAGTGATACTCCTAGTTCCGCTGCACATCCAAACGATGATTCGCCAGCTACTAGTGACAGCTCAGCTTCTAACAGTAACTCTGATAATTCAGACTATTAATTACAGAAAACGGGAGAAACCTAGTTATTGCTGGTCCTCCCGTTTTTTTCGGAAGGAGAATAATAATGAAATCAACAGACTATTTAGTAAAGGCCATTAGTAAGGATGGCAAATTCCGTGCATATGCGGTAAACGCCACCCAAATGGTAGAAAAGGCGCATGAAATTCATGATACCTGGAGTGCTTCATCAGCTGCGCTAGGTCGGACCTTGATTGGAACGTGTTTGCTGGCAACGGCTGGTTTACAAGGTGAAGCGGGGATGACGGTGAAAATCAAGGGAAATGGGCCAGTCGGCTTCATCATTGCTGATGGAACTGCCCACGGTACGGTGAAGGGCTATATGGGGAACCCACATGTCTCCCTTCCTTCAAAGAAAGAAGGAAAGATCGACGTTGCTGGTGCGGTTGGTCATCAGGGGGTTCTTTCCGTTACCAAGGTGGCCCCAGGTGATAAGACACCTTATACTGGTGAAGTAAACTTAGTTTCTGGTGAATTAGGCGAAGACTTTACTTATTACCTGGCCCAGTCTGAACAAATTCCATCGGCGGTGGGCTTGTCGGTATTTGTTCAACCTGATGAGAGTATTCAGGTTGCTGGTGGTTTCTTAGTCCAAGTACTGCCAGGCGCAAGTGATGACAAGATTAGTCAGCTTGAAAGCAAGATCAAGGATATGCCATTAGTTTCCGAGATGCTGCGTGACGGCGATACACCAGAAGATATTTTGAAGCGGATGTTTGGTGATGAACTGAAGGTTCTGGAAACGATGCCAGTTGCTTACCGATGTGATTGTTCCAAGGAACGGTTTGCGCACGCTTTAGCCACTGTTTCCAAGAAGGATCTCAAGAAGTTAATTGAAGAAGACCACCATGCGGAAGCAGTTTGCCAGTTCTGTGGTAAAAAGTACGAGTTTAACGAAGAAGAATTGCAAAAGATTTACGACAGCATTGATGACCAACCTGCAGCTGATCAGGAGTAACAATTGGTTTCTCGATAATTGATGTGCTATTATGATTGGGTTATTTATGATGGATTGTTGCCAGCACAGTCCAAAATTAAAATTGAGGTGAAAATATGGAATGGCAAATTGGCAACGTCACGATTCCTAATCAGGTGGTTGTTGCCCCAATGGCCGGAGTCACCAATTCGGCCTTTCGGGTAATTTGTAAGGAATTTGGTGCCGGATACGTAGTTTGTGAGATGATTTCTGACCGGGGGATCATGTATCACAATAAAAAGACCCTGAACATGATGAATGTTGACCCTAGTGAACATCCAATGGGCATTCAGATTTTTGGTGGGACTAAGGAGACCCTCGTTCAAGCAGCTAAGTATGTTGATGAACACACTGCTGCCGACGTTATTGATATCAATATGGGCTGCCCGGTAAATAAGGTTGTCAAAACAGATGCGGGTGCTCGCTGGTTACTAGACCCAAACAAAGTTTACGAAATGGTTTCTTATGTTACTGATGCGGTGAAGAAACCAGTCACGGTCAAGATGCGGACTGGTTGGGACGATAAGCATATTTATGCAGTAGAAAATGCATTAGCTGCGGAAAAGGCCGGGGCGGCTGCTATCGCTATGCACGGACGAACTCGAAAACAGATGTATACGGGAAAGGCTAATTGGCATATACTAAAAGACGTAGCAGACCAGTTAACAATTCCGTTTATGGCCAATGGCGATGTCCGGACACCTGAGGATGCTAAACGGATCTTAGAGGAAACGGGAGCCACTGCAGCAATGATTGGACGGGCCGCAATGGGTAACCCGTGGATGTTACGGCGGACGGAACACTATTTAGCAACTGGTGAATTATTACCAGAAGCAACGCCAACGCAAAAAATCAAGATGGCTAAGGAGCACCTGAACCGACTGATTGATTTGAAAGGTGAATATATTGGTGTTCGTGAATTCCGTGGCTTATCAACTTATTACCTCAAAGGGATTCCAAGGTCAGCACGGACCAAGGCAGCGTTAGTTGAAGCTGAAACACGTCAAGAAATGAATGATATTTTTGATCGTTTTGCCGAACAGACAGCTGAGCGTGAATTAAAGCGGGCTGCACGATAGTCTCATTACTTAGAGGAGGAATATTCAGTGTCACAAGAACTAGATCAGATGAGAGTTCGTCGCGAAAAGATGGAAGAACTGAAGTCACTTGGGATTGAACCTTTTGGTCGGCGCTTTAAGCGTGATCACCTAGCCAAGGACTTACATGACAAGTTTGATCAATACGATAAAGAAGAACTAAACGAAAAGGGCGAAATGGTTACCATTGCTGGACGAATGACGCGGAAGCGGAGCAGTGGTAAAGCCGGTTTTGCCGATTTTGTTGATCGGACGGGCAAGATCCAAGTTTATGCGCGGAAGGACATGGTTGGGGATGAACCATATCATATCTTTAAGCGTGCTGATATTGGTGACTTCTTGGGTATCAAGGGTGACGTTATCAAGACCAATACTGGTGAATTAACGGTTCGGGCGCATGAAATTACATTCTTAGCTAAGGCTTTGCGGCCACTTCCTAACAAGTGGGAAGGGGTTACCGATCCTGAGACTATTTATCGGCAACGGTACCTAGATTTGATTTCTAACCCAGAAAGTTTCAAGCGTTTCCACCAACGGACAGCGATTATTAAGGCTGTGCGGAAGTACATGGATGACAATGGGTTTACTGAAGTTGAAACACCAATTCTAAACACCAAAGCCGGTGGGGCGAATGCACGTCCATTTATTACACACCACAATGCCCTTGATATCGATATGTACTTACGGATTGCAACCGAATTATACCTTAAGCGGTTGATCGTTGGGGGCTTCGAACGTGTATATGAATTAGGTCGTATTTTCCGGAATGAAGGGATGGACCCTCACCATAACCCTGAATTTACGACAATGGAAACTTATGCCGCCTACTGGGACTTCCATGACGTTATGGATGAAACAGAAGGAATTGTAAAGGCCGCTGCTAAGGTTGTTTCGGATAATGGTAAGGTAACTTATCAAGGTGATGAAATTGACCTGGGTGGGGACTTTAAACGCATCACGATGGTTGATGCCATCAAGGAGAAGACTGGCATTGACTTTAGTAAAGACATGACTGACGAAGAAGCAAAGAAGCTTGCTGACGAACATCATGTTGCTTATGAAAAGTACTGGACTAAGGGTCACATTATCAACGCCTTCTTCGAAGAATTTGTTGAAAAGACCTTAATTCAGCCAACATTTATTTACGAATACCCAGTGGAAGTGTCACCATTGGCTAAGCGGAACAAGGAAAACCCAGAAATGACTGATCGGTTTGAATTGTACGTTGATGGTAGTGAATTAGCGAACGCCTTCAGTGAATTAAACGATCCAATTGATCAGAAGCATCGGTTCGAGATGCAGGCTGAAGAAAAGGCTCATGGTAATGAAGAAGCTGAACCAGTGGACTTGGATTATGTCCAGGCACTTGAATACGGTATGCCGCCAACGGGTGGACTGGGTATTGGTATCGATCGGTTAGTAATGCTGTTGACAGATGCTAAGTCTATTCGTGACGTTATCCTCTTCCCAACTATGCGTCCGGAAAAGGATCAACAAAATGGCTCAAAAAAGAAGAAAAAGTAGTCATTAAAGAGTATTAGGTTTACCATTCTTTTTGGCGTAATTGTTATTAAATTCCTCACTTTGTATCGGAATTTCTTTTGATATAAGGTGAGGGATTTTTTAGTTTAAATAAGCGAATAAATACTAGTTGTGCTGACGGTTGATGATGAATTTTTGCTGTGGCGGTGTGGTGTTCGTTTGGGGAGGGAACATGTACATAAAATTATTGAGGAAGAATGTTTTTAAGCGAATAGTGCGTTGGTCCGTTCTCATGGTTTTGTTCGGTATATTTAGCAGCAAGAAGAAGTAACTGAATGCTAAGGGGATGATGATTAAATGAGATGGATAATTTTATCCGTTAATTTTCAATTCCAAATAGATTATATTTTTGTTCTTTAACAATATCATTTTGCAATTTTTCAGAACATTTTTTGCATGTAATGATAGTTTGTTCATGTTTGAAAATTTAATGCAAAAAAAATCGAAATTTGGTTGACTTGCGCAGGGTGAGCATGTATAGTAGTTAACGTTGTCACGAGGTAACGATTTGTTACTTCTGGTCATTAGTTTTTGTAAAAAAGTAGTTGACATATCGATGACAACTTGATATATTATAAAAGTTGCTTGTCAGAGCACATTACGAATGGCAGTTAAAACAAATTAAAATTTGTTCTTGACTTTGATGATAAGTATCTGATACAATATTGAACGTCAGTTAGCGCTTAACGCTGACTGAGGTAGACCTTTGAAAACTGAACAAAGTTTTGACGAACTAAATGTGTAGGGTCTTCAATCGTAAGATTTGAAGCAAAACATTTGCGAAGTCAATTCGCTTAATTAATTTGAATTAGAGCTATTCAAGTTCTTATATTTTATATGAGAGTTTGATCCTGGCTCAGGATGAACGCCGGCGGTGTGCCTAATACATGCAAGTCGAGCGCACTGGCCCAACTGATATGACGTGCTTGCACTGATTTGACGATGGATTACCAGTGAGCGGCGGACGGGTGAGTAACACGTGGGCAACCTGCCCTGGAGCGGGGGATAACATCTGGAAACAGGTGCTAATACCGCATGACTACTAAAACCACATGGTTTTAGTATAAAAGAAGGCTTCGGCTTTCACTCTAGGATGGGCCCGCGGTGCATTAGCTAGTTGGTAAGGTAACGGCTTACCAAGGCGATGATGCATAGCCGAGTTGAGAGACTGATCGGCCACAATGGAACTGAGACACGGTCCATACTCCTACGGGAGGCAGCAGTAGGGAATCTTCCACAATGGGCGCAAGCCTGATGGAGCAACACCGCGTGAGTGAAGAAGGGTTTCGGCTCGTAAAGCTCTGTTGTTGAAGAAGAACGTGCGTGAGAGTAACTGTTCACGCAGTGACGGTATTCAACCAGAAAGTCACGGCTAACTACGTGCCAGCAGCCGCGGTAATACGTAGGTGGCAAGCGTTATCCGGATTTATTGGGCGTAAAGCGAGCGCAGGCGGTTGCTTAGGTCTGATGTGAAAGCCTTCGGCTTAACCGAAGAAGTGCATCGGAAACCGGGCGACTTGAGTGCAGAAGAGGACAGTGGAACTCCATGTGTAGCGGTGGAATGCGTAGATATATGGAAGAACACCAGTGGCGAAGGCGGCTGTCTGGTCTGCAACTGACGCTGAGGCTCGAAAGCATGGGTAGCGAACAGGATTAGATACCCTGGTAGTCCATGCCGTAAACGATGAGTGCTAGGTGTTGGAGGGTTTCCGCCCTTCAGTGCCGGAGCTAACGCATTAAGCACTCCGCCTGGG
>SKER01000182.1_pt1 | contig 84051 bp, 67 predicted proteins | sample 4826961 | NCBI WGS metagenome assembly SKER01 (sample SAMN11008804, study PRJNA524170) | human gut metagenome | biome: Human fecal sample; material: Feces; isolation source: fecal sample from pouch patient p47 | host: Homo sapiens | place: Israel: Tel-Aviv | collected 2016-11-16
GGCTGGTGGCAATCGCGCTGTGGAACGGTCGTAAAAGGTGACGCCGCGCAGGATAGCGCTGTTTTTTTCAACACTTAGCGCGATGACGACACGCTGTCGCTTGCATGACCGCCGCCGACAGGTATAATCCAGAACGTTTCCGCATCCCCTTCAGTGCCGAAGTGGCGAAATCGGTAGACGCAGTTGATTCAAAATCAACCGTAGAAATACGTGCCGGTTCGAGTCCGGCCTTCGGCACCAAGTGATGCAATAATTAGCTACCTGAGGGTGGCTTTTTTTGTGTCCATTTCCGTCCAAATTCGTCCATATCCGTGTGTAATTCAAAGAGAATTTATTTTTCTGTAATAACGATATTTACTTTGTGGTTTTTGCATGTTGGTCGTTTTTCATCCATTGACATTCAGGCGATTTGGGGGCAAAAAAGGGGACTGGCCAGTGGTTGTTGATAGTGAAAACCGGTGTGAGAAGTTTTAGCCAAAACAACTAACCTGATCAGTTTAGTTAACGAACTTTTCAGACATAATCTGATGATGAATTACGTTGGAAAAAAGGACTTAACATTGAATAGCTCGGAAGACGATTTGCTTGAAGTGGCGTGGTATTTGTCGAAGTACGGTAAATCTCAACTACCCGTGGGACTGGGTGTTCAGAAATGGAAAGAGGCTTATGCCTCGTTCTATCCTCGTTTTGGAGCGGGCAAAAGCGCCAGTAAGTTTCACAATAGTCTGAAAAATAGCCGTGATCGTTTTGATTCATGGCTTACCGATGAGCGCATCGGCTGGCGGGACGGGCAAGGTGCTCCTGATGCGCTGTCTCATTCAGCGCAGCGTGTGCATCAGCGATTGAGTATGCTTTCAGACAGTGCGATTGAGCAGCGCGTTCTTTCGTTAATATCTTCTCATGGAGATGAACAGGCGCAACGTGACTGTCTTATTATTCAGCAGGATAAAAGTATTGAAGATACCGTACGCGAGCAGCTGATTGCGGCACGACTGGGGCAGGGGACCTTTCGGAAAAATTGTCTCATGTTGTATCCGGCATGCCCTGTTACGGGAATGACTTTTGCGCCGTTACTCCGCGCCAGCCATATAAAACCGTGGGCCGCCTGCGAGAATGGGAGTGAACGCCTTGATCCGTTTAATGGAATAATATTGGCTGCGCACATTGATATTTTATTCGATCAGGGATGGATTTCGTTTGAGAACGATGGGCGTTTGTTAATTAGTCAGGAGCTGGATATTAGTGTTAAAGAGCAGTGTTTTTTGCCGGAAAAAATAAAGGCGTTTTCTGTTGAATCGTATTGTTATCTGGAGTGGCATCGGGAGAATTTACTAAGATAGTTACTTTTTGACGAGAATGCCTTTGATATAGGATGTCATGATTCGTTTGGTAAGGGGAAAGGTAAAAAATGAAGATGGTAAAAATATATTCTACAGGAAGTTGTGATGCTGCAACACGTGAAGGTTCGGCGGAAGTTGTGCTGGAATGTGAAGGGAAAATAAAATATCTGACTTTCTCCTATAGTGATACGACCGCAAATAGATGCATTCTCCAGGGCTTAATTGATGGTGTGAATTGTTTGAAAAAACCCTGTAACGTTGAATTAATCAGTTCATGTGAACTCGGTGTGAAGAAAGCACAGAAAGGAAAGGGAGTTAATGTAGATTTGCACAAGAAATTATGTGGGATCTTGATAAAGAAAGAATGTGAATATTCTTTTTCTGTCATGCATGGTGGAGGGGACATTTTGAATGCTTTTATTCGCAGGCATCGGACAAAACAATAGCTGGAGAGTCTACATACAGAACCATCTTCGACAGCGCTATTTTCTGAACTTACAGGTTCCAATATTGCATTGAACGCTGCCAGTAGGGCTCACGGGCTGCTGGAGTGTGCTGTGCAACCGGTAACCCTCTGCTGCTTCGGTTATAAAGCTTTTATGTGCCATGCAGCAGGATATGGTTGCCTCCTGGACTCCGTATAACCCGAGTATTTGTATCGAAGCGTGAACAAAACATTGCAGCCAGCCTTTCAACGTGGACAATAGTTATCCATACGGTGATTTTATATTCGATAAATCAATGGATTTCATTAAGTCATAGGATTGGTAATGGATGAAAATGCTTTAGGGTTTGCCTCATACTGGCGCAACTCGCTGGCAGATGCTGAATCAGGAAAGGGCAGTTTTGAACGCAAAGACGCCAAAAATTTCACTCACTGGCATGGGATAGCGGCGGGACGTCTTGACGAAGCGATCGTCGATAAATTTTTTGAAGGAGAAAAAGACGACGTCGAAACAGTCGATGTCATCTTGCGGCCAAAGGTTTATTTCCGGTTACTGCAGCATGGAAAGGACCGTTCCGCTGGTGCGCCTGATATTGTTACCCCGATAGTGACGCCAGCCCTGTTGAGCCGTGAAGGTTTTTTATATCCGACGCCAGCGACCTCCATTCCCAGAGACCTGCTTGAACCTTTGCCAAAAGGGGCATTTTCGATTGGTGAGATTGAGCAGTATGACAAATACAAAACGACACATACGTCATTCTCTATCAACTTTGATGACAGCGTTGATAACACTGCCGAAACGGATGAAGAACGAGAAGCACGATATGACGTCTGGCAGCAGGATTGGCGTCAATATCTGGATGATTCAGAGAGGCTACTGAAGAACGTTGTCGGCGACTGGATTAAAAATCCCGAGCAATATGAACTCGCTGAGCACGGTTATATTGTTAAAACGGCGCAATCTGGCGGCGCCAGTTTCCATATCCTTTCGCTTTATGACCACCTGCTTGTTTGCAAAAAGGATGTGCCGCTTTTCAATCGTTTCGCCTCGCGGGAGGTTCATGCAGCAGAGTCTTTGCTCGCTCCGGAAGCAAAATTCAGCGACAGGCTTGGACACTCCGGAGATAAGTTCCCACTGGCAAAGGCTCAGCGCGATGCCTTAAGCCATTTTCTGGATGCCAGGCATGGCGATATCCTTGCCGTTAACGGCCCTCCGGGAACCGGGAAAACCACGCTGGTGCTTTCTATTATCGCCACTCAATGGGCCAGAGCGGCTCTCGAAAAAGCGGAACCTCCGGTTATTATCGCGACTTCAACGAATAACCAGGCTGTAACGAACATTATCGAGGCGTTCGGGAAAGACTTTTCCCAGGGTACTGGTGCAATGGCCGGACGATGGTTGCCAGAGCTGAAAAGCTTCGGTGCTTATTTCCCCTCAAGCACTCGTAAAGCCGAGGCAGCCAAAAAATACCAAACTGAAGATTTCTTCAACCAGGTTGAGTCAAAAGAGTATGTAGAGGATGCACTGCTGTTTTATCTGGAGAAAGCTAAGGCAGCCTTTCCTAAAAAAGATTGTTCATCCCCTGAAAAGGTCATTGAACTCCTGCATGGCCAGTTGGCAGAAAAATTCGAACAACTGGTAAGACTGAACGCAACATGGCAAACGTTAAGCCAGGTTCGGGAGGCGCGAGAGCTTATTGCTAATGACATTGAGCAATATCTCACTAATCTAAATAAATTACTCTCCGGGCAAGAACAAAAAGTCACTCTGCTGAAGAGTGCTAAAACGGAATGGAAAAAATATCGGGCCAGTGAATCCCTGATCTATTCATTATTTTCCTGGCTTCCGGCGGTTCGCAGTAAGCGGCAGTACCAAATACAACTGTTTCTCGAAGATAAATTAGGTGCGCTGATTGCGGGAAATCAGTGGTCTGATCCTGAAACCATCGAACGTAATATAGATGGACTGCTCAACTCCGCTGAGCGCGAGCAAACAACATACCGGCAGCAGATTGACTCCGCTCATGAAATTGTTCTTAAAGAACAGCAGGCGGCTCAGAAGTGGCAGAATCTGGCACTTGATTTAGGGCATGAGGGCGACGAGGAGCTGAGCTTCTCACAGGCAGATGAACTGGCTGATACGCAGATTCGCTTCCCTGCATTCTTACTTACGACCCACTACTGGGAAGGTCGTTGGCTAATGGATATGGCGAAGATCGATGATCTGCAAAAAGAGAAGGGCAAGAAAGGAGCTAAAGGGGTAACCGCCCGCTGGCAACGCCGAATGAAACTCACACCATGCGTGGTCATGACTTGCTATATGCTGCCCGGCAATATGCAGATAAGTGAACACAAAGGGCAGCGTAAATTCGAGAAAAGCTATTTATATGACTTCGCTGATTTACTCATAGTCGATGAAGCCGGGCAGGTGCTTCCTGAAGTGGCTGCAGCCTCTTTTGCCTTGGCTAAAAAGGCATTAGTGATTGGTGATACGGAACAGATCCCGCCAATATGGAGTATTGCTCCCGCTATTGATATAGGTAACATGCTGGCGGAAAAAATTCTGTCAGGTAGTACGCAAGAAGAGATTACTGAGAAATATACGGCAATCGCAGAGCTTGGTAAAAGCGCCGCATCTGGTAGCGTCATGAAAATAGCGCAGTGTGCTTCACGCTACCAATATGATCCCGAACTGGCTCGTGGTATGTACTTATATGAGCACCGCCGGTGCTTCGATAATATTATTGGATACTGCAATACGCTCTGCTATCACGGTAAGTTGTTGCCTAAAAGAGGGTGTGAAGAGAGCAATTTAATGCCCGCCATGGGTTATCTCCATATTGATGGTAAAGGAGAGCTGGCAAGTAGCGGAAGTCGATATAATTTGCTTGAGGCTGAAACGATAGCTGCCTGGCTGACAGATAACCAGCAAGATATTGAAGCGCATTACGGCAAATCGCTTCATGAGGTTGTCGGAATCGTGACGCCTTTTAGCGCGCAGGTATCGACCATCAAACAGGCGCTGGGTAAACAAGGCATCAGCACAGGCGCGAATGAAACGTCCCTCACGGTGGGCACCGTGCATTCTCTTCAGGGGGCGGAAAGAGCGATTGTTATATTCTCGCCAGTCTATTCAAAGCATGAGGACGGTGGGTTTATTGATAGTGATAACAGCATGCTGAACGTTGCTGTCTCCCGTGCGAAGGACAGTTTCCTGGTTTTCGGCGATATGGACCTGTTTGAGATCCAGCCAGCCTCATCTCCGCGGGGATTACTGGCAAAATATCTCTTTGAGTCAGAGAAGAATGCGCTCACTTTTGATTATAAAGAGCGTAAGGATTTAAAAACTTCCGAGACCAAAATCTACACACTCCATGGTGTGGAGCAGCATGATAATTTCCTGAATCAGACGTTTGAAAATACCGGTAAACACATCACGATAGTTTCTCCATGGCTGACCTGGCAAAAACTGGAGCAAACCGGTTTTCTTGATTCCATGATTGCGGCGTGTTCACGTGGTATTAATGTCACGATAGTCACTGACAGAAGCTACAACACTGAACATAGTGATTTTGAGAAGCGAAAAGAGAAGCAGCAGAACCTCAAAGCGGCGCTGGAGAAACTGAACGCCCTTGGTATTGCGACAAAACTGGTCAATCGTGTTCATAGCAAAATTGTTATTGGGGATGATGGTTTGCTGTGCGTGGGATCGTTCAACTGGTTTAGCGCGACACGTGAAGCGCGATATGAACGATACGATACATCGATGGTTTACTGTGGTGACAACCTGAAGGGCGAGATTGAGGCAATTTACAATAGCCTTGAGAGGCGTCAGGTTTAGATCAGGAGTGTGATTAGCCATCTTATCAGTGTTTCCCCAGGGTAAGATGGCTCTGAGGCATTTTCAGAAGGAATTATTGTGGCGACTAAAATGTGGATGATCCGCGGTGATGGCGGAAAATTGTACGATGACTTCAGAGACAAGCAGGTTGTTGCTATCGGCTGGTCGCAGCTCGCTCCCTATGTGAAACCGGGATGCTCAAGAGAGCAGTTGTTTACCCGGTATCAGGAGCTTGAGCCACAGACTAAGCCAGGCACAGTTCGTTCCGGTGCTTCCCAGGTCTGGCGCTTTGTGAATGAGATGCAGAAAGGTGACTGGGCTATCACTTATTCACCTTCTAATCGGACTTATTTGATAGGGAAAATCGCGTCAGATTTTGAGTTTCATGCCGAGTGGCTTGAAGATGGCATGGGCATCGCGCGTAAAGTGAAGTGGAATGCGGAAGAGATCAAGCGCGATAGTCTGAGTGATGCAACCAGAAACACCCTTGGCTCAACACTGACGGTTTTTCAGGTGCCTGATTTTGCCGTGAATGAATTAGTGCAGGGCAAAAAGCCTGTCTCAGATGTGGTGCCGGAAGTACCTGTTTCAGGTGAGGAGGATGAGGTTGTTTCTAATCCTCTGCGCGACATGGAGATGATCGCTTTTGAAGGTATCAAGGATCGTATCAACCGTCTCGACTGGGATGAGATGCAAAATCTGGTCGCAGGCGTGTTACGTAGTATGGGATATAAAACTCAGGTATCGCCCGCTGGTGCTGACCGTGGGAAAGATATTATTGCTTCCCCTGACGGCTTCGGGTTCGAAAATCCGCGCATTATTGTGGAAGTGAAGCACCGGCGGGAACAGATGAGCAGCCAGCAAATTCGTAGCTTCATCGGTGGTCGTCATAAAGACGATCGCGGGCTGTATGTCAGTACCGGCGGATTCAGCAAGGATGCGCGCTATGAAGCCGATCGTTCAACAATCCCGTTGACGCTATGGACGTTGGACGATTTGGTCCGTGCGTTAGTGGAAAACTATGAGCAAGTGGATATTGAAACTAAGCTGTTGGTTCCGCTTAAGAAAACGTATTTGCCTGCATGAGTTTTCGCCGCCTGTTTCTGTATAAACAGGCGGCGATGTAGGCTCTAGGCTCTTACGATGAGGGAGCGCTAAATATTTACGCGAACTGGATAGCCTAATGCTCGCAAGGCTTTATTGGTTCTGCCATTTCTGGGAGGCGTATCTTCTGGCCTTGCCCAACCGACCACTTCAGCAATAGAGTTAATACCGTAATGTTGGAATTTGTACTCCTCGTCTTTTCCTGCCAGATAGATCCTTTCCCACATTAATGCAGGTTTTCCACCGTAGAGGACATAGTTGAGTAATTCAGCAATAGTCATACCTTTTTGATTGGTCTGGCTCATGATCCATTTGGTGAATAAAATGGCACGTTCTTCCCTGTTTATGGAATTTTGGGCAGACAGGCCAAACGTTTCAGTACTCATTTTTATCACATGGTCCATCGTTGCATGCGTATAGAAGAATATGTTATGAAGATTATCCTCAGTCAATGAACTAATTTTGCTTTTTGATAAGTGTTCACGAATATAAGGAGCGTAAATTCCTAGGTTGATATCTTCATTAGATGGAGGCCCAGAGAGGCTCTTCCACCATGACAACATATTCATAAGTGCAGCTTGGGGGTCTTTACTATTAGCTTGGTGATAATCCTCAAAAGGATAAGTTTTATCATTTTGATGGACTTGATTGTAATAATACGCATGTAAAAACTGAACAGTTTGCCAAAATGCAGGTGTGTCCTTAGCGACCCAATTAGGCCTGAAGTCATTTATTTGGCTGGATATATTTCGTATTACGGAAAGTGTACTGTCCCATTCTTTATGGAAACTATCTTTTCTTTTATCATTTGCTTTTGGCTTGTCATAATTACTCACACCGCCCCAAACAGGTACACGACGTTTTTTTATAAGCTCTAGTTCTTTTTTATCTTTCTCTATTTTTAATTTTTGTAGCTTCTTTTGTTCGTCGATGATTTCCTGACTGAGGTCAATACAACAATCAAGAAATGCTAAATTATCGAAAAAATCTTCTAATCGCGAGATTAAGTCCGAGTTGTACAAATCACTTTCAGTATAGAAGACACCTGCTTCAATGTTCATATTCCATGCGCGATCGGTAAGGTTTGCTGAACCAATGTATGCCCCATAGCCCTTCCACCAGATGACTTTACTATGAAGGCAGTCGGGTACCAGCTTACAAAAGATGTTGTTCTTCGTATTAATAAGCAATTTTGATAAAAAAGAGGGTGCAACCGGAACAGTATGATCATATCGCATCCAGATATCAAGGCGATGGTGATTTTTTAGACAATGGTCAAGAAGCGTAGTTTTATCATCAGCATAGGCTATTGCTGCTACGACACCGTCAATTTCACAATCCGATGGAGGTAGAAAAGAACTAAAAAACTGCTTATTCAATCCATTTGCAATTAGTTTCATTATTATCTAACCGTACATCATTCCAGATGAAAAGAGAGATTGAGGAATATAGTTCAAAAAAATAACAATAAAAGGCTGACAGATTATTTAACCGAGGAGTGTGACACACTCCTCGATATATTCAGTTTACCCCCAACGCCTTATAAACCGCATCCACAGGTTCAGAGTAAAAACTGACTTGGAATTTGGTAAACAACTCGGCTGGCACCGTCGGAATATCTACTGCGGAAGACATCGGCAAAAGGACCTTTTTCGCGCCGCTGTCGAAAGCAAGTTGTAAGCTAGCCGCCAGATCCTGAACAGGGTTGATCACTCCACCGAGCGTCATGCTACCTAAGACGACCATTTGTTCCTGAACGGGTTTCGCCAGTAAAACGGAACACAACGCAATAAGTGCTGCCAGACTGGTCGCGGTACTTGGTCCAGTATTGTGCAATTCGACTACGTGCAGGTGGTACTCATGTTCAGAAAATTTTGCTGTTGCGCTAACGCGGCTGAGGTTGCCTTTGAAATAGTCAAATCCAACCCGGATAGCTTCCTTTGCCGAGGTGCTTGATCCCAGACCAGAAACGCTATGCTTACCGTTGCCTGCGGTCATCTGAGTTTCGAAGCGGTATAGACCCGTCATGCCACTTTCCGCTTGCGTAACCAAATGCACTACACCAGGTTTGGGCATGCCAGCAGGAATTAATTCGCTACCGCCCTGTTCTGGCACGCTGACGAAGAATTCTTCCAGCGTCTCATTATCGATGTAACTGAAATTCACATCGAAAAATTCCAGTCCGCCCAGCTTTTTAAGCTGTTCTTTGACACGCCGACGGGCTTCCATTGCGTAGGTCAGACAAACCCGGACATCTTCTTTGCTGTAAGAGCCATTGGGATGAAGAAGTTTCAATAGACCAGAAACCGTGCGCCTTACTGCAATAACGTCGCGCTGGTTGAGGTTATTACCCAGTTTGTAAAATTTATCAATCGCATCGGAGAAGCTGTGCTTACGCATTTCCCGCATGTATTCGGCGAGGTAATCCGTGATAAGCCCGTAGCGATTGGTAAAGAATTCCGGGCGCATTTTCGGGATTTCCCAGCCGGGTATATAGGCATGGAAACGGTCGAAAAACGCCGTGTCGATCATCGCGGCAGGGAAGGGGGCTAACAGATGGCTGGTTTTGACTAACGTCTCAACGCTTTGATTGATGTTGCCGACGAACACCATCGATGCTTTGCCTTCAATCGAATCTCTGCCGCGTGAAAACGAGCCAGACGCCATGTAATCCTTCATGATTTGCACGCCGTCTTTGTCTTTGAAAGTGATCCCTGCCACTTCATCAAACGCGACCACATCCCACATGCCGACCAGGCCAATCTGGCGGCTGGCCATGTTGTAAAACAGGTTTGCTACCGTGGTTTGTCCGCCGGAAACGAGCAGTGAGTTTGGCGAACACTCTTTATAGACGTGGCTTTTACCGGTACCGCGTGGGCCCAGTTCGCAGACGTTATAGTTATTTTCCACGAAAGGGATCATGCGGGTGATCAGGTGCCACTTGGTTCGCTGCTCAATATTGGCAGGTTCCATACCCACGGAACGTAGCAGGACATCAATCCACTGGTCGCGGTTGAAGTGCGTACGTGCGGTAAATACCTCTTCCATGTCCATATTGGGCATCTGGATAGGTTTAAGCGTCATCAGAGAGAAGGGCGACGTTTTCTGTCCTTCCTCAAAGAAGTAGTTCACGGTGATCATGCACCAGATGCCGCCGGTCAACAGCTTCTCGTTGTCCTTGACCATCTGCGGCGGAACCAGTGCATCTTTAATGCCGAGGTTGGAGAGCTGGGCTTCGTAAACGTCTTTCTTCTGATTGAGCTTTACCGATACTTTATCAATGATCTTGTAGGATCCTCGCTCACGAATGAGCGATTTCACCTTCTCCGCTTCATCAGGGCGGACGTAGTTATCAGCCAGAATGCGCTTAACGTTCTGCAACCCTTGCTCGACGATCTGGTCATCGTCGGAAGCGCAGTACATACCGAGCAGATACTCCAGCACATAGACCGGGACGTTAGCCCCTTCCTTGAGCTGTTTAGTCAGGTCCTTACGTACTACCCGACCACGAAAATGCTGATTCAGCAAGGCGTCCAGATCGTAACCTTCTGCGACGGGTTCCCCTTCGGATACGGCTGGAACGGGTAAGTCATGATGGGTTTGCATATCGCCTCACTTAAAAGAAATCATCCTGAAATGCCAGATCGATAATCACAGGGTACTTCTGGTAACCCGTTTCCGTTTGCGCATCTTCCAGTATCAGCCAGTATTCATTACGGCGATTGAAATTCGCCCCAATCAGCTTCAGTGTCACGTCTCGTATGCGTTTTTCCATGGCATCGTTGTCACTATCAAAACAGATGCGCTCTTTACCAGAAACCACGTTATTGGCGTTATCGACAATAAAGATATTCAGGGTTCGCGGTTCGAACAGTTCGCCTACCGGATCGGTTTGGAGCAGGCTGACTTTATCAATGTTATTGACGAGTTTGATCAGCGGATGATGCTTGACGATGTCTACCGGACGACGCTGCGGTTGCTTCTCCGCTGCGGTTTTTTGTAGCGCTTTCACCTGCAAGACGGGAACGCAGACTTCCTGTAGCATGGCTCCACCGTGCACAAACCGTGCGCCGCCAGAGAAATGGAAACGCTGGATCCCTTTCGGAATCAGAAACTCGCTGTTATCGCTGACGCCTGCGGTATCCGCCACTTTTCCTTTCCAGCAAAAATCATCGGCAGGAATCTGATAGCCGATAATAAAGCGTTTGTGGTTTTTAATCGTATTGTCTGGCTTGATCTGCAGCGTGGTTTTATCCTGCCCGGAAAGGGGCTGCTGCTGGAACAGGAAACCGTGGTCCGCCGTGACGATAATGCGTGTACCATGAAGACGGTTTATTACACGGGTCACTAAATCCTTCAGTTCAACCACCGCGTTGCGACACGCTTCGAAGGTCTTCTCCTCCGTAGATGCGCTGTCACCCATGGCATCAATGGTGTTATGCCAGATATAGACGACATCGTAATCGCGAATAAGATCCCGTCCTTGCTGATTTTTCCATTTCAGCAGATCGTCCGATTTTACTGCCATCCCTTTATATTTCTTCAGAATGGTATCGCGGTTAGGCGTACCTGAGGTGGATAACCCGTCCGCATAAACGATGTCACCACTACCCGGTTGGTAGCATATCTCGTCATGTGGCAGCAATGCCGCCATTCCCAGCTGGGTATAGCTGGGTAACACGCCCAACTGGGAACGCAGTTCTGCAGTAAAGCGTTTCTCGGTATTGATCTGGTTGCCCAGCTCTTCTGCCACTTCATAACGCAGCGCGTCGGAGATAATCACGAATACGCGCTTGATTTGTGGATTGTTAAACTGCGGCTTAACCACCTCATTGTAGAAGTTCTGCTGTCGTGGAACGCCCGCAATACGCCACTCCTGCATACGGTCTTCGGCTTCCAGAACCTTATTCCAGCTCCGGCTTAATTCTGCCAGATACCAGTTGGAATATAGCGCTTCGATATAGTCATCCAGGCTTTTCAGGATCATTGCGCCTTTGCTGTGAACCAACAGCGCGTATTCGTTAAACAGGCGGTAGGCCTGGTCAAAGCGGAACAGCTCCTCGCAGTACGCTTTCCAGAACGTTGCGCTGTCCTGATAGTGGAAACCATCAATATGACGATTACGCAGATTCAGCAGCCGTTCAGCCTGACGAAGCGCGTCATAGATGGCGTAGTATTCCTGACGCGTCTGGCACCAGTATTTGCTCTGACGTTCGGACAGAAGCTTCTTAAAAGCTTCACGGTCAAGCGTGGTGCTCTCTTCCAGAAGCTGCGTCACCAGCGCATGAATAATGGTCTGTTCAATGCTCAGCGTGGTTTCGCACTCGTGCAGATCATATGGCGAGCTGAGACGGTACTGGTCTTCTGGTCGCAGCACATCCTGCATCTGCTGTGCGCAATAATCATAGGCTTCTTTGTAGCGACGGTCGGCGCGCCAGGTGACCATGAACGCCAGCGCGGAGGCTCTGCCTGACGGCGTGGTCAGTACGTTTTTTTCAAGCCATTCGAGTTTCTGCGAGTCTGCCTGCGCGGAAAGATCGGTACAGAAAAGCTTTAGGATCAGATTTTCCAGCGAAGGATGCTCGGCCTGATAGCCCATTTCCTGATTCAGAATGTCCCACAGCACGCTTTCCAGATCGTGGCGTTTTAGCATCGCCAGCGTGTTTTCCAGGTCACTGTCGTCATCTTTCTGCTGATTAACGTATTGGGTAATCAGGCTGAACAGAATCTCTTCCGTTTTTGCTGTTTTCACGCCAGCGATGACCGCAACCATCTTCTTATCAAGGGAGGTTTCGTTTTCCTGCTCAGTCACCAGGCCTTTTAAGGCAGCAAGACGTTTAGTGCTGAAAAATGCCTTCCGGCGTTGTATATGCTCACGTAGGCCAAGCTGCGGAATGCCTAACGTATTCAACGTAATGGCGGCGAAATCGGCGTGGAACTCCGTACTGTAAAGACGAATATCCAGCAGCCAGTCGAACTCTTTGGGAGGCACGTCGTGGGGGAACCACAGCAAAAACTGCTGTTCAGGCTCATCAATTTCAATGCGCTTTTTCACCGCCAGCTGTGACTGATCGGTCATATCGAGCAGCGTGACGTTCTCCAGTTCGAGGTTACCCAGCTCTTCGAGGAAACGCTTATCGGGATCGTGCCAGAAAACGATGCGATATTCGGCGAATTTTGCTTTAAGGCCGGCAATAAATTCCTGATTTTGCAAGGTCACAATCCCATGTTGATTCGGTAAATTCGAAGATGTCTGAACGCCAGGAAACCGTGCTCCGCGTTCTGACAGAAAACCGCATTTTATCATGAACTGGAGGTGACGGATGCCTGAATAGGGCCGGTTTCCCGTATCGAGATCACCACCAGGCTTTAGCCTGGTGGTGAGGGAAGGTAAGTTATTTGATTAAATCACCTCAGGCGCACTGCCGGTAATGGCTTTCACATCAGCCAGCAGATCGCCAAATTTACCGTAGTTAACCTTAACGCCGTCGTCGAGATCAATACTGATTCTCATATCAGCATAGTGGCGCAGACGATCGTCGAAGCTGCGCAGTTCGTTGAATTTCTTGCTCAGATTGTCGCGATCGCGCTTCAGGCGGGTGGCTTCTCCACCGGAGGCACCATCGACCTGTTCGTTCAAACGATCGATATTAGCCTGGTAGCGCGCCAGCAGCGGCACCACATATTCGGTACGCATTCTCGCCAGCGTCGCATCGTTGTAGCGATGCAGATAAACCAGACACTCAAACGCTTTCTCTTTACCGGAACTGAACAGCCAGTAGATCGGACGCTTTTTATACATCTTCATATGATCTTTCCAGAACTGGGTGGAAAGATAGCGGCGGATGGTATCCAGCGCAGATTCACCTTTTTTCGGCTTGATCGCGTATAAACAGAGACTTTCGGCGATAAATTCGAGATTTTCCTGCAAGTGTTCTTCGCCCCAAACGGTGCGGACAAACTCTTTGATGCGAGAGGTGACGTCATCGTCAAACCACTCGTCATCCATTAGTGGCAGGATACCGTCATTATCCGCCGGGATTGTTTTGTACGCGCCTTCAGCGACAAGTTCGGCAAAGCCTTTATTGCCTTCGTGGGCATAGACGAGGCCTTCGCGATCGAGAGAGTAACGGCCCATTTGGCAGCCGATGGAGAAAGATAGTAATTCGATAAAAGTATCGCTGAGCTCCCTTTTTTGTTGTTCTTCTGGGGAAATGTTTTTTCCATAGCGATATGATGGATTACATATTAAACTAATTTCGTTTGGTTCAACTTCATAATTTAGTAAACCATTAAGTCCATATGCCACTATATGAGTATTATTGTTTTTTTCTTCAAGTAATTTAAATTTTTCAATTAACTTCTTATTTTCATTTTTTAAATCATAAAAAGCATGTGAAATTAAAAAATGTTTCTTACTGATAATAGGGTTTACTTTAAAATCCCATGACGACTCGTAATTGTCCCAATCCATCTTCGATAACTCAACAAGAGTCTTAGCGATTTCAGATGATTTATCTTTAACTTCAATAACTGGAACCTTGCCTACATCACCAACTTGAAAGTGGAATGATGCGTTAGTTATTGATAAAAAATAATCAAACAATGTTGTATTAGCCAGAGCTAACAAAGAAAACTGTTCACTACGATCCGGATAAAAACAGTGTCCAGAAATGTCATGAAATGTATCATCAGGAGCGTAACGGCAGCTAAAGTTACCGCTTGTTAGATCCGTCCAAGTACATTTGGGTGAGGACAGTTTTTCTAACCCCATCAAAGTAGAATTTGGCTGAGCAAGAATGAAATGTTTATTCCGGTTGTATCTTAGAACATATTCAAGGTTACCATACCATTTTCGATAGCTGCCTCCCTTTAGATATTTTATCCATTTAGGTATCGCCTCCTGTTGAGAAAATTCGGTATAATCAATCTCATGCCAATAGCGTAAAAACTTATCATTATTAGCTGTTTGCATACCTACTTTTGGGAATCCTCTATCCTTAAAAGGAGTACCACGCATGTAGCAATCAATAACATTTTTATGCAGCCAATACGCAATAGGAGTTCCTGGTATTTTTTTGAAATCGTCTTGGCTAATATTGTAAAAAACATTTTTACGACTAATTAACGTTTTTTTCTTTTGCTCTTCATTACCCTCAATTAAACGATAAAAAGCACATTGTTGCAATGCGGAATGGTTGTTTCTGATCACCCAAGCCGTAGTCTGAACTACTTCTCCGGAAATTTGCGCGAACGCCCGTGGGCCTAGATGGGCCATGGTAATAAAAGTTTTATTATTTAGTATCCATTCACGTAAAGACACATAACTGGATAAAAACATCCAGGACTGCATATTTACTTGAGCATTGAATCCATTTTCTTTAAGCAAGGAAAAAACATGCTGCATAAACATCGCAAACAAATCTGACTTACTGTCCGGGAAATTATTTTTGGCAAACTCTTTCAGCTCACCATTCATTCCTTTACTGCCCATATAAGGCGGATTCGCCACTACTGCATCATACCGCTGCGCCAATATCCACGCCTGTTGAATATACGGAGTAAGCGCTTTCGCCGCGGCTTTTTGCTGAAAATCACCTTCTTGCTCCATGCGATGCAGTGCTTCGAGAAATGTTTTCAGCTGAGCTTCTTCTTCCTGTGGCACCTGAACTAGCGAGCCCAGCGTTTTGGCATTCACAAAGCGCTTCAGCGTGCGCATCAACAGCTGATATTCCGCGCTGTCTGTATGAGCTAATGAGATATTTTCGGCAAACATATCTCCCATGCTGCCGGTCTGGTTCTGCTGGTGGAAGTTCAGCTGCTGCCACAGCTTAGCAATATCCAGATGCAGGCTCTCCTGAAGGGAGACAATATTCAGGCGCACGTCGCGGGTGAATATCCGGCGGTCATCCTGACGGGCCATCATTAATAAGGAAAAGCCGGAAAGCTGGGCAGCACGGTCGTCAATATCGAGACCAAAAATATTATTTTCCAGAATCAGCTGTGGAATATCGCGAGCACGGTAGCCGCGCTCTTCGTAGATATTTTTCAGCACATTATAGGCTTCAATCAAAATGTGCCCGGAGCCGCAGGCCGGGTCGAGCACCTTGATGCTTTCCGGTTCAATACTGGAAGGCGTAATAGCTGCCAGCTGCGCCTGCACTTCCGGCGTCTGTTCGGCTGGCTCAATGTAGTAGTCCATTTTGCCTTTCAGCGGCGAATCCGGGTAGGTCTGCAACCACTGGCGACCGACGGAGTTCTGCACCAGATACTGTACAATCCAGTTCGGGGTAAACAGCTGGGTGGCGGCAGGAATATCTTCGCTCTTTACTACCTTGCCAATAACGGCATCTTTTTTCTCAGAGATATAGAACTGATATAGCCAGCCGATAACCTCAACTTCTTGCCAGTCTTCTTCTGGAATACCGTCCACCAGACCGCGCAGAATAGAGTCAGTACGGGTCAGGTTATCCGGTAGCAGAAGTTCGGCTTCATCATCAACCACTTCAAACAGGAACGGCATCGCGCGGTGCAGGGCGTGACACTGCGCCAGCAGCAATTCACGGTAGATGGCTTCGTCCTGGTTGCCGGAGAGTTTCATGTCGACCAGCTGCGCCTTTTTCTCCGGCAGCAGTGCTTCCGCCACTTCCGGCACATGGTCCAGCACTTCAAAGCCGGTCGGGTTATCCGGGTGCGAGAGCATGCGGAAACCGTGGTCAAGATAACCCTGGATCTCCATATAGCGAATGGCGCACAGGCGGTTGAACCAGGTGTAGGCACAGTGCTCAACCAGCACGTCAAAGCCCTGCTCGCGGGCGCGTTTTACCAGACGATCGCGGCGGGTGAGGGTGGATTTCGGGTAGTCGAATTGGCCATAGCGCACGGTCTCACCGATGACTTCGGCATCCGCAATCTGCAGATTGCCTTTTTTATCGGCGGAAATCCCCAGCGTGGTTAGCTTTTGGATCACCGCATCGCGGAACTGGTTACGGGCCTGTGGAGCGTATTTTTTGATGTTATTGGTATTCATAGAAAATCCTGAAAAGGGCAGCAGAGCGCTGCCCTGAAATGGGGTTACTGAAGACGAATCCGGTCACCTGCCTCAATCGCGGCCAGCAGCTTAGAGCGAAGCTTATCAAGCGCTTTTTCCACCTGCTCAGCGGTTTCCAGCACTTCACCACCGGTGGCTTTGCGCATCTCACTGGCGACATTCACCAGATGCGTTTTTTTCGGTACCGGTTGGATTACGGGCTTTTCTACCACAACATAGGTCTGTTGTGACTCTGCCGCATGTTTAGCTTCACTCGCTGCCCGAAGTTGGGCTTCCTGTTTTTTACGCAGCTCGTCGATCCACTGGTTAATCTTCTTCTCGGCATCCGTTTGCAGCGCCATTGTCTCTTGCTGTTCCGCCAGAATTTCCGGGATCGACTGGCTGACCTCGGCACGTTTTCTGGCTTTTTGCATCGGCAGCAGAACGCTGTTTTGCAGTTCTGACGTGGCGTGCGCTTCCTTCAAGCGTTGACGACTCTCTTCGATACGGGCGTCAATACGCTCCAGAGCGTGCTGGCGATGCTGTTCCACTAACTGGTGATTGACGTTCTGCACCTGCTCAATCAGCGGCGTGATGCGATTGAGATGCTTGTAAGGCTCCTGCATCTGCCAGATACTTTCCAGTTCACCCAGCGCTTTTACCGCCACGGCGTCTTTTTCCAGCGCGCTGCGGTTGGATTTAAAGCTGCCATTCAGCGCAGCACCCAGCTTTTGCCAGGTCGCAAACTGCTTGCGGTAGAAATCGACCAAATCTTCACGATCTTCACTGAAATCCAGCAGTTCATTGGCCTGGCTGGTGACTTTCTCTATCAGGGCAAAATCTTCTTTTTCGCTGAGAATGGAATTCAGCAGGTGCAGGCCTGACTCAATCTCTTCTTTTCCTGGATTGTTTCCACCTTCCGCTTTCGCTCTGAAGACATTCAGCTCTTGCTTCCAGTCGTCGAAGACCTGACGGATATGTTCGACCAGTGCGGGTTCTTCACGTTCGCTAAACGGCTGTTGGGCAATCTCCGCCATGGTTTGTGCGGCTTTGCGAATTTGTGATTCGTCGTGACGACGAATTTTGTGCAGACGTAGCTCGCTGTGGCGACGGCTGTTATTGAACAGCTCCCAAACCTGCTTACGCTCGATATTGTTATTCTGCTGGCTAAAGCTGAATTTGCCTTTACGTGCCAGGCGAGCAACCAACAGCTTCACTTCTTCTTCTGGCCATCCATAAGGTCGACGGGCAAAGTGGTTCAGGACATCGCGTAAATAGACCGGTTTATTGTACTCGATGTTCATACTGACCCAGGATTCCACTTCCCGCATCGCCTCGGGATTAGATTCCTCCAGCTCGCCAAGATCCAGCTCTGTATCATTCTCTACTGTAAGCAGCGCATGGATTTCACGTGCGATATCGCCGTTGAACGGCTTCAGCATTTTTAGCTTGGCAAACGTGTTTTCAATCACGTAACGACAGGCTTCATCCACGATGCTGGACGGCGTCGAAGATTTCTTCGGTAAACGCTCGCCAATCGCCCAGACGTCTGCTTCGGCAATAAGCGACTCCAGCTGGACGCGCAGCATTTTTTCGCGAACGCTGTTCTCGCGGGCTTTTTCTGAAAGCAGGCTGGCCTGTTCTGGGCGTTGTCCGGCGTTGTCCTTGAGGAATTTTTCGGTCTGAACGACTAAATCAATATCAGTCCAGGTGCGCCCCTCATCAGGGAGGCGAATCAAAATACAGCCATCACCTTCTGAAGTATAAGGACGGCAGGCGGCATCGCTGTTATAGAACGTATAGGTTGGATCTTTGGGGGTAAGAATTTTTACCACCAGATCGTTAAGCATTGCGCCGTCTAACGGGTGTCCGTTCAGGAAGCGGCTGATATCAAAGTCCTGCTTATTTGCCGGATAGCGATATTTGCGGTTTTTCAGAATGTCATCAAAGATGATCGACGCCAGTTTTTTGTTGATCGCAGAGAAGTCGACTTCGACGTTGCGGATCTCGTTCTCGATCTCTTTTTCTTCGTTGGTCAGGAACACGTATTTGTCTTCGACCCGTGCAATCAACATTTCCCGTTCCAGCTTGTTCAGGCTTGTTTCAACGCGACGGCGCAGATCGACTTTATCAGCATCGATTTTATCAATGGAAAGGGTGACCAGATTATCGAGTGTACTTTTCAGCACATCGACATAGCGGATCAGGAACAGCGTTTTCAATAAGTTGCCATCGAACTCATCAAGAATGCCATTCTGACAGGCCTGAGTGATGGTGCGGCTGACGGCCGGTTCCAGGAAGCTTTCAATCGCGGCATAGAAACGCCAGAACGGCACCAGAGAATCCAGACCTTGCGGGGCGATCTGCTGTGCCGCAGTCTGGAATGCTTCTAACTGCGAGCGTTCACCCATGGCTAACTGTTTACCGGCGGCACCTTTGGTCCGGATAGACTCAAAAACCTTCTGCAGAATCTGGTAGTGCCACGGGACAAACGGGTAGTTATCAATAAATTCTTCTTCACTGGTGTAGGGGCGCAAAGAAGCGGTGGTTGTAGGATCAAAGGCAAGCTGGTTACGCAGGATGTCGCCTTTTTCCTGCCAGACTTTCGCCAGAGCGGGTTTTGCAGCATCAGTTTTCACCAGCAAACGTTTTTGGATAACTTCGGATGTATTGGAGCTTGAAAGCTGCAAACGGGTAGAGAAACGGCCCTGAATTTTAGAGAAGTCCTGTCCGTCACGGCTGCTCATCCCACCAATGGCCGCATTGATATCCGCCTGGGAGGTAACAATAACCCATGCGCGTCCACCGCAGATCACACCCAGGTTTTCAGTGATAGTCTGTAGTTTCAACATCATCTGCGTATTTTTACCGATGAACTGGCCGACCTCATCCACCATGAAGAGGATGTTTTTGCCGTTTTCATCCAGCCACTCTTTGACCCACTGGCAAAAATTATTGATATCTAATGGGAAGTTCTTATCCAGCTGTTCCACCCATTGACGCGAGGCGTCAACGCTTTGACCTGTGGCCTGGCTTAGAGCTTCTGCCATTTCATCGCTGATGAAATAGTAGGAATCGCGCTCTTTTTCCCAGCTTGAACCAGTGATAGTGGAAAATGCGGTCTTAAACGCGTCGTATTGGCCGCGTTTAGCCAGCTCACGCTCCAGATGAGCGATGTGCGGAAAATCAGCGCAGTAGCCAACCCGTTCGTTAAACACCTTCAGGAAGACTTTAAGGATGGCGTCTTCTTTGTCATCGACGTTAGCACGAGAATCAATATTGAACAGAATCACTTCCGTCGGATGATGGACCGCTTTGTTGATATCAGCGAGGAACAGAGCATCTTTGATTTTGTCTTCAAAGAAGGAGTATGCATTACGTTCTGTACCGTTATGACTGACTTTGCGGTTAGACAACAGATACGACAGAATCTTGATAAAGTGTGATTTACCTGAGCCAAAGAACCCTGAAACCCATACGCCAATTTTGTTTTCCATGCGTATGCGCTCCGGACCGGTTGCCGGAACATAAGATTCGAAGAAATGGCGAAGATGTCCTTCCAGTTCCCGGGTGATGACGTATTCATCAAGCTCAATCCAGGCACTGGCATCGTCCGTCTGTTCGGCTTTCACAACGCCATTAATATTTCGGTCCAGACGTTTCTCAAAGATCTGTTCAATATTCATTGCTGTGCTCTTTAACGAGGATTCAATGTCGCCGCAGGCCCGCTTTCGGGTACCAGCCTGAAGGCGCGATAATAATTTCGGGAATCAATACCCGCCAGGGGGGAAAGATCGTGTCCGCTATAGGTTCCTGGATAAAACATCAACAGAGGGGTAAAACCCATCACGTCCTGCAAGGCGCTCATCAGCTCATGGCCACGAACCAGCGGCCAGGCATTACCCATGCCTGTCAGGATGACAAACTCCTGATTTTGAAGATCGACTTTTTTTGCTATGTAATCCGCGATCTTTTTCTGATTCAATAAGCCAACTAGTTGTTTTTTCAGCGCTTCGGTGCCGACTTTCACTTCCTGCTGACAGACGCGCTCAAATAGCCCACGTTCGGTGAGCATCTCGATAATGATCTGAAAGATGTTGAGGTGTGCGAACTTGTGGTCCTTTTCCAGATTACGCAACAGATACTTCAGGTGTTCACGCACCTGCAGCTCATTCTGAGCAGGATAATCAAAAATCCAAAAACCAATCTCATTACCGGAGCCGTTATTTTTGAGAAAGCGCTTTTCTCTAATGCGGCTCTGAACCTGTGACAGGCGGTATTCAAGCACGGGATCGATCACCGTTGCCCCTCCAGAATAGAAACCAATTCCTGTTGCCCGAGGCGCTGCAAGGTCGCCTGAGTTTCTGGTAAAAGAAAGACTGACTGGAGATTACGTCGGCGTGGCGTATCCAGATAACCTGCTTCAGCCAGCGCTTTAACCAGGTTGTTACCCATTTTTTTGATGGATGAATCTGAGTAACTAGTGAGTATGGGCTGCTGACGAAGATGGCTGGCCACAAACTCATCCCAGCTATCCAGAGGAAGCTTTTCTTTAAACTGTCTACGCAGGTCGTTCACCACTTCAGCCAGGAAGTCTTTAACAACCGGTGAATGGAGGACCAGAGCGACAAATAGTAATTGCTGACGTTCACGCTCGCTCCCTTGTGCAATAAGTGACCACGCGGCTTTATCAAGCGTATTCAGGCGTAGTCTTATCGTCGTGGCATAACGCTTCGCCGTATTGGCTGAGGAGGCCTGGAGAATGTTATAACCCACGATCTGCTCTTGCCAGTTTTGTTCATCGGGATTGGTAAGCATAAGCTCAGCGATGATTCGACTTTCCCTGCTCATCAGTGGCCCGCCTAGCAGGTCCCCAATCCATGCCTTGTCGTTTTTCACCGTCATTTCTACCCTCTGAAAACTGCTATGCTGCTCGCAAAAAAACAAACGATGATTGTAGTGGGGGAAGGGGCTGGATGCCATGAGAAAAGGCAATTTGTGAGAGGGTAAGGTTCAAAAGAATGTTTTCGTTATGCCTCCTTCACCCTTATTGATGCTATCCAATTGGCTGATATGCTGGTTGCAAATACAACCAGCATTTGAGGTGGCGGATATCAGCCCACCATATCAATCAGCGCGGACAACAATGCGCTGAAGTTGGTATGTGACTCAATAACATAACCCGTAGATGCTTTATCGCGGATCTCGAAACAGTTATCTGTGAAGCTGTAGGCAAACACGGACATACCATCTTCGCCAATCAGTACCTTGTCAGAAAGGTTCGGATCGACATAGATCTCGTTATCACGCGTCTCAAAGTTGCGGATGTAGATATTCGACCATACTGGTTCGCCGTTTTCTGCTTGTACCATGCTATACAGCATCAAACCGTTGTACTCAAGCCCATCCATGATTTTGAACATATCAGAGTAGTCCAGACGGTTGATCATCAGGCGCTGGATATCCTCGTAAACCCTTCTCTTCTGAGCGTCCCATTCAGCTGGCGCTGCTTCGCGCATGAGGTCCGCCATTACATCCGAGGCTACTGGATTGGCTACCGGATAATTATTGGCAACCATCAGAGTATTAAAGATGCCGATCAGCTGATTTGTATCTTTCATCATTTTCCCCTTATTTCCCGACCGGGTAAATCACGCCATTTGGAGAAGGCCACAAAACATCTGTGCTGGCATTGTATGGAAGTTCTTTGGTGATAATCGCCTGCATCTTTGATAAGGCAGAGTGATATGGTGAGTATTGGATTAGTATCAGGTTATCAAAGGCATTTGTACCACCGTCATCAAGGGGAATTTTGTGATGGACCTGCCACCCCGATGGTACATTTCCATTTGCTAAGCGTAGAAGGTTATTGGAATCAAATGTTGATAATGCGTCAGGGTGATCGGAAAGAGATTTGAGAAAATTAGGCCGCACAGTGCTGTTGAATTGCCCACGCAGCGCATTGTACTCGGCACGATTGCGGCGGAGGTAATTAAGCTGGGTAACATTCATATCATCCAGCAGAACATGGGCTTGTTTGTATTTCCCCAGATAGCTTGTCAATTCCTGCGCCGCCATCGGATTTCTGATGACCAATAGTGAGGCCGCAGCAACCATCATGCCGGACGTAGTTTCGTTTAAAACACTGTCATACCCCTTCACAGCATCGCCGCCCAGCCGTTCCGCGGTTTGCCGAAATCCTTCAATGTTGCCGTTATACACACCACCAGCCGCTAGCAGTCTGCCAACGGCTTTACTGTTCAGCGTTTTCCCCTCTGGTATTGCTGCCGGGCCGTAATAATCGTAATGCATCCGTTGAGTGGGAGCAGGTTTACGCCCCTGTCGGTCGGCAATAGCGTGCCGGTAGGCGCTCGTGATTTCATCCTTATACCATGCATGCCAGGATGAGGCTGTAGGGGTAAAAATCAGATCGCCGGTATCGTCGATGTAAAACGGGTTCCGGTCGCTGCTCCAGCGCCTGGAGGTATCCACACCAACAAGCCAGCCAATTTGTAGATCGTGCTCTACCTTATCATAGATGGGATCTACGTAACTGCGATGTCTTCGTTCATAAGGTCTTTCATGTGGAGATAAACTGTACTTTTTATTGGGAAGACCAAAAGAGAGACTATGGCCGTTCGCTTCATAAGACAGATCGTAATGTATACACGCCTCTCTCAGCGAGCCTGCTGGCGTCAAAATGTATTGAAAATCTTCAGGGGCTAATTGCCGTGTTAAATCATGTGACCGGTAAAGTTGAAACATGCGATATCCTTATCCTTTCATTTTATAAGAATTCTCCAACCTTGCAGATTAAAAATCAACCAATAAAAACTCTAAACATTTAACAATCTATTACTGGAGATCAATACTACCAGACATCTACTGCCAGCAACTCTCTTAATTTGGCATATTAATATCCTTTTTGAATAAAAACCATTAGTCATTATTATAGACAGAGTTATCTCTTTATCTTTGTAAATTGCCCCGATGCCATTCCAGATAACAATACAATGAAACGTTATATGCCTTTATTTTCTCCGGTAACAAAATCTGTTCTTTAAAAGTAATATCCAATTCATAGTTTATTAATAAACGTCCATCGTTCTCATACGAAATCCATCCTTGATCGTATAGAATATCAATATACGCAGCTAATATAATTCCATTATAAGGATCAAGACGCTCATCAATCGTTCCCGTTACAGGGTATGCCGGATACAGCATGAAACAATTTTTCCGAAAGGTACCCAGCCCCAGCCGGGCCGCAATTAGCTGCTCGCGTACGGTATCTTCAATACTTTTATCCTGCAGAATAATAAGACCGTCACGTTGCGCTGAGTGAGAAAGCGTAGCAGGAGTGCCCAGTCCGTCACGCCAGCCAACACGCACATTAGTAAGCCACGAATCAAAGCGGTCACGGCTATTTTTCAGACTATTGTGAAACTTACTGGCGGTTTTGCCCGCTCCAAACGAGGACAGAACAAGGCAAAAGCCTCTTTTCATTTCTGAACCTCCAGTCCCACGGATGGTTGAGATTAACCGTTCTTCGACAAATACCACGCCACTTCAAGCAAATCGTCTTCAGATATTTTGAATGTTACGTCCTGTTTTTCCAGCGTAAATCATCACCTGATTATGTCTGAAAAGATCGTTACCTACACTGATCAGGTTAGTTGTTTTGGCAAAAACATCTCACACCGGTTTTCATCATCAACAAGCACTACATGCAACCAGCAACACAAAAAGAACACGCCATGCCCCCACAAAATCCGCCAGGAGTGGCTGACGCTGGACGAGGCCGCAGAAGTCATCCGGCAGCACAACATCACGTTGCTACCCGCCGACCTTATCCGCCATTCTTTTAGTTGGCGCAACCGCAGTTTTTGTCTGTGATGCTGCTGTTACTGCCAACCGCGTTATGGTCCGGGATAACGGTATAGATGGTAGGAAGTTGCTTTAAGCAGTGGTTATATGTTGCTCAAAATATCGTCCCTCACTACAATACGAATTCTATCAGGAATGGAATTCGGATTATGAATAAATCTGTCATAAAGCTGTTGAATAAAAAATTCATTATTTCAGTAATAACCTCATCTACATTTATTACTGGATGCACAATGGCTGTTATATGGTTCTATCTGTCAAATATTGATAGATTAGATATTTTCTTTGATGCTGTAAGCCTCAGTTCAGCCTTGGGTATCATTTTCGTCTTTATAATAGTATCGGTTTCGGGATTTAGCTTAGTAATTTTCATCTCCTCTTTTATTCTAATGCTCATTTACACAGGGCATGAAGATAATTTCAAAGATTATTCAAGCATGCCTCATCGAATTTCCATTGTTTGTTATCTAAATAGCTTGTTTATATGCTGTGGTATGATTGTTGGCTACTACATTTATTATCTTTATGGATGGAATGGTTATTTAATAAGTGGCACCTGCTTGGTGTTGATGCTTGCTTATAGTTATGCTGTATCTTTTTTAAAGTTATTTAGAATACAGAGATTCCGTTTGCATGAATCTGATAACTATGAGAAACTTCCAAGGAAAAAAGGATTGTTATTTTTTTTACCCTTGCAGCTTATGGCTCCCGGGATCGTTCAGATATTACCTTTATTATTTCTGCTTACCCAACTTGATTTTAGTGAGGGGACAAGTGATTGGGTTGAAATACTAATGCTCCTTGCCTTAACAGTGGCTATTGTTACTATTGGCATTTTGCCTGGTGCCATACATCTTAATGAGCGCAGAAATGGCAATAAAATCAATAGCTTCATAGTTGTTTTAATATGCATACCAGTTGTAATTACTTTATTCAGTGTGTGGTATCGCCCCATCCCAAATATGATCATTAATATGGCAATGAGTCTCTCGGGTATTAGCGATTGGAGAACGCATCAGTATTATGTTGAAAACAAAACTCTTTCTCATAGTATGTTTAATGGATTAATCTGGAATACTCGATACTATAAAGAAATTCCCGGGAGGTTTTTCATCACCGGAGTCAGTATATTTACCTTAGGGGATATAAAGTTGATATGCCCAACTGAAATAACTGAAACAAGGAAAGAGAGTTTGAAGTTTACCGTTAATGATATCAATGAGTATGAGCAAAAAGGGAAACAGTTAAAGGCAGTAGCCATGCAATGCATCCCTTTTAATAAGAACGATATTCATGCCTGGGATTCGCCATTATCTGAACCGATCTATTACGAGAAAGTTAAACAGACCATAGATAACTCTATGCTAAAAATTCTTCATACCCTGAAATGAGGTTTTAGAGGTTATCTTTATCACGCTCTCCTATTCTGCTCATCATTATGGGCAACCAGGAGAGCTGAGCCTACCCAGCAATAGTGGACACGCGACTAAGTGAGTAAACTCTTAACCAGAGGTAGCTCACATGACAAAACTAGCATCAACCGTATAAAAATCCGCAGGCAGCACTCATCTCAATTCCGTTAGGAAGCCTTTAAACTGGCTGCTGAAAACGCCTGTTTCAAACTCCATCTGGCGGAGCAGGCTATTCTCCAAAAGGCCGTGACATATTTCGCGAAACGCCTGAAATGAACACTGTTTTTATTGAAAAATATCAGGCTGAGTTAGCATCAAAACCATGTGTCGTGTCCTCCGTGTGGTGGTATGTCTGGAATCAGCGACGCGCGAGGATAAACTCACGCCAGTAGTTTCGTATGAGCTGCGATAGCGCCGTATACGAGGCTTTTCACTGGGCAAAACAGCGTTGCGGCGCACCGCGCCTGAACGATGAACTGCATGCCCAGGGTTACCGGTTTAACGTGAAAACCGTGGCAGCCAGCCTGCTTAGTCAGGCGCTGAATGGGAAAGCGTCACAGAAGCTCAGTCAGGTCAGTTACCGCGAACATAGCCTGCCGGTGTCGGAAAAACTGCTGAAACAGGATTTTTACGGCGGCGGCCCGAACCTGAAGTAGTCGGTTGACAGCATCTACTTACGTATGGATGAATGCTGGATGTATCTGGCCGTTATCGTCGACCTGTTGTGACGGGCAATTATCGGCTGGTCGATGTCATCACGGATGACAGCACAACAGACGTGTAATGCGCTACTGGGGCGGCATAATCTGGGCGATAGCATGAATGCAAAGGGCTGCTGTTACGATAACGCCTGTTCCGAAAACTTCTTCCACTTGCTGGAAGTCGTATGCATTCACGGTGAACACTTTATCAGTCGGAAAAAAGCGGATGACGGTATTTAAATATATCGAATGCGATTACACTCGCTGGCGTCTCCAAAGTGCTTGTCGCGTACTCAGCCTAGAACAGTTTGAAAATCAGAGCCTTGCTTAGGACTGTGTCCATATTACGTGGATAGGATAATAGCGCCAATACGCCCTGTAACGAGAGAACTACCAGTTATAGGGGAGCCGTTTGTATCGGTTAGCCAAAGATATGCTGGATTTGACATGATTATTCCTTATCTCTATTTATAAATGAAGGTAAACAAAACATTATAATGACCCATAAAAACAGACCAATAACCTTAACCGGCCACGGGTCAAGTAAGGCTATGCAAACAATAGCGCCAATAATTAATGTCGGGCCTGATAGTAAATTAAAAATACCGCTTAACACACCTATCTTTGTTCCCAGTAATCTATTCAATGCAATGGCGATGATATAAGCGCTACCGATTATAATCGTCACTGCGATTATTTTATTCTGCCAGTTATTAAACTCAGTCAGGAAAATAAAGCATGTGGTAATAATATAGGTGCAGAGAACTATATCGACGAGTGGCGTGATGATTTTTTTCATATCACCCAGCCTTAGCATTCGTATTTAAATGTTCTTCCACTCTTTTCATAATCTTATCGAACACGGAGTTGCCCTCAGTGTATTCTGTATGGATGGCATCCACAAAAGGTTGTACCGCATCGGCAAATAAGAAATAAAGCAGATCATAATCGCGGGGTCTTAATAACGAGTATACCTCGGGCGCTTCATTCCTGAGTTTATCAGAGGTCCTGATGGAACGCTCTGCCATTCCACCAAACAAGAGGATAGTACTTAAAAAGGCTATTGGATTCCCTTTCCCCTTAAATACTACATAAGTAAATGACGTTTTTTCTATAACGGCTTTAGCGATGTTCGATGCGATAATATTCGTAGAGATTCTACCCACGATAGAGGTAACTACACTTCTGTATATTCTATCTTGTTCTGATTCGGATAGATGTTTATTAAATAACTGAAGGATTAATTTAACTGCATTAACGATATTTTCATAGTTAAGGATGTCATGTCTTATCGCGGTCATCATACGGATTCTTTCTGTTTCACGTTCATATCTTGTATCCGTATCAAAGATACCGTAAATCAGATAACCATAATCTAAAGGAACAGATAATCCGCCATTGATAAGTCCTGTAACTGTATCAGGAGAAATAATGATGTCATATATCTTCCGAGCTATCCCTTCTATGTCTGCCATATAGCTATCCTATGTTTAAATAAATGACTGAGGATCTACATCATTTTTGCAAGAAATAAGCGATGTTAATTTGCAAGAGAATAAAAAACTTGATAAGTGTTACCATAACCTAATTGTTACAAATTGTATTGCAAAATGATTTTGAACCATTGATTTAAATAAGGCGTAAAACATCATAGTATATCACTTTACGGTTGATTATTATGATGAATTATCTTGGTGTGAGATGTATTAATTTAATAAATAATAAAGCGCATATAAGTATTCGATAAGTGATTGGATACGCATAAACTTGGATGTTAAGATTATCAGTTTATATATATTTTCTCTGACTTGTTCATGGCAGAAACAGGTTATGACTCATGAACAGGCGGTTTATGTGAACACATCGACAGCATCATGTTGTGCCGTCGATATCCTTCACGAGCAAACATTGACGGATTCACCAGAGTGATATCCGCTTCCGGCGTGAGAGCGGGGGCTATAGCCAAGTGTTTGAAAATAAATAAAAGCAGGGCTAACACCAATCGTTTCATTACGTCCTGCCGCGAACTACGGCGGGGGAATAGCGATTGGTTTGCGTTATGGCGTGACGACCGCGGAATTGACGATGAGACGTGGGTAGAGGGTGTGAAACGTGGTAAATTCCGTTTGCATCCGGGTACGGTTTCCGAGGGTTGTATTACTATCACCCATAATTCTGATTTTGCCATGATCCGGAATGCGCTTATGAATACATCGTTAGTACAGGTTCCCTGCATGCGTTCCCTGATGGCTTGCGGTTGGGTGGAGGTTGTTGCCAGTGGCTCTAATAACGCTTGCCCGTAAAATCAGTAAGATTATTTATTTTATATTGCTGTTTTTGGTTCTGGGACGTGCACTTCCAAGACCGGAAATCTATCTCGATTATGATATCGCAAGGGATATTTGCCACTTCTTATTCGGGATTGTGAATGCCGATACGATGTATGACACTTTCTTTTATATATCGCTGATAATAGTGATATTCCTTTCAGCTGTGCTTTACATTATGACATTGCAGTTAATTTCAACGATAAGGAGCAAATGAGATGCCAATTCCTCCGTAGATGTGTCTTAAAGACGATGGTGGCGCAGACACAAAAGGATCTGTTGATGTTCAGGAGCGAGAAGGTAGCATCGAAACCCGCTTATCACCATCCCCCCTCACCCCCTGAACACCTCCCGCCGGTGCCACGCCACAAACCCTTCCTGCGGATAGCATTCTTTCCCCTGCGGCAAGGTAATCGGCTTACCATCAAAATCCCAGAACAGCCTGCCAACGATGCCTCCGCCGTTCACTGCTGGCGAAACCTGGATGCGCATATTCTCATCCAGACCAATGGATCCTTTATCAAAAGCCTTATGGTGAATTGCGCAGAGCGCCAGACCGTTAGGGATTTCGCAGGGGCCGCCGTGCTGCTTCCATTTGATATGAGCCGCTTCCAGGGCGACGGAAGTATTATCATGGCGCATATCGAAGCCGCAGATCGCGCACTCATAGTTATAGGCGCGCAGCACCTGCTGGCGAAAATGCGGGTCGCGTTCTTTGCGGATCTGCTGCAGATCAAACCCCATCTCTTCAGCCAGTTCTTCCTGAATACTCTCCGGAAAGTGCGCCTCGAGGATCTGATGGGCGAGGGTATTGATCAGCCTCTTATTTCTGTTGAGTAGTGCAAAATGCGGCTCATCAAAGCCGCCGGCGACGTGACAGAGCTCCAGCTCTTTGCCGGGCGGCTGTCGGCTGCCCTGGGTTGAGCACTGTTCGCTGTTGTGCAGCTCCCAGAAGCCGTCGCCTTTCAGGCGCCAGAAGGGCATGTCCGGCCGGTACTGGCGGCGCTGCGGGCCAAAGCGTTCCAGCAGGCTATGCAGCTCATCGCGTATCTCCGAGGCGTAGTCGAACATCCGCGCATGGCCGCGCTGGTATTGCGAGAGGACGTACAGCAGCAGCAGTGGCTTATGCGGCGCACGCTGTTCGCCTTTGCGCCAGATAGTGATGTTCTCGATCGCGTGTTGCAGGGTCGTGCTGGAGGGCATAGCGTTACATTGGCAGCTAAATAAATGCGATGATGCTCGCAAAATCCTTGCCGATCAACCCACCAGATGCGGCGGTTCTACGTGGATCGCGATTTAACTATCACTGCTAGTTATTTGTTCGAAAAGCCCATAGCTTTCTATTTATACTCAAGCTTCGCGCCATCAGATAGCTATGTCTTATGAAAAAACTACCGGACCATTTATCCAGGGAATGCATCATCGCCGCCATTCGCGCTTACGACGCAGGTGTTGCGCATCAGTTTAAAAGCGCGCGTCTGTATGAGATCGAGTTTGAGGGGCGTCGGTATCCTTCAAAAGCCATCGTCGGGTTAGCGGCCACGCTTGCGACGGGAAAGGAATTTACCCCGGCGGATTTCAGCGGGGGGATTAAATCCAAATGCGTGCGCCTGTTACTGGAGCAAGGATTTACGATCGCGTCGCAGGGCGCTGGCGATGACGAGGTTGCGCTTTTCCCCGATGAGGGGCAGACGACCATGGAGTACGAGGAAGGGGCGGCGATGCAGGTTGTGGTCAATCGCTATGAGCGCGACCGTCAGGCTCGTCAGGCGGCGCTTCGCCTGCATGGCTGCCGGTGTCAGGTATGCGGTCTGGATATGGCCAGCCGCTATGGCGATATCGGCCAGGGCTTTATCCATATCCACCATCTCATCCCGCTGGCCGGGATCAAGCAGGACTACCGTCTGAACCCTGAAACCGATCTGATCCCGGTATGTCCCAACTGCCATGCGATGCTGCACCGGCGAGATCCGCCGTTTACTCCAGAAGAGCTGAAGGCCCGGCTGCGCCCCGCAGACTGACATCCGACAGTGCTCGCTTTCATTACATCAAACAAACCACAAAACCCACGCTACCTCACCGGTAGCATGGGCCCGCTCTCCCTTACTTATCCCGCGTCTCGCCAGCCTCCCAGCTGTAGCGGCCATCGGCCGCTAACCTATCGCCCAGCTCCTGATACTCGAACTGATAAAACTCAGCCTGGGTGCCGTACCCGGCGTAGTCTACCGCCGCCAGGCCGACGAACGCCCCGGTAAAGAACCCGCCGTAGCTCTGCAACACATAGTCATCGGACAGCACTGCGGCATCCAGCTGGACCGGGATCTCGGTGAACGTCACGCCATCGAAGCTGTATTCATAGCTGTAGGTCTGCTTGCGGACCTTGGTCCGGAACCAGACGTATTCCACGCCGTCCGGCACCTTGATGGCGTTATCTTTCAGGTACGACGTGTATTTCCCGCGGTTATTTTCGCCGACTTCGATGACCTTACCGTTAATTTCATTCCAGGTCAGGAAGACAAAGCTCCAGTGGCGGTCGTTATAGTAATTCGTTAATCCGGCCATCTGCTGGTAGCTGAAGGGCTCGAATTTCACCTTCACTGCAGCATCAAAATAGAAAGCCTGCCAGCGGCGGGCAATCAGCGACAGGTCATGCGTATTGGCTAACGAACCCTGGCCGATTAAGGTTAATTTGCCGTCGCCGGTGGTGCCCATTTTGGCCGTAAACGGCACTCGCAGGGTATTCCAGTTCGGGTCGAGCGCTGGCGAGGTAAAGTCATCCTGCTGGCTATTATCGCTGGCGCTTTCGGTGAAGATGGCGTCTTTTGGCCCTTCGACGAAGGTTTTCCCGCCGTGACCGCCTTCAATACGCGGCCAGCCCTCATCGTCCCAGTATACTTTCTGGATCGCGGTTTCCCGGCCGAGAGTTGACCAGCCGCGCGGGTCGTAGATGGATTCCCCCGGGCGATTCCACGGCCGGGCGCAGAGCGAGGCGTAATACCATTCGCCTTCCGGAGTGGAGACCAGCGCGCCATGGCCCTGTTTCTGGATGTAGCTGTCCGGGGTATCGACGTTGGTTAAGAACACGTCGCCCGGCTCGGTTTCGAAGCTGTCGGCCTCGAGGGTTTTCGACCGCGCCACCACCTCCTGGTGGGTAAACACGGTGCCGCCCTGGGCGGCAAACAGATAGTAGTAGCCGTTCAGTTTATAGAGGTGCGGCCCCTCGACCAGCGCCACGGCGGTGCCGCGGTAGATGGTGCGCGCGGTTTCCGGCATTAACTTCAGCGTGTTGGTATCCAGCTCCGTTAAGGTAATGCCATCGAAGGGGTGATGGTACTCCCGGTGATCCCAGGTTTGCTGGACGATATATTTCCGGCCATCGTCGTCATGGAACAGCGAGGCGTCAAACCCGACGCCGTTCAGCTTGATCGGGTCGCTCCACGGGCCCCGAATATCCTTCGCCGTGGTCAGGTAGTTGGTCATGTCTTTAAAGGCGCCTTCGGTGACCTTCACATCGGTATACACCAACCAGAATTGCCCGTCGGCCCAGGAGAGCGCCGGGGCCCAAATGCCGCCGGAGGAGGGGTTGCCCTTCATATCCAGCAGGGTGGTGGTGGAGAGCGGCGAAGGCAGCAGGTTCCAGTTTTTCAGGTCTTTGGACTCATGTAAACGCACGCCCGGGAACCACTCAAACGTCGAGTTGGCAATATAGTACGTATCCTCGACGCGAATAATACTGGGGTCGGCATTAAAGCCGCGTAATATCGGGTTTTGAATAAGTGACATTTCATTACACCTTTTAAAATGGAAAGTTAAGGATCGGTCTGATTTATAATTTTTTTAACTACACGCGGATCTCATCCAGCTGACGGTTGATGTCGGTCACATGTTTATCGGAGATCGGATAAACCTGCATGATCACCATCGAAATAGCGGCCAGCGCGATTGGGATCCACACCGCGGTCATAATGATCCCGTCGATGGCGCTGGCGCTCTGCACGGCGCCGCTTTCATTAAATCCATACACCGCCAGCAGCCACAGCGGGATAGCGCCGCCGATGGTGAAGCCGATCTTGAAGAAGAGTCCCATAATGGCATTGATAATGGCGGCATTGCGTTTGCCCGACTTTAATTCGCCGTACGCGATAACTTCCGGTACCAGCGCCCACATAAAGCCGGTGGCGGAGGTTAAGCCCCACTGTTTAATAAAGGTGGCGATGTAGGCCAGCCACAGGGCGTCGTGCATCCCTTCGCGGGACCAGGCGTAGGTCAGCAGTTCGCCGACGATGAACATGGCGAGGAACAGATGGAAGAAGCCTTTTTTACCAAAGATTTTTTTCAGTTTCGGCCAGAACACCGGGAAGGCGATGCCGGGAATAGACGCGACGAGGCCCACGGCGCCCATCCATTCGGAGTGGCCGACGACGAACTGGTTGAAGAAGCCGTTAACGGTGTTCATGAAGAACATGAAGGTAAAGGCCAGCATAAAGAACATGCCGAGAATAACCAGCGGACGGTTATGTCTGAGCTCGTGGAAAAGGTCGGTAGTTTTGACGTTGGCGGTCTGCGCGGCGGTCGCGACCACGCGTTCTTTGGTGCATTTGTAGCAGATAAACAGGGCCACCGCGCCGATGATCATATAGATGGCGTACACGCCAAACCAGGCGTAGTTCGCCGACGGATCGGTATAGTTCCCCAGATTCAGCTCAAGGCCGAAAAAGCCGGTGTCTTTCAGGCTGCGATCTTTCGGCGCCGCCATCTGCACAAACATCGGGAACAGGGTATAGACCAGCAGGTTGGCGCTGTTGGCCAGCATCATGCGGGTACTGGTCAGCTTATCGATCGATTCCGGGTCGCGGGTCAGCGACGCATTCAGCGAGCCATAGGGAATATTGACTAAGGAATAAACTAAGTCCAGCGCCAGATAAATAATAAAGGCGAAAGCCACCGAACCTTTCACCCCAGGGATGGGCGCGAACAGTAATGCCGACAGGATCACCAGCGGCACGCCGGCTCGTAACAGCCACGGACGATATTTCCCTGCTTTCGAGGTTCGTTTATCCACGTAGGTTCCGACCATCGGATCCCAAAACACATTAATGATACGGACAAAAAGAAAAATAAAGCCTGCCGTTGCCGTGCTGATGGTATTTACCGTCAGCATATGCAAAGCCAGAAAACCCCCAATTGTGCCGAAAACCAGGTTTTGCGCAAAGTCGCCCATGCCATAACCAATTCGTTCTCCGCGGGTTAATTTATGATATTCATCATGCCGACTGTGCATTATGTTTTTACTCATTCTAAGCAGACTCCGGTTTGTTTTGTGTAGGTGAAACACTTTCTGACACAGTTGACCTGGAAGAATCTATTACGTTTTTAAATTACGTAATTATGTTTTTTTACTTCTGTGATCCTCGAAGCAAAGGCCTGTATCGCCTGCGTTGAACCGTTATCCGCCGCTAATTTTTGGGCAGGCAGGCATTGCGACAAAACCGGCATTTTAATTTGGTATGGATACCTGAATTCCCCAGGAAGTGTACTCTATACGCGCGCGAAGCGAGATATTTAAAATAGTTTTATTTGCGAGATGGCTCACATTTGAGCATTTTCTCAATCGCCGAGTGAAATAACGTAATTGAGCAACCGACGATGAGAATACACGATGTGTCACAGTTGTTAATTTTCCTGTTTCTCAATTTCGGAGTTCATCATGCAAACCTATTTCGACCAGGTTGATCGCGTTCGCTTTGCCGGACCCAAAACCGATAATCCGCTGGCGTTTCGCCACTATAATCCGGATGAAATCGTGCTGGGAAAACGCATGGCAGATCATCTGCGTTTTGCCGCCTGTTACTGGCATAATTTCTGCTGGAATGGCGCGGATATGTTTGGCGCCGGCTCGTTTGAGCGTCCCTGGCAGGCCGCGGGCGATGCGCTGGAAATGGCCAAACGCAAAGCGGACGTGGCGTTTGAATTTTTCTACAAGCTCAACGTACCGTATTACTGCTTCCACGATGTCGACGTCTCGCCAGAAGGCGCGTCGCTGAAAGAGTATTTGCATAATTTCGCCGTGATGACCGAGGTGCTGGCGGAGAAACAGCAGCAAACCGGCGTGAAACTGCTGTGGGGCACCGCCAACTGCTTTACCCACCCGCGCTACGGCGCCGGAGCGGCGACCAACCCCGATCCGGAGGTGTTTGCCTGGGCGGCCACGCAGGTGGTGACCGCCATGAACGCCACCCACCAGCTCGGCGGCGAAAACTATGTTCTGTGGGGCGGCCGCGAAGGTTACGAGTCCCTGCTGAATACCGACCTGCGTCAGGAGCGTGAGCAGATTGGCCGCTTCCTGCAGATGGTGGTGGAGCACAAGCATAAGATTGGCTTTGGCGGCGCGCTGCTTATCGAGCCGAAACCGCAGGAGCCCACTAAGCATCAGTACGATTACGATGTCGCGACTGTGTATGGCTTCCTGAAGCAGTTTGGTCTGGAAAATGAGATCAAGGTGAACATTGAAGCCAACCACGCCACTCTGGCGGGGCACTCTTTCCACCATGAAATCGCCAGCGCCATCGCGCTGGGCATTTTCGGCTCCGTTGATGCCAACCGCGGCGATGCGCAGCTCGGCTGGGATACCGATCAGTTCCCGAACAGCGTGGAAGAAAATACCCTGGTGATGTATGAGATCCTCAAAGCCGGGGGATTCACCACCGGCGGCCTGAACTTTGACGCCAAAGTTCGTCGGCAGAGCACCGACAAATACGACATGTTCTATGGCCATATTGGCGCCATGGACGTAATGGCGTTGTCCCTCAAGCTGGCCGCGCGCATGATTGAGGATGGCAAGCTCGATCAGGGTCTGGCAAAACGCTATGCCGGCTGGCAGGGCGAGCTGGGGCAGAAAATTATGACCGGGCAGATGTCGCTGGATAATATTGCCCGATACGCTGAGCAGCATAATCTGAATCCGCAGCCTCAGAGCGGGCGTCAGGAATTACTCGAAAATCTCGTCAATACCTATATCTTTGGTTAATTTTTGCTGACATGCCCCTGCGGGGGCATGTATTCCGCCGTCTATCCGCTGCCGGGAAATAGCGTTTATTGGTTCGTGCTGTGTTTTTTTTTGTCAGTGGCGAAAGACCACCTGTTTAATATCAGCGAAGGAGGAAGGGTAACGATAATTGTGTAACGCCTCTGTGACCGTACAAAATAAAAAATAACTTGTTCTGATGATAGCGACATATTCTGTCAGCTCAGAATAGGCTGGTTATTGTCTGAATAAAATTAACCTATATTGAGAAACTCATGACAATGATAAAAAAGCTTCCATTAACCATGGCGGTTATCGCCGCGTTTTTTCCGCTTACCTCTGTAATGGCGCAAGAATTTACTCAGGAACAGATCGACGCCATCGTCGCCAAAGCCGTTGATAAAGCGCTGGCCGACCGCCAGGCAAAAATCGACGCCGCGGCCAACAAAAAGGTCGACGTGATTACTAACCCGGAAACCACCGCCGCCTCGCCGGATATGGCCATTCCGTTCGGCCTCAAGTTCAGCGGCTATGCCCGCTATGGCGCCCACTTCCAGACCGGCGACCAGAAATATGTCGGCGTCGACGGCTCCTATAACGGCGCCTCGGCGATCGGCCGTCTGGGCAACGAAAGCAACGGCGGCGAATTCCAGATCAGCAAGGCCTTCAAAAGCGCGCAGGGGGCTATCTGGGATCTTAACGTGATGTTCGACCACTGGAGCGACGAAGTTAACCTGAAGAAGGCCTACGTCGGGGTCACCAACGTGCTGGCATCCAACCCCAACGCCTATATCTGGGCCGGCCGCGACTTCCACCAGCGTCCGCAACAGGGGATCAACGACTACTTCTGGATGAACCACGACGGCCAGGGCGCCGGGGTGAAGAACTTTGATATCGGCGGCGTGCAGTTCGACGTGGCGGCGGTCTCGCAGGTGAAATCCTGTAGTCCGGAAGTGATGGCCGACGAGACCAACCCGTCGCGCATCACCTGTACCGGCAGCTCCGACACCGGCGACAACGGCCACTACGCGCTGACCACCAAAACCCACAACATCAAGGCCGGGCCGATCGACGTCGAGGTGTACGCCAACTACGGCTTTGACTCAAAGGCGGTGGACAGCGACGCGCGTCTCGAAGCCTGGCAGGGCGGCCTGGTGCTGAGCCACACCAACGACAGCGGGGTGAACAAGGTGATCCTGCGCTATTCCGACAACTCGGATAACAGCGTCTATAACAAAACCGACGACCTGACCACGGTCTACGCCAGCTTTGAGGGCAGCCATAAGTTCACCCAGCAGGCGCAGATCGAATACCTGCTGGCCTTCCACGACTACGACAACGGCAAGGACAACACCGACAACCGCAAAAACTACGGCGCCATCGTCCGGCCGATGTACTTCTGGAACGACGTGCACTCCACCTGGCTGGAAGCGGGCTACCAGCGCGTGGATTACGACCAGGGCGGGGATAACCACGGCTGGAAGCTGACGCTGTCGCAGAACATCGCCATCGGCATGGGGCCGGAGTTCCGTCCGATGCTGCGCTTCTACGTGACCGGCGGCCAGGTGGACAATGAGCATACCGCGAAGGTGAACGGCACCCAGGACCAGCAGCTGGATTCGCTGAACGTCGGCGGGATGTTTGAGGCGTGGTTCTGATGCGATAGCGTTGCCGAAGGAGCGTTCCCGGCTGGCGCTACGCTTAGCCGAGCTACAACTGGTGCGCTCCATTTATGCCGGATGGCGGCATACATGCCTTATCCGGCCTACGTTCCTTCCTGCGGGCTCCCCCCCCAGGACCGGCAAGCGCAGCGCCGCCGGGCAGTCAGACCCGTGCCCTGGTGGCGTCATCAATTCTTTATCTCTGGCTTAATCGGCGGGCGATACGCTCAAGCTTCATCATCAACAGCAGCGTGACGCCCACCAGCACAATGGTCAGCGCCGAGCCATCGGCGATATTGCCGCGATCGGTGAGGCTGAAAATGGTCACCGGCAGCGTCGTCCAGCCCGGCGGATAGATCATCACCGTCGCCCCTAGCTCTCCCATCGACAACGACAGGCTCAGCGCCAGCGCCGAGATCATCCACGGCGTCATCAGCGGCAGCGTCACATGGCGCAGGCGATACCACGGCGAAGCGCCCAGGCTGGAGGCGACGTTTTCAATATCAGCGGAAATACGCGCCAGCCCGGGCGTTACGTTGCTGAAGGTAAAGGCGGAGATCAGCACGAAGTGCGCCGCCAGAACGATAAAGAAGGTGCCGTTCATCTGCAGCGGCCCCTGGCTGAACGCCACCAGAATGCCCAGCCCGACGGAAACCGAGGGGATGGCGCTGGGCAGATAAAACGCCAGGCCAAGATATTTCTGTAGCGTCGCGCCATGCTGGCGCAGCGCCAGCGCCGCCCACATCCCGCACAGCAGCGCCAGCAGGCTGGCGCAGAAGCCCACCATCAGGCTCGAAAACAGCGAATCCCACGCCGCGCCGCGAAAGGCGTTAACAAAGTGGGCAAAGGTAAAGCCGGTGGGCAGCAGGCCGTTCCATTGTTTACTCAGGCTGGAGAGTAAAATCACCGCCAGCGGCAGCAGGAAAACGCCGGCAAAAAGCGTCACCGCCAGCGCGCCCGCCGCCGCGCGGCCTTTACGCGACCAAATCAACATCGTTAACTCCTTACGCCAGTGCGCGCCGCCGCCAGCCGATAGAGCATAAACAGCCCCAGCGACAGCAGAATATTGATCAGCGCAATCATGCAGGCCACGCTGTAATCCGACTCCAGAATCGCCTTGCTGTAGACCATCATCGGCAGGGTATTGACCCCTTTGGCGCCAATAAACAGCACGATCCCGAACTCGTTAGTGGTCAATAGCAGGCACAGGCTGCCGCCCGCCATCAGCGCCGGGAGCGCCGCCGGGAAGATAACCTGAGTAATCACCCGTAACGGATGAGCGCCGAGAATACTCGCCGCTTCCAGCGGGCTCTTATCTATCTGCCGCAGTCCCGCCATCAACGGACGCATCACCAGCGGCGTAAAGACGGTAATCTCCGCCAGAATCACGCCGTTAATCGAATAGAGGAAGTCTACCGGCGGCAGTTCAAAAGCAAACAGCGCCATCAGGGTGCCGTTGAGCAGCCCCGCCGAGCCGTAAATAAAGGTGAATGCGAGAGTGATAAGAAAGGTCGGCAGCGCAATAAAAGTATCAATGACCCGGCTCACCAGTTGGCTTCCGGGGAACGGAATAAACACCAGAATCAGCGCCAGCACGCTGCCGAGCACCAGACAGCCAAGGGTAGCGAACACCGCAATCTGTAAGGTATTGAGCAACGCGCCAATAAAGCGTTTTGAGTCAATCACTTGCCAGAAGGTCTCGAGGCTCAGGTTGCCGCTGGCGTCGCGCAGCGCCTGTTCGGCGATCAGCAGCAGCGGATAGAAAAACAGCGTCGCCAGCACCAGCAGCGGCAACGCCAGCCACAGGTAAGGGCGTAGGTTTCGCGCCGGACGCGCAAGCGTGAGGGTTTGCGCCATCATTGCACCTCGATCAGAACCGCATCGCCAGGTTCGAAGTAGAGCGCCAGCTTGTCCCCCGCGCGCGGCAGTGGGTTGACCTGAGTCATGACGATCCGCACCACTTCGCCGGCAACATCGCACAGCAGATGCGTCAGATCGCCCTGCCAGTGTACCGAGGTCAGGGTAGCATTGAGACGATTACTGGTTGCCGATCGCGGCGCCAGGCTCATGTGCTGCGGGCGAATGCATAACAGCTTTTTGTTGCCATGCAGGCCGCCCCGGCTGAAGGCGTTAATCAGGCCGCCGCCGCAGCTTACGCTAACCAGCCCCGGCTCGGGGCTGTCTTTCAGCGCCGTCGCCTGCAGGATATTGGCGCGGCCGAGGAATTCGGCGCTAAAGCGGTTCGGCGGATAGTGGTACAGCTCGTGCGTTTCACCGTGGGCGATCAGCGACCCGTCTTTCATGATGCCGATTTTGTCCGCCAGGGTCAGCGCTTCGGTCTGATCGTGGGTGACGTAGAGGATGGTGAGCTCCGGCAGTTCGCGATGCAGGCGGGCAATCTCTTCCACCATGTTATGGCGAATTTGCGCATCCAGCGCCGACAGCGGTTCATCAAGCAATAGCACCCGAGGACGCACGGCAATCGCGCGGGCTATCGCCACGCGCTGCTGCTGGCCGCCAGAAAGCTGATGCGGGTAGCGGGTGGCGTAATCCGCCATGCCGACGATTTTTAAGGCTTCAGTCACCCGCTCGGCGATAAGCCCCCTGGGCTGCTTTTGCGCCCGCAGGCCGAAAGCAACGTTATCTTCCACCTTCATATGCGGAAACAGCGCGTAGTTCTGCACCACCATCGCCAGCCCGCGTTTGTACGGCGGCAGCTGGGTGACGTCCGTATCGCCGATCAGGATCCGCCCGCCAGCCGGTTGCACAAAACCGGCAATCGCCCGCAGCACCGTGGTTTTCCCGGAACCGGAAGGGCCAATCAGCGCCAGCACCTCACCGGGCTCAATGGTCAATGACAGCGGTTTTAAGACCACGTTGCCGTGGTATGAAACGCGCAGCGAGTCCAGGGTGATCCCGGACGTCCCCGCCAGCGACGGGGAAGAAGTGACGGTGGTTTTCATCAACATCAGGCTTACTCGCTATCGGTCACTTTATGCCAGCGGGCAATGTCAGCCGACAGCGATACCGCGACATCGTCCCAGTTAGGTTCCCAGCTCTTCACGCCGTCGAGCGCCGCTTTCGCCGCCTTAAAGTTAGCATCATCCGGCGCTACATCGCTGCGTACCGGCAGGCCCCAGGAGCGCGCGCTGACGCTGGATTGCGCCGGTTTATCCAGCAGGAAATTGATCAGCTTTTTGCCGTTTTCGCTGTTCGGTCCGTTCTGCACCAGCCCGATGGTGTAGGGCAGCGCCAGCGCGCTGCGCTCGCCTTTGTCATCCGCCGGCCAGAAAATTTTAACGTTCGGGTTACGCGCCATCTGCGACAGGTTCATCTGCAGATCGCCGTTGGCGACGTACAGCTCGCCTTTGTTGACCAGCGCCGTCAGCTTACCGGTCGAGGCCGATGGGCCAACGTTATTGGCCTGCAGCTTGCCCAGATACTCGAAGCCGGCGTCTTTGCCGCCGAGGCTGTGGAACGCCTGCAGCATCACCGCGGTACCGTCGCCCGCCTGACCCGGCGTGGAGTACTGCAACTTGTTCTTAAAGCGGCTATCCAGCAGATCCTGCCAGCTGGCCGGCGCGGTTTTCAGCAACTGGCCGTTATAGATGAAGGTCAGATAGTTGTTCACCAGCGGCGAATAGCGGTCGTTGGCGCCGGGGATCTGCGCGCTACCTTGCGGGGTAAAGGTTGCCAGCAATTGCTCTTTCGCGGCGCGCTGGATAAACGGCGGCACCGTGACCAGCACGTCAGCCTGCGGATTGGTGCGCTCCTTGGCCAGACGCTCGACGATCGCGCCGGAGCCGCCTTCCACATACTGCACTTTGATCCCCGTCGCTTTGGTGAAGGCAGCGAACTGGCTCTGATACCAGCTGTTATCGCCGTCATGCAGGCCGTCGGCGGAGTAAACCGTGACGACGCCGTCCGCCCAAACCGGAGAGCTGGTCAGCGCGAACAGGGACAGCAGAGCAAGTCGGGAGAGTTTCATCGTTTAAGCCTCATCGGATAGTCAGTTATTCTGGTGTAGACCAGATTTCCCTTCACGCTACCGGGGGTTTATGACAAAACGATGAAAGAAGTGTGTCGAAGGAGTTAAAACGAGCGGGATGCGTAGCCCCGGTAAGCGCTAGCGCCACCGGGGAGATCAAAAAATTTAACTAATAAAATCAATGGGTATCGACTTCGATCCGCAGGCTGTCATGCCGCCAGTATTCGATATCATAATCGAGAATACGCCCATGCTGATCGTAATTCAGCCGGCGTAACAGCAGCGCCGGGCGCCCCTCCATCACCCCCAGCGCCTCGGCGGCCTGCGGCGGCATTGAGGTGGGATAAAACGACAGATGCATACTGGTATAGATCAGGTCGTAGTGAGTTTGATAAATCTCGGTCAGACTGCCGTTGAGATCGTGGCGCAGCAGCTCAGGCACCCGCGCGGGCAGACAGTGGTTTTCGCAGTAGCATACCGGCCGCCCGTCGGCATAGCGCAGCCGGGTCAGCAGGTAGACCTGATCGAAGGGCTGCAGCGCCAGAGGCGCCATCACATCCAGCGGCACGGCAGCCAGGCGGCCATCAAGCAGCACCGTTTTCGGTTCGCGCCCCTGTTCGAGACACAGCTTGTGGAAGTTGGTATTTTGCGTCGGATCCAGCCACAGACGCTCCGGCGTCACAAACCAGCCGCGGCGGTCGGCGCGGTAAATCACGCCGCTGGCCTCCAGCTGCGCCAGGCTCTCACGCACCGTAATCCGCGTCGTGTTGAACAGCGCGCACAGCTCGCGCTCGGAAGGCAGCTTGTCGCCGCTTTTGAGGGCGCCGTTTTGAATACGCGCCTGCAGCTGCGCCTTAATCATCAGGTATTGCGGCATCTCGCCAGAGGGTGATTTCATGTTTACTCACTGCCACTTTTCGTGCGCTCATTATACATAGCCAGATGAATTTTTTGTTGCAGCGCCACATTTCCTTTGACCCTTTCCCGGCTTTGTCTCCATGATAACTATAAATCTGGTATAGACCAAATGGTGAGACAAATGACTTCACGAAATTACCTGCTGCTGACCCCCGGCCCGTTAACCACCTCCCGTACGGTGAAAGAGGCGATGTTGTTCGATAGCTGCACCTGGGATGATGATTACAATCTCGGCGTGGTACAGACCATTCGCCAGCAGCTGGTGCAGTTGGCTACCCCGGCCGACGGTTATACCGCAGTGCTGCTGCAGGGTAGCGGCAGCTACGCGGTCGAAGCGGTGCTCGGCAGCGTCATCGGCGAACAGGGCAAAGTGCTAATCGTCAGCAATGGCGCCTATGGCGCGCGTATGATTGAGATGGCGCAGCTGATGGGCATCGCCTGCCACCCTTACGACTGTGGCGAAGTCTCCCGTCCGGACGCGGCCGCGATCGAACAGATCCTGCAGAACGACCCGGCGATCACCCATATCGCGATGGTACACAGCGAAACCACCACCGGTATGCTGAATCCGATCGCAGAGGTGGCCGAACTGGCGAAACGGTACGATAAACGCTATATCGTCGATGCGATGAGCAGCTTTGGCGGCATTCCGTTGGATATCGCCGCGCTGAATATTGATTACCTGATAAGCTCCGCCAACAAATGCATTCAGGGCGTGCCGGGCTTTGCCTTCGTGATTGCCCGTGAAGCGGAGCTGGCCGCCTGCAAAGGCCGTTCGCGCTCGCTGTCGCTGGATCTGTACGCCCAGTGGCGCTGCATGGAGGACAACCACGGCAAGTGGCGCTTCACCTCGCCGACCCATACCGTGCTGGCCTTCGCCCAGGCGCTGAAAGAGCTGGCGCAGGAGGGCGGCGTCAGCGCTCGCCATCAGCGCTACCGCAACAATCAGCGCCGGCTGGTCGCCGGGATGCGCGCGCTCGGCTTCCGGCCACTGCTCGACGATAGCCTGCACTCGCCGATCATTACCGCCTTTTATTCACCGGATGCGCCGCAGTATCGCTTTCACACCTTCTACCAGAAGCTGAAAGATCAGGGCTTCGTTATCTATCCGGGCAAAGTATCGCAAAGCGACTGCTTCCGCATCGGCAACATTGGCGAAGTCTACGACGCCGATATCACCGCCCTGCTGGCGGCTATCGACAACGCCATGTACTGGAAACAATAAGGAACCGCCATGAACCGTATTAGCGCACTGATCCTTGACTGGGCAGGCACCACCGTAGACTTCGGCTCTTTCGCCCCGACGCAAATCTTCGTCGAGGCCTTCCGCCAGGCCTTCGATATTGAGATCACCCTTGAAGAGGCCCGCGTGCCGATGGGGCTTGGCAAGTGGCAGCACATTGAGGCGCTGGGCAAACTCCCCGCTGTCGATAGCCGCTGGCAGGCCAAATTCGGCCGCGCGATGACGGCCGCGGATATCGATGCGATCTACGCCGCGTTTATGCCGCTGCAAATCGCTAAGGTTGTCGATTTTTCCGCACCAATAGCCGGCGTGGTCGACACCATCGCCACGTTTCGCGCCGAGGGCCTGAAGATCGGCTCCTGCTCGGGCTATCCGCGCCCGGTGATGGAAAAGCTGGTACCGGCCGCCGCCGCCCAGGGCTACGCCCCGGACCACTGGGTCGCCACCGATGACCTTGCCGCCGGCGGTCGTCCGGGCCCGTGGATGGCGCTGCAGAACGTGATTACCCTGGGCATAGACGATGTGGCCCACTGCGTGAAGGTCGACGACGCCGCGCCGGGCATCAGCGAAGGGTTACATGCCGGGATGTGGAGCGTCGGGCTGGCGGTGTCCGGTAACGAATTCGGCGCAACCTGGGAGGAGTACCAGGCGATGTCGAAAGCGGAAATCGCCACCCGCCGCGAGCGGGCGGCAGGCAAACTGTATGCCGCCGGGGCGCATTATGTGGTTGATACCCTGGCGGACCTGCCGGAAGTGATTGCCGACATCAATGCCCGGCTGGCAAAAGGCGAGCGGCCTTAAGCGGGTGAATTCACCTTCACTTTGGCCGCCACCAGCAGGCCGGTAAACAGCATCAATATCCCTGACAACACCAGCGGCGACAGCAGCCCTAAGTGGTCAAGCGCAATGCCGCCGACCGCGGCGCCGCAGGTGTTGGCCAGCTGGATCACCGCCACCTGAATCGACCCGGCTTTTTCCGCCTGATCGGAGAGGGAACGGGTGATCCACGTTGACCACCCCACCGGGATCAGCGCAAACGCGAAGCCCCAGATAATCGCCACCGTCGAGGCGATGATTTTGCTCTCTCCCCACAGCACCAGCGCCACCGCGCAGGCGGTCAGCACCAGCGGCGCGATCGCCAGCGCCGCTTTTACCGAACGCTTGAGCAGCACCGAGGAGAGCGAGGTGCCGATAAAGCTGGCGATACCAAAGCTCAGCAGCACCAGCGTCAGGCCGTCAACGTCAAACCCGGCGAGGGTCATGTACACCGGGCGAATATAGGTAAAGAAGGCGAACTGTCCGGCAAAGGCCATGAAAATGGCGCACATTCCGGCCATCACCCCCGGACGCTTCAGCAGACCAAACATATTTTGCTGCTGAGAAGCCGATTCACCGGGCAGCGACGGCAGCGCTTTCAGCACCCAGAGCGTACACAGCACGCCCATTACCGCCGCGCCGTTAAAGACGTTGCGCCAGCCGATAAGCCCGCCAAGGAAACTGCCCAATGGGGCAGCAATTACCAGCGCGATTGATACCGCGCCGAAGATAATCGATAGCGCTTTCGGCACCACGCGCATCGGCACCAGACGCATGGTCAGCGATGCGGACATCGCCCAGAAACCGCCGAGCGCCAGGCCCAGACAGGCGCGCCCCAGCAGTAGCAGGGTGAAGCTATCAGCGAAAGATACCAGCAGGCAAGAAAGGGTCAGCAGCAGTGAAAACAGGATAACCACGTAGCGGCGATCGGTTTTACCTATCACCGTGGTGATAAACAGGCTGGAAAACATCGCGACGAATGCCGTCGTCGTCACCGACTGCCCGGCCATCCCTTCGGAGATGCCTAAATCCAGCGCCATCGGCGTCAGCAGACTGACCGGTAGAAATTCGACGGTAATCAGGCAGGCAACGCAGAAAGCAACCGCGAAGACCGCCGACCAGTTTGGCCGGGCGAGATCGCGTGCATGGGGTTTGGTTTCATTTGAATGACTCATGAGTGACCTGCGAAGAAAGTGGCGGAAAGCTGCGCAGTGTAACATTTTGTTTGTGACGCATTTAACGTTTTCGCAACTATTCTCGCTTTTCATAAGAGGATGCGTAGCTGCTCGCATGTTTAAAAAAACGATGCTTGCTATCGCTTTAACAAATCTCAGGAGAATTTAATATAGCACTATGTGCTATACTTTTAACGACAGGATGTCAGCAATGCGTATCTTCAAAACCAAATGGTTCGCCAGAGAGGCTAGCTCTCATGGCATTTCCGACGACGAGCTCTATCAGGCAATTCAATCTGCGCTTCAGGGCAAGGTGGTTGATTTAGGAGGAGGGGTTTATAAAAAGCGACTCAACAAGAATCGCGATCGCGCAATCATACTTACCAAAAGCGCAGGGTATTGGTTTTATACCTTTCTATATGCCAAACAGGATATGGCCAATATCAACCATCGCGAGTTAATGGGTTTTCGTGAGTTAGCAAAACACTATGCCAATCTCTCTGAAGAGAAAACGACGGTCTTAGTTAAAAGTAAAGAACTGGTGGAGATTTGCGATGACAGCAAAAAATAAATACAAAAGCCCGGCTTTCGAAGCGATCCATAGCGCTGCGTCGGGGCTATTCAGCGTTGGCGCAATCCCACAGGAAACAATGCGCCATTTTGATGAATCATGTCTCGGTAGCGTAGCCGCACTTCAACCCATTGAAATTAAAGCGCTACGTGAACAACTCAATGTTAGCCAACCCGTGTTCGCTCGTTATCTGAATACCAGCGTGTCTACCGTGCAAAAATGGGAGACTGGCGCTAAGCGACCAAGCGGAATGTCATTAAAATTGCTTAGCGTCGTACAAAAACACGGCCTGAAAATCCTACTGTAGTTATCCTGCCGGATGGCGCTTACGCTTATCCGGCCTACAAGGAACACAACAGAGACAAGGGCTTGAACCGTAGGCCGGATAAGGCGCAGCCGCCATCCGGCACAAAAAGCGATGAACCCCAGGCCGAATAACTATGAGATCAGTGCAGCCAGTGCACGCCGTCTTCCGGGAGAAACAGGTCGTTATAGCGCTGCTGAAGGTTATGCAAATCGCTCATATCCGGATCCAGCTCGCGCAGAAACCCTTGCGCCAGGCGGATCTGCGCCTCGGTAATCGGCGCCGCTAAACGCGCTTTTTGCATCAGGCGATACCAGTAATGCAGGTTTTTTTCGCTGGCGTCGACAATCGCGACCTGCCAGATGAGCAGCACCTGGGCGGCGTTCTGCAGATGCGCTTCATTCGGCCGCTCCAGGTAACGCAAATACTCATTACCGGCGGTTTTTCCCAGCTGATCGATCATCGATTCCAGCGGGACAGGCGTGATGCCGAGGCGTTCGCTCAGGCGGCGGATCGCGCGGCGTGAATCAGAGGTAAGCACCCGAAATCCCACAACAAACACCACTACCAGGGTGGCCAGTCCTATCCAGATCATGCATCCTCTCATCCAATCGCAGCCTGACTATCATAATGGGAATTTGCCTGCTGTCGACTGTCGGACCTGGCATAATGCGCAAGAAATAAAAAAGCCCGGCGCGAAGGCCGGGCAAGGTTACCAAATACCTGGTGAATCAGGCGGTCTGCAAAATACGGTTCTTTTTCTCGCGGCGAATTTTACGCTCTTCAAAGATAGCCACGATGGCCATCAGGCAGATACAGCCGACGGCGGCGGCGTCCAGCGCCGCAAAGGTGCCGGCCCAGCCGGTCAGGCCGAAGACCGGGGTGCCGTCGGCGATCATCCCAAGACCCAGTTTGGCGAAGCTATCGCCGATCAGATAGGCGAAGGTGCCCTTGATTCCATCGGCGGCGCCGATCGCTTTTTTCGGTACGAAACCGACGGCGGCGACGCCGATCAACAGCTGCGGACCAAACACCAGGAAGCCCAGCGCAAACAACGAGGCCAGATAGACGTACTGGTTGCTGGCATGTTGGTAAACCCCAAGGGTGGCGATAATCAGCGCCAGCGCGATGCAGGCCACCAGCGCGCGGCGGCCGTTGGCCAGATCCGACAACCAGCCCCACAGCAGCGTGCCGACCAGCGCGCCGACCTCAAACAGGGTAAAGCCCTGAATCGCCACCTCTTTCGACAGCTTCAGCTCCTGGAAGGCATACACGGTGGACCACTGATCGATACCGATACGCACCACGTAGAGGAAGATGTTGGAGAAGCACAGCAGCCAGATCACTTTGTTTTTCAGCACGTACTCAACAAAGATCTGCCACTTGGTCATCGCATTTTCTTCGGTCTCTTTGTCCTCTTCGCTGATCGCTTCGCCAAACAGCTCTTCCGCCGTGCCGAGGCCGTAGGATTCCGGAGAGTCGCTACCGTAGCGCAGGCCGATAAAGCCAACGATCAGCGCAATAATCGACGGGAAGATAAACATGCCGATCACATGGCCGTCGAACAGATAGTTGGCGCCAAACAGCGCCACGCCCGCCGCGCCCGCGCCGCCGAGGTTGTGGGAGATATTCCAGAAGCCGAGGAAAGTGCCGCGTTTGCGTCTGGGCGTCCACTTGGTGATGGTGGAATAGCTGCACGAGCCGCCGGTGCTCTGGAAGAAACCGCTCAGCGCATAGAAGGCGATCATCAGGAACAGGCTGGTAGAACCCGCCCCCATGCTGGCGCTAAAGCCCAGCATACAGATGGCGGAGAGGATCAGCATAAACGGCAGGAACTGCTTGGTGTTTTTGCCGTCGGCATAATAAGAGACCAGCGTCTTGCCCACGCCGTAGGTGATGGAGAAGCCCAGGCCAATCATCCCCAGCTGCGTCATGCTCAACCCGTAGGTGGAGATCATGTCGTTCTGCGCGATGTTAAAGTTCTTGCGGATCAGGTACATGGTCAGGTAGCCGATGAAAACCACCAGATAGGACTGCATGAAAGGTTTGAACCACATTTTGCGCCGCACATCGAGCGGCAGATCCAGGGTCGGCTTGCGCACCTGATTCAGAAAGGCCAGCATGGGTATCTCCTGAGCTGATTTTTTATGCCTGCGTAATAACCAGGCATTGTAAAAACCAGCGCGCCGTCTGGCCTGAGACGGCGTCCAGGTAAAACCGGGAAAATTTCTTAGTTTTGCCCCGTTCGCGGCGAAAGGGTGAGCTACATCACGCTTCGCTGGCGGTACGCGGCGCCTGCGCGTTTAAAAACGGCAGCAGCAGCAGCGCGGAAATGCCGGCGGCAATCGCAATCACCACGAAGAATCCGGTCCAGTGCCAGATATCCATCACCTGCGCCAGCGGCCAGCCGGAAAGCGAGGCGCCAAGATAAGCGAACAGGCCGACAAACCCGGTTGCCGCCCCGGCGGCTTCTTTATGCGAACATTCCGCCGCCGCCATGCCGATCAGCATCTGCGGGCCGAAAACGAAGAAACCGGTAGTGAAGAAGCAGGCCGCCTGCATGACATAGCTGGCGAACGGCATCAGCCACAGGCCGCCAACCGACAGCAAAATTCCGGCGGCGAAAATCAGGTTCATCGGCCCACGGTTGCCGTTAAACAGCTTATCCGAGCCCCACCCCGCCACCAGCGCACCGATAAAACCGCCCAGCTCAAACATGGTCACCGCCGAGTTAGCGGTCACCAGATCGACGCCGAGCGTCTCCGACATATACAGATTGCCCCAGTCGTTAATCGCCGCCCGCACCACGTACACCAGCACATAGCACAACGACAGCAGCCAGATGTAGGGATTGGCCAGCACGTAGCGGGTCAGGATCGCTTTACGAGACATCCCAGCGCCTTCCTGCTGCTGGGCGATTTCCAGCGCATCGTGACGCCAGTCGCCCACGGCGGGTAACCCCACCGCCTGCGGGCGATCGCGCAGCCGCCAGCACAGATACAGTCCGGCGAGGATCGCCAGACAGCCGGCGATGGTCATCCCGGCACGCCAGCCGTAGTGCAGCGCCGCCGCTCCCACCACCATCGGGATCAGCGCGCCGCCGACGTTATGCGCCGTATTCCATAGCGCCCACCAGCCGCCGCGCTCGGTCCGCGAATACCAGGCCGTCAGCAGTCGGGCGCAGACCGGCGAGCCCCAGCCCTGGAAGAAGGCATTCAGCGCCCACAGCAGCGCAAAAGCCCATAGTGAGGAAGAAAAACCGAACAGAATATTCACCACCCCGGTGGCGATAAGCCCAAGCCCCATAAAATAGCGGGCGTCGGAGCGGTCGCTGACGATACCAGAGAAAAATTTCGACAGTCCGTAGGTGATATAGAACAGCGTGGCCAGCAGGCCAATATCGCTGCGGGTCAGGACGTTGCTGGCGAGAATTTCCGGGACCGCGGCGTTAAAGCTTTTGCGGGTGAAATAGAACAGCGCGTAGCCCAGCCAGATGGTCAACAGGATATGGCGACGCCAGTAGCGATAACGCGCATCAAGCTCGCGTTTATCGCTAATCGGCGCAGCGTCCGGCGGGGCTTTTAAAAAGGCGAACATCGGCGATCCTCTCAGGCGTAACGCAGCGGTAGATTGACGCACACCCGGGTACCGTGGGTGCAGGAGATCGTCAGTGTGCCGCCCAGGGCGGTCACGCGCTCGCGCATGCCGGTCAGGCCGAACCCCTGCAGATTCGACCCCGGCGGCAGGCCGCAACCGTCATCTTCCAGCACCAGCATTAGTCGCTCATCCTGCTGCCAGCCCTGCAGAGTGACAGCGCTGGCGCTGGCGTGCTTGACGATATTATTCAGCCCCTCCTGGCAAACGCGAAACAGCGTCACGCGCTGGTTCTCGCTCAGTCCCGCCTCGTTAATCCGCCAGTCGAGATGGCTGACAATGCCGCGGTCCTCCAGCTCCATCTCGCGCATCAACGAACGTACCGCCTGCTCCAGCGGCAGGTCGTCGAGCTGACGCGGACGCAGACGGCCTAGCAGTCTACGCACCGAGTCGTAAACTCCCAGCGACAGCTGTTCTATCAGCTGACCGCTCTGGCGCACGCTGGCGTTGTCCGGCGCCAGCCGCTGTACGATCCCGGCCTGGGTGCGGATCGCGGTGATGGTCTGGCCGATATCATCATGGAGCTCGCGGGCGACGTCTCGCCGCACGCTCTCTTCGGTCTCCAGCAGGCGTTCCGCCAGCCGACGATTACGCGCCAGCTCGCTTTGTAATGACTGATTCAGCTCGCGTAGCCGCTGGATCCCCGCCCCCAACAGCAGCCCGGTGAGGCTCTGTGCCAGCAGGGAAAGCAATAAATCGACCGGGTGATCGTGCCAGGTCTGGCTGGCAATCAAGGCGATAGCGTTCATCAGGGTGGCGATCAGCGCGCCCTGCCAGCCGTAGTGCCAGGCGAGGGCGATAATCGGCAGCGCCAGACAAAACGGGGTAAAGCGGGAGAGCTCGGCGGGCAGGCCAAGCTGCAGCCACAGGCTAATGGTGAATAACAGCAGATACCAGATCAGATGCCGCCCGCGCCAGTTAACCGGCTGCGCCACCAGCGCCGGCCCCAGCGGCCGCCAGACGGTGCTGGTAAGATAGTGCCAGAAAACCAGGCAGGTCGGCGCCAGCGTCAGGCCGCCGGTCAGCGTCAACAGCAGGGCGTTAAGCCCCTCGTCCCCCTCCGCCAGCCACGGCAGCGATTGCAGCAGCGCGGCGGCCATTAACGCCCCGCCCTGACGCAGCAGCGTCAGCCAGTCGCGCTGCTGCCGGTAGCGCGAGATCAACGCCACCGGCAGCAGAGTCAGCAGGCTTCCGGTCATCAAAATCATCGGGTGCGCCAGCGCCACCTCCTGCGCCAGCCAGAAGATAAGCAGCCACTCGGTTCCCAGCAGCACTGGCCAGTAGCCGCGGGGGCATTGCAGCATTAACCCCAGCCGCAGGCCAAAGGGAAACAGCAGCACCGCTAAATCCGCGCGTTCCACCAGATGCAGACTGATGCTCCACAGGCAGAACCAGGCGGCCGCGAAGATAAAGGCGCAGCCGATGACCGACAGCAATCGTGAGACGACGGCCTTCATTGCCAGCTATCGAACATGCGGCGCGCCAGCTCAACGTCGTTGCTGACGCCCAGCTTTTCCAGCAGGTTGGCGCGGTGTACGTGGACGGTTTTCGGCGACAGACCGAGCTCGGCGGCAATCTCTTTCACCGCCATGCCCTGCGCCAGCTTTTCCGCCACCTGACGCTCGCGTTTGGTGAGCGGATCCTGGCGCCCGGCGGCCAGCTTCATGGCGATATCCGGCGTGAGATAGCAACCGCCCGCCGCCACCGTGCGTACCGCGGCGATAAGTTCATCGGGGCTGCAGCGTTTCGACAGGAAGCCGCGCGCGCCGGCGTTCAACGCCTGCTCGATCAGCGCCGGGCTATCGTGTACCGACAGCATGATGGTCGCCATCCCCTTCGGCAGCTGGCTGAGCAGCTCCAGCCCGGAAATATCCGGCATGGAGATATCGCAGATACAGACCTGTACGCCGCGCCCCGGTAGCCCCGTCAGCGCCTCGCGGCCGCTACCAAATTCGGCGACAACCTGAAAATCAGCTTCCAGCCCCAGCAGCTGAGCAAAGCCGGAGCGGACAATCAAATGATCGTCAATAAGGGCGATGGTGGTCATGGTGTGTCCTGGTGCCTGAAAACGCCGGATGGCGGCGTAAACGCCTTATCCGGCCTACGGATTCACTGCCTGTAGGCCGGATAAGCGCAGCGTCATCCGGCAAAGGCGCCTACCTTAGCGATAAGCGCGTGGCTGTTCAAGCCTTGAGCGCTATTCGAAGAACACCGCAATTTTGTTAAACATGGTGGGATCGGACTGGTTACGCGCCACTTTGGTGACATCTTCCAGCTTTTCAATCTGGCTAATCATCTGCCCCAGTCGCTGGTCATCATTTACCAGCAGCCAGATGCGGCTGTGTTCGCTGCCCTGAATTGGCAGACAGAGAATGCCTTCGACGTTAAACGCGCGACGGGCAAAAAGCCCGCACACGTGGGTCATGACGCCGGGATGGTTGCGGACGGTGAGTTCCAGAATGACGTTATCACATTGTTTTTGCATGGCTTATTCCCCCACCATTTCAGTATTGGCCGCACCCGGCGGTACCATCGGATACACTTTCTGCTGTGCGTCGATGCGCACGTGGATCAGCGCCGGCCCCGGACGGTCGATGATCGCCTGCAGCGCCGCCTGCGGATCGACTTCATTATTTAAATCACAGGTTTGCAGGCCAAAACCGGCGGCAATCTGCATAAAGTTAATCATCCCCGGATAGGTGGCGGCAAAAACGCCCTGCTGATAGAACAGGCTCTGCTGCTGATGCACCAGCCCCAGCGCTTCGTTGTTCAGCAGGATAATTTTTACATCCAGCTGATTTTCGGCGGCGGTGGCCATCTCCTGAATATTCATCATCAGGCTGCCGTCGCCGGAGAAGCAGATAACCTTGCGCTGCGGATTCGCCAGCGCCGCGCCGATGGCTGCCGGCAGGCCGAAGCCCATGGTGCCGAGGCCGCCGGAGGTCAGCCACTGGCGCGGACGATTGAGCGGGTAGGCCTGCGCCGTCCACATCTGGTGCTGGCCAACGTCGGTAGTGATGATCGCTTCATCATCCACGCAGGCGGCCACGGCGTTAATCAGGCCGTAATGGGAGAGCGGGTCGCTTTCCTGCGGGATGGCGCAGGGGAATTCGCGCTGCAAGTCGGCCACCAGCTGGCGCCATTCCTCGCGCGGCTGCGCCTCAATATGCGGGTTCAGCTGGGCTAAGACTTCCGCCACATCGCCCTGAATCGCCACGTGCGGTTGCTTGATTTTGCCCAGTTCGGCGCGGTCGATATCGACGTGGATAATCTTCGCGTTCGGGCAGAACTGCTCGGTCTTGCCAATCGCCCGGTCATCAAAACGGGCGCCTAAAACAATCAGTAAATCCGCCTCCTGCAGAATGAAGTTGGTGCTGCGCGCGCCGTGCATCCCCAGCATCCCCAGCGACAGCGGGTGCGCCTTCGGCAGCATGCCCAGCGCCATTAAGGTCATGGTGGTCGGCAGGTTGGCTTTTTCCGCCAGCTCACGGATCGCCTGCGGCGCGTTAATCACCCCGCCGCCCAGATACAGTACCGGGCGTTTCGCCGCGTTGATCATTGCCGCCGCTTCACGCACGCTTTCAGGCGCGAATGCCGGTGCCGGGGCGCGCTCGCCAGGCTCAGGCAGCGCTTCCAGCTCAATGGTCGCCGACTGTACGTCTTTAGGAATGTCTATCCACACCGGCCCGGGACGCCCGGACTGGGCAATACGGAAGGCGTCGCTGATCACCTGCGGCAGCTCGGCAATGTCGCGCACCAGATAGTTATGTTTGGTGATGGGGATAGAGATGCCGTAGGTGTCCACTTCCTGGAAGGCGTCGGTACCGATCATCGAGGCCGGTACCTGGCCGGTGATGCAGACCAGCGGAATCGAATCCAGGCGGGCATCGGCGATCGCCGTCACCAGGTTCGTCGCCCCCGGGCCGCTGCAGGCCATACAGACCGCCGGCTTGCCTTCGGTACGCGCCATCCCCTGGGCGATAAAGCCCGCGCCCTGCTCATGGCGCGCCAGGATGTGGCGGATCTGCGTGCTCTGGCTTAAGGCATCGTAGATAGGCAGGATGGAGCCGCCCGGAATGCCGCTGACCATAGTGATACCCTGGCGCTCCAGTAAATGAACAACCAGCTGCGCGCCGGTAAAGCGCATTGTGTTTGATGTGGTGCCCGAACTTGCCATGCTCCAGTCCTTTTCTTCTGGGCCGACTTTACCGGGGGGCTCGCCAACAAAAAACCCCGCTCGGTTTGCGCCGGCGGGGTTTGGAATTCGTGTTGTTCCGGACCCTACGGCGCATTGCCGACGACGACCACCACAGACACGACGACCACCGCGGCTGGCGCGGTTTTTAGTAGGGTCGAAGCGATCAGGGTTGCGTTCATTAGGGACCTGTTGTGTCGAAAAATAAGCTGAATTTATACAAACACAGGTTTTACGTTTTCACAATGGATTTATTTTCATCCACGAAAATTTGCGCGAAAGATCACAGTTCGGCGCAAAAGGGCAGAAAACAAAAAACCCCGCCGGAGCGAGGTTTTTATCAGCATGGTTACAGGTGGTAGCCGCAAGCACACTGTATTACGTCAACGCCAAAAGTATACGCGATCGCTGCAGTTCGCGCAATTTAAGGTCGGTTTTTCTCTGTCATAGAGTATGGATGAGAGGGGCGGATTTGTCCAAAAAATACTGTTCATCTATACAGTATTTATCTATACTGGGTGTGTTCACTTTGTGCCATTCGGGGGCCGCAAGTTTGACCGGCGCAACGAAGTCCTGGCTGAAACGGGTGGTGCCGTCAGTGCCTTAACCCCGAGAGAGCACACTGTGTTACGTCAACAACGTGCAGTCACTGGCCCGCGCGGCAACGCGTGGCTCAGCGCTGCGCACCCCTGTCGTTGCAGGCGGCGGGCCGGGAAGCCGTTCATGGAAAGGACGAACTATCGGCCAGGGCAGACGCCGCCGGCGACAGGCAGGGATAAGCTGGCAACGGGCAGCGGAAAGGTACGTCAGCTTATTGTGCTCCTTAACCACAGGAGACGCGCGTATGGGCGGAATGGATATTATTATTTTGATCCTGAAACTCATGGTTGCTGTGTTGCAACTACTTGATGCAGTCCTGAAACAGTTCCGCTGATTCAGGTTCAAGTCGCACCTGAGGGGGGCGGGAAACCGCCCCCCTGCAGGCGCCCGCCGGGCGTCCCGGTATGACTTGATGGAGGATGCTATGCCACCCCTGTTAATTGCCGCCACGACGCCGGATGCCCCGGGGTTCGCGGCGCTACGAATTGAAAGCCTTGAACAGCATTTCAATATGCTGCGCCGCCTGGCGGAAAACTGGCAGAGCGGCAAAAACCGCTTTAACGCGCCGGGCGAAACGCTGCTGGGCGCCTTCGTCAACCACCAGCTGGTAGGGGTATGCGGCATCAATAGCGATCCCTTCAGTCCGCAGCCGCGGGCCGGGCGCATTCGCCACCTCTACATCAGCGAACGCTATCGTCGCCGGGGCATCGGCCAGCAGCTGCTGGTCTCGGTTATCACCCACTCCAGCGCCTGGTTCGACTTTCTCAACACCCATGCCCCGGCGCAGGCCTGGCCCTTTTATGAAAGGCTTGGTTTTCGCCCGGTGTACGATGAACCGCGGGTAACGCATCGCCTGTCTTGTTCGCTTTAACCCCCCGCTGGCAGGCAGCGCGGGCGCGTGTTACATTCCGGTGACCTTCACTGTTGAACCTGTCTGCGATGACCCTCACCGTATTCTGCATTTTGCTGTTCGCCGCCCTGCTGCACGCCAGCTGGAACGCTATCGTCAAAGCCAGCGGCGATAAAATGTACGCGGCGATCGGCGTCAGCGGCTCGGCCGCGCTGATCGCCCTGGTGATGCTCCCCTTTGCCCCGCAGCCCGCGCTGGTCAGCGCCCCCTATCTGCTGGCGTCGTGCGCGTTACAGGTGGTGTATACGGTGCTGGTGGCGAAGACCTACCAGGTATCGGATATGAGCCAGACCTATCCGCTGATGCGCGGCACTGCGCCGCTGCTGGTGGCGGCGATAAGCGTGCTGTTCCTCGGCGATCGTCTGTCGCCGCTGGCCTGGCTGGGTATCGGCGTCATCTGCCTGGCGATTCTGGCGATGGCCTTTAACGGCCGCGCCAGCTCGCGCAAAGGCATCGTGCTGGCGCTGATCAACGCCTGCTTTATCGCCGGTTATACGCTGGTGGACGGCACCGGCGTCCGGCTGGCGGGCTCGGCGCTGGGCTACACCCTGTGGACCTTTTTTATGAACGGCTTTTGCCTGCTGTGCTGGGCGATGGTGGCGCGACGGCGTGAGGCCAGTCGTTATTTACGTCAGCACTGGAAAAAAGGCATCCTCGGCGGGATCGGCACCATGGGCTCCTACGGCCTGGCGCTATGGGCGATGACCCAGGCCCCGCTGGCGGTGGTCGCCGCGCTGCGTGAAACCTCCATTCTCTTCGGCGCGCTGATCGCCTTTATCGTCCTGAAAGAGCAACTGATGCCGCTGCGCATCGTGGCCGCCTGCGGGATTGCCGCCGGGGCGATCCTCCTGCGCCTGGCGTAGCCTGAGATGGCAACATTAGTTGCCGTTCCTGTTTACATAATCTGCCTGGAATTCCCTCAACAATCGGCACTTTGCAGTTGTTCTGTCATTTTAATATGGTAGATTCCTCCATCGTTTACGGGATGTGCCAGTCACATATTCTTCATTTCTCTTTACTCACAAAGTATTCATCGACATGAAACGGCATAAGAACTTCAATTTGTTGTTGATGCTGGTACTGCTGGTGGCCGTCGGCCAGATGGCGCAGACCATTTATATTCCGGCCATCGCTGACATGGCGGTCGCGCTGAACGTCCGCGAAGGGGCGGTACAAAGCGTGATGGCGGCCTATCTGCTGACCTACGGTATTTCACAGCTGTTCTACGGCCCGCTCTCTGACCGCGTCGGTCGCCGACCGGTGATCCTCGTCGGGATGTCGATTTTTATGCTGGCGACGCTGGTAGCTATTACCACCCATAGCCTGCCAGTGCTGATCGCCGCCAGCGCCATGCAGGGGATGGGCACCGGGGTCGGCGGCGTGATGGCGCGTACCCTGCCCCGCGACCTGTACGAAGGCGCTCAGCTGCGTCATGCCAATAGCCTGTTAAATATGGGTATTCTGGTCAGCCCGCTGATTGCCCCGCTGCTCGGCGGCATCCTCGACACCCTGTGGAGCTGGCGCGCCTGCTACGCTTTCCTGCTGGTCCTGTGCGCCGGGGTGACCTTCAGCATGGCGAAGTGGATGCCGGAAACGCGCCCGGAAGGGGCGCCGCGCACCAAACTTCTGGCCAGCTACAAAACGCTGTTCGGCACCGGCGCCTTTAACTGCTATCTGCTGATGCTGATCGGCGGCCTGGCGGGGATTGCGGTATTCGAAGCCTGCTCCGGGGTGCTGATGGGCGCGGTGCTCGGCCTGAGCAGCATGGCGGTGAGTATTCTGTTTATTCTGCCGATCCCGGCGGCGTTCTTCGGGGCGTGGTTTGCCGGCCGGCCGAACAAGCGTTTCCCGACCCTGATGTGGCAGTCGGTGATCTGCTGCCTGCTGGCAGGTCTGATGATGTGGATCCCAGGGCTGCTGGGCATCATGACCGTCTGGACCCTGCTGGTGCCTGCGGCGCTGTTCTTCTTCGGCGCCGGGATGTTGTTCCCGCTGGCCACCAGCGGCGCGATGGAGCCGTTCCCGTTCCTCGCCGGAACCGCCGGGGCGCTGGTGGGCGGCTTGCAGAATATCGGCTCCGGCGTGCTGGCCTGGCTGTCGGCGATGATGCCGCAAACCGGTCAGGGCAGCCTCGGCCTGCTGATGATGCTGATGGGCCTGTTGATTCTGCTGTGCTGGCTGCCGCTGGCCTCGCGCTTCACCCACCATCAGCAGCCGGTATAAGCGCGGCGGCCGTTCCCCGGATGGCGGTTGACGCCTTATCCGGGCTACCGGACTGGTCGTCTGCCGGCCCGCGCATGCGCAGTGCCGTCATTTTGCCGGGTGGCGGCTCACGCCTTACCCGGCCTCCCTAACAACACCGAGGGATAGCCCGGCTCATTTTCAGGTCAGGCTATGCAGCCACTCGATAAAGGCGTCGATTTTCGGCCACTGACGGCCCGGCAGGGTGGTCACGTAATAATGCTGATGGCATTTCAGCGTCATATCGCCGAACGGGGCGATCAACTCCCCACTCTCCAGCCGCTTCTGCACCAGCCGTTTACGCCCCATCGCTACCCCGACATGATTCATCGCCGCAATCACCGCTAAATCAGAACGATCGAAGCCAATGCCCGACGATTGCGGCAGTTCAATCCCAAATTGCTGTGCCCAACTGAACCATTCATCGGTGCCGGAATCATTGCTCCATGCCTGGCGATCGTGAAGCAGCGTACAGTGGCGCAGACTGGCAGGATTTGACGTTAACTGCAGCTGGCGGGCGTAATACGGCGTACATACCGGCACGATCGCCTCATCCATCAGAAAATGGTGGCTTAGCTGCGACGACGGCGCGTCATCAAAATAGATTGCCAGATCGATACCCGCCCGCTGCAGGTTGACGTTATCGTTGCCGGTCAGCACGGTCAGCGAGATGGCCGAGTAGCGGCGACTGAAATCCCCCAGCGCCGGCACCAGCCAGCACTGGGCGATAGAGGGCCGCGAGTAGACCGTCAGACTGCCGGAGAGCTCCTGGTTTTTGATGTCCAGAATCTCCTGATTGAGACCATCCAGCGACGACTTCAGCGCCCAGTAAACGCGCTTCCCTTCACGCGTCAGCTCCACTTTGCGGTGCGAGCGGACAAAGAGCTGGATCCCCAGCTCCTCTTCCAGCTGATTAATCCGGTGACTGACGGCGCTTGGGGTGAGCGCCAGCTCGTCGGCGGCAAGGGCGAACGACTCGTGCCGCGCCGCCACCTCAAACGTCGACAGCCTGGAGAGTTGCCAGCCGTTCAGCAACCGGGTACCTAAGGTTTTTAGCACATCCATTCTGCGCTCCTGGCGATAAAAGGGAGTCTGGATGATAAAAAAATAACGCCGGAACTTCCGCTAAAGGATGAGTTAATTTGACCCATAGCATATTTAGAGGTCACTTTTAGAGCTAAATCACCTTTTTGATTCAATTTGGCTCACCTGAAAGGTCATTTATATCGTTTGTCAGCCCATGCCGAGTTTCTGTTCAATAACCACACGTTACTTACGGCGAGGTGGGGTATGGAATCGCAAATTTGGGTTGTGAGCACATTGCTGATTAGCATCGTGTTAATTGTATTAACCATCGTCAAACTGAAGTTTCATCCGTTTCTGGCGCTGCTGCTGGCGAGCTTTTTCGTGGGGGCGATGATGGGAATGGGCCCGCTGGAGATGGTCAACGCCATTGAGAGCGGGATCGGCGGTACGCTGGGCTTCCTGGCGGCGGTGATCGGTCTCGGCACCATTCTCGGCAAGATGATGGAGGTCTCCGGCGCGGCGGAGCGCATCGGCCTGACGCTCCAGCGCTGCCGCTGGCTGTCGGCGGATGTGATTATGGTGCTGGTCGGCCTGATCTGCGGCATTACCCTGTTTGTCGAAGTCGGGGTGGTGCTGCTGATCCCGCTGGCATTCTCCATCGCCAAAAAAACCAATACTTCGCTGCTGAAGCTGGCTATTCCGCTGTGTACCGCGCTGATGGCGGTGCACTGCGTGGTACCGCCGCATCCGGCCGCGCTGTTCGTGGCGAATAAACTGGGGGCTGATATCGGGACGGTTATCGTCTATGGCCTGCTGGTCGGTCTGATCGCCTCCCTGGTCGGCGGCCCGCTGTTCCTCAGGCTGCTCGGCAACCGCCTGCCGTTTAAACCAGTGCCAGCCGAGTTTTCCAACCTCGACGTTCGCGAAGAATCGACGCTGCCGTCGCTCGGCGCCACGCTGTTTACCGTGCTGTTACCGATTGGCCTGATGCTGGTGAAAACCGTCGCTGAACTGAATATGGCGAAAGGCGGCACGCTGTATACAGTGCTGGAATTTATCGGCAACCCCATCACCGCGATGTTTATCGCCGTCTTTGTCGCCTATTACATGCTCGGCATCCGTCGGCAAATGGGGATGGGCGTTCTGCTGACTCATACCGAAAACGGCTTTGGGTCCATCGCCAACATCCTGCTGATTATCGGCGCCGGCGGCGCATTCAACGCGATTTTGAAATCCAGCGGCCTGGCCGATAGCCTCGCGGTGATCCTGTCGAACCTTGATATGCACCCGATTTTGCTGGCCTGGCTGGTGGCGCTTATCCTGCACGCCGCCGTTGGCTCCGCCACCGTGGCGATGATGGGCGCTACCGCCATCGTTGCCCCGATGCTGCCGCTTTATCCCGGCGTAAGCCCGGAGATCATCGCCATTGCCATCGGTTCCGGCGCCATTGGCTGCACGATCGTCACCGATTCCCTGTTCTGGCTGGTAAAACAGTACTGCGGCGCCAGCCTCAGTGAAACGTTCAAGTACTACACGACAGCGACATTTATCGCGTCGCTACTTGCACTGGCCGCCACCTTCCTGCTTTCTTTCATTATCTGAGCGCAAAGAGACGTATGATGAAACACGCTGACCTGACCACCTTAACCGCGACCTTCCCGCTTGTGCAGGATCTGATCGCCCTGAAAGAAACCACCTGGTTTAACCCGGCAACCACCACCCTGGCGGAGGGGTTGCCTTACGTCGGTCTGACCGCCGACGATGTGCAAGACGCCCATGCCCGCCTTCAGCGCTTCGCGCCCTATCTGGCGGCAGCCTTCCCGGAAACCGCCGCGAGCGGCGGGATTATCGAATCAGAAGTGGTTGCCATTCCGGCAATGAAACGCAGCCTTGAGCAAAAATTCGGCCAGCCAATTAGCGGCGAACTGCTGCTGAAAAAAGACAGCCATCTGCCGATCTCCGGATCAATCAAAGCGCGCGGTGGGATTTATGAAGTGCTGACCCATGCGGAAAAGCTGGCGCTGGAAGCCGGGCTGCTGACGACCGCAGACGATTATCGCAAATTGCTGACGCCGGAGTTTAAACAGTTCTTTAGCCAGTTCAGCATCGCCGTCGGCTCCACCGGCAACCTTGGGATGTCAATCGGCATCATGAGCGCGTGCATTGGTTTTCAAGTCACGGTGCATATGTCCGCCGATGCCAGGGCGTGGAAAAAAGCCAAACTGCGCAGCCACGGCGTAACGGTGGTTGAGTATGAAGAGGACTATGGCGTGGCGGTCGAACAGGGGCGCAAGGCAGCGGAATCCGATCCGAACTGCTTTTTTATCGATGATGAAAACTCGCGCACGCTGTTCCTCGGCTATGCCGTAGCCGGCGAGCGCCTGAAAGCGCAGTTCGCGCAAGCAGGGCGCGTGGTCGATGCCGATCATCCGCTGTTCGTCTATCTGCCGTGCGGCGTCGGCGGCGGCCCCGGCGGCGTGGCATTTGGCCTGAAGCTGGCCTTCGGCGACCATGTTCACTGCCTGTTCGCCGAACCGACCCATTCGCCATGCATGCTGCTCGGCGTCTATACCGGGCTCCACGACCAGATAGCGGTGCAGGATTTAGGCATTGATAACCTGACCGCGGCCGACGGTCTGGCGGTCGGCAGGGCGTCCGGGTTCGTTGGCCGGGCAATGGAGCGCCTGCTCGACGGGTTCTATACCCTTGACGACCAGACGATGTATGACATGCTGGGCTGGCTGGCGGCAGCGGAAAATATCCGCCTTGAACCCTCCGCGCTGGCCGGGATGGCCGGACCGCAGCGCGTCTGCGCCAGCAAAGCGTACCATCAGCTACAGGGTCTGAGTGAGCAGCAGCTGCAGCAGGCCACCCACCTGGTGTGGGCCACCGGCGGCGGCATGGTGCCGGAAGAGGAGATGGCGCAGTACCTGGCGAAGGGGCGCTAATCTTTAGCGCAGCAGCGGCATCAGCGCCTCTGGCGGCCGCTGCTGTCGCCGCAGGTCCCGCATCACTCGCATATAGGGCCCGCTAAAATCGTAGAACTGCCGGTAACCCGCGCACAGCGGGTCTTCCTGTTCGCCACAGCGGCACAGGCGCAGCCACGGGCAGCCGTAGCAGGCGCTGTTGGCCGCCGGCGCGCCTGGCTGGGTCAGCGTCTCGCCGCACCAGGCGCTCAGCGTCTCGCTAAACAGTAAAATATTGATGCGCCCAATATCTTCCCGCACCCAGCGGTGAAAGACTGCGCAGAGAAACTCTCCCCAAAGCGCGGCGTCGCCGGCCGCCAGCTGCGGAATAAAATGGATAGCGGTGAGCCCCTGTTGACGAAGCTGTGCATAGAACGCCTGCGGTTGATGGCAATGATGCGCCTCCACCACAACAGCCTGAAAGGGAGTGTCATGTTGCTGGCCGGGGGCATGAGTGAGAGGCAAATTCGCCGGACATCCTGTCATGACATATCCCTAATGAATAAAACGATCGGTTGAAGGTGAGTAACAGCAAACAGGAATGCCAGAGAAAGTACTGCGAGTGCGATCAAAAATTTGTCACGAACCGCCCGCGGCTGTAAAAAATCGCTATCGTCGACATCCATCAGATGACGACGGCGGGTATAGCCCCAGAGGATCACCGCCACAATCGCCAGTACGCCGATCGACAGCCAGAACGGCAGGCCGGCGCGGTGCCAGCTGTGCTTAATCGCCAGCGCCATCAGCGCGCCGTAGCCCAACAGGGTGCGAAACCAGGCCAGCGAGGTGCGCTCTGGCTGAAGACCGGGATCGCTTTCCCGCCGCGCCCGGCGTTTATCCGCCATACACCACCAGCAGCATCACCGCGGCCACCACCGCCAGCAGCAGAATGCTAATCACCAGCAGCGTGCGGGTATAGGGAAGGTCCTGCTTGAGGCGCATCGCCTTCTCGTTATTCAGCCAGCGCAGATAGCCATAGATGGCCATGCCGCCGGCAAAGAGACACAGCAGCAGGGCGAGAATTTCACGGATCAGCGGCGTGGCAAAGTCCGGCGCTAACTGGTCAAGGCCGACGCCGGCGGCGAGAAAACCGAGCGCCGTGCGGATCCATGCCAGAAAGGTGCGTTCGTTAGCCAGCGAAAAGCGGTAATCCGGCGCTTCGCCGAGGCGGGAGATTTTCATTACAGTTCCTTGTTCATCGCGCTGCAGGCTTCAGCATAGCGTAAATCAGGAACCGGGGAGAAGAACCGGCGCCCCGCAGGGCGCCGGTATTATAACGGGGATTAATGCAGCTCAGGCCAGTAATCTTTGTTGGCGGCAATGAGGTCGTCGAGGATCGCTTTCGCCACCGAGGCGCTCGGCACGGTTTTCGACAGGGTAATCGCCTGCCACAGCTTGTGGTAAGAGCGCTGTTCCCAGGCATCGACCACCAGTTTTTCCACTGCCACCTGCTGGCTCATCAGCCCTTTCTGGAAATGCGGGATGTCGCCTACCGTCAGCGGCTCCGGTCCGTTGTGGCCTACCAGACAAGGGATCTCCACCATCGCGTCGGCGTCAAAGTTATGGATCGCGCCATTGTTCGGCACAATCAGCAGCATCCTTTCCTGCGTGTTAAAGGCGATAGCCGTCGCCAGATCGACGATATAGGAGGCATGCTCGTCAATCTCCAGATCGCCGGCGGTGGATTTCCCGGCGGCGATGATCGCCCGGCAGGCGCTGAAGACGTTTTTCTCCCGATGATCCATCACCTCATTGGCGCGGGTGCGTTCCGGGTTGGAGTGGGCTACCACATAGTCCGGGAACAGATAATATTTCAGGTAGGTGTTCGGCATGGTCTGCGGATCCAGCGCCTGCACATCTTTCGCTTTGGCAAAGGTGTCGTTCCAGCTGGCCTCGGTGTGCGGATCGTTCGAGGGCGGCACATAGCCGTATTTCGCCACATATTCGCGCAGTTTCGGCATCAAATCATTGCCGTCGAGGTCCTCAATCGAGGTCCACCAGCCGAAATGGTTGAGGCCGTAGTAGCGCAAGCGCATCTGTTTACGGTCTTTGAGGCCGACAATCTGCGCCATCCGCCCTTCAATGCCGATCGGCATATCGCAGATGTTGAGGATTTTGGCGTTCGGCCGCAGACGACGAGTGGCTTCCGCCACAATCGCCGCCGGGTTGGAGTAGTTAAGCATCCAGGCGTTCGGCGAATATTTTTCCATATAATCCACCAGCTCCAGCACGCCGCCGATAGAGCGCATACCGTAGGCGATCCCGCCCGGTCCGCAGGTCTCCTGGCCCAGCACGCCGTGGCGTAGCGGGATTTTCTCATCCTGTTCACGCATCGGATATTTCCCGACGCGGATATGCGCCATGACAAAATCAACATCAGTAAACGCCGCCTGCGGATCGGTGGTATAGCTGAACTCAATCTCCGGCGCCTGCTCTTTGAGGATCACTTTGCACGCCTCGGCGATGGTCTCCTGGCGCGCGCCGTCGTTGTCGTAAAATTTCAGCGACCGCAGCGGAAAACGATCCTGGTTTGCCAGCAGCATCAGGACAATGCCCGGGGTGAAGGTGCTGCCGCCGCCTGCGATAACAACTGAGAATTTTTTCATGATACTGCCTCCGTCATGGTGGTATGTTCGGTCGAAAGAGAATCTTTCATCAGGTTTTCCAGCTGGTCGCGCACCTGGGGAACGTGCAGGCCGACGATGACCTGAATCCCGTTGCCGCGGCGTACTACCCCGTGGGCGCCCAGCGCTTTAAAGACGTCGTCACTTTGCGTTTTCGCCATATCGACCAGCGCGATGCGCAGTCGGGTGGCGCAGTTGTTGATGCTTTCAATGTTGTCGGCGCCGCCGAGGGCCTGCAGGAAGCCAGCGGCCTGACCCAGCCGGGTCTCTGGCGCGGCGGCGGCCGTGGTTTTACCTCGTGCCGCCTGGTAATCGGCCTTGCTGTAGAGCTTGATTTCGCTCTCTTCCCGGCCAGGCGTCTTCAGGTTCAGACGCAGGATCAGGGTGCGGAAGACTACGAAGTAGAGGGTGGTGAAACAGAGGCCGATGCCTATCTGAATGAACATCATCGAAGCGTGGTGATGGAACATTGGGATCCAGTTTTGCGGCAAGAATTGATCGAGCAGGCCGCCGCCGAAGTTGCCCACCACGCCGCAGATGTACATCACCGTCGCCATGGTCGCCGCCAGCACCGCGTGAACGGCGAACAGCAGCGGCGAGATGAAGAGGAAGGTGAACTCCAGCGGCTCGGTGATCCCGACCAGCATCGCGGTCAGGGTGGCGGGGATGAGCAGACCGGCGACCTTGACGCGGTTTTCCGGCGCGGCGGTGAAGTAGAGCGCCAGCGCAATCCCCACCGAACCAAACACTTTCGAGTTACCGTGCAGGGCAAAGCCGCCCTCCGGGAACAGCGTCTTCAGCGGTTCCGTACTCTGACTGAACGCCTGCAGATGCTCTGCCCAGTAGACCTGCAGTCCGCCCTCCACCACCGCCGGGCCAAAGATGAACGGGCCATAGACGAAGTGGTGCAGGCCGGTGGGGATCAGGATGCGCTCAAGGAAGATGTAAACCCACACTCCAAGCGCCCCGGCTGAGCGCAGAAAGGCCTGCAGCGATTCAATACCCAGCTGGACCTTTGGCCAGCCGAGCAGGGTCAGCCAGGCGCAAGGGATCATCGCGAGGAAGGCGACAATGACCACAAACGATGAACCCTGAAAGATGCCGAGGAATACCGGCAGGGGTTTATCGAAATAGCGATTGTGCAGGGCCGTCACCAGACCGGAGATGACGATGGCACCGATAATGCTGGTGTCGAGGGTTTTGATCCCGGCAATCATCGTCAGGCCGCTGCCGGCCGTGGGTTCAGCGGAAAAATCGACGCCGAAGAAGTGGCCCCAGGTCATCCCCATGGCGTTGATAAAATAGTTCCAGGTGAGAAAGCTCACCAGCACCGCCAGACAGGCCCGGCCCTGGGCCTGTTTCGCCAGGCCGATCGGCAGACCGACGGCGAAAATCAGCGGCATATTACGAAAGACGGTCCAGCCGCCCTCCTCAATGATGTGAACGATCTGGGCAAACAGGCTGTCGGGTGCGGTCAGCGCTTCGCCGACGAACATCGGGTTGCGCAGCATGATGGCGATACCGACCACAATCCCGGCAAAAGGAAACAATAAAACCGGGGTAAACATGGCGCCGCCAAAGCGTTGTATTTGACTGAGCATTGGGAAATCCTCATGTAACAACTCGTAGGGTGAGTGGCCTTCTTTTTCTTGATTACCGGCCTGACTGGAGAATAAAAATTTGCCCGTCCGACAACATGCCGCGCCGTTGCGATTCGTGATCCCATTCATGGTTTTAATTTGGCCAAAGTTGTCTACTTCGGTAAGAAAAGTTAGACATCGATAAGTCAGGCAGCGAAATTAACTAAATGAATGTGTCTTAATTGATTGTAATTAATCTATTTTTTTAGAAAAAAGAGCACAAAGCGACATCCCCTTTTCCTGCACAAGAGGACTACTGGTGATCTACAAATCCATTGCTGACCGCCTGCGGCTGCGGCTGAATTCCGCCGACTTCGCCATCGGCAGCCCGCTACCAGGAGAGAAAAAACTGGCCGAGGAGTTCGGGGTGGCGCGCATGACTATTCGCAAAGCCATCGATCTGCTGGTGGACTGGGGATTGGTTGTGCGTCGCCACGGCTCGGGAACTTACGTGGCGCGTAAAGACGTCCATCATGAAACCAGCAATCTGACCGGCCTGGCGGAAGTGCTGCGCAAGCAGGGTAAAGAGGTGGTGAGTCAGGTGCTGGCCTTCGAGGTGATGCCCGCCCCGCCGGCCATCGCCAGTCTGCTGCGGATTAAAATTGATGAACGGATCTACTTCTCGCGGCGGGTGCGCTACGTCGACGACAAGCCGCTGATGCTGGAGGATAGCTATATGCCGGTGAAGCTGTTCCGCAACCTGTCGCTGAGTCATCTGGAAGGGTCGAAATTTGATTATATTGAGAAGGAGTGCGGAATCATCATCAGCGGGAACTATGAAACGCTGACGCCGGTGCTGGCGGACAAGCAGTTGGCGCGCTCAATGAACGTCCCGGAGCAGACGCCGCTGCTGCGTATTACCTCCCTTTCCTACAGCGACAGCGGCGAGTTTCTTAACTATTCGGTCATGTTCCGCAACGCCAGCGAGTATCAGGTGGACTATCACCTGCGCCGCGTCCAGGCGCAAAGCCCGCTAGCTCAGTCCCCAGAACAGCACGGCGAGTAGCTGCGGGGTGATAATGCGCAGGAACATCACCAGCGGATAGACGGTGGCGTAAGAGAGCGCCGCTGCGCCGCTGGTGGCGTGCAGGTTGTTGGCGAAGGCCAGCGCCGGCGGGTCAGTCATGGAGCCGGCCAGCATGCCGCACAGCGTCAGATAGTTCATTTTCGCCAGCATGCGCGCGAGGATGCCCACCGTCAGCAGCGGGATGGCGGTGATGAAAATGCCGTAAGCGATCCAGCTCAGACCATCGCCCTGGGTCAGGGTGGCGACAAAGTCCCCCCCCGATTTTAGCCCGACCACCGCCAGAAACAGCACTATCCCCAGCTCGCGCAGCGCCAGGTTGGCGCTCGGCGGCATAAACCAGTACAGCTTGCCGATACTGCCGATACGCCCAAGGATCAGCGCCATAATCAGCGGCCCACCGGCCAGTCCCAGCTTCAATGCTGCAGGGAAGCCGGGAATAAACAACGGGATAGATCCCAGCAGTACCCCGAGTCCGATGCCGATAAACACCGGCAGCATCTGGACCTGCTGCAGCTTCTGCTGAGCGTTACCCAGTTCGGCGGCCACGGCGTCAATTGCCTCCGGACGGCCGACCAGGTTGAGGATGTCACCAAACTGCAGGCTGGCGCTGCTGCTGGCTACCAGCTCGACGCCTGCCCGGTTAAGCCGGGAGATCACTACGTCATAGCGCTGTTTGACGTGCAGATCGCGTATTTTCTTCCCCAGCACTTTTTCGTTAGTGACCACCACCCGCTCCACTTTCAGATCGGTGCCGCGCGTCGACAGCGAGGTGGCCACCTCCTGGCCTATCACCAGCTGCGCATTGTGCAAATCCTCAGGTCGCCCCACCAGGTGCAGCAGGTCGCCAGCCTGGATAAGGGTGCCCGGCGCAGGCACCATCAACAGCTCACCGCGTTTCAGCCGCGAACAGACGATGTTGTCGTTGTTGAGCATCGGCACATCCTGAATCGCCATCTGGTTGAGGTTGGGGTTTTCCACCCGCACGTTGATGGTGTGTAAATGGGCGTGGCCGTTACCGCTGCTCTCCTCAAACCGCTGGGCCTCTTTCTCGACATTGATGCGAAAGAACAGACGCACCAGCCACATGGTCAGCAGAATGCCGCAGATGCCGAACGGATACGCCATCGCATAGCTCATCCCCATTTGATCGACCACCTCGAACGGTACGCCGAGATCGCGCAGAATTTGCTGCCCGGCCCCCAGCGCCGGCGTGTTGGTCACCGCGCCGGAGAAGATACCGAGCACCACCGGGAGAGGAATATTGAACAGCTTATGCAGCACCGCGGTCACCAGGCCGCCGAGGATAACGATAAGGATAGCGAACAGATTGAGCCGCAGGCCTGAGACCCGCAGCGAGGCGAAAAAGCCCGGCCCCACCTGAATACCGATGGTGTAGACAAACAGGATCAAGCCGAATTCCTGAATAAAATGCAGCATCGGGCTGCTGAGGGTGACCCCTGCCTGATCGACAAAGTGGCCGACAATAATCCCGCCAAACAGGACGCCGCCAATGCCAAAGCCGACGCCGCGGATTTTGACATTGCCGATCCACAACCCCACTACCGCCACCAGCGCCAGCACGCTGACCGTCAATGCTATCTCACTCATGGTACCGTCCCTGTGAATAACACCATTAACTACAGGGATTATGACCGCTGCCAGGCGGATTGTATGCCGCCTGGCGCACAATAATCATGGAGTAAGATACGCTACTCAGGCGCGTTCTTATTTTTCGCTGCGATAGTGAGTTGCTGAATACTTTTCTCCGGGGAAGGAAGTGCTTCAGGCATAGTGCCACCCAGGTCTTTAATAGTCTGGCGTACTTTTTGCCCTACGTCATAATGCGTTTTGTTGGCGAGTTGCTTCGAATCAACCGCGTCCCGACGTAGTTTTTCTTCCGTTTGGGTAGCACGAAACAGGTTGGCCGCGAGCTCAGTCGATCCCATATAGTCGAGTATTTTTTGGCTTTTCTTTAGGCCCTTACGCTCATGGATTGCTTTTTGGTCAAGACCACCATAGAGACCTTTATAACCATGGTTTTGAAAGACAGCAAAATCAAGAGTCGTCTCAACACCAGCACGTTGGGCCGTTTCAACCAGATGTTTATTATGCTCTTTGAGCTCATTGTGCAGGAACAGTCGCTTTTCATCCTCTCGTAGAGACTTAAATATTTGATCATCTTGCAATTCCTGGCGCCGGGTTTGCAAGGCAAAGTACGTTTGCCCCGCAGCAATCACCGGTTTCGACGGATCGCCATTTTGCACTACCAGATAGCAGGCGTAGCGTGAGAGGTGGAAATCTTCAAGATTCCTGCTGGCGCCAGAACCTAATTCGACCTTTTTGTTGGTTTCAACAAAATGGTCTGCCGAGGGATGACCACTCGCCTCACATGAAATTATCGCTTTTGCAATGACCTTATAAAAATTCCGCCACTCTTTATAGTCAAGCAGGGGACCAAGGTTGCGGGCAGACCAATACTCCCGCCCCGCCTCATCGCTCTTTCTAATCGCTTCAAATGGCTGCTGTTCGTTCATAACGTATCCTTGTTTGAGTGAGTCCCAAAGTATGATTGTTTTTTAAACTGAAACACCCGTTGCAGCAAGGAAGTTTATTGTGCTATCGCACACAAAAAAGCCCCGAAAATCGGGGCCTTATAAGTTATTCGCTTAATTAACTATTTAATGCCGGTCGTTCGCTGATGGCGATACGCTGCGGGGCGATCTGCTCAGGCTCATTGCGGGTCAGATCGATATGCAGCAGGCCATTGGTGAAGGTCGCGCCAGAGACCTCCATGTTGTCGGCGAGGGTGAAGCTCAGGCTGAAGGCCTGGCTCACCAACCCCTGGTGCAGCCATGTGGTCTCTTTTTCCGGCTGCTGCGGCGTGCCTTTCACCACCAGACGGGTGCCTTCCAGTTGAATATCCAGATCTTCCTGACGGAAACCGGCCAGCGCAAGGGTAATGCGGTAGTGGTTATCGTCGCTTTTTTCGATGTTATAGGGCGGGAAGCTTTGGCTTTCACCGGCGGTTTGCAGGGCGCTGGCCAGTTTGTCAAAACCGATCCATTGACGCAGCAGGGGGGATAAATCGTAGTTACGCATACTGTTTTCTCCTTCTAAGAAGCGAGTGAATACCTGCGAATTCTGTAAATTCGCATCTGCTCCCTGACGGCGAGCAGGTTGTTACATCAGGCCGCCACGCGGCCTGAAACGGACAATTAGTTGATTTCGATGCGGCGCGGCTTGTTCGCTTCCGGGATCACCCGTTCCAGATCGATATACAGCAGGCCGTTCACCAGATTGGCGCCGCGGACGTGAATGTTTTCCGCCAGCTGGAATTTGCGCTCGAAGTTGCGCTCGGCGATCCCCTGATACAGGTAGGTCCGCTCTTTCTGCTCGGCGGCGTGGGCGCCTTTGACGATCAGCAGATTGTCCTGGGCAGTGATCTCCAGCTCGCTTTCAGCAAAGCCAGCCACCGCGATAGCGATGCGATAGTGGTTTTCGTCTACCAGCTCGACGTTATACGGAGGGTAGCCGCCGTTGCTCTGGCTTTGATTGTTTTCCAGTAGGTTGAACAGGCGGTCGAAACCAATGGCTGAACGATATAGCGGGGAAAGATCGAAGTTACGCATAGTAAATAGCTCCTGAAAATCAGCGAGAATCAAATGACCTTCCATCGTGGACAGGCCGCGGTAATCCGGAATACCCCTCAGGCGTATTCTCAGTGGGTTACACCTATAAAATGGGTTTCTCCCCGTGCTTTTCAAGGGATTGAGGGCAATTTTTTTTGCAGTTTATCGATGATTGCTTAGACTGGGTGGAGGAGCACAAAAAGCAAAGTGCGATGCCCGCCACAGTGCGGCGCAATAACACTATGCATTCACGGGATGGCCCGATATAACCGCTGAAAGGTTATCTCAACGCCCGAAACGACAATGGAAGAACAATGAAAAGCAGACGACTGTTAAAGCTGGTCCTGTTCAGCGGGATAATAAGCCTGAGCGGTTGCTCCAGCGTAATGTCACATACCGGTGGCAAAGAGGGAACCTATCCGGGCACGCGATCCAGTGCGCAAACGCTGGGGGACAGCGATACCAACTGGGGTGTGAAATCGCTGGTGGCGCTGGACATGCCGTTCACCGCCGTCATGGATACCCTGCTGCTGCCGTGGGATATGTTCCGCACCGACAGCTCAATCAAATCTCGGGTCGAAAAGAGCGAGAAGGCTACGCTGGCGACCAACTCGGTGATCCCGCCAGCGCCGATGCCTGCCCAGTAAGTTATCGTCCGGTCTGCGTAACCCACAGCTGACGATAACCGTCCACCTCCTCCATCCAGGCAATCTGTTTACCGTCTGGCGAAAAGACGATCGCGTCCGCCGAGGGCGCATGCGCATGCGTATCGGTTAAAAAGGTGATATCTCCCGTACCGGCATGGCAGCAGGCAATCCGATCCTCCAGCGCAAAACCCAGCCACTCTCCCGACGGATGCCAGTTAAACGCCGACTGGATACCCGACGCGTGATGCGTCAACTGCCGCGGCTCGCCCCCCTGCGGGGAAATAAGCCACAGCTGCACTACGCCGGCGTCGTCGCGCATCAGAAAGGCTATCGCCGTCGCCTGGGGATTGGCGCGCACCCAGTGGCGCGGGACGTTCACCAGTCCCGGGTAGCGGCGATGGTGGGTGAAGGTCAAACGACGCTGGCTGACGCCCGCCGGCGGCGCCGGCATTGTGGTTGCGGTACCGGCCAGCGGCGCCCCGCCAGGCTGCTTCCAGCCGGCTTCATCCTGCGGCAGATCGACAATAAACAGCTCAGGCACTTTATCGCCATTTTCCGCCAGCGTATCGCCAATAAACGCCAGAGTATGGTTCCCGACCCAGCCCTCCTCATAGGCGCGATTAATCTCATCGCTGCCCGGCGCGGGTGCCGGCGTCGTGCGGCTTACCAGCACGCACCAGTGGCTGCCGCCATATTCGCGCGGATGCTGTCCCTGCGGCGTCACCGGTCCATAGGGCGCCGCCACGCCGACGTTGCGCAGATCCAGCGCCGGATCGCGCTCGTGCAGCACGTGATCGTTGTAGGTAAAACTGACAAACTGACCGTTGGGGCTATAGACATGGACGTGGCTGCCGCCGCGCAGCGCGCCGGGCGTGTAGGGGGGGGTAATGTCCATGGCGTCCAGATTCTCGACAGCCCCCTGAAAGGCCACCACCCCGCGGCGATGATGAAAATCATACTGCCACTGTGCATCCGGCCGCTCGGGGCCATGAATAAACACATAGCGCTCCTGGGTTGGATGCACGGTTACCACACCCACGTGCGCGCCCTGCGTGGCACGATAAATGGTCTCCACAGTACCGCTGTTTACGTTCACTCGCTCAATGGTTTCGCCGGTAAACGATGCGCCGGACGGACGAACGTCGAATACCAGCCACTGGCTGTCGGGAGTCCAGGTATTAATATTGGTAAGCTGGTGATGACGGGGAGCAAAAGTGACTTGTTTCATGACGATACCCTGATGCGAGACTTACGCATCAGGGTAGCGTATCGCAAAAAATTAGCCTACACGTTTCACATCGCCGACAAGCAGGATATAAGACAGCGCGCCTATTAACGCCACCACGGAGATATAAACCAGCGCCGGGCCAAAGCCGTAATCCTGCGCCAGATAGCCAATCACCAGCGGGACGGTGATGCCGCCCAGGCCGCCAACAAAGTTAAACACCCCGCCGGTCAGGCCGATCAGGCGCATCGGCGCCAGGGAGGAGACCAGCGACCAGGTGATAGACGCAAAACCGTTACCGAAGAACGCCAGCGCCATCAGCGCCATGATCCAGATGGGGTCGTTGGTGTAGTTTGCCCCCATGATGCAGGTGGAGATCAACAGTCCACAGATGATCGGCGTTTTGCGCGCCACGCCCAGCGAGTAGCCTTTTTTCACCAGCTTATCCGCCAGCCAACCAGACAGCAGGACGCCAAAAAACGCGGCGAGGAAGGGCACCGTGGTCATAAAGCCGGCCTTCAGCGCGGTGATGCCTTTTTCCTGGGTTAAGTAGTTCGGAAACCAGGTCAGGAAGAACCACAGCGTCGAGGTTACCGCGAACTGTCCAAGGTAAACGCCAACCAGCTTGCGGTGAAAAACCAGCTTCCAGTCCGCTTTCGATAACGGTTGACGCGCCTCTTTCTTCACCGGCGCATCGCCATCCACCAGGCCGCCGCCGTCGCGGATATAGTCGAGTTCGGCTTTACTGATGCTTTTAGTCAGGCGCGGCGGTTGATAAACCTTGAACCAGATCAGCGACCAGATAATGCCGATACCACCGGTAACGATAAACACCCAGTGCCAGCTCAATAGCTCCTGGATCCAGATCAGCAGCGGCGTGAGGAAAGCCAGACCCACAAATTGCCCCGAGGTATAAAACCCGACGGCGGAAGCGCGCTCGTGCTCCGGGAACCAGCTGGTCACCATGCGGTTGTTGGTCGGGAAGGCTGGCGCTTCGAAGATGCCGGTAATGGCGCGTAAACCGATAAGCGACATTAAACCGGTGGCGAAGCCTTGTAGCAACGTCGCCACCGACCAGCCAAATATAGCGATAAAGTAGGTAAGCCTGGATCCCACGCGGTCAAGGAACCAACCGCCAGGGATCTGGCAGAGGGTATACAGCCAGGCAAAGGCGGAAAATACGTAGCCCATTTCCGCTTTGCTAATACCAAACTCCTCCTGAATATGCGCCGAGGCGACGGCGAGGTTGGCACGGTCTACATAACAAATAACCACGGTAATAAAGATCATGATGAGCGTCAGATAACGGCGACGCCCGGTTTTTACAGCGGTAACTGAAATATCCATCGCAATCTGTCTCCAGATTTTGGGCATAGCGAAGCCGCTCACCATGCCCGGTAATTTACAGAGGGTGTTTTTGTTTTTTATTAATAACTATGTTGCGATGCGCTAAATAATTCGCGCTGGGGAAAGGCGGCAAATTTTCGCATCCCTGGGAGCATACAATAGTATGTGACCAGGGTAAGAAAATGCAGCCAACGCATCACCAGTGCGAAGCATGACGCGCATTTACCATTCGGCGACAGATCCATCCTCATACCGCCACAACGGATTTCGCCAGTCCGGCGCGTTTTTACTTAACTCAATCACGCGGGCCTCATCAATTTCCACGCCCAGCCCCGGCTTCATCAGAGGTTTAAAGAAGCCGCCTTCCATATTGAAATCTTCTTTGTTTTTCACAAAATCAAGCAGTTCGGCGCCTTTGTTGTAGTGGATCCCCATGCTCTGCTCCTGGAAGACCGCGTTATGTGAAACGAAATCAACGTGCAGACAAGCCGCCAGCGCGATCGGCCCCAGCGGGCAGTGCGGCGCCAGCCCAACGTCATAGGCTTCCGCCATGCCGGCAATTTTATAGCATTCGGTAATACCGCCTGCGTGCGACAGATCGGGCTGTAAAATAGCCACCCCGCCCGCTTCCAGTACCCGTTTAAATTCAAAGCGCGAGAACATACGTTCGCCGGCGGCAATGGGAATATGGGTTTGCGCCGCCAGCCGCGGATAATATTCCGCCTGCTCGGCTAATACCGGTTCCTCAATAAATAATGGGCGATATGGCTCCAGCTCTTTAATTAATACCTTAGCCATCGGCGCGCTAACGCGGCCATGAAAATCGAGACCAAACTCAATTTCATTGCCAAACGCTTCGCGGATTTGCGCCACGGTATTCACCGCCGCGTCAACCGCGCGGGAATTATCAATGATACCCATCTCTTCGCAGCCGTTTAATTTAAAGGTGTCGAAACCAATGCCGCGCAGCTTCTTAATCCCGTCAATCACTTCGGCGGGGCGGTCGCCGCCCACCCAGCTATAGGCTTTAATTTTGTCGCGCACCAGCCCGCCCATCAGTTGCCACACCGGGGCATTCAGGACCTTACCTTTAATATCCCATAGCGCCTGATCAATACCGGCGATGGCGCTCATCATAATCGGGCCGCCGCGATAAAAGCCGCCGCGGTACATCACCTGCCACAGATCGTTAATCCGCGCCGGATCCTGGCCAATCAGGTAGTCGCCAAATTCATGAACGGCCGCCTCCACCGTGCGGGCGCGCCCTTCAATCACCGGTTCGCCCCAGCCGACAATGCCTTCATCGGTTTCAATCTTCAGGAACATCCAACGCGGAGGTAAACGGTACGTGGTGATATTGGTTATTTTCATTTCACTGCCTCTCGATACGCTTTTACGAATGCGGCTGCCTGCTGCGCGGTACGTTCAACCGACTGGCCGGCACGATAGAGATCGCTACCTAATCCTGCCCCAACACAGCCGGCATTAATCCACTGCGCCAGGTTTTCCGGCGTCACGCCGCCAACGGCAAAGACCGGAACCTCGGGCGGCAGCACGGCTTTCAACGCTTTGATGTAATCCGGGCCAAAAGCCGATGACGGGAAAATTTTTAGCGCCTGCGCACCGGCATCCAAGGCGCTGAAGGCTTCGCTGGCGGTGGCGCAGCCTGGACACACGGTCATGCCGTAACCCACCGCTCGCCGGATCACTTCCGGTTGAATGTTTGGCGTCACAATCAGCCGACAGCCCATGGCCGCCAGCCTGTCGACCTGCTCCGGTTGCAGCACGGTGCCCGCGCCGATAAGCGCCTGCTCGCCGTAAGCGTCGACGACCTGCGGAATACTTTTCTCCCACTGCGGCGAGTTCAGCGGGATTTCAACCGCGTCGAAACCGGCGTCGATAACGGCGCCAACGTGAGCCAGCGCCTCGTCTGGCGTAATACCGCGCAGGATAGCGATAAGTGGAAGGTTAGTTTGCCACTGCATAAGCGATGCTCCTTATTCCTGTCTGAAATGCCGTATCGCCCGCAACCGCGCTGACTTCGCGGCCAATGGCGGCGAATGCCTGCTGATAGCGGGATGTTAACGATGACCCAGCGACGAGACCGATCGCCTGCTGTCCGGCGAATGTGTCGCTGAGGGTGGCAACTTCAGCGCCAATCAGCAGGCCGGAAAGAAATTCGCTAACCTGCTCGCGAGGCAGCGCGCCCAGCACGTGCGAAGCGCGAACTTCAAACAGCTGCGGCAGGACGGCGGGGTTGTTGATACCGCGCTGCAGACCTGCCGCGAATGCGGCAGCGGACGTTTCCTGCGGCGGTAAGCCGGCGCCCACCAGCGAGTGCTGAAGCAACAGATGATGCAATTCACCGGTCAAAACGGTACGAAAATCGTGAATTTGCCGGCGATCGGCCAGTACCCACTTGCAGTGGGTTCCCGGCATCACGTAGACAGACGAAGGGGCTAAGGCGCGAGCGCCCAGCAGCTGCGTTTCTTCCCCACGCATGACGTTATGGTTATCGTCACGGGAAACGCAAAGGCCGGGAATTATCCAGATATTGTCGCCAACGGCAGTTAACTGCTGGCCAATATCCGAGAAAGCGGCAGGAAGCGGCAAATAGGGGGCGATTTTCCAGCCCACGTTGCTGCCGACCATCCCTGCCATCACCACCGGTGTGGCGCCATCGCGCCAGTGCTGGGTGATTTCCGCTAACACCGCAGCGGGAGAGCGACCATTCAGGCGCGTTACGCCTGCTTCAGATTGCCTACTTTCCAGGCATTCTTCGCCCTGATAAAGCCAGGCGCGTAAATTCGTCGATCCCCAATCTATTGCGATGTAGCGAGCCGTCATGTGATTTCCTTAAGCCTTCGTGTCGAGCTGGCGATCATCGTCAACGCCGCCTGCTCCGCCGCGTCGCTATCCTGATGCCGAATGGCGTCAAATAGCGCTTTATGTTCCTGGAGGGTTTTCGGCATGTTGCCTTCATCGCCCATCCAGGTCCGTTCAAATACCGCCCGCTGCAGCGAACTGATCGCCACGCTAAGCTGCTGCAAAACCGGGTTATGTACTGACTGCAGCACCGCCTCGTGGTAGCGAATATCCGCTTCGTTAAAGGCATCCCGGTTTTGGTTGTTGGCGATCATGTCATTGAGCGCCGACTCGATTTCCGCCAGATCGCTTGAGGTGGCGCGTTCCGCCGCCCAACGCGCGATGGCGGGTTCAACCAGGTTGCGCACTTCACTCATCGCGCTGATAAGACGCGGGTCATAGTCATTTTCCAGTACCCACTGCAGCACCTCGGTGTCGAGGTAGTTCCACTGGTTTCTGGGAGCGACAAACGCGCCGCGATAGCGCTTCATTTCAATCAGCCGCTTCGCCATCAGGGAACGAAACACTTCACGAATGATGTTGCGCGAGGTTTCAAACTCCTCACAGAGTTCCGCTTCGGCCGGAAGCGCCGAACCCGGGACGTATTTACCGCTGACGATCTGTTTGCCCAGCGAGATCACAATGCGATCGGTCTTATTGAGAGTCATGGAGAGTCCTTGTGCTCTATGTGTACTGCTCTACTTTACCGTCGCTGCTGAATTTCGCCTCATGTTTGTACTACTAACGTGATGCTGTACGTTATCAACATGAGCGTAATGTAGTACAATATTATTGTGTTGTACTACAATTTGGATCACAAAAAGAACAATTCATGAAAATTAAAGCGCAGCGGCCCTGACAAGAGGCGATAAGAGAGAAAATTAAGGGAAGGAGGCGTTAAAACGCTTCGCCGACCTGGAAGTAAAAGCCGCTGCTGCCTTTGCCGATACCGTAGTCGAGGCGAACATTAACGCGAGGTTTGAATTCAAAGCGGTAGCCAACGCCCGCCGAAGGCAGCCAGCGGCCATTATTCAGCGACGACAGTGAGGGCCCCATGGTTCCCGCCCCGGCCCAGGCGACAATCCCGTGCCGCCAGGTGAGCTGCCGGCGATATTCCAGCTGGCCGCTGACGACGTTTTTATCCCGGTAGCGCCCCTGGTAGTAGCCGCGCATCCGTTCATCGCTGCCGAGCAGCGGCATCATGCTCCACGGTACCTCGCCCTGGGTGAAGGCGCCATCGGCCTCCCAGGCGAGCACGCTTTTCTCGCTCAGGGCATGATAATGGCTATAGTGCAGCTGAAATTCCTCAAAGCGGGTATCGCTACCTAATCCGGGTGCATAGTGGGTATAGCGGAGGTTGGCATACTGACCCCGGCGCGGGTTAGGGACAAAGTCGCGATCGTCCCAGTTGATATCGATGCTGGCGCCGGAGCTGAATACCGACGGTCCCTGCGGAGTGTTTTCTATCTTCGGCCGATCGTCATGGTCCATCTCATCGGCATTCTGCGCCGCCAGCGACCATCCCGCCCCGAGATAAACATGATCGATAAGCTGCCGATAAAGGGTGGGTCGCAGGGTCAGTACCTGGGCGGTATACTTCTCTTTTTCATTGTCTTTATCCCCGGCATGAAAACCCTGCCCCCAATAATAAGTGGGCGTGTTGGCTATCGACCCTTCGACAAAAACGCGCCACAGATCACGATCGAAAAAGGTGTAGTTTTTCACGCTGAGGCCAAAGGCGCCGGTAGAGCTGGCGTAGCCGCTGAGCGTCAGGGTCGAGTTCTGGCTGGTGGTATCCTGCGGGTCGGGACGATACAGGCCGACGACAGCGGTGCCAATGCCCAACCCTAGTTCCGGCGTATAGAACGGACCGGGCATCACGCCCCAGTCGATGCCTTTGCTGGCGTCGAACTTATCGCTGGCGCCGAGATGCTGCAGCCAGCCGTCGATTTTCTCGCGGCTGAGCGCCTCGGCCTGGCTGCCTGTCGGGCAGACCATCAGCAGCAGAAAAGTGATAAACAGTCGGCTCAAAAGCGATACTCGCCGGCAATAAAGAAACTGTTACGTTCGGCAAAGCCAAACTCGGTAGTAATATTAAAATTCTGCGTCAGCTCGTATTGCGCGCCCACCAGAACGTTCCATGGCGACTGCAGATGCTGCTTCACATCGAAGCGACCGTTATTGTCCTGGTTGGCCAGATTAACCATATTCTGCAGCATCGGCGACGGCATCGAGAGATCGCTGAGGCTGCCTTTAAACTCCTGCTGCACATCCTGATACATGCTGCCAACCCACAGATTTAGCTTTCCGGCGGGGAGATGCAGCGCATCGACCGATGGCGTACTGAAACGATAGCCAACGCGCGGCGAAAAGGTAAGCGCATCGATGCTGCCGTCGAGGATATCAAAGCGCGTTTGCGTGTAGTTGGCGTCCAGCACGGTAAACCAATTGCCGACGCCGCCCACCAGGGTGGTGCCCATCCCGTAGGTAGTACCTTTAAAATCGAGACGAAAGTCGAGATCCTGCATCCCCGGCAGGGGCACCACTTTACCGTTCGGTCCCTTCAGGCCGACAGCTATCTGCGAAATTGAATGCCCTTCGGTGTGCCCCACCAGGCCATAAACGTTCATAAACGGCAGCAGCCAGGCATCCAGCTTGAGCGTCTCGGTTTTGCTGCTTTCCCGCGTATGACCAACGCCAATCTGGAAAGCGTTATCCAGCGAGACCGGCCCATTAGCGAAAATGTTCTTCACGGCGTGCTTGCAGACAGGATCCCTACCGCAATCGATATTGCGGCCATCCAGCGACAGCCCGGTGAAGTTAATGCTGTCGACATTAATATTCTGCCGCATATCCATATAGTTAATGCTGACGCCAAACGGCAGCGGCAGGACGTAGCCGCGCTTTCTGGCCTCATCGCCTAGCAAAGGGAGTAGCGAGGACGATGCTGCGGCCGCAGGCTGGCGACTTTCTGGCGCCGGCAGATCCGCGGGCTCTGCGCCGTGATAGGCATACGCCGGTTCGAGCGGCGCCGTTGGTTCCGCGGCCGCGCAAATCTGAACAGAGGCGAATGGCAGCGTAACCAACATCAAACGGTGGTATATATTCATGAAAAGTATGATGTTAGTTCTGAGTTGCTAAAAAGAGGGCGGGTAGCTTATAGAATCCCCTGCAAGGATTGAGGGATTTAAATGCGGATTAACATCTGTTCATGAAAAAAGAGAAGACAGACCCGGCGAACGCCGGGCCGGAAAGAAGTTTACGCTAAAACGTATTTTTCAATGGCGAAGGCAACGCCATCTTCAAGGTTCGATTTGGTGATGAAGTTCGCCGCTTCTTTGACCGCAGGAATGGCGTTATCCATTGCCACGCCGACGCCGGCAAATTCAATCATCGCGATATCATTTTCCTGATCGCCAATCGCCATAATCTCTTCCGGCTTGATGCCCAGCGCATCGGCCAGCGACTTCACGCCAGTGCCTTTATTGACGCGTTTATCCAGTATTTCGAGGAAGTAAGGCGCACTTTTCAGCACGGTGTACTTCTCTTTCACTTCCGCCGGAATACGGGCGATGGCCTGGTCGAGGATTGCCGGCTCATCAATCATCATCACTTTCAGCAGCTGGATCTCAGGATCCATTTTCTCCGCTTCGCAGAACACCAGCGGAATGGTTGCCACATAGGATTCGTGGACGGTGTAGTAGCTGATATCGCGGTTCGCGGTATACAGCGTATTGCGATCCAGCGCATGGAAGTGGGAGCCGACCTCGCGGGAGAGCTGCTCAAGGAAGCGATAGTCGTCATAGCTCAGCGCGGTTTGCGCGACGGTGCTTCCGTCACCAGCCTTCTGCACCAGCGCGCCATTGTAGGTAATGCAGTAATCACCCGGCTGCTCCATATGCAGCTCTTTCAAATAGCTGTGGACGCCAGCGTAAGGGCGACCGGTGGTCAGCACCACGTTAACACCGCGCTCGCGCGCCGCGGCGATGGCGGCTTTCACCGCTGGAGAGATGGTATGGTCGGGCAGCAGCAGCGTGCCGTCCATATCGATTGCAATCAGTTTAATAGCCATAGGGTCCCCGGGTAAGATGAGTCTCCCCTCATGCTAACGCGATTCCGCTCAAAAAACAGTAAAAGTGTCGGCCAGAAAGGGGGATGGAACCGCAGCAGCGGATTCCTCTTTTAGCGGCAAAAGAAAAGCCCGATCGCGCGATGCGACCGGGCTTATACATCCTGTTGCCCCGGTAAAACTCGTTACCGGGAAACATGCGGCTTAAATATCGATATTCGCCGCTTTCAGGGCATTCTCTTCGATAAACGCGCGACGCGGCTCAACGGCATCACCCATCAGGGTGGTGAACAGCTGATCGGCAGCGATGGCATCCTTGACGGTCACGCGCAACATGCGACGGCTGTCCGGATCCATGGTGGTTTCCCACAGCTGATCCGGGTTCATCTCGCCCAGACCTTTATAGCGCTGGATGGAGAGACCGCGACGGGACTCTTTCACCAGCCAGTCCAGAGCCTGCTCGAAGCTGGCTACCGGCTGACGACGTTCGCCGCGCTCGATGTAAGCATCTTCTTCCATCAGGCCGCGCAGTTTCTCGCCCAGGGCACAAATACGACGATATTCCGGCCCCATAATGAACTCGTTATCCAGCGGATAGTCGGTATCCACGCCGTGGGTACGTACGCGAATAACCGGCTCAAAATGCTGCAGTTCTTTGTTCTCGTGGAGATCGAATTTCCACTGGCTGCCGTGCTGTTCTTTCTCGTTCAGCTCGGAGACCAGGGTGTTCACCCAGCGGGTCACCTTCTGCTCGTCCGCCAGGTCGGCCTCGGTCAGGGTCGGCTGATAGATAAGCTCTTTCAGCAGCGCTTTCGGGAAGCGGCGCTCCATGCGGCCAATCATTTTCTGGGTGGCATTGAACTCGGCAACCAGTTTTTCCAGCGGTTCGCCCGCCAGCGCCGGCGCATTGGCGTTGGTGTGCAGGGTCGCACCGTCGAGCGCGATGGAGATCTGATACTGATCCATCGCTTCGTCGTCTTTAATGTACTGTTCCTGCTTGCCTTTCTTCACTTTGTACAGCGGCGGCTGGGCAATGTAGACGTGGCCGCGCTCGACGATCTCCGGCATCTGACGATAGAAGAAGGTCAACAGCAGGGTACGAATGTGCGAGCCGTCGACGTCCGCATCGGTCATGATGATGATGCTGTGGTAGCGCAGTTTATCCGGATTGTACTCATCGCGACCGATACCGCAGCCCAGCGCGGTGATCAGCGTCGCCACTTCCTGGGAAGAGAGCATTTTATCGAAGCGGGCTTTCTCAACGTTAAGGATTTTACCCTTCAGCGGCAGGATCGCCTGGTTCTTGCGGTTACGACCCTGTTTAGCAGAGCCGCCCGCGGAGTCCCCTTCCACCAGGTACAGTTCGGACAGCGCCGGGTCGCGCTCCTGGCAATCCGCCAGTTTGCCCGGCAGGCCTGCCAGATCCAGCGCGCCTTTACGACGAGTCATCTCACGAGCGCGACGTGCGGCCTCACGGGCGCGCGCGGCGTCAATAATTTTGCCGACCACGATTTTCGCATCGGATGGGTTTTCCAGCAGGTATTCGCTCAGCAGTTCGTTCATCTGCTGCTCCACCGCCGATTTCACCTCGGAGGAGACCAGCTTGTCTTTGGTCTGCGAGGAGAATTTCGGATCCGGCACCTTCACGGATACCACGGCAATCAGGCCTTCACGCGCATCGTCGCCGGTGGCGCTGACTTTCGCTTTTTTGCTGTAGCCCTCTTTGTCCATATAGGCGTTAAGGGTACGGGTCATCGCCGCGCGGAAGCCGGCGAGGTGAGTACCGCCGTCACGCTGCGGAATGTTGTTGGTAAAGCAGTAGATATTTTCCTGGAAGCCGTCGTTCCACTGCAGGGCCACTTCCACGCCGATACCGTCTTTTTCGGTGGAGAAATAGAAAATATTCGGGTGGATCGGCGTTTTGTTCTTGTTGAGATACTCAACGAACGCCTTGATGCCGCCTTCGTAGTGGAAATGGTCTTCTTTGCCGTCGCGCTTATCGCGCAGGCGGATAGAGACGCCGGAGTTCAGGAACGACAGCTCGCGCAGGCGTTTCGCCAGGATGTCATATTCAAATTCGGTGACATTGGTGAAGGTTTCCAGGCTTGGCCAGAAACGCACCATGGTGCCGGTTTTGTCGGTTTCGCCAGTCACGGCCAGCGGTGCCTGCGGCACACCGTGTTCGTACATCTGCTTGTGAACTTTGTTATCGCGCTGGATAACCAGCTCCAGCTTCTGCGACAGGGCGTTAACCACCGAGACGCCTACGCCGTGCAGACCGCCGGAAACTTTATAGGAGTTATCATCGAATTTACCGCCAGCGTGCAGGACGGTCATGATAACTTCCGCTGCGGAGACGCCCTCTTCCGGGTGAATGCCGGTCGGGATGCCGCGGCCGTCATCCTGGACGGAGACGGAGTTATCGCTGTGGATGGTGACAACGATATCTTTGCAGTAACCCGCGAGCGCTTCGTCGATAGCGTTATCCACAACCTCGAATACCATGTGGTGCAGACCGGTGCCGTCATCCGTGTCGCCGATATACATACCCGGGCGCTTACGCACCGCATCCAGCCCTTTCAGGACTTTGATACTGGAG